>Ga0302320_10031447_pt1 | contig 10064 bp, 7 predicted proteins | sample Bog_T0_3_FD_202130 | JGI IMG/M metagenome (GOLD analysis project Ga0302320, IMG submission 202130) | Peat permafrost microbial communities from Stordalen Mire near Abisko, Sweden - Bog_T0_3 | ecosystem: Environmental > Terrestrial > Soil > Wetlands > Peat | place: Sweden: Abisko, Stordalen Mire...
CGAGCTCCAGACGGTCCCCCTGACCGGGATCGCGAACTATTCCGGGGCGGAGGGCGATGCGGTCGCCGACCTGGCCATGAGGTACGGCGCGTGCGCGCTCGGCGGGTGGTCGCCCATGTCGGCGGAATTGCCGCGCCACCTCGATCGCCTCGTGGCGATCGCAAGGGACCGGGGGGTCGGGCTCGATCTCCACGTCGACGAGAACGGCAACCCAAAGGAGGAAGTGCTGCGCGCCGTCGCCGAGGCCGTGCTGCGCAACCGCTTTGAGCATCCGGTCGTGTGCGGGCACTGCTGCAGCCTCGCCGTCCAGTCGCCAGGGCGGCAGCGCTCGACGATCGCCCTCGTGAGGGAGGCCGCGATCCGGGTCGTCTCGCTTCCCCTGTGCAACCTCTATCTCCAGGACAGGCGCGGCGCCGGGTTCCCACGAACGCCCCACTGGAGGGGGATCACTCTCGTCCATGAGCTGCTCGACGCCGGGGTGCCGGTCGCCTGCGCCTCCGACAACGTCCGCGACGCCTTTTACGCGTACGGCGACCTCGACGCGGCCGAGGTCCTGATCCAGAGCGTCCGTCTCGCGCACCTCGACTCCCGGCTCGGCGCCTCGTCCCAGCTCGTGACATCGGCCGCCGCGGACATCGCCGGGCTTCCCGGCCGAGGGCGCGTCGCCCCCGGCGCGCCCTCGCAGCTCGTCGTCTTTCCCGCCCGCTCCTTCAGCGAGTTCCTGAGCCGGCCCGGTTCGGGGCGCAGGCTCGTCGACGGCGAGGCGATCCGCGAGGCGCAGCCGCCCGGATACGGGGAGCTCAGGTGAGAGGCCCCGCCCCCTTTTCGAAACCAAAGCCCGTCGCCAATCAGCCGATCCACCCATGCCCATGCGAATCTGCAAGATCACCCTCACCGCGCTCTCGTCGGTATTCCTGTTCTTCGTCGTTCTCAACAACACGACCGACCCCAACTCAAACTACCAGTTTGTCCGGCATGTCCTCAGCATGGACACCACGTTTCCCGGCAACGCCGGAATGTACCGCGCCGTCCGCGCTCCGCTCGTGCACAAGGCATTCTACGCGGCCATCATCGCATGGGAGGCGCTCTGCTGCGTCCTCATCGGCGCCGGGGCCCTCCGTCTCTGGAGGGCGCGGGGCTCCCCTGCCCCCGAATGGAAAAGGGCCAAGGGACTCGCGTCGATCGGGCTCACGGCGGCCCTCGTCCAATGGTACCTTGGGTTCATCACCGTGGGCGGCGAGTGGTTCCTCATGTGGCAGTCGAGAACGTGGAACGGCCAGGACGCCGCATTCAGGATGTTCGCGCTCATGGGGCTGACCCTTATTTTCCTGAACCAGAGCGACGATTGACGGGCCGCGTCAGCCCCGGATCGAACTGTCGAGCGCCCAGGATACCACCGGGCTCTGGGGATGGTTGACGACGATCTGCAGGCCCGCCGACATCCCCGAGGGAAGCGGGACGGGAATGGTGAGCACCGGAAGGCCCGCGAGGCTGGCGGGCGCGGTCAGGCCGAGCATGCGCAGCCGGTTGGCCGGCGTGCAGTCCGCCTTCGCGAGCGCCGGGAACGGCACGGCCGCCATCGCGAGAAAATCGTAGGCCAGGAAGAACTTCGTCCACGTGAGCTTCAGGGCGGCGTCGCTCGGCTCCACCGCCGCCACCTGGGCCCTTGATATCGCGCGGGCGCGCGCGAGGCGGTCCTGGACCAGCGGGCCGTAGCGGGCCCATTGCCGCTCGGCCCACTTCTTGTGGATCCTCCAGGTCTCGATGCCGGCGAGGACGCCGTAGATCTCGGCCGCGGGCGCAAACTTCTCGATGAGCTCGTCCCGGGCGGCGGCGTCCGCGGGCGGCGCAAGGCCCGCTGCCGCGGAGCGGCATGCCGCCGCGACCTCGGGGTCGACGCCGGGCATCTCGAGGTAGCAGCCGCGCGGGGTTCGCTCGCTCGCTCGCAGTCCGACGAGCGCGCCCATCGCCGAGCGCATGTCCGATGCGGAACGCGTGAACCAGCCCGCCGTGTCGAAACCGGGGGCAAGCGGGACGGCGTCCGAGATGAGCGGCGAGCGCGGCGCGCCCCGGAAACCGAAGATCCCGCAGAACGCAGCCGGGACGCGGATCGATCCGCCGGTGTCGGTGCCCACCGCAAACGGGACAATGTCCGCCGCCACAACCGCGGCCGAACCGCTGCTCGATCCCCCGGAAGTGCGCCCGGGAAAGCCGGGATGCTCGCAGTCGCCGAAGTGCGCATTCTCGCCCGTGAGGCCCCATGCGAACTCAAAAAGCTGGGTCTTTCCGGCCGGCACGGCGCCGGCCGCGCGCAGCTCCCTCACGATGTACGAGCCCTCCTCCGGCGTCGGCCGCACCTCGGCCAGGAACGACGAGCCGGCGCCTGTCGGCAGCCCCGGCATGTCGAACAGGTCCTTTATCAGGCAGGGGACCCCGCGCAGCGGGCCGGCGGCCGGCGCGGCCTCGAACGCCGCCGTCAGGGCGGACTCGTCCAGGAGGACGGCAATCGCCGCGCGCCGCTGCGCTTCGTTCAGGCGGGCATCCGCCCTTCGCCGAACCTCGCGGGCCGCGGCCTCAGGTGCGAGTTGCTGCCAATCGCCAAAGGTCATGGGAGGTAAACTCTTGCCACATTGCCGAAAATCGCAACCCGCGCGTTCGGCGGACGCTCCCCCCGCCCAGGGGCCGGGGCGCAGGCCGTGCCAATATTGTTGGACTTGTCTAATTAGTGTCTTGACTGGAGCCCGTGGCCCGTCATGGCTCGCCGGCCCCCACCGAAGCCGTGTCCCCAAGAAACGCCGCCTCCCCCGCCGTCCTCGTCATCCGGTTCACCAGGCGTATCGCCCGGCAATGCGCGGCCAAGGGCTCCCGCCTGCCGGACTGGGTCGTCTGCGACGCGATCGCGAACGGGTCCAGGCAGCCTACCGGCCGACGGGGAGATCTCGGCGGCGCCGTCTTCCGTTTCGAAAAGGCCTTCCCGCGGCAGATGCGCCCAAAGGCCCCGCGCGGCGCCCGCCTGCGGACGGTGGCGGTCCTCGGCGAAGTGACCCGCGACGGCTGCCTCGCGCTCCGGCTCCTCGTCCCGGGACGACAGGGGAAAATTCGGAATGAACCGGGATTTTTGAATCGCGCCGGTCCGAAATGAATGCGTCAACTGGATGTCCCCAATAGCCATGTCCAAAACCACTCCACCGAAAGCCGAGGCGAAGCCCGCCGCCCCCGCCGCGCACGCCCGCGACAAGAACATCGAGCTCGCGCTCTCCTCGATCACCAAGCAGTTCGGAGAAGGGTCGATCATGCGCCTTGGCAGCAACGCCAAGATGAAGGTCGAGACGCTCTCGACCGGCTCGCTCGCGATCGACCTAGCGCTCGGCGTCGGCGGCCTCCCGCTCGGCCGGATCGTCGAGGTGTACGGCCCGGAGGCCTCGGGCAAGACCACGTTCTGCCTGAGCGTGATCGCCGAGTGCCAGCGCAAGGGCGGTCTTGCCGCGTTCATCGACGTCGAGCACGCGCTCGACCCGAAGTACGCGCGCGTGGTGGGCGTCAAGCTCGACGACCTGCTGGTATCCCAGCCGGACAGCGGCGAGGACGCGCTGAACATCATGGAGACCCTGATCCGCTCCAATTCGATCGACGTCATCGTCCTGGACTCCGTGGCCGCCCTGACGACGAAGGCCGAGCTCGACGGCCAGATGGGCGACGCGACCGTCGGAGCCCAGGCCCGCCTCATGAGCCAGGCGATGCGCCGCCTGACCGCGGTCGTCAGCAAGACGAAGTGCGTCTGCATATTCCCGAACCAGATCCGGGAAAAGATAGGCATTCTCTTTGGAAACCCCGAAACGACGAGCGGCGGCCGCGCGCTGAAGTTTTTCTCCTCGATCCGGATCGACATCCGCCGCAAGGACCAGATCAAGACCCCCGAGGGCAGGGTCGTCGGCAACCGCACCAAGATAAAGGTCGTGAAGAACAAGGTCGCGCCTCCGTTCACCGAATGCGAGTTCGACATCATGTTCGACGAGGGCATCTCCGCGTCGGGCTCGCTTCTCGACCTGGGCGTCGAGCACAAGATTCTCGAGAAGAAGGGCGCCTGGATCACCTACCTGGGCGAGCTGGTCGGCCAGGGGCGGGACGCGGCCAAGCAGACGATCCGCGAGAAGCCCGAGCTGGCGGAGAAGCTCACAAAGGCGGTCCTGGAGAAGGTCAACGTCACCGGCGGGACGGCGGTCACCGGCGAGAGCGCGGAGTGACGCCGGTCGCGCGCGGGACGCGATGCCGACCACAAATATTTCGCGAACCCGGATCGGGCTCCTGGCCGCGCTTGTCGCCTACGGGGCGGTCCTGCTTGCGCTGATCGGGGCGGTTCCGACCGGATCGGACAACTCAGGTTACTTCAATGAGGCGCGCCTCTTCGCGCGACATGAGATCCACGCCCATGAGCGGGTCATTGCCGGACTTCCCGCAGCCGACGCGCCGCCCTTCCTCTATGTCCCCCTTGGATTCAAGCCCTCCCTGAGGGGACCTGGGATGATGGTGCCGACCTACCCTCCCGGGCTGCCCCTCATGCTGGTTCCCGTCGCGCGCATCGCCGGCTGGCGCCACGCCGGCGACATCCTGCTTCTTCTCCATTCGCTGGCGGGCGTCGCCTTGATCTTTGCGCTCGGGCGCGCGTGCGGCCTGCCCCCGCCCTGGTCGCTCTTCGCATCCCTGGTGCTGGCCGCAAGCCCGCTCTACCTCTTCACGTCGCTCCAGGCGCTGAGCGACGTTCCGGCCACGGCCTGGGCCACGGCTGCGGTCGTCGCCGCGTGGAGAAGCAGGGAGCGGCCTGGCTGGGCGTTTGCGGCCGGCGCCTGCGCCGGCGTCGCCTTCCTCGTCCGTCCCAACAATTTCCTGATCGCGGCTCCGGTGCTGCTGGCGATGGCGCCGTCGGTGCGCCGCTGGATCCTGGCCGCGGCCGGCGCCCTTCCCGGCGTCGCCGCATGGATGGCGATCAACCGTGCCGCCTACGGCGGCTATCTCCTGAGCGGCTACGGCGCGATCGGCCAGGAGTTCCATGCGGGCCTGGTCCCGGGCACGCTCAAATACTGCGCCTGGTGGCTGCCCATCCTCTTCAGCCCGGTGGTCATCCTGGCGCCGGCCGTCGTTGCGCTCCTGCCCTCCCGCACCCGCGTTGCGGCCGTCCTGGCCGCATGGTCCGCCGCATACATAGCATTCTACGCCCCGTACCGGTGGACCCACGAGAACTGGTGGTTCCTGAGGTTCCTCCTGCCGGCGGCGCCGGCCCTCATCGTGTCGGGCGTCCTCGTCCTGCACCTCTGCTTCGAGAGGATTCGGAGGAGTTTCACGCCGCCGTGGACGCATGCGCTCCTCGGCTTCCTGCTTATCGCCGCCGTCGCGGCCGAGGCGAGCTGGATCCGGCCCCTCGACGCGTGGTCGATCGGCCGCGGGGAGCAGAAGTATGGTCGGGTTGCGAAGTGGCTAAACGCCAACATCCCGCCGAACTCCGTGCTCATCGTGAGCCAGTACAGCGGCGCGGCGTACTACTACACAAACTTCACCTTCCTGCGCGGGGGCGAGATCGATCCAGCAACCGCCAAACGGCTACGCGCAGCCCTCGAGGCCGATCAGCAGCCGCTCTATGCCGTCGCTTTCCCATCCGAGCGCGATCTGATCCAGAGGATGCCCGGCAAATGGATGATAGCCGGGACGGTCGATGATATCATAATTTTCCGCTGCGATCTGGCCGGAAAATCAGCCCCTTAGGGAATTAAGAATCATTATTGAGAGATAATCTCAATACGAACTTGACGCGACCATATGTGGCGATTGGGTCTCAGTTGCGTTATGGGAAACCCTTTCAGGCTTTCATCCACAGGGGGAATAAGAAGGAGATGGCAAGCACATCTTGTTTGTACATTGATCCTTATGATACAAAGGAAGACTCAAGCCGCTCCTGCGGGACAGGTTCAAGGAGAGATGTTCAACGATGTCGTTCAGCTTGAGACGGTGGAGGTCGACGGGAGCGCCGATTCGAACAATTTCCATCCGACCGATTCCAATTCGGGAACGAAGACCGACACGCCGCTGATGGATCTGCCCCTGTCGGTCGACGTGGTCGGGCGGGACCTCTTCTCAATGGAGGGCGCGCGGTCGCTCGAGGACGTGCTGAGCAACATCGCCGGCGTGGGTCCCTCCGTGGGCGACGGGCAGCGCGACCAAGTCTACATCAGGGGCTTTGCGGCCACAAACGACGAATACGTCGACGGGGTGCGCGACAGCGAAACGTACTTCCGCGACCTGGCGAACATCGACCAGGTCGAGGTGGTACTGGGGCCGGCCGCCGCCCTCTACGGCCACGGCTCGGCAGGCGGAATAATCGACCGGATCACAAGGAAGCCCACGGATACCCCGGTCGGCGAGTTTGACCTGACCCTCGGCAGCTGGGGCGATGCGCGCGCCGAGCTCGACGCCGGGGGGCCGACGGGGCTGCCGGGTCTTTCCTATCGCCTCGACGCGGCCGCCGAGCACTCCGGCGGCTTCCGCGACCATTACTTCCTCATGCGCGAGCATCTCTCGCCCTCGGTCGCCTGGAAGCCCACCAAGGACTCGCGCGTGCTCGTGCAGCTCGATGGCCTGAGGGACCGGCGCCTCGACGACCTCGGCATTCCCGCTTTATTGGGCCCCCCAGGCTCCGGGTTTCCCGGCATCGCCCCCCCGGTTCCCGTCTCGAGCTATTATGGTTCGCCGGACGGCCGCGATGCCGACTTCGTCCAGGCGGAGGTCAGCTCGGCGACCGTGACATTCGACGGAAACCTGGGCGCGGACTGGACGCTCCACGACGTCGCCCGGGCGGAGCACTATACCCTCGACAGGAACAACATTCTTCCCACCGGGGTTTCCCTGCCGGACGGAGGGGCCTTCGACGGCGACCTTGCCGCCGTGTGGGTGACGAGGTCGGCCCGCCACATTCTCCGCGATCAGAACGACCTTTTCGACCAGCTGGAGAGTGTGTGGAGCACCGACGCCGCGGGCGTGGCCCAAAAGATCCTGTTCGGGATCGAGGTCGCCCACCAGACCGCCGGCGTCAACTCGGCCCAGTACGCCGACCCGTCCGTGGCCCTGGTCGATCCGGTGTTGACGGACCGGCCCACAGGGGAGGCGCCGTCCTCACGGACCTTCAATGCCATCGCTGCAAGCACGGCCGGCCTTTATCTCCAGGACCAACTCACCTTCTCCGAGCATTGGAAGGCCCTAGTCGGGCTGCGCCTCGACTATTTTTCCGTGGAACAGGACGGCCGGCTGGCCCCCTTCGCGGACCTGGGCAACCTGAACCGGACGGCAAGCCCACGTGCGGGCGTGGTCTGGGAGCCCTCGAAGAGGCTATCCCTCTACGCAAACGCCAGCCGCTCATTCGAGCCCTCGGGCGACGGGCTCTCCATCGCCGCGACGAACGCCGCTCTCAGCCCGGAGGAGGCCAGGAGCTTCGAAATCGGCGCAAAGCTGAACCTTGCCGACGACCGCCTCACGGCCACTGCGGCCGTTTTTCAGGTCGAGGAGAACATCGCCGAGACCGATCCCCTTGATGGCGCCGTGAGCAATGTCGGCGAGCAGCGCTCGCGGGGGCTTGAGCTCAACCTGGACGGGCACGTCACAAAGCGGTGGAGCGTCGCCGCCGGCTTTTCTGTGCTGGACGCGGTGATCGTCAACGGGGGGTACGATTCGGAGGGGATCCTGCTCAACGGCCGCCAGCCCGGCCTCGTGCCGCGCGAGAGCGCGACCGCCTTCACGACCCTTGAGATTGGGCACGGCTTCGGGCTGGGCGCCGGCGCCGTCTCCATGGGCGGGCGCTACACCTCGAACGACGACTCCGTCAGCATGCCGGCCTTCGCCGTGCTGAACGGCGCCGTTTACTACCGCCATAGGCGCTGGGAGGCGCGGCTGAACCTGAACAATCTCCTGGACCACCGCTATTACGTCACTGCCGGCGAGGGGACGGACTGGACGGGCCAGACATTCATGCCTGGCACCCCGTTCTCCGCCCAGGCGACGGTGTCCCGGCGCTTCTAGCCGCCGTACGCGCTTGAGTCCGGGGCTCGCCGGCGGTTGGTTGGGCACCTATGCCGCGCCACACGGACACGATCGCCGCGCTCGCCACGCCCGCCGGCTCCTCCGCGCTGGCGCTCATTCGTATCAGTGGACATGATACAAATGCGATCGCGGCCGGGATCCTCGGCTCCGCCCCCCCACCCCGGATCGCAACCCACGCCGACTACGCCGAGCGCGGCGGCTCCATCCTGGACGACGTGGTCGCGACGCTTTTCGCGAGCCCCAACTCCTATACGGGCGAGGACTCGCTCGAGATCTCCTGCCACGGGAGCCCGCTCATCGTGCGCAGGATACTGGCGGACCTTTTCGCGCGCGGGTGCAGGCCGGCGGAGCCCGGGGAATTCACGAAGCGGGCATTCCTGAACGGCCGGATGGACCTGAGTCAGGCGGAGGCCGTCATGGACCTGATCAACGCCCGCAGCGAGCGGGCCCTCGCGGCCGCCCGCGAGGTTCTCCGCGGGGCTCTCGGACGCCACATGGCCGAACTCGTGGGCGCGACAGTGGGCGCCCTGGCCACGGTGGAGGCCTACATAGATTTCCCGGACGAGGACCTCCCGCCCGAGGACCGCGGCCTCCTGGCCGGCCGGATCACGTCGGTCCTTCGGGGAACCGAGCGCCTGCTCGCCACGGAGCGCACGGGCGCCCTGCTGCGGGAGGGGATCGCGACCGTCATCCTGGGCGAGCCCAACGCGGGGAAGAGCTCGCTCCTCAACATGATGGTCGGGACCGAACGGGCGATCGTCAGCCCGGAGCCCGGAACCACCCGCGATTTCATCGAGGAGCGCGTCAGTGCCGGCCCGCACGGCCTGCGCCTGGTGGACACCGCGGGCCTGAACCCCGGCGCCCGGGGAATTGAGGCCCTCGGCGTCGAAAAGACGCTCGAGCGCGCGGCCGCCGCCGACCTTTACCTCATCGTCCTTGACGCCACCCGCCCCACCCCGCCCCTGGCCGACGAGCTGCGCCGGCGTATCACGCCTTTGAATACTCTTGTCGTCCTCAACAAGACAGACCTCCTGGCGGGCGGCCGCCGACCCGTCGCGGCCGCCCCCTCCGGGTTCCCGGCCGTCGCGGTCTCGGCGCTCAAGGGCGAGGGACTGGAGGCGCTCATTTCCGAACTCGCTCGTCTTGCCGACGGAATGCAGACGACCGTCGGCGCGGAGCGGATCGCGATCAATGTCCGCCACGCGCACCATCTCGCGCAGGCATCCGTGTGCCTCCGGGACGCCTTGGAGAAAATCGCCGGCGGCGGTCCCGCCGAGCTTCTGGCGAGCGACCTCCTCGGCGCCCTGGCGGCGTTCGGCGGGATCTCCGGCAAGGTGGACAACGAGCGGATGCTCAATCAATTGTTCGCATCCTTCTGCATCGGGAAATGACGGTACCGAGCCGGGTCGCCGCCGGGAACCTGTCCGGTCGGCAGGATAGGTAACTTTTATAAACTATTGTATAGTAATAACAAACATTACGATGTAATCGTGTGCGGGGCCGGCCATGCCGGTGTCGAGGCTGCGCTTGCCGCATCGAGAACGGGCGCCTCCACCCTCCTCCTGACCGGCAACATCGACACGATTGCCCAGATGAGCTGCAATCCGGCGATCGGCGGCCAGGCAAAGGGTCAGATTGTGCGCGAGATCGACGCCCTGGGCGGCGAGATGGCGATCAACACGGACGTCACGGGAATTCAATTCCGGCTGCTGAATGAGTCGAAGGGTCCGGCCGTTCAGTCGCCCCGGGCCCAGTGCGACAAGAAAGCCTATCAGTTCAGGCTCAAGCACACTCTTGAGCTCCAGCCCAATCTCACCCTGTTCCAGGCCACTGTTACCGGGCTTCTCTATGGCAAGGGCTCAGTCATCGGCTGCCGCACGAATCTTGATTTAGACTTTCACGGCCATTGCGTCATCGTGACAACCGGGACTTTTCTCCGGGGCCTGATGCATATCGGCCAGAACAAGAATGAAGGCGGCCGT
>Ga0302320_10031448_pt1 | contig 10064 bp, 6 predicted proteins | sample Bog_T0_3_FD_202130 | JGI IMG/M metagenome (GOLD analysis project Ga0302320, IMG submission 202130) | Peat permafrost microbial communities from Stordalen Mire near Abisko, Sweden - Bog_T0_3 | ecosystem: Environmental > Terrestrial > Soil > Wetlands > Peat | place: Sweden: Abisko, Stordalen Mire...
CCAGCAGGATGCCGCGCCCGCCATTCGGTTTCTCCAGGTACTGCGCGCCCACCTGCACTGACATGCGCCCGGCCACCTCGCTCATCGGCGTGAGCAGCGGCAGCGAGAAGTCGCTCTCGAGAATAGTCTCGTAGGCCACGCCGTTCACCTTCGAGGAAAGCAGGCGATCGGTGAGCTCGGGAAGCGGCGCCAGATGCAGATACGTGAAGAGGATCAGACCCGGCCGGAAGTATTCGTACTCCGATTTCTGCGGCTCTTTCACCTTGATCACCAGGTCTGCGCGCTTCCAGACCTCTGCGGCCGACTCCAAAATCGCCGCGCCGGCGTGCATGTATTCCCGATCGGTGATCGAACTGCCTTCGCCCGCGTGCGTCTCCACCAGGACTTCGTGGCCCGCTTCCCGCAATGCGATCACACCGCTCGGCACCAGCCCGACCCGCGTCTCGTGATCTTTGATTTCCTTCGGAACGCCGATAATCATGAGGATTTCTCCACGAATCAGATTAGCACCGGGCGCTCGTGGCGCGGACTTTCAGTCTGCAGCGCCGAGACTCTTCTCGGCGCGACGGGTCGAGAAGAGCAGGGGACGGTCCCAGCCGGGAACGTCTCTGGCGGCAGAAACCAAGAACGCCGGCAGGAGTGCCGGCGCTGCAGACTGAAGTCTGCGCCACGTCCCTACTTCGAATCCAGTTTGGAGATCGCCCTCACGAAATCGGGGTAAGGCCGCGTCCCTTCGATGAGCTCGCCATCTACGCCCTCCGGAGTGCTCTTTCCGAGCACGAATGTCGGGGTCGCCTGAGCGCCGATTTTCATGGCGTCCAGCACGTCCGTCTGCACTGCTTCCTTATATTTCTGCGATTCCACGCAGGTCCGGAACGTCTTGGTGTCCATCTTCAGCGTTCCCGCCTCGGCGACCAGGTTTTCGAGATCGAGCTTATCGGGGTTCGATCCCATCAGGTCGCGCATCGACCAGAATTGCCCCTGATCGGCGGCGCACCGCCCCGCTTGCGCCGCGCGCGAGGCGTTGGGATGAATCTGATCGAGCGGCAAATCGCGGCTATAAAACCGCACCTTCCCGGTGTCGATGTAATTCTTCTTCAGCTCATTGAACACGCTCACGTGAAACTGCCGGCAGTATGGACATTGGTAATCGGTGAACTCCACCATGGTGACCGGCGCATTCTTGGAGCCCAGCATCTGGAAGCCGCTGAGGTCGAGCTTGGCGTGAGCCGGCCCTTGCGGCGCATTCTTCTCCGCCATCGCCGCTAGCGTGGCTGTCTGCTGCTGTATCAGCTCACGAATCTGGCGCAGCTCATCGAGAATCTGGTTGGCCTGTTCACTGGTGATTCCAGTGTCTTTCTTGGGTTTCTTGGAATCCTGCGCGCCCAGAGGCAACAGCAGTAAAAGCGGCAGAGCCGCGAATCTGGCATATCGCAAACAGTTTTTCATTGGTTCTAGCTCTTCTCCAGCAGCAGCATGTACTGGACGTTCCTGATGTGTTCCTTCTCCATGATCAGGTGGAATCGGTTGGCTTCCACCTCCTTGATCACGTCCGGCATGTCGAGACGGATATGCGTGAGGGCGCGGCCTCCCGGCATGGCCGACTCGCGCTTGTAATATTCCACAATCACCAGTTTGCCGTCGGGCTTAAGCGCCTTGTGCAGCGCCGCCAGCATCTTCTCGGGATAGTCGAAATGGTGATAGGCGTCCAGCACGAGCTCCATGTCCACCTGCCCCTCGGGCAAATTCGGATCGGTCTCCGAGCCTTTAATAAAGGAGATGTTGGAGAGCTTCTGCTCTTCGGCGGTCTGTTTGGCGCCCGTCAGGAAATCGTCGAAGATGTCTTCCGCCAGCACGCGGCCGGCTGGTCCCACGCGTCGGCTCAGGAACGGCAGCATGAATCCTACTCCGGTGCCCACGTCTGCCACTGTCATCCCGGGCTCGAGCCCCATCGACTGGATGAGCTGGCCCGGCTTCTGCGTCGCCTCGCGAGTTGGAGCGTTCAAGCCCTTGGCCACGTTCTCGCGGCCCGATTCCGTCTGATAGGTGGAATTGGCCTGTTGCGCTACTTGTGCCGCGAGCGTGCCCGCGGCCATCAGGAAAACGATTGCCTTTCTCATAGCGCGGTCTCCATGGGCAGCGCCAAGGGCGCCTCTTTCAAGAAATCCAGCCGCGACATCTCTTCCACCGCCTCGCGAATCGCCTGCTCCGACGTTTCCTCGGTGGTGATCACGAAGGGCAGGTCATGCTTGGTATCGCACGGCTCCTGCAGGACGGCCTCCAGGCCGATCCGCTTGTTTGCGAGAATGCCCGCCAGTTTTGCGATGATACCGGGACGGTCATCCACGCGGAAGCGCAGGTAATACGCCCGCCGTTGCAGCGTTACCGAGACCGGCTTATTTTCGCCCAGCCGCTCATGCGCGAACGGCGAGACGCGCTGCGGGCTGCCACTGCGAATTTCACGCGCCACACGCATCAAATCGCTGACCACCGCGACGCCCGTGGGAAGCGCGCCCGCGCCCCACCCGTAATAGAACGTATCCTCGCCATAGACGCCCTTCACCCACACTGCGTTGTACGCGCCCTGTACGCCCGCCAGGATGGTCGAGAGCGGAATGAGCGCCGGCCGCACGGAGAGAATCAGCCCTTCGGGAATCTTGCGCGCCCCGCAGATCAGGCGGATGGTGTGTTTCAGCTGCAAGGCGTAGCGGAAATCCACCTCGCTGATGCGCCGGATGCTCTCCATGAAAATATCCGATGGCGTGATCTTCTCGCCGAACGCCAGTGCGGCCAGCAGCACCAGCTTGGAGCGCGCATCGTAGCCGTCGACGTCGGCGCTCGGGTCGGCCTCCGCATACCCCAGCCGCTGCGCTTCTTCCAGCACCGTCGCCAGCGACACGTTGCGCTTCTCCATCTCGGTGAGGATGTAGTTGCAGGTGCCGTTCAGAATGCCGTAGAACGCCTGCACGCGATCGCCCGAGATTCCCTCCCGCAATACCGCATGAATCGGGATTCCGCCGCAGACGCTTGCCTCCATCGCCAGATTGATGCCGGCGCGAATGGCGCGGTCCCAGATCTCCGGACCGCAAGCCGCCATCAATTCCTTATTGGCGGTGACCATCGACTTGCGATGTTCGATGGCCGCGTCGAAAATCTCCGCCGCGACGGTAGTCCCGCCGACAAGCTCGGCGACAATCTGCACGTCGGGGTGCGCCACCACTTCGCGCCAATCGGTGGTGCGAAACACCGGCCCCAGGGCCGGCGGCAAGTTCTTCGCATGCGCGGTGTGCGAGCACACCGCCGCCACTTTCAGCCGGAACCCCAGCTTCAGAGCGATCTGCTCGGCATTGTCCGCGAGAATGGCAAGCGTCCCCGAGCCCACGTTGCCGAGGCCGATAATACCGAGCCCAACTTCGTCCATCTAGACAGGATAACAAGCCGGGGGAACTTGTATATCTCACGCGAAGCCACAAAGGCACGAAGAACACTACCTGCATTCCGTTTTCTCTGCGTATTCTGCGCCTCTGCGAGAACTGCCTTTAAGATCTTTTCTCGCAGAGCCGCAGAGTACGCAGAAATCAAATCAAATAGGCCGGCTGCTCCTGCCCAGACGCCCACATTGCGCCAGCCAACTCCTCCGCGTCCTCTGCCACCTCATCGCCCTCCTGGTCTTGATTTTGACCTTTGTTTTTCTCAGCGTCTCTGTGCCTCTGCGGTGAATATTCTTTTGCGGCAATATCCCTGAGCTTCTACCGCGCGTCAATCGGGAATGTCGAAGAAGCCATGCTCCCTTTGTTGGCTTCCTCCACCACGGCGCGGAGTGTGTACACGCCTGGAGGCGCCAGGAGAGTTAGTTCCGCATTGATGCCGGTTTGCATCAGACGGCCGTGAGTCTCGGGCGTTAGCGCGAGCTCCATGCGGCCTTCCTTGGCGGTGACGATTCTCCCCTGCGCATCGACAATGGCAGCCACAATGGTGAGGCGCTCGTTCTGCCGGCCGTCCTTCGCCGCGAATGGCAGAGCGGTAATATCCACGTGGGTTTTCACGTGAATCGCCCTTTGCGTATCGGACCGCCTCTCCACCTGGAGAGACACTGCGGCAGCAACATCCGCCAACGAGCCGGACCCCATGACTTGCTTGTCGAGATTCGACCGCTCGGTCCCCACCTTCTCTTCCTGCGCGAAATATCCCGGCCGCGCTTCCAGCGAGTCCGATTTCCCATCCACCAACTCTACCCGCAGGTGGTGATAGGCCCCGTCGGAAACTACGCCTTCCGGATTGAAGCTCATTCGATAGGTGACTTCGGGCGCCACGCTGGTCTCGCGAAATCCGGCGTTAAGGTCGTTGTTGTTGTGGAACAGTACGCCGCCGGTGCCGCGCGCCAGATTGCCCATCGCGTCGTCCATCACCATTGGCCGTTCGTCGACCTCGGCGTTCTCCGCTTTCGCCCAAGCCTGGTAACGGGGCATTGCCGTGTAATACGCTTTCTGCGGCGCCGGATCTTCGAACCTCTCGCCCGCCATCTGGCCGTTAAAAAGACCCTTGGTGACGAGCGAGTTGACCACCACGCCTGCGTGAACCGCCTGGTCGACGATGCGGTCCTGATCCAACTCCATAGTCTGGCCGACGAAGCCGGAGGACGCCAGCAGCAGCACGCGCTGCCCCGGCTTCTCGCCGAGATAATTGACTACACGGGCGACAGACGTCAGCGTTTGGGTAGTAATTGCTTTGACCCGGTCCCAAGTCTCGGCAGCCTGCACCATGATGCCGTTGGGGCTGTTCGGACATTGATGACGGGAGGCTGCGATGGCGACCAGCCGGATGGTTTCCCGATCGTTCAATTTGGCAATCCGGTAAGCCTGGTATGGGTTCATGCCGAAGCAGACCTTTTCCGCGTACTGCGGACGGGCCTTCACCTCGGCAATGGCCGGCAGGAGTTTTTCGGGGTCCGCGGTAAAGTCGACGGCAGGGGTCCCGGAGGCGGTGAAGATTCCGATCTGTACGCCGGGCTGCAGGGAGCTCTTCACGTATTTGGAGGCTGCGGCTTGCGTGCGCTGGACATCGCCGGCTTCTTCGCCGTAGGCCGCGTTCAAATCGTCGAAGAAGACCGCGAGGAATCGCGTGCGGCCCGCCATTGCCTGCCCAGGCTCCGGAGGAGCTGTCGGCGCGGCGCCGTCCGGACTTGCGGCGGTGGGGGCGGTTCCAGCGCCCGTGTCTGCGTCGCTTCGGATACCGGAGAAGGCCGCGATCTTCGGTTGCTTGCCATCGTCAAAGACGCGGAAATCCGATGGTGTGAGACCCGCCACTGCGCGCCCGTGACTATCGCGAACCGTGACGCCGACCTCTACCAGCCGGGACTCGGTGCGGAAGGTGAGCGGCTGCGGCGCATAAGGCTGGCTGCTCACGCGTACTTCGCCGGAAGCGGCGGGTTGTTGGCCGTGGAGCAGCGGCAGCAGGAGTGCCGCGGCAGCCGGCAAAACAGCCATCCGATAGAAATGTCGCCTCATCTGCCCCTTCCCAGCTGTCTGCAGATATTATACGCGCGCTATTGGGGCACTGCCGCATCTCTGGTTAGCGGGCATCCAGTATTCTCTTCTCTGCGTACTCTGCGCCTCTGCGAGAGAAATCTTAAGAAGTCTCTCACAGAGGCACAGAGGACACAGAGACCAAATCAAACTACTGCGTCCCCTTCGGAATGACATACCCTTTGCGAGCGAGCACCTGGGCGTCCGGATAGCGGCGGTGGCCCTGCGGACTCATCGCCACGTCCACCTTGCGCGCAGAGCCCGCCTTCCCCGCCGGCATAGCGTAATAAATGCTATACCGCCGGCGAATGCTGCGCAGCATCTCGCGCAACGCGTGGCCGGGGTCGTTGGCATCTACCGTTTCGCCGCCCGTCTTGGCCGCCACTCCCAGCATATTTTCCTCGCCTTCCCGCCACCCAACGCCGCGCTGCGACATCGGAGTGGGAATAATCAGCCCGCAGACCAGGATGTCGTCCGCCCACATGTGTTTCACCACGGACGTCTCACTGGCCGAGTACTGCCCGTCGTCATCGGTGAGAATCAGGATGGCGTGCCGCCGCTGCGGATCGGCGTGCTTGTGGAAGTACTCGCCCGCCGAATCGATGGCCTTCAGAATGTGCGTGCCGCCGCCGTATCGCAGGTCCACCACGCGCGCCACGGTCCGCTCCACTGCTTCCAGATCGTCGCTGAATTCTCCGATCAGCCAGGCGTCGGCGTTGAAATTGGCCACCGCCACGCGATCGCCCCGGCGCAGTTCGGAGAGCGCCGTGTGCGCCGAGGCCGCAAGGCGGCGCATCGCCGGCAACATGCTGCCGCTGTTATCGAAGAGTAGAAGCAGATCGAGCGGCTGATCGTCCTGTGAGCAGTAGAGCACGTGCTGCAGCTCGCCATTGTCGCGAACTTCGAAGTCTTCCTTGGCGAGTCCGTTCACTCCGCCCGTGCCGCCGTTCACCTGCGCATCCACGCGGACCAGCGCTACGCCCGTTCGAAACACCACGTCCTGCGCTGCCAGCACGGTAGCCACGGCGATCGCACCCCACAGCACCTTATGCCGCCGAAACACGGTAATGCCAGTATGCCGCATTCCTGCGGGGCAAGGGCGAGCTCCGCTCGCCGTGGCAAGCTGAAGCATGCCCCACGTCTGCACACAGTGGGACATGCTTTAGCTTGTCCTTTCGTCTCGCGCTATCCTATACCTTTCGAACACGTCTACATCTGAAAATCCTATGTTGAAACGCATTCTGGGCGTCGCGGTAACGGCCGCGGTGTTCCTTCTGTCCGCGCAGGCACAAACCAAGCTGCTGCGCTTTCCCGATATTCACGGCAACCAGGTAGTCTTCAGTTACGGCGGCGACCTTTGGACCGCCTCGGCGGCCGGCGGCGCCGCGTCGCGGCTCACTGCGCATCCCGGCTTGGAATTGTTCGCCAAATTCTCGCCCGACGGCAAATGGATCGCCTTCACCGGCCAGTACGACGGCGATGAGCAGGTCTACGCGATGCCCTCGACGGGCGGCGAACCGCGCCAGCTCACGTTCTATCCGGCGCGCGGCCCGATGGCGCCGCGCTGGGGCTACGACAACCAGGTCTACGGTTGGACCAACGACGGCAAGCGCGTCATTTACCGCTCGCTTCGCGACGGCTGGTTCAACGGTTCCAGCCGGCTGTATACCGTTTCCATCGATGGCGGACCGTCCGAGCCGCTTGCCATGCCGAATTCCGGCGCGGGGTCGTTTTCACCCGCCGGCAATCGCATCGTTTACTCTCCGCAGGCGCGCGACTTCCGCACCGAGAAGCGGTACAGCGGCGGCACCGCCAATCAGCTTTACATTTTCGACGTGGAGACGCATGAGGCCAAGAAAATCAGCGAAGGCGAACGCGCCAGCCGCGACCCCATGTGGGTGGGCAACGCCATCTACTACGATTCCGACAAAGACGGCCACTTCAATCTCTACGCGTACGACGTGGGCAGCGGCAAGACCGCGCAGCTCACCACCAACAAGACGTACGATGTTCGCTGGCCCAGTACCGACCGCGAATCGCGCATTATTTACGAGCTCAACGGTGAACTGCAGATTTTCGATGTGAAATCGAAGAAAAACACGCCGATTTCAATCATCGTGCCGAGCGACGAAGTAGCGCGCCGGCCCAGCCGCGTGAACGCCGGCAACCTGATCGAGGAGTTCGAGCTCAGTCCCAAGGGTGAACGCGCGCTGTTCGCGGCGCGCGGCGATATTTTCACCGTGCCGATCGAAAAAGGGCCGGTGCGCAACCTGACCGACAGTTCGGGTGTGCACGAAAAGGCGCCCGCCTGGTCGCCCGATGGATCGCGCATCGCCTATATTTCCGACAAGAGCGGGGAGGAGGAGATCTGGGTAGCGCCGCAGGACGGCAGCGGTAAGGCGGAACAGATTACCAGCGGCGATAAGGCCATGCTGTATCGGCCGAAATGGTCGCCCGACGGCAAGAGTATCGCGTTCACCGACAAGGATGGGCGGCTGCTGGTGGTGACGGTGGCCGACCGCAAGGTGAAGGAGATCGCCCGCAATAAGCGGGGCGGAATCTTCGATTTCACCTGGTCGCCGCGGAGCAATTTCCTGGCTTTCAGCATGAACGGCGCCAACGGGTTCTCTTCGCTCTACATCGCCAGCCCGGATGGCCAGTTGCATCACATCAGCGACGAAGACTTTAACGCGCGCGAGCCAGTCTGGGATCCCGACGGCAATTATCTGTACTTCCTGGCCGACCACGAATTCGGGCCCATCGTCTCCCAGGCCGAAAACGACTACGCCACCACTCGGGAAACCGAAATCTACGCCATGGCGCTGCGCAAGGACGTGAAACATCCGTTCCCGCCGCAGAGCGACGAGGCGACCGTCACGAAGGATGACGATTCTAAGAAGGACGACAAGAAAGACGACAAGAAGGACGAGAAAAAAGAAGAGAAGCCTGCCGACCTGAAGATCGACTTCGACGGTATCCAGCAGCGCGTGGCGCGCGTTCCGCTGGAAGCTCAGAACTACGCCAACCTGTTCGCCAAGAAAGAATATTTGATCTACACGGTTTACCCGACCCCATATTACAGCCGCGAGGGCGAGACCAAGACCACGCTGCGCATGTATTCGCTCAAGGACCGGAAAGAGACCACAGTGACGGACGATTACTCCGGCATGGCGCTCTCCGACGATGGCAACAAGTTGCTGGTGCGGAGTTCGTCCGGCTTCGCGCTGATGGACGCCACGCCCACTGGATCTTCCAGCAAGAAATCCGTGTCCACTGCCGGCCTCTATGTCGACCGCGTGCCGGCCGAGGAGTGGAACGAAATCTTCAACGAAGTCTGGCGCCGGTATCGCGACTTCTTCTACGTGCCCAACATGCATGGCTTCGACTGGGAAGGGCTGCGCAAGCAATACCAGCCGCTGCTGCAGTACGCCACCCACCGGACCGACGTGAACTACGTCATCAGCGAGATGATCGCCGAACTCACGGTGCAGCACGCTTACATCGATGGCGGCGATTACCAGATTCCGCCGCGCCCGCGCGTGGCGCTGCCGGGCGCACGGTTCGATCTCGACGCAACTTCCAACCGCTATCGCATTTCCAAAATCTTCGCGGGGCAGAACGAAGAGGAAGAGTACCGTTCGCCTCTGACCGAGATCGGCGTGGACGTCAAGGTTGGCGATTACGTGCTGGCCATCAACGGCCGCGACCTCACCGGGAAGGACGATCCCTATCGCTTCCTGCGCAATGCGGCGGACAATCCCGTGGAATGGCTGGTGAACTCCATGCCATCCACCGAAGGCGCGCACAAGATCGCCTATCGTCCCGTCACCAGCGAACAGAAGCTCGTATATTTCGACTGGGTGGCGGCCAACCGCAAGCGGGTGGAGCAACTCTCCGGCGGGCGCATCGGCTACATTCACGTTCCCGATATGGGCGCCGACGGAATCTACGAGTTCATCAAGTGGTATTACCCGCAGCTGCGGAAAGAAGCGCTGATTATCGACGATCGCGCCAACGGTGGCGGCAACGTCTCGCAAATGCTGATTGAGCGGTTGAACCGGCGCGTACTGGGCGCGCAGTTCAGCCGTACGAACGAAGACCCGAGCTTATATCCCGACGCGTTTATCGGGCCGATGGTGACGCTGCTCGACGGCAATTCAGCCTCCGACGGCGATATCTTCCCGGCGATGTTCCGCGCCGCCGGCCTGGGTCCGCTGATCGGCAAGCGGAGCTGGGGCGGAGTGGTGGGAATTACCGATCACGGACCGCTGATCGACGGCGGCCGCGTCAACGTGCCGGAATTCGGATTCAGCAACCTCAAGGGCGAGTGGATCATCGAAGGGCATGGCGTGGATCCCGATATCGAAGTGGAGAACGACCCGGCATCGCTGATTCAAGGCAAGGACCCACAACTGGAACGCGGCGTGGCCGAGTTGATGAAGAAGCTGGAGGCCAATCCGCCCAAGCGTCCCACGCGGCCGCCGGATCCCATGAAGGCGAAGTAGCGACGTGGCGCAGGTACTCCTGCCTGCAGCGGCG
>Ga0302320_10031451_pt1 | contig 10063 bp, 5 predicted proteins | sample Bog_T0_3_FD_202130 | JGI IMG/M metagenome (GOLD analysis project Ga0302320, IMG submission 202130) | Peat permafrost microbial communities from Stordalen Mire near Abisko, Sweden - Bog_T0_3 | ecosystem: Environmental > Terrestrial > Soil > Wetlands > Peat | place: Sweden: Abisko, Stordalen Mire...
TTCATCGCCAGCGATGGCCGGTGTCGAAGCTTTGGCCGGGGAGGAGACGGGTACGTTCCTGGGGAAGGAGTCGGAGCTGTTCTGCTTAAGCCGTTGGATAGCGCTCTTCGCGATGGCGATCGGATCTATGCAGTGGTCAAGTCCAGCGCGATTAATCACGGTGGAAAGACCAACGGCTACACGGTGCCCAATCCAGTCGCACAGGGAGGGTTGATTCTCGACGCACTGAAGAAGGCGAGGATCGACCCAACAACCCTCAGCTATGTCGAGACTCACGGGACAGGCACTTCCCTTGGAGATCCCATCGAAATTGCGGGATTGCTGAAAGCCTTTGAAGGTACTGGCTGGAAGCAACAATCCTGCCCCATCGGGTCGGTGAAGTCCAACATTGGGCATCTCGAGTCGGCTGCCGGAATTGCGGCGGTTACAAAAGCAGTGCTGCAACTCAGGCATGGAATGCTGGTTCCTTCACTCCATGCCAATCCACTTAACCCGAACATCGACTTCGAAAGATCGCCGTTCTATGTGCAGACTGAATTGGCTGAGTGGAAGCATGTCGCAGGCCGCCCGTGGCGCGTGGGTGTGAGCTCCTTCGGGGCGGGAGGCTCCAATGGGCACCTTATTCTGGAAGAATACGCGAATGCGCCGAAGGCAGCATCGGCTCCGGCACGTCGGCATGCATTCCTCCTTTCGGCGAGAGATGAGCCTGCCCTGCGTCGCTATGTCGACAGAACAATAAAGTTCCTGCAGAGGTCACCGGCCGTTTCCTTGGCAAGCCTTGCATATACGTCGCAGGTGGGGCGCACTCCTATGCAGGTGCGGCTGTTCGTTATTGCCGCGCAATTGGATGAACTCGAACGCAAGCTGCGGGAGTGGGAAGTTCAGCAGAGGAACAGCACGGCCGGTTCGTTAGAGGATATCCCCGCGATGGAAGATGTGTTCTATGGCGGCGCTAAAGACGACGAGCGCAGCGCGGATAACCTGATTTCGGGAGGAGCGGGCAAGGCGTTTCTTGAAGCCCTGGTTGCGGGCCAAGACCTTGAAAGGCTGGGAAGACTTTGGACAATGGGCGTCGACATTGGTTGGGCTGCCATGTTTAAGGGCGAAAATCCTGGAAAGACTTCATTCCCCACCTATCCTTTTGCGAAGGAAAGGTGCTGGATAAGCGAGGAAACACCCGTTGTTCGTGCCCCCGCGAGGGTGACTGAAAGCAAGGGGCGTCTGGTTGGGAAGTCCGAGGAGAAACAGGCGTTACATTACTGTTCCGAATGGCAGGTGAAGGGGATCGACGGTCTGGAGAAACAGCGCGGGCCAGTCGGCTCGATACTGATGATCGATACCTCCGACGCTTTGTGTCGGAAGCTGAGGGAGAGGCTGTCGGGCGGTTCTGGGGAAAGCCCGCTCATTTTGGTGAAGCCGGCGAAGTCGCTCGAGACAATTACACAGGATACGTTCGGAATGAACCTCGATCATGAAGAAGCGTACCGTGAACTAGTGGAGACCCTGAGCAGAAGAGTGTGTTTCCCGGACGTGGTGATCCACAACAATTCCGAATTGTGCGATCTTGAGAACCAAGAGCAGGTAACCGCTCACCTCAATAGCGGCGTTTATGCGCTCCTCTATCTCTGTCGCGCGCTAATCGGAAGCGAACACCGGAAACCGGTGAGGTTCGTATCGATATACTCCAGCCTGTCCGGCAAGCCGGACCCCGTGAGAAGCGCCGTTGGCGGGTTCTACCGGAGCCTGACCCTCGAGAATCCAAAATATCTGGCAAAGGTCATCGGTGTTGAGGAACGGCCGGGAGAGAACCCTGAGGAGGATGTAATCCACAGGGCTGGGCTTATCTTGAGCGAGTTGTGGGACGGAGACTGGACGGACACGAAGGAGCTTCGCTATCGGCTCGGCGACGCCGAAGATTCGGGATCCCTCGTTCGGCATGTTAGCGTGCTGACGGCGAAGAAGCTCGACGAGAAGAGCCGGGAACTGCCATTACGAAAAAATGGTGTCTATCTTGTGACCGGTGGGCTTGGCGGCTTGGGGCTGATCTTCAGCGAATACCTGGCAAGAGAATATCAGGCAAAGCTGATACTGATTGGGCGATCTGCTCCGGATGCCAGGAAGCAGGAGCGGCTTCTTGAATTGCGCAAGTACGGCGCGGAGGTCATGACGCTTCAGGCGGATGTCTCCGAGCTGCGGGAAACGGAAAGGGCTGTGGCTGAAGCCAGATTGCAATATGGAGGAATTAACGGCGTAATCCACGCAGCCGGAATGACGCGCGACGCTTTCATCCTGAGAAAGACAAAGCAGCAGATGCAGGCGGTTCTGGCCTCCAAAGTCCATGGCGCTATCAATATGGATCTAGCTACGCGAGAGGAACAACTGGACTTTTTCGCGTTGTTTTCTTCTATCGCGGGGACAATGGGCAATATCGGGCAGAGTGATTATGCATTTGGAAACCGCTTTCTGGATGAGTTTGGCGAGTATCGGGATGCACTGACCAGGGTGCAGAAACGTCACGGGCGAACGTTGTCCATTGACTGGCCGTTGTGGGAGCAAGGGGGCATGGGCCTTGACGCAGAGAGTGCAAAGACTCTGGAGATGCGAACTGGAATAACTCCTATGCCTGCGGCAATCGGTATCCGGTGCTGGGAAGATCTTCTGCGATCCGAGCTGACGCGGGGAGTTGTGCTTTATGGCTATCCGGAGAGGATAAGGTCGTACCTTGCGGGTGCGACAGCGAGACGCAATGAAGAAGCGTCTGGTGATCGCCCCGGAGGGGCTGACCTCCGCGTGCTTCTGGAAAATACGGAGGTGTATCTTAAGGAGCTTGTCGGCACAGAGATCAAGCTTGATCCGGGACGAATCGGCTCATCAGACCGTCTGGAGTCGTTCGGAATAGATTCGGTAATGATCAACCGGATAAACGTGATTTTGGAAAAAGACTTTGGCGCGCTGCCTAAGACGCTTCTATACGAACAGGGAACGATAAGGGATGTGGCCAGGTTCCTGATGCATGAGGTGCCAAGGGCGCTGACTGCCCGATTCGAAAGCGCCGCCTCTTCTGTCGAGGCAGTTGCCGATTCTGGAACTGCGAAGGAAACGATCACGTATGGTGTCGCAGAAACAGAAGAAAACAACCAGGGAAATGAGCTCATCGCGATCGTAGGAATGAGCGGTGTTTTTCCCCACTCCGCAGATCTCGACGAATATTGGGAGAACCTGAAGAACGGAAGAGATCTGATCGACTTGATTCCTCATGAGCGATGGAACTGCGAGGAGCGCTACGATCCCGACCCCGCGGCCGCATCGGTCGGAAAGATCTACTGCAAATGGGGCGGATTTGTGGATGACTACGACAAGTTCGATCCAGGGTTCTTCAATATCCAGCAAGAAGAGGCCAAACTCATTGATCCACAGGAGCGGTTGTTCCTGCAATCCGTCTGGGCAGCTATCGAGGACGCAGGATATACCCGGGAACGCTTGAAAGAGGACTATCCGAAAGGTAGGAGCGCGGACGTAGGGGTCTTTGTGGGAGTCACCACCAATTCGTACCAGCTATGGGCGTCGGGGCATGGCAATGGCGGTACCTGTGCCTGCCCCAGCGCCATGCCGTGGTCCATTGCAAACCGTGTTTCGTACTTCTTCGACTTCAGCGGCCCAAGCATGCCTATTGATACGGCCTGTTCGTCTTCGCTTGTCGCGGTTCATGTGGCATGCGAGAGTCTCAAGAGAAAGGAATGCCGCGTCGCTATTGCGGGCGGGGTAAACTTGTACCTCCATCCCGCGAAATACCAGTCGCTCTGCCAGCGCCGCATGCTCTCACTCGACGGAAAAAATCGCAGTTACGGTATGGGCGGAGAGGGGTTCGTCCCTGGCGAGGGAGTCGGGACGCTGGTGCTGAAGCCGCTGAGCAACGCCGTTCAGGACGGGGATCGGATCTGCGGCGTGATCTCCGCCAGCTCCTACGAGCACAGTGGCCGCTCTCACGGGTACTCAGCCCCCAATCCTAACTCGCAAGCGCGGCTCATCTGTCGGACGTTGAAGCAGGCAGGGATCGATCCTGAGTCGATCAGTTATGTGGAAGGTCATGGAACTGGGACTTCATTGGGCGACAGCATCGAAGTCAATGCGTTGACGCAGGCTTTTCACACGCAGACAGAAAGAAAACAGTTCTGTGCTATTGGCTCCGTAAAGGCAAATGTCGGCCACTCCGAGTCAGCTGCCGGAATCGCCGGGCTGGCGAAGGTCGTCTTGCAGTTGAAGCATCGACAACTGGCGCCGTCGATCCATTCGAAGGAGTCAAACCCGAATATCGACTTCAAAGAGTCGCCCTTTTACCTGCAACACGAACTATCGGAATGGAAAACATCTTCTGGCCAGCCGCGGCGCGCACTGATCAATTCGTTCGGCGCAGGTGGAGTGAACGCGTGCGTGGTCGTGCAGGAATATGAAGCCCCGATTGCTTCAGAGCGGATGAACGCGCACGGCCTATTCGCGCTTCCCTTGTCGGCCAGGAGCGAAGAACGGTTGCAAGAATATGTTGACCGGTTGCTGCTTTTCCTGGAGAAGCAACCTGACGTTGATCTTTCAAACATCTGCTACACCTTGCAAGTCGGCAGAGAGGAAATGGAGGAGCGGTTGGCGGTCGTTGTATCCACCATCGACGAAGCAGTTGAACGCTTGAGCGAGTGGCGCAAGAGCGGATTGACGTCAGGTATCTACCGCGGCAGTCTTAGAGCGTCTCGTAAAGCAGGAGCGGCCTCACACATCGCTGGAACCGCGGAAAGCGAGACGACGCATGAACTCGCTGCGGCATGGATCGCAGGTCAATCAGTGGATTGGGAGCGTCTCCGTCGCGATTGTGTGCCGCGACGCATCAGTTTGCCGACCTACCCATTTGCCAAGGAAAGATATTGGGTCTCGGATATCGCTGGTGCTGAGAAAGACGCGGCTGTTTGCTCTCCGGTTCATCCGCTCGTACACTTCAACTCGTCGACCCTGAAAGGGGTCAAATTCGGTTCGCTGTTGTCGGAGCGCGCCTTCTATGCTGTGGATCACAAGGTCAACGGGGAGAAGATCTTTCCCGGCGCCGGCCTGCTGGAAATCGCCTGCGTTACGGGCAAGATTGCGCGTGAACAGAAAATTCGAGCGCTGAGAGATGTTTTCTGGATTCATCCGGTGCGGTTCAGGACCGGCGCCCAGACGCTGCAAACCTCCGTGAAACAGTCGGGACAGATGATTGAGTATGCGATCTGGTCGATGGACGATGACAACAAAAAAATCGACCATTCGGAAGGGAAACTCGTCATCGGCGGCGGCCCGCGGAATGAAACTGGTGAACAGGGCAGTTTCTCGATCCAGATGCTCAAGGAGCAATGTGAGCGTCATCGGGACGGCAGGTCATGCTATGAACAATTCACGAAGCATGGACTGGACTATGGTCCCGCATTCCAGACGATTCAGGAGATACATCTTGGAAATACCTTTGCTCTTTCCCAACTACAAGTGCCGGATCACCTGATGGACACTTTCGGCGAGTACATTCTCCATCCAAGCCTGATCGATGGCGCGTTTCAGACGATCAGCGGCATGATTCAGCAACATCGGCCAGGAGTGCCGTGGCTGCCGTTCGCATTGGACGAACTCGAGATCGTCCGCGCGGTGCGTCGGAACTGCTACGCATACGTGGAGCGTGTTCGCGGTGCGGAAGGTGACTATGCCGGCGTGGAGAACTTCAATATCCAGATCCTGAACGACGCTGGCGACGTGCTGATCAGAATCAAAAATCTCGTTCTCCGCGCCGGAGGCAGCGATACGAGCTGTCGGCCGCTACTGGCAGCAGCAGTGTAAGGGACCACAATCTTTGAATAAGCGAGCCGCGTTCGACAATCCAGTGAATCAGCCATGCGAGAACTTAAAAGCAGTTGAGCAGCAGCCGCACGTGACGGTTTTGCGAACATGCTGCACGTTCATCAAGAACTATGTCTACCTGGTACAAGACCCGTTGAGCGGCGACGCCGTTCTTATCGATCCGGCGTGGCAGATGGATGTTATCGACCGAGCGATACGTGATGCACGGGCACGATTGTGCGGGATTTTAATCACGCACTCGCATCTCGATCATGTGCATCTGTCGGAGCCGATCGCCCACAAATATCAATGCCCCATATGGATGTCGAGGGAAGAGATAGCAGCCTCTGGATTCATGGCTCCGCAATTGGTGGGGATCGGTGCGGAGCCGTGGCGCGTAGGGAAGGTGCTGATTGAACCGATGCTGACGCCGGGGCACACTCCTGGCTGTATGTGTTACAGAATTGGAGACAACCTGTTCTCGGGCGACGTTCTGTTTGTAGAAGGGTGCGGGATGTGTTCGGATATCGCATCCGCACATGCCATGTTCGCGAGCCTGCAGCATTTGAAGAGCAGGCTCAAACCTCATACGCGCATTTTCCCCGGTCATTGCTATGGAAAGGCGCCAGGCCAGCCACTATCGGAGGTCTTTCAAGACAACATCTATCTGCAATTCACCGATAAGCATACCTTCGCGGCTTTTCGCTTGCGCAGCGGTCAAAGCAAGGCAAAGCTATTCAATTTCAAATAACGCCTGCACGCAGTACAACCAATTCATTTGAGGAAAACAGAGTGAGCCCAGTCGGAATCGAAGCAATGAATGCCTTTGTGGGCAATGCCTATCTGGATGTCGAAGATCTTGCCAGACACCGGGGGTTGAATATGACACGGTTCGCAAATCTTCTGATGGTGCAGAAGACCGTGCCGCTGCCCTACGAGGATCCGATCACGTTCGGTGTGAATGCGGCCAAGCCGTTGCTTGACGCAATGAGCCGGGACGAAAGGGACCGGATTGAGATGGTTATAAGCTGCACGGAGTCGGCCTTCGATTTCGGCAAATCGATGAGCACATACTTCCACAAGCATTTGGAGTTGAATCGCAACTGCCGCCTGTTTGAAATCAAGAACGCTTGCTACTCCGGCGTCGCCGGGCTTCAAATGGCAGTGAATTTTGTCTTATCCCAAACTTCCCCGGGAGCCAAGGCTCTGGTCATTGCCACTGACATTGTCCGGTTTATGGGCGTTGAGGGCGGAGAGACGCTGACGGAAGACAATTCCTATTTCGAGCCAAGCGGGGGAGCTGGAGCTGTGGCGATGATCGTGAGCGACACGCCGCATGTCTTTCAGGTGGATGAAGGCGCAAATGGGTACTACGGTTACGAAGTGATGGATAGTTGCCGGCCAATGCCCGACCGCGAGGCGGGGAACGCAGATCTGTCTCTGCTCTCGTATCTGGACTGTTACGAGAATGCATTTCTGGAGTACCGAAAGCGTGTGGAAGGAGCGGCGTTCGTCGACAGTTTTGCGTATCTTGCAATGCATACGCCATTCGGCGGCCTAGTGAAAGGCGCGCACCGAGACATGATGCGCAAGACGACCAAGTCGCCGGCCCAGGAGATCGAAGCTGATTTTCAGCGGCGCGTGATGCCCGGTCTGACCAACTGCCAGCGAGTCGGGAATATCATGGGGGCCACCACGCTGCTGTCACTCCTGAGCACCATCGAGTTCGGAGATTTCCAAAGTCCAAAGAGGATTGGTTGTTTCTCGTACGGCTCAGGTTGCTGTTCGGAGTTCTTCAGCGGAGTTGTGACTCAGCAAGGCCAGGAACGTGTGCGGGCCTTGCGCTTCCAGGATCAGTTAAATAAGAGATATAAGCTGTCGATGAACGAGTACGACGACCTGCTTGTGAGCAATAGTGCGGTGAAATTTGGGACTCGAAACGTAGTGCTGGATACGAGTTTTCTACCGAAGGCCAGATGCGCGCAAGGCGGGAACACTGTCTTTCTGACGGAAATAAAGGAGTTTCAGCGTCAATACGGTCACATAGCGTGAGTGCGAAAATCGGTGATGAGGTCTCTAACTGCTTGGTTAGGTACAGTTCCGTCCCGCTGTAAATTTGGATTGGTCAACCGGCGCCTTGACAGATGGTCGGGAGTCCGCCCTTTCGGAATGGGTGGAAAATCGCGAACCTGAAGGGTGCAAATCATCCGGCCAAGGACCTGTAAGCGGCCCGATGAATGTAGGTAAACGTCTATTTACAAATTACCTGCACTGCGCTACGCCCGCTTATCGGGCCAGCTCTATGTGGGGCTGCAAGGTAAGTACTTTTGGAAGGTGTTTTTTTGCCGCGAGTACTTGCGCGGCGGCGCCGGAGCGCATACACTGATTCCAAATTTCAAAGCCTGGGTTTCCTCCGGAGAATCGGTGTGCGAAGCTAGGTGCTTCGCGGCAACTCGCAGTGCATGATTCCTGCTTGCACGTTAACTCGAGTCTTGATTGCTCATCCGTTACTTCTCCGTAATATGACACGAAGTCAATATGCCGGGAGGTCCCCCGCCTTTGCCGGGGAGGCAGCGGCGGTCTGACATTTCCGGGAGTCCATCCAGAAACTCTTCGAGGTGCGCTGCCAAGCACACATCAAGGCGAAACCGGATGGACGAGTCTGAAAACTTAAGACACTCGAAATGGGAGCGCAAGGGCCATATTGTTTTTATCCCAAAATGCCGCAGGAAGGTGCTTTACGGAAATCTGCGTCAGCATATGGGCGAGGTGTTCCGCGGGTTGGCAGACCAGAAGGGGAGCCGCATCAAGTGTAAGAGTGCGATTCGTCTGGCTCGAACCTTCGTGGTACGCAAGCAAAACTGCGCTGGGCAAAACTTCTGGGCGCTCGGATATTTGGTATCAACAGTGGGGCGAGATGGAGCCGTGATTCCAGACTACATCCGTAATCAGGAAAAGGAAGATGAGAGCTTGGAGCAACTGAACCTATGAAGGCGATCAGCCACCGAACAAGTGGCTCAACCCAACCGGGGCCGCGTTAGCGTCCCCGCTCAAGCCGCTTTGAGCAGCTCACATGATCAAGCCTCCGGCTTTGCCGGGGTTATTGACCAAATGTGGCTCAAGAAGCCGGTGGTCTTCGCGCAAGGAGTTCGGAATGTCTCAGTCACATGCAGGTGGATGGTACGTCGTCCAGGTGATGCCACAAAGAGAACGGGTTGTCAATTCACTTTTGGAGTTTAAGGGATATCAGTCTTTTGCCCCAACCTATGGTCTTCGCAGACATTGGTCCGACCGGGCCAAAAAGCTGGAGGTGCCGCTTTTCCCGGGATACGTCTTTTTCCGTTCGCCTGGGACACGTGTTTCAAGTTTGGTCTGTTCAACCCCCGGAGTTGTGCGTATTTTGAGTTTCGGGGGACGGGCCAGTATGGTTCCGGATTCGGAGATCGATGCGGTTCAAAGATTGACGACTTTAGGAAAGCCTCAGCCGGCCGAGCAGTTCATTGAGGGACAAAGAGTCGAAGTCACCTCGGGCCCGTTTGCGGGCGTCGTTGGCATTGTCAGGAAGACCAAGAGCAAAGCTTGCCTCGTGGTATCCGTCGAGCTTATCGCGCAGTCCATCTACGTCGAACTGGAAGAGGATCAGATTGGACTCGCCAGGGGCGCGAGCCTCATCGTTGCCAGGGGTTGATGCCCGATGGCGGTATCCAAAGGTTTCTGAGCGACCGCGTCAATGCTGCCAAGCGTAACTGTTGGCGTATGTGCGCATCGAAGGTACAGAGGCGCCAAGCGAAGCATAGCAAGTCTACCGTGGCAGGGCCTTGATCCGAACACATTCCGCCTGCTGGTCGTGGGCAATTTGCCGGATGCGTCGTGCGATGCTGAAAACGAACTCGGTGATTCGCTCGAAAGAGCGCGAACCGTCACGGTCGTGAGGGAGCAGGTGCTTGGCGGTATCGAGCGCCCGCAGCCGGGCGTTCAGCACCTGCGAGTCTAAAGGGTGAGGAGATCCCCCGGCTCTGCCCTTTCAATTACCCACAACTCCGGTAGTCCAGAGCCGGTATTGGCAGAAGAGATTCGGACTCAAGTTAGATACTTTGCAGAACGGCATGGCAGGCGCTGAACTGCCGTCATGAAAACAAGAGCGAAACCGGCAATCGATCCAGCATCTTGTGGCAGCCAAGACTGGATCGAACAGGAATTGGCGGCCTCAAAG
>Ga0302320_10031455_pt1 | contig 10062 bp, 9 predicted proteins | sample Bog_T0_3_FD_202130 | JGI IMG/M metagenome (GOLD analysis project Ga0302320, IMG submission 202130) | Peat permafrost microbial communities from Stordalen Mire near Abisko, Sweden - Bog_T0_3 | ecosystem: Environmental > Terrestrial > Soil > Wetlands > Peat | place: Sweden: Abisko, Stordalen Mire...
CCCCCTCGAACGCAGCAACCTCCAGCTCTACCTCCAGGAGATCGGCAAGACCGCCCTCCTGACCATCGCCGAAGAGGTGACGCTCGCCCGGCGCATCCGCCGCGGCGACCGCGCCGCCCGCGATCACATGATCAAAGCCAACCTCCGGTTGGTGGTGAAGATCGCGATGGACTACAAAGATTTCGGTCTGCCGCTCCTCGACCTGATCAGCGAGGGCAACATCGGCCTGGTCAAGGCGGTGGAGCGCTTCGATCCGCGCAAGGGCGGCAAACTCTCCACCTACGCCGCCTGGTGGATCAAGCAGTCGATCAAGCGCGCCCTCGCCAACCAGTCCAAGACGATCCGCCTGCCGGTACATCTGGTGGACAAGATTTCCCGGATGCGGAAAACCGCCATGATGCTGTCCGAACGTTTTGGCCGGGAACCCACGGACGAGGAGCTGGCGGCCGAGCTCCAGATCCCCACCTCCAAAGTGGCCCATCTCAAATCCGTCAGCGTCCGGCCGGCCTCGCTCGATGCCCCGATCGGCGATGAGAGCGATTCGACCACTTTCGGCGAAATCGTCGGCGACGAGAACGCCACCAGCCCTTTCGAGGGCCTGCGGGAAAAGAATCTCAACTCCGACCTCCACGCCATGGTCGCCTCCCTGGAAAAGCGCGAGGCCGAGATCATCCGCCTGCGCTTCGGCCTCGACGGCCACGACGAGCTGACACTGGAAGAAGTGGGGAAGCGTTTCCACGTCACCCGCGAGCGCATCCGCCAGCTGGAATACATCGCCCTGACCAAGATGCGCAAGGCCATGAGCCGGCATGAGTCCATCCGCTCCTTCGATGAGATCGAACAAGACGAGCGCCTGCGCCAGCGCATGGCGGTGATTCGCGAATTCATCGAGGCGAAGACTCGCCGCACCGGGCGCCTGGGAAAGAATTGATTGCCGGAGCCAGGTTAGGAAATCTGACTGGCGGCATGCCGCCGCTCGCCACCGCGCAGTTCGATTACCTGCTGCCCGAGGAATTGATCGCCCAATTCCCGGCGGCCCGGCGCGACCAGTCCCGCCTGTTGGTCGTGGATCGCGCCGCCCATTCGCTGCGCCACCAGGTGTTTTCCGATTTGCCGCAGTTCTTGCGCACGGGCGATGTGCTCATTCGCAACAACGCCTCCGTCCTACCGGCCCGGCTGCACGCCGTCCGGCCGACCGGCGGCAAGGTCGAATGCCTCCTGCTCGAGCGCCAGCCGGGAGAGCCGGGTAGCGCCGGGGAGCAGTGGCGCTGCCTGATCAAACCCGGCCGGCGCCTGCCCGCCGGGGCGACCTTCGCCGAAGCCGGCGGTGCCTTCACCGCGGAGGTCGTGGCCTGGGAGGGGACCGGCACCGCCCTCGTCCGGTTCGCCACCCGCGGCGAGACAGTTTTAAGTATCGCCCAGCGCCAGGGAGACATTCCCCTTCCGCCCTACATCGCCCGGCCCGATTCGACCCGCCGCGAAGCCGACCGGGAACGCTACCAGACCGTCTACGCCGATCCGAGCCGGCCGGTGGCCGTGGCCGCGCCCACCGCGGGCCTGCACTTCACCCCCGATCTCCTCGCCGCCCTCACCGGCCAAGGGGTGGCGTTGGCCGACCTCACCCTCCACGTCGGCCTGGGTACCTTTCGGCCGATCGCGGCCGACACGATTGCCGGCCACCAGATCCACCGCGAAACCTACGAGGTGCCCCCGGCCACCCAACAGGCCCTATTTGCCTCCGCCCGCCGCGTCGCCGTGGGCACGACCGCCGTTCGCTCGATCGAGGATTTTCTCGCCCACCATGACCGGCCGCTCGGCCACGCTTACCGGGGGACCGCGGGAATCTTCCTCTATCCCCCCTGTCCATTCCGCGGGGTCGACGCCCTGATTACCAATTTCCACCAGCCGCGCTCGACGCTCCTCTGCTTGGTCGCCGCCTTTCTCGCCCCCGGGAGCACCGACGGGATCGATTGGCTCCGCGAAATCTACGCCGAGGCCATCGCGCATCGTTATCGCTTTTTTAGCTACGGCGACGCCATGCTCATCCTCTAGAGACCACGCCGATGACACCTGACGAAATCCAATCTGCCATCGAAGACGCCACCTATGACCACGCCATAGGCGAAACCGAAACCGCGCTGGCCAAGTTGGCCCGAGTCACCGCCGTCGCCCCCGACTCCTTCGCGGCCTGGCATGCGGCCGCGGAAATGAATTTCGAATTGCGCCGGCTCGACGCCGCCCTGGACGCGGCGGAACGGGCCCATGCCCTCCAGCCCGAGGATCTGTTCATCAATACCACCCTCTCCCGGGTGTGGATGGAAAAGGGCGACAAGACCAAGGCGGAGCACTTCGGCGCCCAAGCCAAGATCCAGGGCTGGAAGGATCAGCTCAAGGAGCCGAAGCCTTAGGCGCGCCGAGGAGGCTTGGTTCGCCGCGCCGCAGAGCCAGGGCCTCCAGGATCAGGGCGAAGCCGACGGTGAAAAGCAGGTCGCTCGCCAGCGAGTGACGGAAGAAGACCAAGGTCGGCGCGAACTGGGGATGGCCGACTGTCAGCGCCTGCCACCACCCGGCGGCGGTGTGGGCATAGCCCTGGTCGCTCGCCCAGGAGGCGGTGTTGGTCACCAGATAGAAAAACAGGGACGAAGCCAGCGTCCCGCTCGCCAAGAGGGGCCAGCTCCGCCGGCCGGCCACCCATCGGCCCATGGCGAGGGCGACGCCAAAGCAGCCGAGGCGCAGCAAAGCCCCGGCCAGACCAAACTGATAGTGGAATTGGACCAGGTAATAGTGGTCGAGGTAGAGGTCGGAAAGCGCCAGGGCAAGGAAGGGAATCGCCCAAAGCCAGCGACGGCGGAAGTAGACTCCGCCGCAGAATGCGACGGCCACCAGCGGGCAGAAATTGCCCAATTCCGGAGCGTGCACCGCGAGCACCCGCCAGGCGGCGGCCAGGACGACCAAGAGAATGGCGACGATAGGCATGCTCCGACCCTAGGTTTTTCCAGCCAGGCCAGCAAGCGTTTCGTGACGGACCAACCCGGACTATTTCGCCTTGGCCGTCTTGGCCTTCCGCGCCTCCCGGGTCGCTTTCGCCAGGGCCTTGACCAGGGGATCGATTCCGGCCCGGACTTTCTTCTCCATCCGATCGATGAACAGAATGCCCTGAAGATGGTCGAACTCGTGCTGGAGGCAGCGAGCCAGCAAGCCGTTGCACACCAACAGGTGGGGCCGGCCATGCTCATCCTGAAACCGGACGGCGATCTGGTCCGGACGCGGCACGTCCCCGCGAATCTCGGGGAAGGAAAGGCAGCCCTCCTCCACCACCGCCTCCGCCGCCTTTGGCGCCGGGGTCACCTCCGGATTGATCACGACCATGGGCATGAAAAGCTCCAGGGGAGGCCGAGCTCCGTCCAATTCCCAACTAAATTCCGCCTCGCTCAGGCGCAGATCCACCACGCAGAGCTGGATCGCCCGCCCGACCTGCTGGGCGGCCAGGCCGATCCCGCCGGCCTCGTGCATAAGCGTGATCATGGCGGAGGCAAAATCGCGCAAAGCCCCGTCAAAGACGGCGACTTTATCGCCTTTCCGACGCAAAACGGGATCGTTATAGTGAACAATCGATAATGGCATCGGTCTGAATGTTTCGGCAGCTTGCATCCAGCTGGCTACCCTCGCAAATCAATTACACCTCGCCATGAGCGCACCTGAGCCGGTCGCCCAGAAATACCTCTCCGGACCGGCGGGTGTCCTTGTCGGCCTGCTGCTGGCGGTGGCGGCGTGGCTCCTGCCCGTCAATTTGAAATCGGTCAGCCCAGCGCTCCTGCGCGGCGCCGGCGAAGGCACCCCGTCGGTCGCCTCCTTCGGCCGGCAGCTGGTCGAGTCGGAAAAAATCGGGCCCGCCGGCCTCGTGGCCGCCGCCGCCCGCGCTGTGGGCGATCCCGGCGCCCCCGCCCTCGCCCAGGCGGAGCGCGGCCTGATCGACCGCCAGCCGACCTTTGCCGCCTGGGGCGGCTGGGATCCCTTTCTTGATCCCCTCTTCAATCTCCGCAATCCGACCGGCTATGCCAACAGCACGCCGGTCCTGACTTTCTTCATCGGCGAGAAAGCCCGCTCCACCCTGCGCTCCTACCTAGAGGAGTCCGGCTCCATCGGCGTGCAGTCCCTCCTCCGTCTCCGCGACCTGGCCGTGACCGGGCGGTTCACCCCCGCCAGCCGGCCGGGCGGCCAGCCGCTCGACGCGCTGATTCTCCTCACCGGCCTGCTCTATCAGGGCGAACACCTCTCGCCGCCCCTGCAGCGCGAACTGCGCGGCCTGGCGGAGGCCTCCTGGGCGCAGAAGTCCCTCGGCGACCTGGAACCGTTTTTCCTCGATCTGCTGGCCCTCGGCCGCCGGCTCGACTGGATGCAGCTGAGCGAACTGCTGCGCCGGACCGACGGGGTCAAAACCGTGGGGGAATACGCCCAACTGGCCCGGGTCGCCCCCGATCAGTTCCCGCTGATCTACACCGCCGCCCTGTTCAGCGACTCGGCCGACCGCGTCGCCTCCTATTTGCTCCAGTTCGGCAAGACCGGCGCGGAGGATCTGCGCCTGGCGCTGGGCGACGGTCAGGGCGCCGTGCAGCAACTCCTGCTCCGCCAGCTGCCGGTCAACCACCGGTCCGGACCGGCCCTGAGCTCGACCGCCGCCTTGGTGCTGGCCCATCCGCAGCTGATGCTGGCCCTTAAGTATCTCGGCTATTTCCTCGGCCTCTATCTCATCCTGCGCGGGCTGGATCGCTGGTTCGTGGCCCCGGGCGGCGCCGCCACGGCGGGCGGCCAGGCCGCGCCGGCTCGCAGCGCTATCCTCGCCCTTTTTCTGGCCATTCTCGCCATCGTCGCCACGGAACCTTTCCTGCTCCAGGCCGCTCCACCCTCTGAGTATCGGGTGCATCTGCGCCTGCCCATGCTCGCCGCCAGCGGCGTCGCCCCCTCCTCTCCTGCCGCCCCCCTCCCATCCATGAACTCCTCCACCCTGATCTCGATCGTCATCTTCGCCCTCGTCCAGGTGATGATGTATTTCATCTGCCTGCGTAAGATAAACCAAATCGCGGCCGAGCCCATTACTCCCCGCCTCAAGCTGCGCCTTATGGAAAACGAGGAGAACCTTTTCGATAGCGGCCTCTACGTCGGGATGATGGGCACGGCGGCCGCCCTCGTTCTCCAAGTCGTCGGGGTGATCGAGCCCAACCTGCTCGCCGCCTACTCCTCCAATCTCTTCGGCATCGTCTGCGTCGCCCTAGTCAAAATCCGCCATGTGCGCGGATTCAAGCGCCAGCTCATCCTGGAAAACGAGGCCGCGGGCGTCGCCACCGCCTGATTGTCCCGGTCATGAATCGGACGCTGCTTTTAATTATCGTCGACTTCCTTTTTCTCAACCTGATCGCATTGACCAGGTGGGAGAAAGTGGAGCCGGCTCGGCCCCAGCACCCTCCGGTGCCGGCCATGGCGGCCAATGCCGCGACCCAGGATCAGGATCTGCTCGAGACCATGCGGCAATCCCTGGTGGACGAGCAAGCCGTCCAGCGCGAGCTCCAGCAGAAGCTCGCCCATACCGATGAGAATCTTTCCGCCCGGCAGCAGACCCTCAGCCAGCTGCAGACGGAGAAGACCCAGCTGGCCTCGGCCCTGACCGACACCCGGCGCACGGCCGACGAGCTGACCCACGAGGCTTCCGCCGCCAAGGAGGAGTCCAATCTCACGCGTCAGCAGCTGGCCCAGCTGCAGCGGGAATTGGCAGAAAAACTTGCCGAAACCGAGCGGCAGCGCCAATCGATCGAGAAATTGGAGCAGGATCGCAATAAGGCCGCCAAGCAGATCGAGGGCCTGACCATGGCGGTGGTCGTGGGCGAGGCGGAAAAGCAGCACCTGCAGCAGCAGGCCAGCCAGCTCCAGGGCGAGGTTCAGGCGGAGCGCGCCGACCGGATGAAGGTCGAGGAAAACACCGTCCGCTTGGCCGACGATGTCGGCCAAATGGCGCAGAACTCCGGCGAATTGAGCAAGGAGATCCGCGAGAACCGGCCGATCAACGCCAACGTGCTTTTCAATGATTTTCAGGCCAACCGGGTCGACACCACCCTCTCGGCCGTCCGCAAGGGCATGTTCGGCAACGACGTCACCCGCAGCAAAGAAACCCCGACCGTCTTCCTCACCGACGGCAAGCAGGTCTACGCCCTGCTCCACATCCAGGACACCGTCTTCTCTTACCTGACCCCCAACTTCGATTGGGAAAAGATCGCCGTGACCTTCCACCGGCCACCCTCCTATACGAGCAACGCCCATGAGCTGCGCTTCCTCGCGGCCGACCCCCGCGTGGTCGTGGTGCCGGTCGATCCTCTCCAAGTCGCCGCCCTCGGCGCCAAAGTCTATCCCCTGGCGAAAGACCCCTTCAAGTTTCCCTCCGCCGTCCTGATCAGCGGCAGCAAGGGCTACGGCGAAGTCGGCTTTAAGCTCGACCCGGCCCAGCCCGGCTACGTGCGGGTGGACAACCGCTTTTTCAAGCGGCTCTTCGGCGACTTCGCCCCGTCGCGCGGCGACCTGGTCTTCAGCCACACGGGCGAGCTCCTCGGCATCATGGTCAACAACGACTATTGCGCAGTGATCAAGGACTTCACTCCCACGATGGACATCCGCACCGGCGACGATCTGGCGGCCCAACAACTGGGCCAGCGCCTCGACGGCCTCGCCCAACGCATCCAGGGCCTCCCGGTCAATCTCCAGTAGCCGCCCCGCTCAAGGCGCTGCCCGCATAAATACAGCGCTGCGGAGCAGCCCCTGTTGAAATTCCCGCCGGTGGACGGCGCGCCAGCCGCCCGCGACCAGGGCCGCTTCCGCCTCGGGCAGCACCCGGGTCTGCAAGCCGGTGCCCCAGCGGAAAGACGCGTACAGGACGGCGAGCCAAAGCCGCGCCCGCCAGCGCCGCCAACCGCGGGCCGGCTCGACAAAGTCCGCCCAAAGCCAGCGGGCGCCCGGGCGCAGACTCCGGCCCACCCGCCCGATCAGTTCGGCCACCTGGGCGGTCGAAAAGCAGTCGAGGAAGAAAAAGGTCACAACCGCGTCATACGCCGCCGGTGTCAGCGGCTGGGCAAAAATATCGCCGGTGATGAAGTGGACCCGGTCTGCGCCTATCCGGCCGCGCAAGCGCGCCGCCGCGTGAGCGACCATGGCCGGGCTCAGCTCGATGCAGTCGATCCGGGCCTGGGGCGCGAGCTGGACCAGCCGGGCGACACAGCGGCCATCGCCCTCGCCCAGAACCAGGATCGACTCGCAGCCGGCCAGCTCGGGCAGAAAGCGGAAGCGCGCCCGCTCCAAAGCGCCGCCGAAGGCCAGAAACTCCAAAGCGCGGTAGACCCGGGCCAGGCGGCCAAAATTCGGCGGGGCGGCAGCTGGGCTCATCGCCGGAGAAGGGCACTGGCCCAAAAAAACGCCGGCGTCATCAGCACGACGTCGGCCAGGACGCGCGCCCGTTCGCCGCCGAGGCGACTTTCCGCGGCATCCACCAGACCGAGGAGAACACAGCTGGCCAGGCCACAGCCGAGGGCGGCCCGCTCCGGCGGCCCAGCCAGGAGGAAAAAGGGCAACGCCGTCCCCGCCAGCAGCCAGGGAAAAACCCGGCTGAGGGTCGCCCCCCAGGGGAACTGGCGAGCCCAGGAGGTCTGGCCGTGGCTTTGGTCAACCTGGCTTTCCCAGACGGAGATCAAGGCGCAGTTGGCGAAGCAGAGCAGGACAAAGAGGGCGAAGGGCGGCGCCGCCGGCCGCAGATGCGCCCAATATGCCCGCGGCGCGAGAAAGAGCGCCACTCCCCCCCCCAGGAGGAAGGCGATGCAGAGTTCCTTCGGCACCCGCCAGCGGCGGTGGCGATGGACCAACTGGTGGGAAAGGAGGTAAAGCATGACCAGCCCGAGCAGGGCGAGGCCGGCCGAAAATTCCCGCCGGCTCAGGCCGCGGAAGGCGGCGGCCACATCGGCGGCGAACAGGACGACCCACAGCGCCGCCACCGGCCAGCGCCGGCGTTGATAAAAGGCATGCCGCTGGGTCCGAATCCGTTCCGGGGTGAGCCGCCAGCCTTCGACCCAGCGGTCGGCCGAGTAAGCGAGCCAAACCGAAGTCCCCAGCACGAAGGCGCGCGCACCGGAGGCCACGAGGCCCACCGTTTGCGCTATTTCCCATTGCCAAAGCAGGGCTACGATCGGCGCGTCCAACGACAGCACGGTCGGCCACAGCCACCAGCGCGGCGGGCGGGAAAGGTCGCGAACAGGGGGAGCCATGGGCGAAACCAATAAACACCACCGGCCAAGATTGGCCAATCGGAATGCCGCCGCCGGACTCTTGAATTTCCTCGCCGTCAAAGCATCCTTGTCCCCGTGGTCCCCGGCCGCCCCAACATCCTTTGGATCCTCACCACGCAGTGGCGGGCCTCGGCCTTCGGCTACGCCGGCGACCGCAATGCCCGCACGCCGGTCCTGGACGCCCTGGCGGCAGCGAGCACGAACTACGCGCAGGCGGTCACGCCCCATCCCTTCGGCCCCTTTGCCCGCGCCGCCGTTCTGACCGGACTGCCGGCGCCGGAGAACGGCATCCGCGACTACTTCGATCCCCTGCCCAAACGCGTGGCCACCATCGCCCCGGCGCTGGCCCGCAACGGCTATGCCACCGCCTACTTTGGCAAATGGCACCTGGCCAAGCGCGCGGCCAATGCCCCCTTGGTGGGGGAGGCTCATGCCAAGATCGTGGTGCCGCCCGACCAGCGGGGCGGTTTCCAGCTCTGGGAGGGCTTCGAGAGCGGATTCTTGCTCAACCATCCCTGGCTGCACGGCACGCGCCTGCCGGAGCCGGTGCAATTCCCCGGCTACCAGTCCGATGTCGTCTGCGCCCGGGCGGAAGCGTGGATCCGCTCGGCCGAGGCCAGTTCGCCCTGGTTCTGCGTCGTCAGCCTGGAAGCGCCCCACCCCCCCTATGATGCGCCGGCGGCCGGGATCTCGCCGCGGGCACCCCGGGAAATTGAGCTGCCGGCCAATGTGCCGCGCGGCGGCGACGCCGAGACGATGGCCCGGCGGGAATTGGCCGGCTACTACGCGCATGGCGAGGCCACCGACCGCGCCATCGGCCGCCTCTTGGCTGCCGTTCCCGCGCCCACCATCGTCGTTTTCACTTCCGTCCATGGCGACATGCACGGCGCCCACGGGCTCTTCCGCAAAGGCTGGCCCTACGAAGAAGCCGTGCGGGTGCCACTCTTGGTCCGCCTGCCGCCCGCTCTCTCGTCCGGCCCGGCGGTGTCCTCGGCCCCCGTGTCCCTTTTGCATCTGCCCGCCTGGACCCTGGACTGGTCGACGGGAGCCGCGCCGGCCACGACCCCCTCGCCCGCGTTTGCCCGCATTTCCATGCCCTCGGCCGTCCGCCTGCCCTGGCAATGTGACCGGCCCTGGCACGGCCTGCGCACGCCCCAGCGCAAGCTCGTGCTCGGGCCCGGGGACAAGCCCTGGTTGTTCTTCGACTTGGCGGCTGATCCCGGCGAAACCAACAACCTGGCGAACGATCCGGCGCACCGGGCCGAAATCGCCGCGCTCGCGGCCGAACTCTAGCTCGCCGTCTTGGCCGGCTTAACCGCCTTGGCCGAGCGGCCAAACTGGCGCCGGATCGCCGCGGCGATCTCGTGCAGCTTCACCGGCTTGGGAATATAGTCGTTCATGCCGGCGGAAAGGCAGACGTCCCGGTCGCTCTGCATGGCGTTGGCGGTCAGAGCAATCACCTTGGGCTGCCGGTCGGCCGGCAGGCGCCGGCGGATTTCGCGGCAGGCCTCGAGGCCGTCCATCTCCGGCATCTGCAGATCCATCAGCACCAAATCGTACGGTTTCTTCTCGAGGCCGGCCATCACCTCGAGGCCGTTGACCGCCAGGTCGGCCTCGTAGCCCAGGCGCCGCAGCAGGCCGATCGCCACCTTCTGATTAACCGGATTATCCTCGGCCAGGAGCACCCGCAGGGGGAACTCCTCGGCGATCCGCGGCTCGCTGAGCGGCGCCGTGGGTTCCGCCC
>Ga0302320_10031456_pt1 | contig 10062 bp, 2 predicted proteins | sample Bog_T0_3_FD_202130 | JGI IMG/M metagenome (GOLD analysis project Ga0302320, IMG submission 202130) | Peat permafrost microbial communities from Stordalen Mire near Abisko, Sweden - Bog_T0_3 | ecosystem: Environmental > Terrestrial > Soil > Wetlands > Peat | place: Sweden: Abisko, Stordalen Mire...
CGCGCGCCGCTCAATGATGTAGCCAGCAAGACTTGCACCGGGCACCGCTTGCCAGTGCAGCGCCACCTCGCTGCTGCCGATCTCTGCGCTCAGTCCTTGAGGTGCGCCAAGTGGCGAGGCCGCAAGCGCCGCGGCGTGGACCGGATCACCGCTCGCCCCCAGCGTGCCATCGGCAGTCACCGCGCGCACGCGGTAGTAATAGTTCGCGCCCGCCTGCACCTGATGATCCTCGAAGCGCGCCAGTTTGGGGTTCAGGCCCTCCGGGGTCAGCAGCTCGTAGGGGCCGGCGACGAGCTGCGCACGCTCGATGACCAGGCCCGTGCTCCGTGCGCTGCTGATCGGGGTCCAGGTGAGCGTGATCAGTCCGCGACCGCCCTGCGCGTGCAACTGCCCGGGTGGCGCGCCCGCCTCGAAATCCGGCGAATACAGCGAGGTCGTCGTCGCCGGCCCCGCGATGCCCAGCACATCAACCAGTGCCAGTGCGTAGTTGAGCGTGAGGCCCAGTGGCGGGGCATGATCCATGTAAGGATTTGCGACGCCATTTTTCTGCAGCGTCATCAGCTGTGGATGCAGGGTCAGCCGCTCCTGTACCGCGCCTGAGTTGCGCTCGACCTGGTAGGCATAGACGGGCACCGCCTCGGCCTGGGCCGGTGTCTGCCAGCTCAGGCTCACACCCGCGGCACTCGCCTCGGCGTGCAGCGAACTGGCCGCAGGAGGGGTTGCATCCTGCACGATGGCCACAGGCCCGATCCGCGCTGCCACGCTGGCATCGGCATTGAGTAATACCGCGACCAGCGCGTGCGGCCGCGTGCCGGCGGGCAACTCGATGGCAGCGCCGGCAGCGCGCGCAAAATCCCAATCCGAGACCAGCCGCAGCGTGAGCAGACCGAGCAGCGTGCGATTGTCCGTGCCACCCGCGCCCATGCGCGCGAGGCTCGTCAGGGCGCTTTGCGAGGCGGCATCAAGTGTCGCCGCGAGGGCCGCATCCGGCAGGAGCTTGGGGACGAGCACCGCACCCCGTTCATCTTCAATCCGGATCCCGCCGGCCGGCCATGGGCCCTGAGGCGCGACGATAAGCACGCGCACCGCACCGCCAGGCACCGCGGCGGCATACAGGTGACTCGCGCCTTGCACCTGTGCGCACGCGAGAGTTGCCAGCACGAACAGCGTGCCGCGCAGCGCGCGCTCGAGGGCTTTCACAGACATGCCCCTGCCCCGATGTTCGGATTGACACTCGGGAGCATCTGCAAGCCCACGCTGATCTGGCCCGGCGGGCAGCTGCCCAGGTCAAAATCAAACTCCAGGTACGGCGGAGGCAGGGACATCGACACGCCAGCCGAGGCGTTAGCCCCCAGACAGAAGCCATCGCCACAGGCGCCTAAGTCAAAGTTCTGATGGGCGCTGGCGGAGAAGGATAAAGGTGAGGGCGTGATGCCAGCGCTCAGCGTCCAGTTATCGTGCACGTAGGCACAGGCGCTGTTGCAGTTGCCGGCATCCAGATCCAGTTTGGCAATCAGCCCGAGCATGAAGCCATCGGACCCCAGGTCCGCCCAGGCCTGGCCGTTGGCCATGAAGACATGACCGTTGACCGGGTTGCTCTGCGTGCCGAAGTGGAAATACCACTGGTTGCCGCCGATGTGCATGTGGATCGCATCGTTGAGTGCATCGAGTGCGATCTGGTTGTTGAGGTAGGAGAGCTGCGCGTTGAGCACCCCATCGAACACTCCGCCGCTGTAGCTGAAGTAGCCGGTGATCGGGCTGCTGCCCGACCAGTTCGGATCCAGGAGCCAGGCCTGGTAGTCCATGCGCCCGCCCGCATCCTGCCCGCCCGGTTTGATCGAGAAGTCCCCAAGCAATCCGAAGGTCGTGTGATCGGGCGAGCCGACCAGGAGCGAGGCATCGAAGAGGATCTGCCCATCATCCTCGGGGGTGGCTTGCGACAGATCAGGATTCTTGAAGGAATCGGCGGTGACGTTGTAACCGAGGCCGCCGCCAATCTGGTAGAGATTGAGGATCGGCGGCACGACGATGACGCCGGTCGGCCCCAGATCAAGCATCGCCTTGCCGATCCAGTAATCATCGCTCCCGACGTAGCCGAGCACGAACTGGCCGGACACTGGCGGTCCGCCGAACATGCCCAGATTCAGATCGCTGCTAAAGAGCACGCCCGAGCCTGCCTTGCCGCCGCTCCCGCCGCCGTTGCCGACGTAGGTCGGGCTCATGTTCAGCTGCACGCTCGGATTAGCATCGGGAAAGGGTTTATTAAGTTTGAACGGTGCTGTGACAGGTCCGGCGCCGAGGTAGCTGTTGCTGGCAGGCTCCGTGATGCTGTAGCTGACCGCGACATCGGCGGCGGGCAGCGTCTTGGACAGGTTCAGGGTCGAATCAAAAGCGAAGGCCGCGCGCGTCGGGGTGGAAGGGGCTCCGAGCTGCACGTCCACGGACTTCAGATCCACCAGGCTCCCGCCAATGTTGCCCTTCTGTCCGGCGAGATTCACGTGCCGCGTGCTCGTCCCATCGGCAAAGGTGGCCGAGCCGTTCATCCCATAGTCAAACCCCTGCAGCACGATGCCGCTGGCAAACTGACCCTGCGGCGCGTTGAAGGTGAAGCTCGTGTCGCTCGTCACCGCCCAGCCCCCGGCGCTCGGGAGCGAGGTGAAGCTCAGGTTGTTGGCGCTAAGCGTGATCGGTCCTTCAGTGAGCGTGACCTTCGCGGGGTTGGTGAGATTCAGGCGGATGCCACCCTGCCCTGCATTGTGGCCAGCAATCAGCTGCGTGCTCGCCTGCGCCGAGTTCAAGTCCACGTTCAGCCACGGCACGTGCACATTCAACCCGTTGTAGCTCGCGCTGAAGCTCCCCTGCGCGGCGCTCGCGAGGATACCGCTCCAGCCGATGCTGCCCCGATCGATCGTCGCCGAACCGCTCGGGAAGCTGCTGGTGCCGCAGAACCCATAGCTGTCGAGCGCCCAGCTGCTGGCAGCGACAGTCGGCGGATTGGCCAGATCAAAATTAAAGGCCGTGAGTTTGGCCTGGTTCAGCCGCACACCCATCCACTGCGCGCCACTGCTGCCCTGGCACAGCGGATCGGCGCCCTGGCCGGCCGACTGGCTCAAGTCGAGCGTTGCGCTCGCGGCACTGACCGTAAAGCCGCTGTCATAGACGAGCAGCGTCGGGACCGGCTGCGCGTCGGCATACCACTCCCCGCTCGGGCTCAAAGTTGCGACCACATGCTGCCAGGCCGGGGTGCTGCCATTGGTGGCATAGATCTGCGAGTTGAACAGGTGCGCCGAGAGCATCGCGCTGACCTGCTGCCCAGCCGTGCCGCTCACCTGCTCGAGCGAAGCGATCAGGCCCGGCACCAGCAGCGGCGCGGCCGGCGGACTTGCCTTGAAGCTGCCCTGGGCCACAGTCACGCCATCGCTCTGCATCGTCCAGCCCTTGAGCTCGATCGGCACCGGCGCGGGTTGCGTGCCGGTGCCGCTCGCATCGGGGAACAGCGCCTGGAGCGTTCCAGTGCCCGAGTAACTGCCGTTCTGCTCCTGGATCGTCGGCTTGCCGCCATGCTGCAGACCCGAGACGATGAACTTGCCACCGCTCACCGGGAAGTTGAATGTACAGGCCAGTGCCGGATTGGCCGAGGTGATCTGATACGGCGCCGCCGCGCTGGTGGCAATCGTGGGCGGATCACTCGCAGGGATCGCGCTGCCGCCCCCGGTGTGCAGCGTACCGATCAGGTGCAGTCCTACGCCCGGGGCACCGGCTGGAGGCTGATCGATCCACGCAATCGGTGGCAGCCCGGCGCCGGCGGCGCGCTGTGGCCCGAGCAGGCCCAATGGCGGCGCACCGCGCAGCGTGCCGCTGCGTAGCGTGCCGGCGGCACCGCCGCCAGCGCTGGCTGCGTTCCCGAGCGCTTCCATCACCCGCCCGATCGGATAGGTATCCACGACCGCCTCGGCGCTGACCACGAGCGCGTGCTGGCCGATCTGCGATGGCGCCAGGCTCAGGGGCGGGGACTTAAAGCCCCCCCAGGTCGTCGGGATCGGTTTGGTCGGATTCGGCGGGGCAAGCTGGGCATCGGTGCGAACTGTGGAGGGACCGAGTGGCGACTCATCGGTGCCGAGCAGCTGGCCATCCTCGTACCAGCTCAACCGCACCGTGCCCTGGCCAGTGAAGTCGAGGCTCGCGCCGCCCACCAGATCCACATCGCAGGAACTGAACTGCGGACCCTGCCCCTGCTGGGCCTGGCCTCGGCCCATTCCCGGCACGCCAACGACCGGCATCGGCTGCAACAGTCGGGCGTCGGGCATCGGGCTTGCGGCTGGAGCGGCCGCTGCTGCAGGGGCGGCTTTGCGATTGATGCCACTGTGCGTTGCGCCCGCCCCGGGTGGACTCTCAGCGCCGCTGCTGTCTGGGAATCCCGCGATATGCGCACCCAAGAGCTGCAGCGGACCGTTCGCGGCCGTGTCGGTGCGATGCTGGATGTTCACGCTCTGGCAGGTGAGCATGTAGGCCTGACTGCCGCTGTTGGCCGCGCCGGGCGACAGTCCTTTTGCGAGCAGATGTCCGTACAGACCGCCACTGCCCGCGCCGAGGCTCGCGCCCAATGGCCCCTGCTGCTGCACATCAGCCTCGGGCAGCGCATACACCCGCACATCGAAGCTGCCCACCTGCATGTAGGGGTGTCCGAAGGCCGCCGGATTGGTCGCGCCGGTGAGATCGAAGACCGAGGGACTGCCGGTGTCGCTGTTACTGGCAAAGCACACATGAGAACCGCAATAGCTGGCATTCCACTGCACCGTCAGTGCCTCGACCGTACCATCGCCCCAGTCGACGAAGACGTTGTTGAGCGTCTCGGACTCGATTGGGTTGTTCGGCTTCGCGGTGTTGAGCGATTGCTGCGAATCGATGGCCCAGGGCGAGTTCGACAGATCAACAGTTCCGGAAAATTCCCACTGGTCGCCAACATAATCGGCCGTGACCACATCGTTCGAAGGCAGGCTCTTGCGGGTGGTGTTCGAGAGCGTCAGGCTCGCCCCGGGGTTGGGCGGCGGCGGCGCGCTGCCGCGCATCCGCGGGTGCACCACCGGTGCACTGCCCGCGCCACAGGTCAGGCCGGTGGGCGCCGCCGGCAGGTCGAGCAGCGGATCGCCGTTGCTCGGCTGCGCGATCGGCGCGGGTATCGAGTGCTCGACCTCCTGCTCGTGCCCCTGCCCCAGTGTGCCCACGCTGATCAGCATGCCGTTCTCGCTGTGCACCGCCGCAGGGCTCGCGCAGGAATCGTAATACGTGTGGAATCCTGCGACCTGCCAGGTCAGATCCCAGCTGATAGCCGGCGTCGTGCCGATCGGCGGATGCTCGTTGATCACCTTGGCCGCGCGCGCCGCGACCTGGCTCGTCAGCTGCGCGATCAGTGTCGGATCGGGACTGAACGCATGTGCCAGCGCATAGCCGGGCGCCGCCGTGATCGTGTGCGTGGCGATCAGCGTCGAACCGCTGTAGAAACGCACCTCGTAGTGATCTGCGAGGCCCGCATTGGCCTCGTGCCAGCTGAGCGTCGTCTGATCGTTGAGCACCGGAACGTTGAAGGTGCCACCAACATCGCTGACCAGGCCGGTATAGAGCGGGCCATCGAGCACGATCGTGCCCTGCGGCGGAACCTTGGACGGGTTGCACTGCCCGGGTCGCGGTCCGAAGCCCAGGCGCGGCGGCGTGACCGCCGACTGCACCAGCAGACTCGCATCCTGCCGGATCGCCGGCTGCCCGCTACCGAACTGCAGGCCGACCCAGCGCATGCCGGCCGCGGCGCTGGGCTGCACAGTAACTGCCAGGGTAGCAAGGCTCGGGGACTGAATGCGCAGCCCGCCAGTGGCCACGATGCCGCCCCCCAGGTCCACCTGCAGCTGAGGCACGAGGTTCAGGCCGCGCAACGTGAGCGTGTAGTTTTCTCCCGCATAGAGCCGGGCCGGCGCCACAGCAAGGATCACCGGCACATTCGCCAGCGTCACCGGTGCCGGTCCCGGCAGCGGCATCGTGGCGCCGGTGACCGTCAGTGTCGCCTCGGGCGATACGTGTACTTCTCGGCCCGCGAACAGCACGCTGGGATGGCGCAGGATTGGCGGGGCCTGCGCGGCCACCTGCACTGCCACCGTCGCGCGCTCGGGGCTCTGCACCTGGACAGCGCCACTGGCGCTGATGCCCGGTCCGAAGCTCACGCTCATGCCGCTGCTGAAGCCTGAACCGAACAGCGTCAGCAGCCCCTGGCTGCCTTGGGCAAGCTGCTGTGGGCTCAGCCGATCCAGCACAATCGCGCCGCTCAGCGGGGGTGCCAGTATGTCCACGTAGCCGGGGCCCAGGCTCTTTAACGGCTGCGGCACGCTGAAGGTTGCCGGGGGCGTATAGCTGCTACTGATCAGATGACGCCCGGGCACGGCCTGCGCGAGGACCTGGACGGCGAGCTGGGCGTGCGTGGCATCGATGAGCGTGAGCGGCCGTTGAATTGATATTCCCGGGCCCAGATCAAGCTGCACGCCGGCCCGCAGGTTGCTGAAGGTCAAATTCAGCGTGTAGCTCTGGCCAGGCACCACCTGATCAGGCTCGACCCGGAGCACTGCCGGTGCCGTGTTGCTGGCAGCGCCCGGATTGATCTTCAGGGTGCCGCCACTGGGCGATAACGGCTCGTGACTCTCAATCGGTCCTTCGGCGGCCGCGGCCAGGCCCGCTAGCAGCGCGCCCAGGAGCAGCGCCGCGAGCGGCCCGCGACGCGGCGGCCTACGGGGTGTTGATCTCATACAAGGCGCTCTGCGCCACGACATTGCTGTCTGCATCAAGCGCCACGATTCTCCAGCGATACACAGCACCGGGCTCAAGATGAGTCTGGGCGAGCACCGTCAACATCGCATCGGCCTTGGAGGCTGGGACCCATTGCCCGGACAGTGGCGCACTGCCATCGGGCGCATCGGCCGCGTAAAACTCGAGCCGATAGGCCACGGCATCGTTGGCTGCTCGCCACTCAAAACGGGTATCTGCACTCAGCGTGGCGTGTGGGTGCGGACTCACAATGCTGATCGGGGCCACGGCGGGCTCGGCCACTGCGTACTGCAACAGCAGCCCGGCAAAGGGTACCGCAGGACTGCGCACACGGAAGCGCACAAAATAATTTCCCGCGAGTGTCGCGGGCAGCACCGGGCTGGCCAGTTCGGTGAGGCCACCGCCGCCCAGGTTAACGCTCGCGGCCGCGAGGGGCACGAATACCGGCTCGCCCAAAGTCGAGGGCGGCCCGGCGATCTCCCACAAGCCGTTGAGCACGCCGCTCCCGGTGTAGTTGATCTCGGCAATCGCCACGGCCGAGTCGCCGGCCTTGAGCATGCGCACCAGCGAGCGATCATCAAAGTGCAGCGACACGCGCGCCAGGGCCAGTGCTCCACCTGCGCTACCGCCCAGCGCGATCTGCACCGTGGCCGTGCCGCCATAGGGTGCGACACCGAAGGTTCGCTGCAGTAGCAAGGTGTTCACGCCCAGTCGCTGCGCCTCAACAATGGTCGCCGGTGAGAGCGTGAAGGTCTCGGCCACACTGCCCTGGGCACTGGCCGAGAGTGTGATTGACAGCGGCCGCGCCAGCGACTGCAGCACCTGACCCCCGGGCGTAGTCACAGTAGCCTGCGGCGATGTCAGCACCAGTCCGGCCGGGTTGCCGCCGGCGAGATTCGGGATCTTGAGGCTCCACACGAACGTCGTCGGTACCGTCGCCTCAAGCGTTACCGTCAGCGAGGCCGGAGCAACCGAGGCATTGCCCGCAAAGCCGGTGAGTGGCACCAGCGCACCGATCAGCAACAGCGCGCTGGCCTGCAGTCGACTCACGGATCCCCCAGCGCCAGCGGCCAGCGACTGCTGAAGGTGAGAAAGCCCTGGAAACCGGTCGTCGCGAGCGCCGAAAATCCCTGCGTCGTCAGTACATCATTGTTGAGCCCGCTGGATTCGTTCCAGCTGCCGGCGAGCCCGATATCCAGGCCGCCGCGGTGCGCCGTCGCGGCCAGCGCGTGCCAGGTCAGCTGTGCCGAGGCCGTGCGCAGTACCACATCATTGCCGATCAGCTGCGGCGGAATGCTCCCGGGGATCAACTGCTGCGTGTTGCGATTGATCGCAAGCGTCAGCTGCGCGGTGAATTTGTTGGCAAGAAAACTATCGGCGGCATTGAGCGCGTAGTTGTGATCCAGCGTGTGCGTATCCTGCACCAGATCATGCGAATCGATCAGCTGCATGTTCAGGCCGATCGAACCACCGTTGCCAAATGTGAAGGTCAGGCCCGCGGTCGGTCCGAAATTATCCGTGTTGTCCTGCTGCCCGGTGTAGTCGCGATATCTGCCGCCGGTCACTCCGGCCTGCCAGGTCAGGTGCGGATAGCTGAAATTCAGCCCGAGTGTTTCATTGACCACATCGCTGTCACTGGGCTCGGTACCGCTGGGCAGCGTCAAGTTGCGGGTGCGCGCATCCTGGCGCGAGAGTGAGAGGCTCGGGGCGCCGAGCCAGCCGGTGACGCTCGCAGGCAATGCGAAGGCGTAGCTTAATGAGAGGCTCTGCGGCAGGCTGCGCACGGTAGCGATGCTGGCATTGTCATCGGTGTTGTCCTCGGTGAAGCCGCCGCTGGCAGCAAGCGAGAGGCCGTGACCGCTCAAGCTCGCCGCGCCAGTGGCCGTGCGCCGATCCGGAGTCAGGGTCGGGTTCGCAAGGCTGGTGAAATAAGTGCCAATATCCTGATAGCTCGCATTGGCACCGAGCGTCCAGTGATCGGCAAGCGGGTGACTGTAGTTGAGTGTCGCGCTGTAGGCATTGTCGCTGGCCTCAACCGGGCTTTGCCCCGAGGTGCCCGCAAAGTCAAAGCGCGAGCCCGCATATTGTGTGTTCAGCTGCAGCGTCGAGCCTGGGATCTGGCTGCTCAAGCCCACAACCCATGCGCTACCGGAGCCGGACTGCACCGGGATCACGGCACCGTTAGGAACCGCCGGCGGAAACGTGCCGTTGCCTGCCGGATACGGCACCACGGTGCTCAGGCCCGCCGGTGCCGTGCCGGTAAAGAATCCGACCTGTACCACGAGCGCTTTCGGTGCCCCTGCGATCGGGTGGGACTGCAGCAATGCGCCGGAGACCACGTCCCCCGAATCGGTGAAACCCAGGCCGCCATAAAAACCGGCCAGCGAACTCTCGCGAACCGAAAAGGCGGTCAGGTCGGTATCGAGCGGCAGGTCGGCCAGGTGCCCCGACACGCCACGACGCGAGAGCCCCGAGATCGCCAGATTATCGAAGGGCAGCACCTGATCGCCGAGGATCAGACTGTCCTTGCCATGCCTGAGGGCAACCTGCATCTGCGCCGGCTGCACAGCCTGGCCACCGATCGCGCCGATTCCATTGTCGGTGCCAGCGAGGCCGCTCATGCTGGCTTCAACCGACCACTCGGCCATGCTGCGCGCAGCCTTCAGATCAAAGGTCCCGTTACCCGTCAGCGCACTGGGTGCCGGAGAAGTCAGATCCGATTCGGCCACGCGCTCACTGAGCGTGCCCCCGACATTGCCTTTGACGTACCAGCCACGCTTGGCAGCCGAACCCTTGCCCAGCGCACTGACCGTGAACTGCCAATCACCGCGCGGGATCAGCTCGCCGTCACTGGCGTATTCGACTACCCGCAGTTCGTGTGGCCCGGGCCCCAGTGGTTGCGGCGGTGTGTAGATAATCTTGCTGGCGCTGATGTGCGCAAGCGCCGTGATGTCGATGTGATCGATTTCGATGCCAAGACTTGCGAGCTGCGCCGAGGAGAGGCCCGCCGGTAAGGCGAGCTCGACATTCGCCGCCGGGGAAAGCTCTGACTGCACTGGCGCCTGAATCATCCAGCTGGCGGGGCCCTCAGCCAAGGCGCGGCCGAGCCAGAGCGTGCCAACTAGCAGCAGAACGATCGGGCCACCGAGGTTTGGGCCATGTAAGCCGCGTACAGGCAAAATCAACGCCCCCAACGCCGATGCATCCTGAGGCGCATGGTAACCAGCTCGATTCCGCTGAGCACGCTTTTTTTCG
>Ga0302320_10031457_pt1 | contig 10062 bp, 5 predicted proteins | sample Bog_T0_3_FD_202130 | JGI IMG/M metagenome (GOLD analysis project Ga0302320, IMG submission 202130) | Peat permafrost microbial communities from Stordalen Mire near Abisko, Sweden - Bog_T0_3 | ecosystem: Environmental > Terrestrial > Soil > Wetlands > Peat | place: Sweden: Abisko, Stordalen Mire...
GGCCGTATCGCTGAAGCCAAATCCCTTCGGTGGAGTCTCGGCAAACAGACCGACGATGAGGTCCACCCGGTCGATATCGCCGTCGTATACACGTCGAATCTCCTCGCGCCATGTGGGATTGTCCGTAAGCTCCTCGAACGTCCGGACCGGCCGCAAATGAAGCATCTCGCGGAACCTGGTATAGCGTGGCACGCCGAGTTCGCGGCAACGCATAATGTCATGCGCAGCCAAATCGATCAGGATGCCGTCGGGGCGCGTGAACTGCTGCAACGCTCTCGGATAGTTGTGCAGAGTCACCGCTCCTGGATGCATTTGCCCGAAGGAATAGAACAGATCCGTCATCGTGATCGCATTGCAGATGTTCTGCGCGTCGTCGCCTGCGATCCCCTGGAATCCGATCTGCTGGAGTTGACGGCCATCCTGCGCCGACCAGAAGGTGATGTCATCGGGGATCAGCGGGTGCATGCGGTACACTGCCACGAACTCTTCGGTAAGGGTATACGGAACGCCGAAGTGATCCGTAGCTGACCCCGGAATGCCACTCAGCAGTTCACTCCCGCTCAGCCTTCCAAACAGGTTCTTGATGTGCTCGCCGGCCAGTCCCCACCAGTTCGCGCGCATGCCGATCTGCAAGGCTGGGTGCCCAAGGATTGCAGTGGTCCACTCCACCGTGTGAATCTTGGCAATCAGCGCTGCATTCACCAGCCTCGCATGTTCAAACAGGTCGTCGTCGCCCCATTCGGGATACGCGGCCTTCAGCGCATCGCAGATGGCATTGTGTTCGAGCGTGAACAACGTGAAGAGCATCTCCAGCCCGACCCACCATCCCGCCAGCGAGGCACTCTGTAGCTGAACCAGGGCCTGGGCATCTGGGTGGACGAGATGGTCTTTGCCCAGCTTGATCTTCCCGTCGACGCCTGACCTCGCATTGTTCCGGTAAGCCACGGTGCTTCCATACAACTGCGACCCATCCCACCAGTGCGTTTCGGTGTTAACGTGCGTCGTGGGTTTCCCATCGTCGGCAGCGGTGCGGGTAGGATCGGGCATCACCCGAAGAACCTTCATGTCCGTCTGAGGCCAGGTGTCGTTCTCGGCCAGCGGAATCATCCAGGGATCGTCTTTCACGGACTGCCCGTGGCTGAACCAGTCCCGGATCTGAAACTGCAGCCAGCTTGCGGCAAGCAGGTTCAGAGTGGTGGCCGGCGTGAAGCTCTCGCGTGTCATCAACTCTCGGCTTACTACCCTGGGGCTGGGCGTCATCACAGCAGGCATGGGCTCCTGCCAGGTCATCGGAAGCGGTGCATTGCGGCCAAACCGTGTTCCCGCACTGCCCATGAACGGGCACTTCAGATCATTTGACGTTCCATCCGCCGTGCGCCAGACCTCCACGTTCTCGTGCGGAGGCGCGGGGTTGTCCTCGGTAACCTGAGGCACGCCGGTGTCGTAGAGATTCTTCGCCCGCAATGTATTGCGGATACCCACCAGTTCGACCAGCCCACCCACGGTTGGCAATGTGCTCCAGCCCACCTGCTTATCGACCTTGGTACAAGCAGCATCGAAAAAGTCCCCAAGGGCGCGCTTGATCTCAGGGCGACGCAGCACCTTCACCAGCAGCGCCGCGATCCCAACCCCCGCGCCCATCCAGGCAAAGGCTTTCAGTGATTTATTCAAGGGATCACCTCGTGTGAATGGTGTCTGGAATTGTAATCCCCGGAAGTGGGATATTGCAGAGTGAATCTCGATGAGTGCGTTGGCGCCTTCGCCGCGATCTGAACATCGAGCCTGCCATCGCCGCCCGGAATGTGTCCCCGCCGAAAGCGCCGTCGAGGTATGGCCGACCAGGTCGGCAACGCACGAAAGCGCCCACGTCATCAGTTTCGCTCACGGCGTTCACCGAACCACACAGTGCAAGAATTGGTTATTAATGCGGCGTGCATCTTTTGCGAGGCGGTTTCTGGTGATGTTCTTGACGGCACTTTTGTACCGGACTCTCGTGCACCTGGGGGCAACACACTGCAACAGCCCCACCTCACATAACTATCTATATATCAACATTATAGGCGTTGACCGGGTTATCGCTCGTTTCCGCGATGAACAGCGGGTTTTCATTGCGGATAAACTGCTCGCAGAGATCATCGAAGTATTCGAGTTAGAGGTCAGGTGCGAGGATGTCTACAGACGGCGCGCCAGAAGACTCACCTGGACGGACGATGCGCAGGGCCTGTCCGTCAACCTGCCGGAAACAGCACCCAGCCAGCACGCCCTGACGCTCAAGATCCATGGCCTACCAACCACGTAGTTTGCGAACAGGACTTTGTATGAATCGTCTCCGCAGCCTGTCTCTTATCGTCGCCTTCGGCGCCACGCTATGTTTCGCGGCCGTGGCATCTGCCCAGGTCAAGCCATCCACGCTCTTCAGCGATCATATGGTCTTGCAGAGCGGTATGTTCGTGCCCATCTGGGGCACCGCCGATCCTGCGGAGAAGGTCACGGTCAAGCTCAACGGCCAGGGCAAGTCCGCGGTCGCAGACGCCACCGGCAAGTGGATGGTGCGCCTGACGAAACTGAAGCCGGGCGGCCCATTTGAGATGACCATTGCGGGCAACAAGGCGGGCGAGGTGCCGATCACGGTCAAAGACGTCCTGGTGGGCGAGGTGTGGCTCGGGTCGGGCCAGTCGAATATGGATTTTACCGTCGGCACGACCACGAGACACTACTTTGCCGGCGTGAGGAATGAGGCCGAGGAGGTGGCCGCCGCAAACTATCCCAACATCCGCATGTTTACCGGCGCATGGAAGAACAGCTATGAGCCGCAGACCGAAGTCTCCGGGAACTGGCTCATCGTCACGCCGGAAAGCGTGAAGGAGATGTCCGCCATCGGCTACCTGTTCGCGCGCGACATGCAGAAGGAGTTGAAGGTCCCCTTCGGCATCATCACGGAGGCCTTCGGCGCCAGCACAGCCGAAGCCTGGACCAGCCGCGAAGCCCTTGCCGCGGACCCCCAGTTGAAGCCCCTGGTCGATGCGTTCGACGCTAAAGTCGCAGCTTACAAGACCAACCCACCCGACATGACCGCCGCAATGAAAGCGTGGCAGGAAGCCGCCGATAAGGCGAAGGCGGATGGCAAGACCATTCCGCGAAGACCGGGCAATGGGAATCCCGTTCAAGACCAGCACAATCCAACGACGATGTACAACGGTATGATTGCGCCGGTGATTCCATATGCCATCCGGGGCGTGCTGTGGTACCAGGGCGAGGCGATCAATGGGGGCGCTACCGGTTATAAGCTTTACCCGCTGCTGCAGGCCACGCTGATCAAGGATTGGCGCCAGCGCTGGGGTGAGGGCGATTTCCCGTTCTACATCTGCCAACTTGCGCCGTTGAAGGCGTGGCCCAATCGGCCGGATACCTGGTATAACAACCCGGACGTTCGCGAAGCGCAGGCCACCGTGCTTTCTCTTCCAAACACGGGCATGGCCGTGACCATCGACATCGGGGATCCCGTCAATATTCATCCCAAGGACAAGCAGGACGTTGCCGACCGGCTGACGCGCATCGCGCTGGCGAAGACCTACGGCCGCAAGATCGAGTACTCCGGTCCGATGTACGACGCGATGAAGGTGGAGGGCAGTTCCATCCGCATCAGCTTCACCCACGTCGGCGGAGGGCTTGTTGCCAAAGGAAGCGACCTCAAGACCTTCGTCATCGCGGGCAAGGACGGCAAATTTGTTCCGGCCACGGCCCGGATTGACCATGGCACGGTGCTGGTCTCCAGCCCTGACGTCCCCGAACCTGCCGCAGTCCGCTACGCCTGGGGCAACTATCCCGAAGGCTGCAACCTTTACAACTCCGATGGCCTGCCCGCAGCGCCGTTCCGGACGGACAAGTTATGACCGCAACTGGCATCTGCGGTCGCGGTCCAGCGACTCAATGCGGCTGTTTATCCGCGCAGGTTGAAGCTGCGCGATTCTCGTTGCAATGCCTTTCGAGAGGACTATACTTTAGCCGGTTTTCCGATCGGAGCGCGTATGAGCGCGAACGCTGCCGCTCTTCCCGCGTGGCGATGAAAGTCCGCCGATGCGAAGGTCCTGAGTAGACTCGAAGCGCCTTGCCCATCCGCACACCGAAGCGTCTCCACAAAATGCGGCGAGAGCTGTTGAAGTAGGGGCCTGGCCATGAGGTGTTTCGAGCGTATTGGATTCCTCGCAGTGGGTTTGGCGACTTTTCTGGTTGGGTCTGGTGGAGCAACGTCGGCGGGGACGAGAATAGATTTTTCTTCGCTCGATGCGCACCATGCCTCCAAAGTGTCGGGCACGCTGTATCTTCCCCAAACCGCCTCGGGCCCGGTACCTGCAGTCGTTCTGGTGCACGGCACCATGGGAATCGACCAGCGCGGCGAGCTTTATCGCCAACCACTGCTCGACGCGGGCATCGGGATCTTTGAAGTTGACTTCAAGACCGGGATTTACCGGGGCGCCCTGGACCGGCCGAATCCCGATACGTTTCTTCCGCTGGCTTTCGCAGCGCTGAAGGAGCTGCGCAAAATCCCCGCTGTCGACCCCAACCGCATCGGCATCATGGGCTTTTCTTTGGGCGGCAACATCGCCTTGAGAACGGCCATGGAGAGCAACGTCAAGCAGTGGATGGGAGAGGACACGGGCTTCGCTACTTTTGTCTTGTTCTACCCGGTCTGCAATCACTTCACGAAGGACTTTGAAAAGAGCGGCAGCAAGCTGATTGGCGGCCCGATGATTATCTTCTATGGGACCGACGACTCTTACGGCGAGGGCAAGGCAGTCCCTGAGCTCAAGAGCCTGTTTGCGGCAAAATATGGTTTTCAATTGATCACTGTCGAGTATCCCGGCGCCACGCATGCCTTCAACCTGAATGGGCCCGACATGAACATGCTGGACCCCGCCGCTACCGGAATGAGGGTTCACATCAGGTGGGACCCGGAAGCGGCGAGTGACTCCGTGACCAAAACGGTGAACTTCCTGCGCGAAAACCTGGCGGGCAAATGACGGAGGGAAAAAGATGAATCTGGCGCAGAGAGTTCGAGTGATCGCAAGCCTTGGCCTTGGGCTGGTAGCGTCCGCTGCGGCCCATGCGCAGAATGCGCCAGTCAACGATCAGATCGCGCAGCATGAGCAGAAGCTGGCGGAGGCACGTGCAGCACACCGCGCGAGCGATGAAGGCGTGCAGTTGATTACCCTTGGCTACCTGTACCGGCAAGCGGGAAAGATGCAAAGAGCGTTGGATTGCCTGAACGAGGCCATGCCAATTGAACAGGGTTCGGGCAACCAGGGCGGGCAGGCCATGGCGCAGAACATCCTGGGCAGGGTATACACGGATCTCGGTCAGGAGGACAAGGCCCTGTCGCTGCTCAACCAGGCGCTGCTGGTCTGGCACTCGCTGGGACTTCGGCCGGCCGAAGCCAACGCGCTGACCTATATCGGCAGAGTCCATAACAATCTTGGGCAGCGGGACGAGGCCTTGGAGGTCCTGAACCAGGCGATGACGATCTGGCACGACGTTCGCAACGGCCAGGGCGGAACACGGATGCTCAGCATGAAAGACAAGCTGCGCGATCTAGGGCAACTGCGGGCGCTGAAGGAGCTGAACGATGCGCTGCCGTCAAATCTGCAGGAGGCTGGCGGCCGCTCCGGCGAGGCGAACACCTTGGACAATTTGGGAGAGACGTACTCCGGCATGGGCCGCGGGGCGGAGGCTTTCGACTACTTCAACCGGGCGCTCACGATATGGCGGGAGGTGGGGGAGCGGGGCGGCGAGGCGATGACCTTAAACAACATGGGCCGGGCGTATGCGGACCTGGGAGAGAAACAGCACTCTCTGGAGGTCTATAACCAGGCGTTGGCATTGTCGCGCACGATCGGCAACCGGCAGGACGAGGCGCTGACGCTGAATAACATCGGCCGGCTGTATCGCGATCTGGGAGAGTCGCAAACGGCGACGGACTATTACAGTCAGGCCCTTGCCATATGGCGCGAGATAGGAAACCGCAGCGGGGAGGGACTGGCGCTGAACGATATCGGCAGAGCTTATGCCGACCTGGGCCAACCGCAAAAGGCGCTGGAGTACAGCGAGCAGGCGTTGCCAATCTGGCGCGAAACAGGGATCCGGCGCGGCGAAGCGATGACGCTGAACAACATGGGCCGGGATTACACCGACATGAAGAATCCCGACAAGGCCCTCGAGTTTGACAGTCGGGCGTTGCAGATCTGGCGCGAGGTGGAGGACCGGCGGGGCGAAGCGCTGGCGTTGATGACGATCGGGTGGGCCTACTCGGCGCGGAAGGAGGAGGAAAAGGCGCTGGCAAGTGAGCTGGGCGCCATGTCGCTGGCGAAGGCCGCGGGCGATCCGGAGGTGCAGGGCGCAATTGAAACCTCGCTGATGATGGGCTTCCGCGATCGGCATCTACCCGAGGAGGCGATCTTCTTCGGGATCGATGCGGTGAACAGTTATCAGCAGATTCGCAAGAACATTTCGGGGATGGCGAAGGACCTGCAGGCCGGATTTGCGCAGTCGAAGTCGGCGACGTACCGCATGCTGGCGGAGCTTCTGGTCGAGACGGGCCGGCTCGGAGAAGCGGAGGAGATTCTCGACCTGCTGAAAGAGCAGGAGTTGAAAGACATTGTGCGCGGCATCGATCCAAATGCAGCGGCCAAGGCTGCGCCGCTCAAGTTCACGGCGCGGCAGCAGAAGGTGTTGAACCAGATGACGGAGTTCGAAAAGAGGGCCGGGCCTTTGGAGCAGCTCAGCGTCGACTATGTGGGTCTGGGGGTACAAGCAGCGCGGACCCCGGAGCAGGAAGCTCGCCTGAAGACGCTGAGCGCAAGTATCGAGAAGGGGACGGCGGACTTGCAGGCCTTTTTCGACTCCACAATCTCTCCGGGTCTCGAGTCGGGCGCTGAGGCGTGTGGTGGCCCGAGCGACGACAACTCCGCGCAGAGCTATCTGCAGGAGACGCTCACGAAGCTGGGGCCGCAGGTGCTTGGAATCCGCCTGTTGCTTGGCAAGGATCATGCGTATGAGATCGTGGTGACGGCGAACTCGCGGAGGAAGATTGAGCTGACAGCCACGCCGGCGGAGTTGCGCAGCAAGGTGTTTGAGGCGCTGAAGATTCTGGGCATGCGCAGCTCCGACCCCAAGCCGCAACTGGCCCAGCTGTATGCCATGATCGTGGCTCCGCTGGAAGGAGACTTGAAGGCGTTGGGCACATCGGCGGATGCGCAGGGGCGCGTGCCGGTCCTGCTGTGGTCGCTGGACGATGCGCTACGCTATCTGCCAATGGCTGCACTCTACGATGGGCGGCATTACATGGTCGAGCACTATGAGAATGTGCTCTTCACGCCCGAAAGCTACGGCCATATGGTGGATGCGCCGTTGACCAGCGGGAGCGCGCCCAGCGTGCTGGCCATGGGTTTGTCCAGGAGCTATGGCGGTCTGCCGGCGCTTCCCGGTGTGATGCCCGAGTTGGAGGCGGTGGTCCTTGATCCGGCGGCACCGGAATCGCATGGCCCGATGGAAGGCAAGTTGCTGTCCAACGACGAGTTCACGCTGGCCGCGTTGAAGACCGAACTGAGCGGTGGCCAGAGCTTTTCCGTGGTGCATATTGCCAGCCACTTTGTGGTGGAGACAGGCAGCGGCGCGGAACCGTACCTGATGCTGGGCGGAGGCGATACTGGAGAGGCGAAGGGCTATGCGTGGGACCTATCCGAGATGGAGAACTCCGCGGTGGCGTTTCACGGCACGCGGCTGCTGACTCTCTCGGCGTGCAGCACCGGCAAGGATTACACCTCGAGAAACGGCCTGGAGATGGACAGCCTTGGCATGGTTGCCCAGCAGAAGGACGCGGAGGCGGTGCTGGCAACGTTGTGGGACGTGAATGACGGCAGCACCAGCCGGCTCATCAGTGACTTTTACGATCAATGGCTGAAACATGCGGCCGACGGCAAAGGCGAGGCGCTGCGGCAGGCGCAGCTTGCTTTCGTGCAGGGCACCGCCGGGAGCGCGACCACGACGCCCGGCCGTGGCTTCGAGGCCGAAGGTGCGGCGCCGGCTGCGGCACGCATCACTGACTACTCGCACCCGTACTACTGGGCCCCGTTTGTTCTGATCGGCAACTATCGCTGACCGAAGGTGCAGCTCGCTGTTGCAAGGCACCGGAAGCGCGATACAATTCGAGCCATTCGCCGTAAGTTGACTGAGAGGCCCGGTGGCATCGCTCCGCAAGTTTTCCTTCTCGACGATCCTCGTCCTGCTGATTTCGCTTGCCTGCGCGCGGCCTGCGGGCGGCTTTTCCGTGCTCACGCACGAAGAGGTGATCGACCTGACCTGGGGCGATGCGATCCGGCCGCTGCTGCTGAAGCGCTATCCGAACATGACGCCTGCCGAACTGCGCGAAGCACGCGCGTACGCGTATGGCGGGTGCGTCATCCAGGACCTGGGGTACTATCCGTTCGGCAAGGAGATCTTCTCGGACCTGCTGCACTACGTACGGACGGGCGACTTCATCCGTGCGCTCTTCCGCGAGTCGAAGGGGCCGAATGACCTCGCCTTTGCGGTGGGTGCGCTGGCCCACTACTACGGCGACACGCTTGGGCACCCCGAGGCCATCGACCTGGCTGTGGCCGCGAATTTTCCCAAACTGGCCGCCAAGTACGGCCCCAACGTGAATTACGCCGAAGGCCCGCGGCAGCACGTCCGCACCGAGTTTGCCTTCGACATCAACGACATTACCAAGCACCGGCTGGCCCCGCTGGGCTACCTGAACCACATTGGCTTCGCCGTTCCGGTGCCGCTGCTCTCTCGCGCCTTCTACGACACGTACGGGCTGGACCTGGCGAAGGTGCTTGGCGAACATCGCCCCACGCTGGTGGGCTACCGCTATGCCGTCCGTACGATGCTGCCGCGGGTGGTGTACGCCGAAGCGCTGCTGCACCGCAAGCAGATGCCGGCCGACGTTTCCAGCCCCGAACTGGACGAGTTCACGAAGGAGGTCGCGGTGCTAGCCGTCGACGACCGGTGGGCCAAGTACCATGGGCACGCCGGCTTCGGCACTCACCTGCTGGCGGGCTTCATCTTCGTGGTGCCGAAGGTGGGGCCACTGGGCGACCTCGCCATTGTTGCTCCCACACCCGCATCCGAACAGGATTACGTCAAGTCGCTGATGCACACGACGGATTCACTGCGGCAGGCGCTGGGCCAGGTGTCCCACTCCGGCGGACTGCCCAATAAGGATCTCGACACGGGCGACGAGGTGTATCCGGGGACATACCCGCTGGAGGACCTGGCCTATGTCAACCTGCTGCACCAGATGACGCTCGATCCCAGCCAGCCGATTCCGTGGGGCATCAAGCACGATCTGCTGGCGTACTTCGCCGACCTGTCCAAGGTGAAGTACATTGCCAAGAACAAGAAGCTGGTCGCCCAGGTGCAGGCGGACTTGCCGGTCCTGACGACGATCTCGACCAAGGCGGCCTATCCGGAGAGTGCGCTGCTGCCGGAGCCGGAGGAGAACAAGCCGGATGCGACGCGCGGGCTGACGGCGCCGACGCCGGTTCCTGCTTCTCCTGCTGCCCAGCCTCAGCTCTAGAGGATGGGGTGGCCCCCCCTTGTATATACAAAGATTTGTTCATGGTAAAGGGGTTGCAGCTCTGTATATACTTTTCGAGGTTCGAGGTTCGAGTGGGTACCCCCGTACACCACTGATTTGTTGATTGCAAAGGGGTTGAGGGTCTGTATATACAAATATTTGTTTATGGTAAAGGGGTTATGGCTCTGTATATACACGGCGATTTCTACCTCTCGAGCGATGTGCTTGAGCTTCTGGGAGCTTAAAGGCTCGGATTGCGTCGCCACCCCCGGTCTGCGATCCGAGCCCTACTTCTATTCTACGCGGTGGATGGGATCATGCGGCGGGCGTATCTGATTCAGGCGGAGCGGGTTACGCGATTTTGCTTGACAGGTGGTGGTGGTGGAAAACAGGGCGGATATAGAATGCGGAACCCAGAGGTCTGGTGGTGGTTCCTCCCACATCTC
>Ga0302320_10031460_pt1 | contig 10061 bp, 12 predicted proteins | sample Bog_T0_3_FD_202130 | JGI IMG/M metagenome (GOLD analysis project Ga0302320, IMG submission 202130) | Peat permafrost microbial communities from Stordalen Mire near Abisko, Sweden - Bog_T0_3 | ecosystem: Environmental > Terrestrial > Soil > Wetlands > Peat | place: Sweden: Abisko, Stordalen Mire...
TGTTAAACCCTTATTCCTTCGAGAAATTGTTGGACCTTGTGAAACAAATGCTGTCCACGACCGCGAGTACTGCCGGTAATTCCCCGTTGCCACCTTTGCCGCCAGAACCACAACTGCCGCGACGGATAGCGTGATAATTCATTACTTTTAAATGGCAAAAGCTCCCGACCCGTTCAAGCGCGCCCGGTTCGCGCGCGCAGCAATTTTTGCCTGCCAGTACTGTTCGCAGATTGGCTGAATCGGCCCCTTGGCAGGGGTTGTTCCGATCCCAGGCCAAGCGCAGCATTTACACGGCTCTGGATTCACTAAATTCTCCGGCTAAATCCAAGACACGGACATAGGGTTTCACCCCATAGGAAGAAACCATTTCACTGTGTAACGTGATTCCGATGAAACGGTCAACCACACTGGAAAGCTCAAACATTCAAACGGCTTAAACATTTTATGGCAAAAATACTTGGCATTGATTTAGGAACCACGAACTCCTGCATGGCGGTCATTGAAGGCGGGGAGCCTTTGGTGCTGGAAAACTCCGAAGGCAAACGCACCACGCCGTCGGTGGTGGCGTTCACCAAATCCGGCGACCGCATTGTGGGCGACGCGGCGAAGCGGCAGGCGGTCACCAATTCGCGCAACACAATTTATTCCGTGAAGCGTTTCATGGGACGCAAGTTCAGCGAAGTCGGCGAAGAAATTAAACGCGTGCCCTATAAAGTTGTAAAGGCCAGCAACGGCGACGCCGCCATCGAAGTCGAAATGGGCGGCAAGCCGAAGCAGTTCTCGCCCCAGGAAATTTCCGCGATGATTCTTTCCAAACTCAAGGCTGATGCGGAAACTCGCCTCGGTGAAAAAATCACTCAGGCCGTCATCACCGTGCCCGCGTATTTCAACGACTCGCAGCGCCAGGCCACGAAAGACGCCGGCAAAATCGCGGGTCTCGAAGTTCTGCGCATCATCAACGAGCCGACGGCGGCTTCGCTCGCCTACGGCCTGGACAAAAAGAAGGACGAGAAAATCGCGGTGTACGACCTGGGTGGCGGCACCTTTGACATATCCGTTTTGGAAATTGGCGATGGCGTGTTTGAAGTGAAGGCTACGAATGGCGACACCCACCTCGGCGGCGATGACTGGGACAATTTGTTGATGGACTGGATTCTCGACGAATTCAAAAAAGACGCCGGCATGGATCTGCGTACGCAGCCCGACGCGCTCCAGCGCATCAAGGAAGAGGCGGAGAAAGCCAAGATCGCCCTGTCCAGCGCGACGACCTACGACATCAATCTGCCGTTTGTCATGGCGGATGCGAGCGGACCGAAGCATATCCAGAAAACGTTAACCCGCGCCAAGATGGAGCAAATCACGGACAAACTTTTTGAGCGCACGATTGCGCCGGTGAAAGCGTGTTTAAAGGACGCCGGCATCGAAGCGTCAAAGATTGACGAACTCGTGCTGGTCGGCGGCATGACGCGCATGCCGCGGGTCGTCGAGACTGCGCACACGCTCGTCAATAAGCCGCCGCATCAAGGCGTAAATCCTGACGAAGTCGTTGCAATCGGCGCCGCCATCCAGGCCGGCGTGCTCAAGGGTGAGGTCAAGGGCGTGGTCTTGCTTGATGTGACCCCGTTGTCCCTCGGCATTGAGACCCTCGGCGGCGTGTTCACCAAGGTCATTGAGCGCAATACCACTATTCCCACCCGCAAGGCGCAAACCTTTTCGACCGCGGCGGACAACCAGCCCGGCGTGGAAATCCACGTCCTACAGGGCGAACGTCAGTTTGCCAAGGACAGCAAGACCATCGGCAAATTCAATCTCGATGACATTCCGCCCGCCGCGCGCGGCGTGCCGCAAATCGAAGTCAGCTTTGACATTGACGTTAACGGCATCCTGCATGTCAGCGCCAAGAATCTCGGCACGGGCAAGGAACAGAAGATCACGATCACCGCCAGCAGCGGCCTCTCCAAGGCGGAAATTGAAAAGATGCGCCAGGATGGCGAACTTCATGCCGACGAGGATCGCAAGAACAAGGAGGAGCTGGAAACGCGCAACGAGGCCGACAGCGCGGCCTATCGCACGGAAAAGATGATGAAGGACAACGCGGACAAAATTTCCGCAGACGACAAGAGCAAGCTCGAAACCGCTGCCAACGCGGTGAAGGAAGCCCTCAAAGGCACGGACGCTTCAGCCATCAAGCAGGCCGGCGAAAAGCTCAACGAAATCTGGCAGGCGGTTTCGACCGAGCTTTACAAGGCCTCAAACAAGACCCCTTCGGGTAAAGGTCCCGGCGGCGGTGAGCCCGGAACGCAGCCGGAAGCGGAGCAGAATCATGATCACGGCAAAAAAGACGAAGAACCGGTCATTGATGCTGAAGTTGTGGAGGAACACCAGCCGGCCTAAGCCGTGAACTGTGAAAATCACATCAATCAATCGTAAAGAATCGGACGAATATAATTTGGAACTCAACACCGAACCAATCTTGACCCAGGCCGTTTTTGACCATTTCCAACTGCAGGCGGCCCGTGACGCAAGATTAAAACTCATAGCCTTTTCAAAGCTGGAGAATTCCGGTCTTATTATGCATACCGGTGCGCTAATTGATTCGGTTAATTGCGATGGCCTGGCGAGCCTGATTGAAGACTTATTGACCAGCGCAGAATCAATGGTGGCACGGGCGGCTGCCAATCAAGAATCCGGCTCCGAAAACAATCGGAAGGATTCAATCATTGAGGCAGCCGCTAAAAAATTGGGCATCCCAATCAAATAGTCGCTTTTGTCCAGTGTTGCCTTATGATTGCCCTATCAAATATGAAACCCACCGGCAACGCCCCCGGCGACACGCGCAACCAACCCAATCCTGGGCTTCAAGGCAAGGCCAGCGACCGGGCCACTCTCGCCGCCATTGCGCATCAGGCCATGATTGACCGCGGCTTGGAACCGGATTTTCCGGTGGCCGCGCAAAAAGAGCTGGCAGCCATCGGCGGCCCAGCCAAGCCAACAGACAATATCCGCGACCAGCGCAACCTGCTTTGGGCTTCGATTGATAACGATGATTCCCGCGACCTGGATCAACTCACTGTCGCCGAATCGCTCGCCGGCGGGCAGGTCAGAATCTTGGTGGCGGTCGCGGACGTGGATGCCTTGGTGCGCAAAGCTTCGGCGCTTGACGGCCATGCGGCTTACAACACGACTTCCGTTTATACCCCCGCCGCAATTTTCCCCATGTTGCCGGAGGCGCTGTCCACCGACCTGACGTCGTTGAACGAAGATCAGGATCGCATCGCCATAGTGGCGGACATGGTCTTCAAGGACGACGGTACGTTGGTCTCGTCGGAACTCTACCGGGCGCTGGTCCGCAATCGCGCAAAACTGGCTTACAACAGCGTTGCCGCCTGGTTGACTGGGGCGGGTCCGGCAGCCAAACGGATAGCTGAGACCCCGGGACTCGACGAGAATCTCCGCCTGCAGGATCGAGTCGCCCAACGGCTCACGGGATTGCGCCACCATCACGGCGCACTCAGCCTGGAGACGCTGGAAGCGCAGGCGATTTTCGCCGGTGATGCTCTTTCTTCGCTGGAACTGGATCAGACCAACCGGGCGACGCAGTTGATCGAAGAATTCATGGTGGCCGCCAATGCGGTGACTGCAATCTATCTCGCTGGTAAAAAATTTCCATCCCTTCGCCGCGTCCTGCGTGATCCCGAACGCTGGGCACGCATTGTCGAACTCGCGGCTGAACTTAAAGAACAGCTCCCCGCTGCGCCGAATGCGGTTGCGCTCGAAGCTTTTCTGACCCGGCGCCGCGCCGCCGCGCCAGAGAAGTTTGCCGATCTTTCTTTGTCAGTCATCAAACTCATCGGGCGCGGCGAATATGCACTCGATCTACCGGGCGGCGAAGCTCCCGGACACTTTGCGCTGGCGGTCAAGGACTACACGCATTCCACCGCGCCGAACCGGCGCTTTCCTGATTTGATCACGCAACGACTCTTAAAAGCCGCGCTCGCCGGCGCGCCGCTGCCCTATACTATTGCGGAACTGACGGAACTTGCCAAACACTGCACCGGTCAGGAGGATGCTGCCACCAAGGTGGAACGCCGGGTCAGCAAGTCTGCCGCTGCCCTGCTGCTGTCGGGAAAAATTGGGCAGCAATTCGACGCCATCGTCACCGGGGCGGCGGACAAAGGCACCTGGGTGCGGCTCCTCCAGCCGCCGACCGAGGGCAGGCTGATGCAGGGTTGCCAAGGTCTCAAGGTCGGCGACCCGCTTCGCGTCAAACTCATCCACACCGACGTTCAGCGCGGATTCATAGATTTTAACCGGGTTTGACGTGGCGCGGGTTTGCCGCCATCCTAAAATCCCCCTTGGTTCCATTTGGTGGCTGAAAGCGAAGGCAATCCGCCCGTCGCCCCGCAACTAATCGCGTGCTCTCAGTTCGGGTTTCACCCCATAGCAGGCAATGGGTTGTTCAGCCATGCTCACGACATGAAACCAAATCAATTCTCCCCGGGTGCAAACCCAACGACCTCGAAGGCACAAATTCAAACTGCCGGCCCGGACTTAAATCACAGCAAAACGGACTCTCCGCCAGCGCCGGACACGGTGGCCCGCCGGGCCGACACCATTTATGAAAATCAAGGTTCGCAGCCCGGCCATGAGGTAAAACACTGGCTTGAGGCCGAGACGCAATTGTTTGGAGGAGTCGAACGCGAATCCCAAATGCATCCTGGTTCATCGCTTTTCATAACCGAACATTAAACATCCATCGTGCCATGAAACACCATAAATTATCCAAAACCCAACAAGCGGTCATTGCACCCCGGCCGACGTCGGCAGCGGTCGCCGACCCAAATGAAATCGATTTCACACCTTCACCCGACGAAGTGGCCCGGAAGGCTTACTTCGCCTATGAGAATCACGGTTCTCAACCTGGTCACGAGGTGCAGCATTGGTTGAAGGCGGAGGCAGACCTGATTGCGGAGCGCAATCTGACCCGGGTCCACGGTTTTCATAACCGGACCTGAATATTCCTCGTGCCGCGCAATGATTTATTCCCTCCAAATGACACGCCATCAACCAAGAAAAGTGAATTTATGAAACGCCCCGCCAACAAACCTGCCGCCCAGCCGCAAACCCCGGTTTTTCCGCAAACCATGCACGAGCTCCGAGGCTCGCAAGCGAAGGTGCTGCCCCATCCGGAGCCCAAGCAGCGGGACAATAATTTTTCCAAATCCCGCGACTTGCGTGAGGATCGCGGCACGCGGGAAATAAAAACTTCGCATAACGATCAAACGTTTCACGCGGGTTGACAGCTGACTTATGAATACAAATCCACTGAAGGCTGGCGTCATCTCGGAAAATTCCGCCGGTGTCGGCACGGTGACCCATCAGATGGTGCGGGCCCGGGCGGCAAAACTGGCGATTATTGACGGTCGTTTGTCGCATGATGCGGTTGCCTCCCATTTTGCACAGGCCAGGCGGGAATTGACTGGCGTGCCGGATACTGATCCGATCGATGCCGTGCTCGAATCCGCGCCCGAGTCCGAACGCTGGGATCCCGTGCCCGGCTCAACTGGAGGCAAGACGCCGGTTGCCCCGGGCGAAGATGAAGACGAAGAAGGCCGCAGTGATAATGAAAGGCTGGTCGAAGGAGGCATCGCCGAAGCCGAGATTGAGCAAAGTTTCCAAGCCGCGCGAGCTGCTGCCATGGAAGATTTATGATTCCCGCTGTGGTCGTAGCTCCGCAGGCGACCCAGGTCGCACCGGTTTCTGAGGTGCCTGATTGGAGCGGGGCCGTGTCGCCATTGCTCTATGCGCTCATCGCCAACCAGCCGTTTTTTAAGGGATTAAATCCCCAGCAGCTTCAACTGCTCGCCGTTTCAGCCTTGGAGGTGAAGTTTGAAACCGGGGCGGTGATCTTTCAGGAAGGCAGTCCGGCCAACCGCTTTTTTCTTATCCTAACCGGCGGGGTGGAGCTCTCGTCAGAAAAGGAGGACCGGAACGTGATTCCCATTCAGACCCTGGGGCCGGGCGACGACCTGGGCTGGTCCTGGCTTTTTCCGCCCTATTCCATGCACTTTTCGGCGCGCGCTTTGGAGCCGACCACCGCGATATTTTTCTATGGGACACGGCTGCGCGAGCAGTGTGAACAAGACCACGAGCTGGGCTACCAAATCATGAAGCGAATCGCCGAAGTGGCGACCCAATCACTGCGGGCCACCCAGCGGCGCTTGATGCGATACATTGATAAGAACACTCCCGAAAAATCCTGAGGTTCATTTTATTGGGTCAGTGTGCCGAAACACCAACCTCCGCCAACAGTGCCTTGACGCCGTTCCAACTGATGCCCACCCCGATGCAAACCATGATGAACGCCGAAAGCCGCACCACCACCATCATTCCGGTATGGCCGATTCGTTTGCCGCCCCGCTGGGCGTAGCGATAGGCCAGCAAAATCGAGAGCGCGATGATGCCGGCACCAATGCCCGAGGCGAGCACTTGGATCATTGCGTGTTTGAACGTATGTGCGTGATTCGCCCCAACCGTGATGGCCACTGAAACCACGCCGGCATCAATAGTCAGCGGCATGGTCAATGGAGCGAACGCCCGTCCCAGCGCGATGGCATTGGCATGGACCGCATCCAAGGCCGCTTCGGGCGCTTTGGGATTATCCGTCAGGAGCTTCCAACCCAGGGCACAAACTACCGCTCCCCCTGCCACCTGCACCACCGGAATCGAAAGTCCGAACATCAGGAGAACGAACGAGCCAAGCAACATTGCGCCAAGTAATAGAAAAAATGAATAAATGGCGATGCGTTTTGCCAGGTCGGCACGCGTTAATTCATCACAGCCCGGCGTCATGGCTAGAAAAATGGGCGCGTCACCCAATGGATTTACGACGGGCAGCAATGCCCCGACCATCAGGAGGATCGCACCCGCGAGCTGGCTTAAGTCGGTCCAGAGCATCAGCAGTCTTTACTGACCGGTTTCTGATTCATGTTAGTGACAGAAATGCTGGGATGAGTTTTCAAGTTTGGACAACACTGTTTGACTAGGAACGCGGCTGTCTGCCAGACAGCCGCGCGCCATTAAATTCTTAAGCTGATCCAGAATTTTACGCCCCCACTGCACACGCTTCCTTGGTGGAACAAGCCTGATGTTCTTGCAACGCTTCCGGGTTGGTATGGCTGATGATCTCGCGGGCGTGAATCGTTTCCACATCGGCGCCGTGCGCAATCAAAACATACTTGCCGCTTTTCACCGCTGTCTCGTATTGCAAAATGCTGTCCTTGGGAATGCCCATGCCGTAAAGTCCGGCTCCCAGCGCGCTCAAGCCGCCCACCACCACCGCGCCTTCCAGTGCGCCGACAATATAGCTCACAATGGGACCGGCAAAAAGCAGTGGGCCGACACCGGGCACCAGGAAGAAGGCGGAGCCGAATAACAAACCCCAGAAACCACCCCAGAAGGCACCCAGCTTGCCCCAGTATTTCATGCGGTCGCCGTTATTGTAATAGCCGACCACGTTTTCATCCGTGTGATAGTCCCGGCCGACGATGGAAAGTTTCTTCATGTCAAAACCCGCCTGCTGGAGTTCCTTGATGGCGGTTTCGGCTTCAGTATGGGATTTGAAAATCGCCACGACGGAATTGTTCTTGTTCATAATGGTTGTTGCTTGGTTTTACTCTTTGGTTATTAACGCAGATGACATTTTAGTTGGTCCCCAAGCCTTTGCCATGGGGTGTTTACCCCATTGTTCGCAGAGGTCAAAAGGAACAATGTCTCCAAGACGAAACTATGGAGACGAAAATCACGCCAAATTCGCAGCAGATATTGAGACGCATTGGCATCGCCGCCGATCACGGCGGTTTTGAACTGAAGGAATTTCTAGGCGGGAAACTACGCGCCGCCGGTTATGAAGTCACCGATTTCGGAGATAGCCAGTTGAAGACGGGCGATGATTATCCCGATTTTATCGTTCCGCTGGCCCAGGCGGTTGCTTCCGCGGTCGTGGATCGCGGCGTGGGCATATGCGGCAGTGGCGTGGGGGCGTCCGTCGCGGCGAACAAGGTGGCGGGAGTCAGGGCCGCATTGATTGATGAAAATTTTTCAGCACATCAAGGCGTTGAGGACGACGATTTGAACATGATTTGTTTTGGCGGCCTCGTGGTAGGTCATTCCCTGGCCTGGGAATTGACGCAGACGTTTCTCGCTGCGAGATTCCAAGGGGCGGAACGCTTTCAGCGCCGGCTGGAAAAAGTCGCGCAGCTCGAAAACCCACGCCCCATTAAAACACCATGAACATAAGTCCACTGGCCGGACAACCAGCGCCCGCCGGAATGCTCGTCAATGTGCCGAGGCTCGTCACGGCGTATTACACGGGTGTGCCGGATCCCAGTGTGGCGGCGCAACGGGTGGCGTTTGGCACTTCCGGGCATCGCGGTTCATCCTTCAACCTGGCGTTCAACGAATGGCACATCCTCGCCATCACGCAGGCGATTTGCCTTTATCGGAAGTCGGAGAGTATCGTCGGCCCTTTGTTTCTTGGCATAGACACACATGCGCTTTCTGTTCCGGCTTGCGCCACCGCGCTGGAGGTTTTGGCAGCCAACGCAATCGAGGTAATGCTGGCCGAAGGTGATGAATATACCCCGACGCCCGTGATTTCCCATGCGATCCTGAATTACAATCGTGGTCGTAAAACGGGGTTGGCCGACGGAATTGTTATCACGCCTTCGCATAATCCGCCGCATGACGGCGGATTTAAATATAATCCGCCCAGTGGCGGGCCGGCAGACGCCTCCATCACCGGTTGGATTGAAGCCAAGGCGAATGAGCTGATCGAAGCCCGTCTCAAAGGCGTAAACCGGATTCCGCACGCCCAGGCTTTGCGTGCCGCCACGACTCATCGTCATGATTATCTCACCGCCTACGTCAATGACCTTGGCAACGTGATTGACATGGACATCATTCGCAGTGCGAAGCTTCATCTGGGCGTTGATCCACTCGGCGGGGCCGGCGTTCATTACTGGGCGAGGATCGCGGAGCAACATAAGCTGGACCTGACGGTGGTCAGCGACGTAGTTGATCCGACTTTCAGTTTCATGACGGTAGATTGGGACGGCCAGATTCGCATGGACCCTTCCTCGACCTATGCCATGCAAAGATTGATCGGCATGAAGGATAAATTTGATCTTTCGTTTGCCTGCGATACCGACCATGACCGGCATGGGATTGTCACGAAAAATTATGGCTTGCTGCCACCCAATCACGACCTTTGCGCGGCGATTCACTATTTATTTCAGAATCGGCCGAAGTGGTCCAAATCGGCGGCGGTCGGAAAAACCATTGTGAGCAGCCAGATGATTGACCGGATTACGGCCAAGCTTGGCCGCAAACTGTTCGAGGTGCCGGTGGGTTTCAAGTGGTTTGTTGCCGGTCTGCTCGATGGTTCGCTTGGATTTGGCGGCGAGGAAAGCGCCGGTTCGATTTTCCTTCGTCTGGATGGGATCGTTTGGACGACCGACAAAGATGGAATTGTCCCGGCATTGCTCGCAGCGGAAATCACGGCGCGCACGGGCCACGATCCCGCCGCCATCTACCGCGGCTTCGGCCATGACTTTGGTGAGCCCGTTTATGAACGGCTGGATTCCCCGGCGACGCCGGAACAAAAAAAGCGGTTGGCAACTCTTTCGCCCGCGCAGGTGAAACAAAGCGAACTGGCGGGTGAAAAAATCCTGACCATGCTCACACGAGCCCCGGGCAACGATGCGCCCATTGGTGGATTAAAAGTCATTGCCAAAAGCGGCTGGTTTGCGGCGCGCCCGTCCGGCACTGAGAACATTTACAAGATTTATGCCGAGAGCTTTCAAGGCGCGGATCATTTGCGCCGGATCTTGGCGGAAGCCCGGACGATTGTTAGTGATGCTTTGGAAATCAAAAATTAGGTGGACAAACTTTGCGCGCCATTGAAACCGCATGAGATGACGGTTTCGGAAGCGGTGGCGGTCTGGCGCAACGAGGGTGATCCAAACTGAGGCCGCACCAAACACGGGTCCAAACAAATGAAA
>Ga0302320_10031461_pt1 | contig 10061 bp, 9 predicted proteins | sample Bog_T0_3_FD_202130 | JGI IMG/M metagenome (GOLD analysis project Ga0302320, IMG submission 202130) | Peat permafrost microbial communities from Stordalen Mire near Abisko, Sweden - Bog_T0_3 | ecosystem: Environmental > Terrestrial > Soil > Wetlands > Peat | place: Sweden: Abisko, Stordalen Mire...
CGCCGTGAGGCCACCGTCGACGGCGAGCGCGACGCCGTTAATGAATGACGCTTCGTCGCTGGCGAGATAGACGAACGCGTTGGCAACGTCGGCTGTGCTCGCCAGCCTTCCCAGCGGGACCTCACCCAATCTCTCCGCCCGGCGCTCCGGATCCTTGAGCATGGTCTGCACCAGTGCCGTCTCCACTGTGCTGGCGTGGACTGAGTTGCAGCGGATATTGTCCTTCGCGTAACGCACGGCCACCGACTTGGTGAGCATGGTGAGTGCGCCCTTGGTCGTGGTGTAGGTTTCGTTGGTAAATTTGTGTCCCACAAGGCCGCATATCGACGACATATTGAGAATGACCCCGCCGCCGCCGGCCCTCATGATGGGCAAAGCGTGCTTGATGCCGATGAACGGACCGCGCACGTTCACCGCGATCATGGCATCGAAGGACGCCACGTCCATTTCTTCGATGTTTTTCCTGATATTGATGCCCGCGTTGTTCACCAGAACATCGAGGCGCTTGGCGTGCTCAAGCACGGTCGCGAGAGCCGCCTTCCAGCTTTCCTCCGAAGTCACATCGAGGGGAACGAAGGTTGCCCCGATCGACGCGGCAGTCTTTTCTCCCTCGGCGCGATTCGTGTCGGCGATACACACCAATGCGCCTTCTTCATGGAACTTCCGGGCAATCTCCGCACCGATTCCTCCCGCAGCGCCGGTGATCAGGGCAGTCTTGCCCGAGAGACGTCCCGCACTCACTGGACGCCTCCCTTGCGGACTTTGACTGCGGCGAGCTTCTCATAGAATTGAATGATGCCGCCATGGTCGTTGGCCTGCTTTCCGTCGACCTTGAGGGCCTGCATGATCTCCATGATCTGGGCGGTGAGCGGGATGGGGGTTCCGTTTTCGTGGGCCGTGTCGAGCGCGTTCTGCAGGTCCTTGATATGCAGCTCGATCCTGAATCCGGGCTTGTAGTTTCCTTCGAGGACCATGGGCGCCTTGGCATTGAGGACGGTGCTTCCCGCCAAGCCGCCTTTGATGGCGTTGAAGACCCGCTCTGGATCGACGCCGGCCTTGGTGGCGAGAACAAAGGCTTCCGACATCGCGGCGATGTTCAGCGCAACAATGATCTGGTTGGCAAGCTTGGTCACATTGCCCGCGCCGATATCTCCGCAGAGAACCGCGCTCGATCCCATCTTGAGCAGTACGTCCTTCATCTTTTCGAAGACGGCTTCCTTGCCGCCGACCATGATGGCGAGGGTGCCGTCGATGGCCTTGGGCTCGCCGCCTGAGACCGGGGCGTCGAGCATCTCCACGCCCTTCTTTGCGAGTTCGGCGGCCACTTCGCGGCTGGCAAGAGGCGCGATGGAGCTCATGTCGACTAGCACGCTTCCCGGCGTGGCCCCTTCGATCACACCGCCCTCGCCCAGCACCGCCTTCTTCACGTGGGGCGAGTTGGGCAGCATGGTGATGATGAGGTCGTTGCGTGAGGCCACGTCCTTCGGTGACGAGCCTGCCGTCGCGCCCGCCGCAACCAATTCCTTCACCGGCGCCTCGACGACGTCGTACACGACAAGCGTGTGGCCTGCCTTGAGCAGGTTCTTCGCCATGGGCTTACCCATGATGCCCAGTCCAATAAAGCCGATGTTCATTTCTTGCCTCCTTTGAGCAGCGTTTTCACGGTATTGGCGACGGTATCCGCGGTAAGCCCGAAATGCACCAACAGTTCCGGATAGCCCTCCGCCGAAATGCCGAAAGTGTCCGGCATGCCCACGAACTCAACGGGTGCGTGACTCACCCCGCGCAGAGCCTCGACCACTGCGGAACCGAGCCCGCCGATCACGGAGTGCTCTTCAGCCGCAACTATGGCTTGCACCCCGTCGGCGTAGCGGATGATGGCGTCGCGGTCCAGCGGCTTGAGGGTGCCCACGTCGAGCACGCGCACCGAGATGCCTTCCGGCGCGAGTGCTGCCGCAGCGTCAAGAGATCGCGAAACCATGACTCCCGCGGCAAAGATTGCCGCGTGGCTTCCGTCGCGGAGCTGGGTCACTTTGCCGATGAAGTACGGCTCATCGTGCGGATAAATGAAGGGGAGATCGTTCCTGTTGATCCTGATGTATACCGGCCCGGGCCAATCCAGAACACAGTCCATCATCTTCTCCACTTCCGTGGAGTCAGCAGGACAGAGCACCGTCATGCCCGGAAGAGCCCGCATGAGGGCGACGTCCTCCACGCCCTGGTGGGTCTTGCCGTCACCAAAATCGGACAGCCCGGCACTCGACCCGCAGATTCGCACCGGGAGATTCGGAATGCAAATGGAATTGCGCAGCTGATCGTAATCCCTGCCGGTGGCGAACACCGCAAAGGAGTGGATAAACGGGATCATTCCGGTGAGAGCGAAACCCGCCGCGGTGGACGCCATGTTCTGCTCGGCGATTCCCATCTGGAAGTACCTGTCAGGGAACTCCGCCTGGAACATTGCGGATTGCGTGGATTTGCCCAGGTCGGCTTCCAGAGCCACGACGCGCGCATCTTTCTTCCCCAGCCGGACGAGGCTGGCGCCATATGCACTTCTCAGGTTCGGCGAGGTCATACGAGCATCCTCCGGGATTCTTCGATTTCAGCCAGCGCCTTGTCGTATTGCTCCTGCGTCATGACGCCGTTGTGGTATGCCGCCGTATTTTCCGCGAAGCTGACGCCCTTTCCCTTGATGGTGTCGGCGACGATGATCGTGGGTGCGCCTTTGAACACGGCCGCCTGGTCCAGAATTTTCAGGATTGCGCCTACGTCGTGTCCGTCCACATTCAGCACGTTCCACCCGAACGCCCGCCACTTGTCTTCGAGGTTCGGGATGTCGAAGATCTCCTTCGTCGGTCCCGTGGCCTGAATACGGTTGCGATCGAGGATGGCGGTAATGGAATCCAGCTTGTAGCGCGCGGCGGCCATGGCCGCCTCCCAAAGCTGGCCTTCGGCAAGCTCGCCGTCGCCCATGATCACGTATACGCGGGAAGCGCTTTTCGCGAGGCGCAGGGCAAGCGCCATGCCCACGCTGATGGAGAGTCCCTGCCCAAGGGAGCCGGTGACCGCTTCCATGCCGGGAGTCATCATGTCGGGATGGCCTTGAAGTTTGCCTCCGAGGGTTTTGACCTTCATTATCTCTTCCCGCGGAATCACACCCAGCTCCACCAGGGCAGCATATTGAATGAGAACGGAGTGCCCTTTGCTGAGAAGGAAACGGTCCCGGGCCGGATCGTCAATGGCTTTGGGATCGAAGTGCATCTTTGCGAAGTAGAGCGCCGCTACGATCTCGGCCAGCGAACACGAACCGCCCAGGTGACCCGCCTTGCCGACGCCGATCATTTTCACGACGTCAGCCCTCAGATCCCATGCGATTTTCTTGATTCTCTGAATTTCTTCAGGCTTTGCCATCCATCTTCCTCCGGCGAAGGAGTTTTCGCTCCCAGCCGTTCTTTGCGCTCAACTTCCGGAACACGCAAGCGATACAGGTTTCGATTAAGTTCGAGAGACGAACAATTGTAGTTCCGCGATTAGACCCACCGCGTGATCGCGATCACAAGTGAATCGATTTTTCAGGGAGTTCGCTGAGTCTCCGTCGCATGCTTCTCCCTCCGGCAGGGGCGTGCCCGGAGTGCTATAAAGTGATGTGCCCCGAACCGACTTCCAGAACGCGGCGCAAATTCAGCCGGGCTTGCGCCGACGCTGGCTCTACCTGATGCCTGTGGTCTTCGTGACGTATAGCCTCGCCTACCTGGGCCGCTCGAATTTCGGCTTTGGCGCGGCGGCCGGCCTGGCAACGTCGCTGAATATCACCGAGTCGCGCGCGGCCTTTCTCGGCTCGGTTTTCTTTCTCGGCTACTTTTTCTTCCAGGTTCCCGCAGCCACTTATGCGGTGCGCCGTAGCGCCACGCGGCTGGTCTTCTTCGCGCTCATCAGTTGGGGAATCCTTTCCGCTCTGACCGGAATACTTCGCAATTACTGGCTGTTGGTCGCGGACCGCCTGCTGCTGGGCGTGGCGGAAAGCCTCATCATGCCATCGATGCTGATCCTTCTGACGCATTGGTTCACGCGGGCCGAACGCTCGCGGGCCAACGCAATTCTCATTCTCGGCAATCCGGTGACTGTGACCTGGATGGCCGCCGCCACGGGATACCTGATCCATGCCGTGGGCTGGCAGATGACATTTGTAATTGAAGGCATTCCTTCCGTGTTGTGGGCCTTTGTCTGGGTTGTTGTGGCGCGCGATCATCCACGCCAGGCGAGTTGGCTGCCGGTAGAGAGCAGCCGGCAACTTGTCGAGGCGCTCGCAAGCGAGCAGGCTTCGCTGCCCGAATACACGGATCTGCGCGCGGCGTTGCGGATGCCGGGCGTGCTCCTGTTGTGCTTCCAGTATTTCTGCTGGAGCTTCGGCGTTTACGGTCTCGTGCTCTGGATTCCCGCCATGATTCGCTCCGGCTCGACGCGCGGCATCGAGCAGGTTGGCGTTTTGAGCGCGGCGCCGTTTCTATTTGGCGTGGTGCTGATGCTCACGGTTGCCTGGTTTTCCGATCGCGCGCAACATCGCAAGCAGTTTGTGTGGCCGTTCCTGATGCTCTCGGGCGCGGGCCTTTTCTGCTCGTTTGTCGCCGCCGGCGGCCACTTCTGGATTGCCTACGTGGCTTTGATCGTGGCCGGCGGCGCCATGTATGCGCCCTACGGGCCGTTCTTTGCCATTGTTCCGGAGATGCTGCCCGCGACCGTTGCCGGCGAAGTAATGGCCCTGATCAATACCTTTGGCGCGCTGGGCGGATTTGCCGGCACCTGGCTCGTGGGATGGCTTCAGGCGCTGACGGGAAGTGCGCGCGCCGGTTACCTCTCGATGTCGATGGCGCTGATCGTGGCTGGAGCGATTACGCTGTGCCTGCCCTCGACCCGGCGCGCACCGCATCCCGCGTGAAATCGCCGTCAACGAGCCGCCAGATTCCGAGCGGATTTTCATTTTTCAGTTCTTCGGGCAGCGCCGCTTGCGGAAAATCCTGATAGCATACGGGGCGCACGAAGCGATAGATGGAGTACGTGCCTACCGATGTTGCGCGACTGTCGCTAGTGGCCGGGTACGGTCCGCCGTGCACCATCGCATGGCAGACTTCCACGCCCGTGGGAAAACCATTCACGAGGAGCCTTCCCGCTTTGTTTTCGAGAATCGCAATCAAATCGGCAAATGCGGCCAGATCGCGTTCGGTTCCGTGCAAGGTCGCTGTCAGTTGGCCCTCAAGCGAGCGCGCCAGCATGAGCAGTTCTTCTCGGCTGTCGTAGCGAATGACCAGGGTGCTCGGCCCGAAGACCTCCGTCGCGAGTTCCGGATCGCTCAGCAGGTCACTGCCGCTGATTTGCATAACCACAGGAGCGGAGTAGCAGTTGCCGGCTCCGCTTGTCGGCGCTTGCGCAACGGTTTCTAAACTGCTTTGCCCCTGACGCCCGGCGATACCGGAACGATAGCTCTTTGCGATCCCCTCGGTCAGCATCGCTGCCGCACCGGCCTTTTCCACCTGCGCCTTCAACTCGCCGACGAATATATTCCCGGTTACATCGCGCGGCAGAAAAATCAGCCCCGGCTTGGTGCAAAACTGGCCCACGCCGAGCGTGAACGAACCGAAGAGTCCGCGCGCAATCTCTTCACCGCGCGAGTAGAGCGCCTCAGGCAGCACGAAGACCGGGTTCACGCTGCTCATCTCCATAAAACATGGGATGGGCTCGGGCCGCGCCGCCGCCCGCTGCATCAGCGCCTTGCCGGCCCCAAGCGAACCGGTAAATCCGACCGCCTTCACCTTTGGGTGGTCGACAAGTGCCGCGCCAATCTCCGCTCCCGCTCCAAAGAGCAGCGCAAACACGCCCGGTGGTAGACCGCACTCCTTCACACTGCGGGCAATCACCTGGCCCACCAATTCGCTGGTGCCGGGATGCGCGTGGTGCGCCTTCACGATCACGGGATTGCCAGCGGCAAATGCCGCTGCCGTGTCGCCACCTGCTACGGAAAACGCCAGCGGAAAGTTGCTGGCCCCAAAAACCGCGACCGGGCCGAGCGGCCGCATGATGGAGCGAATGTCGGACCGCGGCAGTGGTTTGCGATCGGGCTGCGCGGGATCAATACGCGCATTCACCCACGAGCCCTCCTCGACCACCTGCGCGAACAGACGTAGCTGGTTGATGGTTCGCGCCGACTCGCCATTCAGGCGCGCCTCAGGCAGCGCCGTCTCGCGATGCGCACGCTCCACAAGCTCGGGCACGATGGCTTCGATGCCGTCCGCAATGTGGCGCATAAAGCGGGCCTTGTCGCGGCCCGGCAGCTTGCCGTAGATTGCGAACCCTTCCTCAGCCAGATCGGCGGCAAGGTTCAGATCCTCAATCGAAGCGCAGCGATACGCGGGCTCGATCTGTGTGCCCGCCGCAGGATCGAAGCCGTGAAACTCCGCACTACGCCCCTGCCGCGATTCGCCGTTCACAATCGATCCGCCCTGCAAGCTCAAGTTGGTTTGCACCTGCGCCATCCCTTCATAAGCCTCTAGCCGATAGCTCCATCGTGGAGAGCAATCGGTATTCCCCGCATCACAAAAGCTAAGAGCCAGGAGCTAAAAGCTAGAGGCTGTCTTCTCCAATGTCCTCGTTCCAAACTTCAGGGTGCGCGGCGATGTAACCCTCAAGCAGTTCCCGGCACTCGGGGCTGTCGAGATCGATCACTTCCACGCCATTTTCGCGCAGCCAGTCGATCCCGCCGGAAAACGTCCGGCTTTCGCCCACCACGAGCGTACCGATGCGAAATTGCCGCACCAGGCCGCTGCAATACCAGCAGGGCGCCAGGGTGGTCACCATAATCAGGTTGCGATAGCTGCGCTGGCGGCCGGCGCGGCGAAAGGCATCCGTCTCCCCGTGCATGCTGGGATCGCCCTGCTGCACGCGGCGATTATGGCCGCGGCTCACCAACTCGCCCTCGCGCGTAAAGATGGCCGCACCAATGGGAATGCCACCCTCGACAAGTCCATGCCGAGCCTCTTGAAGAGCCGCGGCAAGCATTTTCTCGTAAAGTTCCTTCACAGATCCACTGTAACGCAGCGGGGTTAATTGATGGTCAGCACCATCTTGCCGAAGTGGCCGCTCTCTTCCATGCGCTCCAACACTTCGCGGGTCTGGCCCCAATCAAACTCCTCGCCAACGGGCCGCAACTCGGCGAGGGCAATGGCGCGGTTCATCTCCACAAAGTCCTTGCGCGATCCCACATAGATGCCGTGGATCCGCGACCATTTGTGCAGAATGAGGCCAAGAGGAATGGGTTCCGTTCCCGAAACGAGCACACCAATCTGCGCCACCGTCCCGCCCATGCGAATGGCCTTGAGCGAGCGCGTCAGCGTTCCCAGGCCGCCCACTTCCACCACCAGATCCACGCCTTCGCCGCCGGTTTGGTCGTGCGCCCAGCGATCCCAATTGGGGTTGTCTTTGTAATTTAGTCCCGCATCCAGGCCCAGGGCGCTGGCCCGCTCCAGCTTTTCGTAGCTCGAACTGATGCCCAACACCCGCGCCCCTTTGAGCCGGGCAAATTGTAACGCGAAAATCGACACGCCACCCGTTCCCTGAATCAAAACGGTCGATCCCGGCTTGATTTCGACGGTGGTGAGAGCGTTCCATGCGGTCACCGCGGCGCAGGGCAGGGTTGCGGCTTCCTGAAAGCTCAGGTGGTCGGGAATTGCGACCAGTCCCTCCTCTTTGAGCACCACATAATCGGCAAGCACACCGTCGATATCGCCGCCCAGAGCGCCGCGAGCTTTGGCCGGGGTCAGCGGTCCGTCCAGCCAGTTCTGCATAAAGATGCCCGCCACGCGGTCGCCGGGTTTCCACGCCTTGACGCCCAGCCCCACGGCTGCCACCTCGCCGGCGGCGTCGGAACAAAGAATGCGCGGCAGCTTCATTTTCGGGTTGTAGAGCCCCTTTACCACCATCAAGTCGCGACGATTCAACGAAACCGCGCGCACCGCCAGCAAAACTTCGCCGGCGCCCGGCGAGGGCGTTGGCCGCTCCACAAACTCCAGAGAATCAATGCCAAAGGCTGAAACTTGCCACGCGCGCATGGGCAACCTGCTCCTTTACCAATTCCTTATCCGTCATTCTGCGGGACGCTACCGGCGAAGTTCCCCGTAGAATGAAGATATGGCTCGTGGATGGGAAAGTAAATCGGTGGAGGATCAGATGGCAAATGCCATGGAAAACCCCGTGGCCGATTCCGACAGAATGACGAACGAGGAACATCGGCACGCGGCCGCGTTAGAACGTGCCGCGCGCGTACGTCAACGACAGGCGCTCGATCTGCAACGCGAAAATATCCTTTCGCAAAGAACCTCGAATCCAGGCCGCCGCGCTGCCCTGGAAGCCGCGTTGGCGCATATCGAGTCGCAGATTCAGTCCCTGGGGTAGGCCGCAAAGTCGAAATACGCGTTTGCCCAGGCCGTCTCCGCGCTCATCTGGCACGCGCGCTCGGATCCCGTTTGGCCGTTTCGAGTACAAGCCCGCACGATTACTGATCTCTATGAATGAGCAGCGTATTGGCTTGATTGACTGACGTCAGCGACACACGCGCAATGTTTACATGCTCGGGCCGCGTCACGGCCCATAGAATCACATCGGCAATATCTTCGCCAGTCAAGGGCGCGATGCCCTTGTAGACCTTGGCAGCCTTCCCGGCATCGCCGTGGAAGCGAACCATGCTGAATTCAGTCTCTACCAACCCGGGATCGACGCTGGTGACGCGGACCGGTGTGCCCAGCAGGTCTTCGCGCAGGCCATCGTTAATGGCCCGTGCCGCGGCCTTGGTGCCGCAATACACCGCGCCGTTGGGATAAACCAGCTCGCCGGCCATCGATCCCAGGTTCACCACATGGCCGCGCCTGCGCACCACCATCCCGGGAACCACGGCACGCGCCACATAGAGCAGTCCCTTGATGTTGGTGTCAATCATCTCTTCCCAGTCTTCAATGCGGCCGGTGTAGAGCTTTTCCATGCCGCGGCTCAGGCCGGCATTGTTCACCAGGATGTCGATCTCCGCCCATTCCGGCGGCAGCTCGTCGATGGCGCGCTGCACGGCGTGGCGGCTGCGCACATCCAGATCGATGGAGTGCACGGCAGCCGCTCCGCGTTCCAGAGCGCGCGAGGCGACCTGGGCCAGTTTTCCGGCGCGGCGTGCGGCCAGCAGCAGGCGCGCGCCCTCGCCCGCAAAGGCCATGGCTGTGGCCGCGCCAATTCCAGCGCTGGCCCCGGTAATGAGGGCAATCTTCCCTTTCAGCTTCATCTCAACCTCCGAGAAGATTCTGAGCAAGCCAATGTTACCGCTGCATGGTGCTGCGAATTTGTGACATACGGTACTGCCCCACGGCCCAATCTTCCTGGGCAAGTCCAGCGGCGCGCGCCTCGGCAAAGACCTCAGCCATAAAATCGGCCAGCCCCAACCGCGTGTCGCGGCTGGCCGCAGCCTCACGCAGCAGCCGCGTATCCTTTTCGCCCAATGCGACGGTCGCGCCAGGCCGCTCGGGCGGGTGCAGGAGCACCTTGCTGTAGGCCTCGTAAAACGGCGACTGGAAGAGCGCGCTGTTCACGGCCTCGAAGAATGTCGCCGGATCGACTCCCTGCTTCTCGGCGTAGACAAACGACTCGCTCAACGACTGCACCATCATGGTGATGAGGAAGTTGCCGCCCAGCTTCACGGCGTGCGCCTGTCGCGGCTCCGATCCCACCACGGAGATGCCGCGCGAAAGCGGCTCCAGGAGCGGCCACGCCCTTTCAACCGCATGCTCTGCGCCCGCCATCACGATCCACAGGCGTCCCGCTTCGGCCACGTTGGGCCTGCCAAACACCGGCGCTGCAACAAACTCATGCCCGCGCTTCGCGTGCTCTGCTGTCAGCCGCTCGCTCAGCGCCACACTGATGGTGCTGCATGAGATATGCAGCGCGCTGGGGCTCATTGCATCCATCAGGCCGTTCGCGCCGAAGATCACTTCTTCGTTGGCTGCATCGTCGAACAGCATGGTGAAGACGGCATC
>Ga0302320_10031462_pt1 | contig 10061 bp, 9 predicted proteins | sample Bog_T0_3_FD_202130 | JGI IMG/M metagenome (GOLD analysis project Ga0302320, IMG submission 202130) | Peat permafrost microbial communities from Stordalen Mire near Abisko, Sweden - Bog_T0_3 | ecosystem: Environmental > Terrestrial > Soil > Wetlands > Peat | place: Sweden: Abisko, Stordalen Mire...
GCCCCCAGGCGCGACCGCACTCAGGTGGAGATCGTACGCCGAGACACCGCTCCCGGCCGACCACGTGAACTTTACAGTGTTGGAAGTCAGCGTGGTGCCCGGCGTGGGTGACGTCAGCACGGCGGCTGGGTTCGGCGATCCGGCAAGTGCGTCGATCAGGGCCCTTCCGTTGGGACTGCCCCAGCCGGTCGACAAGTCGTAGCCGACGGTTGTCCCAAGGGTACTGCCTCCACTGGTGATGTCGTGAAAATCGATGTCATAGTCCGCGCCCAAACCAATCGTATAAAGGGCCGGATTGATGAAACCAAGCACGGGGTGCCCGTTAAGGACTGCCTGTTCATTCACCAGAGCCATGTAGCCAGCCCACATGGGCGTCGCAAAGGTGGTGCCGCCATAAAGGTTCGCGGTGCAAGTCGTTTGGTCGGCGCAGACGTAGAAGCTAAAATCTGCATTCGCCGAAACGTCTGGACCATTGCGGTAGGTTTGGGAACATGCGGCGCAGCCAGCCGCCGTGGTCACCTGCCACGATGGAATCGGAAAGTCGTCCGGCGAAATTCCACCGCCGGTGTCAGCCCAGCCTGTTTCCGAGGCCCAGGCGCCGCCAGCGCCGGTTGTCGTCAAGACCGTCCCGCCCACCGCCGTAATATACACACTATCCGCGGGCCAAACAAATTCCGCGTGGCTCCAATTGCCGTCGTCGCCGGAATCGACAAACAAGTTCTGGCCTTGCGCGGCGAACTCTTCGAAGTAGACGTCGTCAGTTGAGGAGTCCGCGGGGGTCCACTCCCACCCGCAGCTCAATTGAGCGTTCAGCGGGCTGGCCGTGGCCATGGCGTTGAAAATACCGGCGTCGTCGAGTGTTTGCCCCGATAAAGCGCCCGTTCCGATGTACACCACAAGGCTGGATAGGCCGGGGGCCATGCCTAGCGCCTGGGTCATGTCGATGATTTGTTCAGTATCGTCGCAGGTTGTTTCGGCGCAACTTGTGCTCTGGGTGTCGACGGACCTGAGCGTGATGGGTACGTTATTGGTCTGGCCTACGTTTTTATAGTATGTCGTCAGGTCACTCAGATCGACACCGGCGAACTCGAACAGCCCAAGCGATTGTCCGGCGCCGGTAAGAGTCGCTGAGCCATTTCCGTTTACGTAGTATGCCGCCCTCATGTCGCTGCCGAGGTACGAGGCGGAAGGGCCGGTGCCGGTCGTGGCTTCGGGCTCCACCTTCAGAACACTCGCATCGCTACGCAGGAGAGCGGGCAACGCCGTGCTCGCATCGCGACGCACGAGAGCGGGTTTTGGGGTCGAATAGTTGTCGAGGCCTGCGATGCGCCATAACTGGACCGCCAAGTCCGGTGTGGGCTCCCGGTCTGGCGCAAAGAAGGTGCGGTTCTCGGTGGGATGCTGGTAGACGCCCATGGTCAGATGGAAGGCTGCCTCAATGTTCGCCACCGGGCCGCTCACATCCAAGTTCATGCGATTACGGGAGGTCCCAACCACGGTCAAACCATTCGCTTCCGCAAAGTGAATCACCGCGGCATAATCCTCCTGGCTGGGGCCAAACCTTGCGGTGAACTCTTCCACCGTGAGGAACTTGCGAAATGACGCGCTGGAAGGATCGTAGAGTTCCTTCAGGAAGGCATCTAACTCTGCCTGGTTGCGGTGCGGCAGAACAAGAACCAGGCGCATGGACTGCGTTGCGGGCAGACGCCCGACCCGAGGTGCCTGCCCATTGAGCGTCACCTCACGCACATGGCGCGTCAGCAAGGACTGCTGCTGGGCTTGGGAAACGATGACCGCGCCCGACAGGATCGCAACTATCGTGAGCAAACTTACACTTAGCCTTCGAATCACGGGGTCCTCCTTAAGGACTAACGAAACTTCCTTGCTGAAACCGTCAAATCTCCATCGGTAGTTAGATCGAGCTTTTTGGCTCCCGCAAATTGAAGCCGGATGGGCTTCGAACTGGCCCCCGGCGCAACCACGAAGTCGTATTCCAACTGCCGCTGGTTGCCGTAGTAGACCAGATCGACTCCCGGATAGACGGGTAATGTACCCGAACTTGTTTGTCCAAACCCGGTTAGGCCGAATAGTCCAGGCCAAAGGGCCACCAGGACCCGCAAATATCTTCCGGCTCTCATGGAGAGCCTCCTGAATAGATAGCGTCATCCAACGCAAAAATGCCTCAGTTTCGGCAATTATGAAGGAAGCAGCTGTTCAAAAAGGGATTTAAGCCGAAAAGCAAGGGGTGAATACGTGCTCGGAGGGCAAGATTCGGCCGACGGGATGAATCCCGAAGGGAACTTGCGTCAGAGTATGGTTCCCTTCATCCTACCGTCAACATGTTTCTTGAAGGTCCCGGTGGAGGCTCGTCGGGCACCCAAAGATGCGCGCTTTGGCACCCGTATTGCCCGCCCTTAATGGTTGGGAACGAGTTCGGGTCGCGAGTAACCGGCAACTCAGAAGTTACTCAGAAAATGCTCGCGCTTTTCCAAGTTTCGGCATCTTAGCAGGAAAGGCCGGCCCAGTCCCGATTTGCCTTTTGTCCCCAATCCGGGCTATCGTTTGGCCAATGCAGTTTGCATGGGAGGCTCCCATGATTCCACAGTTCCCGCTTCAGGAGAAACGGCCGGCAAGCCGCAAAACCGCGAACCCCCGCCGCGTCAATCGTTTCCATTGCGCGGTCACGGCGTGCGCCATCGCGGCGGTGTCGCTGGCCTGCACGGCCTCGGCCCAGATCACCGTCAATACAAAGACAGGCACAGTCACCAACGACTCTACAGGGAAAACAACGTCCTCGGTCGACCGGCGCTATCAGCAGATCACGCCAACAAAGGTGCCCCTTACCAAGACTGAACTGGACCCCAAGACGCGTTTGGATCTGATGCGGACTATGCAGGCCGAGCAGGGATTTGCCATGCGCCCCTTTCCACGCGGGCACAAGGGGCTTACGCTGGCCGCAAACGGAAACCTCGAGCCGGCAGGGGATTCCTATGTAGCCATGGCAACGACTGAGGGATTGTGCGCCAAACCCGGCGACCGGGTGGTGCTGACGGACGTCAAGATCGACCGCACAAAGATTATTTTCGATCTGAACGGCGGGCCCGACCCGAAGCACCGTTTTCTCCGCCATGTCCAGATCGGCATGGGTCCCGATACCAATCCCGTCATAGCGCAGGGAAACGACGCTGAGCCTGTTGGCGCGCGTCTCACTCTGGCCTTCCATGAACACGTCCCGGAACTCACGGGCGCCGAGGTGAAGGCGCTGTTGGCGCCGCTGATCTCGTTCGATGTGAAGACGCCCATTCAAGCATTCACTGACACGCTGCCGGGCAAGCTGAAAGACGCGATTCTGAACCATCAAGTTCTGGTCGGCATGAGCACGGATATGGTGCTCTTCGCCATGGGGCAGCCGGACAACAAATCGCGCGAGATGGAAGGGCAAATGCCGTTTGAGGAGTGGATCTACGGTAAGCCGCCCAAGGATGTGCAGTTTGTGCGCATCAACGGCAACCGCGTCATTCGTCTGGAAGTTGCCAAGGTGGGCGAGTCCCCGGTGATCTTCACCAGGGACGAGGTTGAGGGGCTGATGCGCACCGACGGCACACCGCTCGAAGCCGACAGAACGGAGCGCGTTGCCAAGGTAGGCGATGTCCAGCGCGACCCAGATACTCAGGCTCCGGCGGCTCCTCCCAGCCTGCGCAATCCGGGTGAAAAGCTGCCCAGCGACACCCCGTCGATGGACCACCAGGTAGTGATGCGGCCGGTGCAGCCTCCCAAGTCGAAGCCGGAATTAGAGCCGGGTGCGAACCCGGATGGGGTGCCGGATGCAACTCCGGCGGCGAATACGCAGCCTGCACCAGCAGATGGGTCGCAGCCCGCCACACAACCAGCTACGCAGCCGCCGGCGGCCAAACCGCAGATGCTGCAGTCTACAGTGGCTTCTGCCGCTGGAGCCAACTAGCCTGTCGCAGGCGATGCAGGCAGGCTTCATGTAAACTGGTGAGAGCGAGTCAAGCTCCCTGTCAAGCATTCCCTCGAGACCAATTCTCACGCCCGTCAATCTCATCGGGCAAGGGGTAAGCCCGGAAGGGGAGCGTCAGACCGCGACGTTGAAGCCGCGCGCTCTTTTGCGCGTGTGTGCAGAGACAACCCCAAAAGGAGAAACACCCCACCGATGGCCAAGATTGCAAAAACAGGTGACCGCAAGAAAGTAATGGACACGACGAAGTCGACCGACTGTCCCAAGTGCAGCAAGCCGACGCGCATCGTCAAGCGCGTAAAGGACCGTGAGCGCGGCATCCCCGGCGGCGTCTACATCTCGTGCTCTGTGTGCGATTTCTACGAGAAGCTTTAAGCGCTGCTTCAGGTCGCAGCGTAAGAAAAGGCCCGGCATCGCGCCGGGCCTTTTCTGTTGGGTTCACCTCAAAGCGCCGCAGCCATCTCCTTGAGAATCGCCTCAGTAGCCTCGGCCGGGTCCGGCGCCTGTGTAATGGGCCGCCCCACAACCAGGTAGCTGGCTCCCGCCCGCAGAGCCTCAGCCGGGGTAGCTATGCGCTTCTGATCGCCGATTCCCGCGCCTGCAGGCCGGATTCCTGGAATGACCAGAACGCCCTCGGGCCCGGTAATGGTGCGCAACTTTCCAACTTCCTGAGGAGAGCATACGAATCCGCGAATGCCTGCTTCCAGGCCCATCTTGGCCAGCAGCTCAACCTGACTGACAGGGGAGCGATCAATGCCAATCGCGGTGGTCTGCGCCGTGTCCATGCTGGTGAGGACGGTGACAGCCAGCAGCTCCGGCGGGTTCTGGATGCCCTCTAGGGCGGCGCGGGCCGCCGCCAGCATGGCTGGGCCTCCCGCCGCGTGGAGAGTCATCATATGCACGCCCAGCGAGGCCGCAGAGCGCACCGCCCCGGCGACTGTATTGGGAATGTCATGGAATTTGAGGTCGAGAAAGATGAAATGTCCGCGTTTCAGAAGCGGCTCCAGAACGGCGGGACCGGCCGCGGCAAACAACTCCAGCCCCACTTTGAACCACTGGCAGGATCCCTCAAGCCGGGCAGCAAGAACAGTTGCTGCAGCTGCGTCGGATACGTCGAGGGCGACGATGAGCCGCTTGCGGGCCTCGTCCATAGCGTGGGGTCTTGCCGGGACGGAGGCGGCATTCAGAAGCTCCGAGAAGGCCATACCTGAATCCTACGGCAAAAGCGGAGAAGATGCGCCCTGATTAATTTGGTACAGGGCCTTGGTGTCCGCTCCGGCGACAACCGTGCTTCAACGGGGCGGACACTCCGGGCTCAACCGTGGGCGGCAACCAGCTCTCTATCACTGTCATGCAGCAGGACCTGATCCGCCGCCGGCAGGAACCGGCAGAGGTACTCAATCGGGTCATCCGCGACGGCCATTTTTTGCAGGTGATACTTCCACACATCGGGCTTGATGGTGCGCCGGGTAAATGGTTTGCGCGTGACCTGGACGACTTCGCCAGAGGAGTTGACCCTGGGGTAGGTGATGGCAGGGACCATGAAGCTCATATGAGCCCCAGTCCGCCAGAAGCAGGAGGCGAATTCGTGAGAGAACAGCAGAGTAAAGTGACGTCCTTCCTCGGCCAGAAGGGCAACAGCCCCCTCAGCGCCCGGCCAGACGGGACGAACATCGGATTGAAACCAGCGGCGGAACTCGAATCCATTAAACTGAGCCTGATTCAGCAACAAACGCAGCAACTCTTTTCGATTCATTGCACCAATCCTTGCCAAAAGAGAAAAAACGGGGGTTAAACGGCGACCTGTAGACGCCGCACAAAAATGGCGAATTGCGAGAAGCACTTTCAAGAGCTTTCTGTAATCAAGTAACGCCAAAAGTAGGTCGCTTTCCTTTTTCTTTCGGATGAATGCGTCTTGAGCAGCCTTTCCAGAGGGCGAAGCGGTCTGGGCGAAGCAAGAGCCTCCACCCTGGCAACAGCGATAGACTCAGAGGAAAGGGGCAGGTCATCGAACACGCGAGACTGGGATCGCTTTGGAACTGTGGAGTGGGGTTGGCAATCGCATTCCTGGCGGGGGCGAGCGCCTGCTGCGCATCTCCGGTTCACACCAACCCGCTGAACAACGATCCTCTGGTCAAGGAAGCCTTCGACCACTACTACCAGCTCGACTACCCTGGCGCAGTGGAGAGATTCGCGCGCTTCCACGACCTGCACCCCGGCGACCCGCAGCCGACTGTGCTGTTGCTGGATGCCCTCATCTTCCAGGAACTCTACCGGCTTGACTTGTTGGATACAACGTTTTATGCCAACGACGGCTTTCTCACCGGCCGCCACGCCACCGAAGAGGACCCCGCGCAAAGGAACCGCATCCTCAGCCTGGCCGATGAGGCGATTCACGAAGCCGACTGGCGCCTGGGCAAGAATCCAAACGACGTCGACGCGCTCTATGCCCGCGGGTTTGCCCGGGCGCTCAAGTGTACCTATGTTGCGATGGTCGAGCGCGCCTACATGGCTGGATTCAAGCTCGCCACCGGCGCCAAAGACGACGACGCACGTGTGTTGCAACTGGACCCGGACTATGTGGACGCCAAGCTCGTAGTCGGTGTCTATGAGTATGTGGTGGGCGCTCTGCCGCTTCCATTCAAGTTCCTCATCGGATTTGCCGGCATCACCGGATCCAAGACCAAAGGTCTTGAAATGCTGACCGACGACGGCAGCCGTGGTCCAATCACCAACGTTGAGGCCCGCACCACGATCTCTCTCTTTCTCCGCCGCGAAGGACGTTACAAGGAAGCAATCCAGGTGGTTCGCAAGCTCAAGAGCGAATACCCCCGCGATTACCTCTTCAACCTCGAAGAGGCCAACCTGCGCAAGGATGCCGGCGAGGGCATGGCCGCCGCGGACGCCTACCGCGAAATCCTGAAGGCCAACGAGACACCCGGCTATTTCTTTTCCCCTCGTCTGGAACTGACTTACTTTGGCCTGGGCGATGCTCTGCGCGGTCAGCGTCACTATGGCGAGGCAGCTCAATCCTACGAGCAAGCCGCGGGTACTCCCAATGTGGGACCGGAACTGAAAATCCGTTCGCTGCTGTCTGCCGGCGAATGCCGTGACTTGAATGGCGAGCGTCCGTTGGCCGTGAAGGACTACCGTGCCGCCATCGACAGCGGCCCCAACACATCCCGCGCCGACACGGCAAGAAAGCACCTGCGCAATCCCTATTCAGGAAAATGAAGCCTTAGCAACCTTTCGTCCCAATTACAAAATTCGATGAACAGATGCAGAGATTGGAGCGGTCAAAGAAACCAGCTGACTCGCTAACTCGCTATCTCCGCGAAGCGGAGGCTGACTTGCTAAAACGTTAAGAAATCCCAGCGCCCCATTTCCATTCAATGGAACTGTTGCGGAATTTTCTCCGTATGTACACAATGATTAGAGGTTCTTTGGGAGGGCTCGACTATGGCCGTATTTTGCAATCGGTGTGGAACCGGGTTACCGCACAGCGCTCGATTCTGTTCAAACTGCGGCGCCACAATCGCAGCAGCGCCCCCGATGCCCGGCAGGCCGCTGATGCGCCCGCACTATGGCAGAGCGATTGCCGGCGTCTGCGTGGGCCTCGCGCAAGCCTATGGCTGGGATGTCGCTTTGGTTCGCATTGCGACGGTCGTCGGGTTCTTCTTCTCCGGCGGAATCGTTGCCATTGCTTACCTCGCCTGCTGGATTGGAATCCCCGAGGAGCCAATCGGCCTCCCGACCGCGTATCCTCCTAGTAACCTATGAATGGTTCGTATCAGTCGAACGGCACAGCGCTGAGTTTTCGCGATACAGGGTCGGGTCAGCCCGTCGTCTTCCTGCACCCAACTCCGCTCGATCGTGAGTATTGGCGCCCACTCATCGAGAACCTGGGCGGCATTCGCGCCATTGTTCCCGACCTGCGCGGGCACGGACAATCGGAGTTGGGCTCGAATCTTCCAGTAGGCGCCTTCGCGCGGGTCCCGGATGCCCCCGTTCTGACCATGGCGCAACTGGCCACCGATGTAATTGCTCTCCTCGATCATCTCCAATTGCAATCGGCCGTGTTTGCCGGATGCTCCATCGGCGGCTATGTGCTGCTGGAGTTGTGGCGCAGGATTCCCGAGCGCATCCAGGGATTGGTCTTTGTCTGTTCCAAGCCTCAACCCGATGCGGAAGCCAACCTTGCCAAGCGTTCCGCCAATATCACCCAGGCTCGCGCGGAGGGTTCCACCGCCCTTTTCGATGGGATGGCGCAAAGCTCAATCGGCGCCACCGCGAAAGAGCGCCGTCCAGAAATTGTGGCCGAGTTGCGGGCGCGCATGACACTGACACAGGAGGCGGTTGTAGCTGTGCAAGCGGGGCTAGCTGTCAGGCTCGATTCGTTGCCGACGGTCCTCACCATAGACGCACCAGTCCTCGCCATTGCTGGCGGAGAAGACCTGGCCGTTTCACCCGCTGAGATGGAGGCATTCAATGATGCACCGGGCGGATGCGAGTTGCACCTCTTGCCCGATGCCGGTCACTTTGCCGCCTATGAGCAGCCGCAAAAAGTCGCCGCTTTGCTTGCCGAATGGCTGAAGCAACCGGAAGCCTGAACTGAGTCTTCAATCTGCCGCCGGCACATCGCACAAGTTTTGGTATCGCGGTGTCGAGGCCATCAACTCTTCAACCGCCTGCACAGACTGAATCCCGCCCCGTGCCCCGCTGGCCATGCAATTCATGGCCGCGGCCGCACACGAGAAATCCAGTTGCCGATCCAGCCCCCATCCCTGCAGCAATCCATAGATGAATCCAGCATGGAAGATATCGCCTGCTCCTGTTGTATCGACCACAGGCACTCGATACGCAGCGCGATGATGAAACTGCCTTCCATCCCACGCCAGTACTCCATCTTCACCAAGCGTCGCCGCGGTCAACCGGCATCCAAATCGCAATTGCATACGCCGCAGCGCGCTTTCGAGATTTGAATCGTCCATCAGCCGGCAAGGGAAATCCCTGCTCACGATCAGGTAGTCGATGTTTTCAATGAGCTCTTCCACACCCCGATAAAGCTCGTCGAGATCGGCGATCACTGGGATTCCGGCCTCGCGCGCCCACCCCGCCGCCACAGTTGCCGCGGCCGTCTCGTAGCCATCCACGTGCAGCGCCCGGGCATTCACAATCCACTCGCGGCGCAGGTCGGCTGGTTGCAGCAGCAGCCGTTCATCACGGCGGCAAAGCACAGTTCGCTCGCCGCCCTCGTCCACCAGGATCAGAGACTGCGGGCTCACCCCGCCAGGAACGATAGTGAGTTGCGCCTCAACGCCGGCGCGTGCAAACGCATCGCGATGCAGCCGAGCCGCATCGTCTTCACCCAGCTTGCCAACGTAACGTGTGCTCAGCCCCCAGGTCTGGCAGGCAACCACAGTTGTAGCCGCCTGGCCGCCCGGCAGAACCGACGCGTTGCGGTATTCCACCTTGGACCCGCGCGCAGGATAAGTTGTAAGAGGAATCAGCGTGTCAGTGGCATTGAGGCCCACGCCCACCAGGTCAACCTTTTGCGCCAATGCCATTCAGCCATTGTAAAGCGGCGTGGCGCGGCGAATCGAATTGCGAGCCTATAGCGATAAGGGCTGGGAAGTCTCGTGCAAATCGAAAAGCAGGTCCTTCGACTTCGCTGAAGTACGCTCCGCTCAGGATGACAGGTCCATTTCGATCCGGACATTGGAGAGCAAACGCTAGGAGAACCGCGTAGCCTTCCAAAGCCCCCAACCCGCCAGCAGGGCACTAGCCACAAGCACCAAAGCCAACACCGCGAGCCAACTGAAATCCATCCCCAGCGAAGGCACTCGAGCATTCACCCCGAAGTAAACAAACACCCCCACAGCCGCCGCAACAATGGCATAATCCCACCATGAACGCCGGTCGTTCACATCGCGCCGATCATCCGCCCCCGATCCGTTGTAAGCCAGCAGAACACGATCGTAATCCAGGTTGTACCGACAGCATTCGCGCAGCAGTGCCATGTTTGTCGATGTATTCTCGCGCTCAGTCGCAATGGCAGTGCTCACGGCCAGCGCTCCCAGAA
>Ga0302320_10031463_pt1 | contig 10061 bp, 9 predicted proteins | sample Bog_T0_3_FD_202130 | JGI IMG/M metagenome (GOLD analysis project Ga0302320, IMG submission 202130) | Peat permafrost microbial communities from Stordalen Mire near Abisko, Sweden - Bog_T0_3 | ecosystem: Environmental > Terrestrial > Soil > Wetlands > Peat | place: Sweden: Abisko, Stordalen Mire...
GCTGCACCGGGATTCACGAAACGGACATATCGGCCCTCGGGCAGCGGCGGGATCGCGCTTGACTGTGTCGGCGCGACCCAACGCGGAGCGGATTCAAACGCCCACGCGGACGCCGGCGGAGCCTCCTCTGGAACACGTCCAGGAGATTTACGGCGGGACAAGGTCTCAATTGCGATGATAATCTAGTCCGATAGTCACGAAGAGACGTGCGATGGTCGAACCCCGCAAGACGCCTTCCCGCCCAACCGCTGCCGGCTGGAAGCTCCAGGACGCGAAGGCGCGATTCAGCGAGCTGGTTCGGCGCGCCCAAACCGAGGGGCCGCAGCATGTCACCGTTCGTGGCCATGACGCCGTGGTTGTCATCGCAGCCGACGAGCTGGAGCGCCTGCTGCCACCAACCAGCGACACGGTGCCCTTCGTCACCTTCATGGAGAGCCTGAGCGTGGACGGCCTCGATCTCACCCGCGACCGCGATCTCGGGCGAGACACCGTTCTTTGATCGGCTGGCTGCTTGATACCAACGTCACCGCCGAGGTCATCAGGGCCAGCGGCTCGGCCCGAGTAAAGGCGTGGGCCGCGGAGCAGGACGAGGCGACGCTGACGTCGCATGCGATCGCCATCCACAACGTCTGCATGGAATCTTGGGCCTAAGGCAACGCCCAAAAACAAGCGAGTCGGCTGAAATCGCGCGCCGCAACGTGCCCCCACGTGTCATGGCCGGGCTCGGCCCGGCCACCCACGACTTGCCGGGCCTCTATCAAAAGGTCCCAGATGAAGCGGTAATTCCTGATCGCCGCCTACGTATCGAACGGCAGTCCGACATAGTTCTCCGCCAGAAGCCGCGCGGCAGAATCCGATGTGCGGACAAGATCCAGATCGGCGAAATGAATGGCCCGCTCGAATCCCGTTTCCGCATCATTCCTGTGCAGCATCGTCGTCATGTACCAGGAAAACCGCTCCGCTTTCCAGATCCGCCGCAGGCAGGTCCTGCTGTAACCATCCAGCCCGGCATCGTCGTTACGCCTGAATTTCGCCTCCAGCGCGCGCGCCAGAACCAGCATATCGGCGACCGCCAGATTGAGCCCCTTGGCACCCGTCGGCGGCACGATATGCGCGGCATCGCCCGCGATGAACAGCCGGCCATGGCGCATCGGCTCGCAAACAAACGAGCGGAGCGGAATGATGCCCTTCTGGAAGATCTCGCCCTCGTGCAGCACCCATCCATCGCCGGTGTCGAGGCGCGCATGCAGCGTGTCCCAGATCCGCGCGTCGGACCAGCGTGCGATGTCATCGGCGGGATCGCATTGCAGATACATCCGCTGCACCTCGGTCGAGCGGGTGCTGAGCAGGGCGAAACCGCCGCTCTGGTTCGCATAGATCAGTTCGTGCCAGGACAACGGCGCCCGCGCCAGAATGCCCAGCCAGCCGAACGGGTAGATCTTTTCATATTCGACACGGCACGTCCGCGGGATGGCCTGCCGCCCGGGCCCGTGGAATCCATCGGCGCCGACAACGTAATCGCAGGACAAAGATTCTGAGGCACCGTGATGGCGGAACGTGATCGACGGCGTATCGGTCTCGACGCCGTGGATAGCGGTCCCGGTGACACCGAACACGATCTCCCCTCCGTTATTCAGGCGTCCCGCGATCAGGTCTTTCAGCACTTCATGCTGCGGATAAACGCAGACCCGCTTGCCCTCCGTCAACGTCCGGATATCGATGTGATGCCGCTCGCCGTTCCATTGCAGCGAAATGCCGTCATGGAAATGCCCTTCACGCATCATGCGCCCGCCAAGCCCCAGGTCGTTCATCAGATGGACAACCCAGTCCTCCAGGACGCCGGCGCGCACCGTGCCCTCCACATCGGCGCGGCTTCGGGACTCGACAATCACCGACTCAATCCCGGCCCGATGGAGCAGATGCGCCAGAAACAATCCCGCCGGGCCGGCCCCGACGATTCCAACCCGCGTGCGCACCGGACTCAACCCGCCGCTTCAGCATGAATGACTTTCGCCGGATCCTCACCATACGGCGGGCTGTAGATCACCAGCAGTTTGATCCGCTCCGTCAACACCCTGATCGAGTGAAACACCTTGGCGGGAAAGAACATCATGTCGCCGGTCTTCACATGATGATCGACGCCGTCGATGCCGGCGATCGCCTCGCCCTCCAGAATATACACCGCCTGTTCAAGATCCGGATGGGCGTGCGCCGGCGAACCTTCGTTGCGCTCGATGTCGCCGAGGGCGATTTCCATGTATTTCGCACCGTTCACCTTCGGGCCGATCAGCCGGTAATTCCTGGTTCCCGTGTGATTGGCCGGGCTGTAGGCCTCCTGCTCCCCGGCGCGAATGATGTAGGGCGACTTGATACTGGTCATTGGCTGACTCCCTGCCTGCAACGTTCCTGATCCCGACGGGCGCCGGCTGCGTCCGGTCTCAGGACAAAAGATGTGTTCCTGTAAGCAACGATGTCCCCGTCACCGCGGCCGCGGCGCCGGGGTGGCATCTCGCGGCTAGCCGGCTTCACTGGAAGCCTCATTCAGTTCGGCCGTGACATCCTCGCGCAGCCGGCCGACCATGTACAGGGCAGCGGCGGCGGCGATCGCCAGGCAGCCCACGGCACCCAGGCCCCAGCGGAAATCGCCCGTGACGTCGCGCAAGTAACCGACGAACCAGGGCGAGACGAACCCGCCGATAATGCCCGCGGCGCTGATCGCGGCGATGCCGCCCGCCGCGCTGGCGCCCGACAGGAACGACGCCGGGATGGTCCAGAACACGCCGGCGAACGACAGCGTGCCGGCCAGCGCCAGGGACAGCGCGACCACCCGCGAGGCCGGATCGACCAGCAGCGCCGAAGCCAGCAACGCCCCGCCGCCCACAAGATTGGCGAAGGCGGCATGGCCGTAGCGCTCCTGATGGCGGTCCGAACGGCGGCCGAACCAGATCACCGCAACCAGCGCCACCAGGCTCGGGATCGCCGCAACAAAGCCCGTCTGCGCATTGGTCAGGCCGAATCCCTTGACGATCTGCGGCAGGAACAGCGCGATCCCGTTGTTCAGGCAGACATTGGTGAAATAGATCATGGCGAGGAAGATGACCCACGGGTTGGTCAGCGTCTGCAACACCGAGTAGGTCCGCTTTGCCTCCACCTGCCGCTTTTCCGCGGCCAGGCGCCCAACCAGCCAGTCGCGGCCCCGTGCGGGCAACCACTGCGCCTCCGCCGGCGAGTCCTGAAGGTAGAACAGCACCACGGGCGCCAGCAGCAGCGCCGGCAGCGCCTCGGTCAGGTACAGCCATTGCCAGCCTTGCAGCCCGCCCGTGCCATCGAGCGACAGCAGCATGCCGGACAACGGCGCGCCGATGATGCCGCTCACCGGGATCGCGGCAAAGAACAGCGCCATGACCCGCCCACGATAGGCGGCCGGAAACCACAGTGTGAGCAGGAACAGCACACCCGGATGGAAGCCGGCTTCCGCCATGCCCAGCAACGTCCGCATGACGAAGAAGGATTTTTCGCCAACGATGAACGCCATGCCGGCCGCGCACAGGCCCCAGGTGAACATGATGCGCGCGATCCAGCGCCGCGCGCCGAACCGGTACAGCAGCAGGTTGGACGGGATCTCGCAGGCGCAGTAGCCCAGGAAGAACAGGCCGGCGCCGAACCCGTAGGCCGCCGCGCTCAGGCCCAGCGCCTTGTTCATCTGCAACGCGGCGAAGCTGACATTCACCCGGTCCAGATAAGCGGCGAAATAGCACAGCATCAGCAGCGGCATGATGCGCCGCATGACCCGGCGCATGGTGATTTCCGCCAGTGGCGGCGGCGCGTTTGCGCCAAGGGTCCGATCCGGGCTCGCAGCCATTTTTCCTCCTGTCCCCCCACCGCGGGAGGGTTACAATTTCTAGCCTGCGTTCCGAAGACGTCGGTCCGCCAAAACGAAAACTTATTCGTGACACCGTAATTCCACGCCTCCGGACATTTCGTCAAGAGGGATTCGCACGCCGCAGCAACCGATCGGGCGCGGGCGCCGGCAAGGGGCGGGCGCGAGCTCTTACACCAACCCGCGATGACACCGACTTTCTGTCGACGCCTCCTCCGCCATGCCGACGACTCCCGCACCTAACCAAACGCATCAATGGCAAGACCGGAGCGAACCGCGTTCGCCGGGCGTCCGCGACCACGCTTCACGCAAGTTGACAAAGCCGCAGCGCTCTGCTCTCATGCGCCACAGCGAACAAATACTCGCTATCACGTAAAAATATATCATCCGTGCCGCGGCACGATGCGGAGGTAACCGGGAATGACAGAACACACGCACGACATATGGGCCGACGACCCCAATCCCGGTTCGGGGCCACTGCGCGGCATTCGGATCCTCGACCTGACGACCGTTGTCATGGGTCCGTCCGCCACGCAGCTTCTGGGCGATCTCGGCGCCGATGTCGTGAAAATCGAAACCGCGACCGGCGACACGATGCGCTGGATCGGCCCCTGGCGGCACCCCGGCATGGGCCCGATGTTCCTCAACGGCAACCGCAACAAACGCAGCGTCGTGCTGGATCTGAAAACGCCGGAGGGCAAAGCCGCAATCCTGGCCCTGGCGCACAAGGCCGACGTTCTTGTCTCCAACGTTCGCCCCGACGGTTTGCGCCGGCTCGGCCTGGATTATGAAAACGTCCGCGCGGTGAACCCGAAAATCATCTATTGCGCCGCCGTCGGATACGGATCGGACGGGCCGTCCTCCGGGCAGGCGGTCTACGACGACCTGATGCAGGCCGCCTCGGGCATCGCCAGCCTGTTCGGCCAGGTCGATGGCGTGCCCCGTTACGCGCCGATCAACGTCTGCGACCGCGTCGTCGGCCTTTACGTCGCCAACGCCATCACCGCGGCCCTGGTCCACCGCGCCACCTCAGGCGAGGGGCAGGCGATCGAGGTGCCGATGCTCGAAACGATGGCGCAGTTCGTGCTCGCCGACCACATCGGCGGCGCCGCTTTCGTGCCACCGGAGGGGGAAATGGGCTACCGCCGCCTGCTCTCGCGCACCCGCGGCCCTTATCCCACCAAGGACGGGTATCTGGCGGTCGTCGTCTACTCCGACCGGCACTGGCGGGCATTTTCCAAGCTGATCGGCCAGCCCGATCTGATGGACACGGACGACCGCTTCCGCACGCAGGAAACCCGCACACGCTTCGCCCAGGACATCGGCGCGTTTCTCGCAACCCAGCTTCCGGCCCGCTCCAACCAGGAATGGCTGGCGGCGCTGCGGGCGATCGACATTCCGGCCTGCCCGGTCAATTCGCTGGAGGCGCTGTTCACCGATCCGCATCTCGCAGCCGTGGACTTCTTCGAAGAAGCCAACCATCCGACGGAGGGCCGCATCACGGTCAGCCGCTTCCCCGTGCGGTTCAGCGCCTCCCCCGCCTCGATCCGGCGCCTGGCCCCCAATCTGGGCGAGCACAACGCGGAGATTCTCGGCGAGGACTGATACCAAGATGCCACCGACTCGCCGGCGCCTTTCCCGTCATGCCGACGGAGGTCGGCATCCACGCCTTTGCACAACGTCCAGCACCGTCGTCGGGCGGCGGATGTCAGCCCGGCATCATCCCGCAAAGTGCCGCTTCAGGCGGTCAGTCGCTTCCGCCAGCACCTCCGGCCGCTTGCAGAACGCAAACCGCGCATAGTGCCGCGGCGCCCCCCCCTCCTCATAGAAGGCCGACACCGGGATCGCCGTTACCCCGGCCCGTTCGGTGATGTGCCGGCAGAACGCCACATCGTCCCCGTTGAACCCCAGCCCGGAGAAATCGGTGATGATGAAATAGGTCCCGCTGGTCGGCAGCACCGCCAGCCCGGCCGACGCCAGTCCGTCCGCCAGCTGATCCCGCCGCGCCTGCAACGTTTCCGCCAACGAGGCGAAATAGGCGTCGTCCTTCCCGAGCCCCACCGCCACCGCACGCTGCAGGTTGGGCGCCGTGGTAAATGTCAGGTTCTGGTGCGCCCGCTGCACCAGCCGCGTCAGCCCCGCCCCCGCCGTCACATACCCGACCTTCCATCCCGTCAGCGAAAACGTCTTGCCGGCGCTGCCGACACGCATCGTCCGCTCCCGCATCCCGGGCAGCGTCATCAGCGCGATATGCCGCACCCCGTCAAAGGTCAGGTGTTCGTAAACCTCGTCGCAGATGGCATAGGTGTCGTGCCGCTCCACCAGATCGGCGACGAACGCCAGTTCTCTGGCGGTGAAAACCTTGCCGCACGGGTTCATCGGCGAGTTGAACAGGATCGCCTTGGTTTTCGGCCCGAATACCGCGGACAATGCGTCAAGCGGCAGGTCCCAGTGCGGCGGCGCCAGCCGCACGATGCGCGGAACAGCGCCAATCAGGCGGACCACCGGCATATACGTGTCAAACAGCGGCTCGATCAGCACCACCTCGTCGCCTGGGTCGAGCACCGCCATCAGGCAGGCCGTGATCGCCTCGGTGGCACCCGATGTCACCGTGACCTCTGAAGCCCAGTCGACATCCAGGCCGTAGAAGCGCTTGTTCGCTGCTGCAACGGCCTGGCGCAGTTCCGGGACCCCCGCCATCGGCGGATACTGGTTGCGCCCGTCCCACAGCGCGTCCGCGGCAGCCTGCACCACATCGGACGGACCGTCTGTGTCAGGAAATCCCTGTCCCAGATTGATCGACCGGTGCTCGGCCGCAAGCGCCGACATCACCGTGAAGATCGTGGTGCCGATCGTCCCCAGATAGGTGTTTCCGCCGCGCATCGATGGCACTCCGTCCTGATCTGCCGAGAGACGAGACCGAATACCGTCCGCGAATCAAGTTGGAAAGCTCACGAACCGGGCAAGCAGGTCGTATATAATTACTCCAACCCGTGCATAAAAAACGGGCGATGTGCATCTGTTTCATATTGATAACATAGTGCAGGCCCCCGGCTGCACCGCGGGCGGCGTGGTCCACCCCATGGCCGTGCCGCCGGAGCGGTCGTAACCGGCCCCGGTTCCCGGCACGGCGGGAAAAGACGCGTAACAGCACCGCAAACCGGCGCCATTCAGGGCGGTCGGAGACCGAACCGGCTGTTTGCGGCTAAAAGACCGGACAGGACACAACCTTCTCCGTTGCCGCTTGGCACGCCACATGCAAACCTGCGTCGCTGTTCATGCCGCTGACATCTCCGAAGCGTAACGGGCAGCCTGAACTCTGTGGGAGGCCCGGCCAAACCGGGTTCGTTGAGCATGAAGAAGATCGAAGCTGTCATCAAGCCGTTCAAACTCGATGAGGTGAAAGAAGCCCTTCACGAGGTTGGACTGCAGGGCATCACCGTGGTCGAAGCCAAGGGATTCGGCCGCCAGAAGGGCCATACCGAGCTTTACCGCGGCGCTGAATACGTCGTGGATTTCCTGCCGAAGGTGAAAATCGAAGTCATCTGTGACGATGCCGTCGTCGAACGGGCCGTGGAGGCAATCGTCAACGCCGCCCGTACCGGCCGCATCGGCGACGGCAAGATCTTCATTTCCTCGATCGAGGAGGTGATCAGGATTCGCACCGGCGAACGTGGGGAGGACGCGATCTAGGGCTTCCGCACTCGGCGCGCCGCTTTCGCGCGGTGCCGGCCGGGCTTAGGCAGTCCAATCAAATAACAGCTCTATTCCACTTCCGGCCCTATGCGCGTTTGCACAGGGGTCGGTTCATGGAGTCCCGCGTGGTGTGGGGCTCTCACAGGCCGCATCCCGTCACGTCCCGTGACGGTCGGGAAAATGTGCGGCGATCAGACAGACAACGGGGAATACAGAATGGCGAAGAAGCCGGCAGCAGCACCAGCAGTTTCTAGCGGCGACGTGAGCAAGGTGCTCAAGATGCTCAGCGACAATTCGGTCGAGTATGTGGACCTTCGGTTCACCGATCCGCGCGGCAAGTGGCAGCATACAGCGCAGCATGTGTCCACCATGGGCGAGGATGCCTTCCGCGACGGCCTTATGTTCGACGGTTCGTCGATCGCCGGCTGGAAGGCGATCAACGAAAGCGACATGATCCTGATGCCGGACGCGGCTTCCGCGGTCATGGACCCGTTCGCGGCCAAGCCCAGTCTGATCCTGTTCTGTGACATCATCGAACCGTCGACCGGACAGTTCTACGCCCGCGATCCGCGCGCGACCGCCAAACTCTGCGAAGCGTATGTGAAGTCCAGCGGCATCGGCGACACCGTGTCCATCGGCGCCGAGGCCGAGTTCTTCATCTTCGACAGCGTGAAGTTCGGCACCGGCGGCAACTTCGCCAGCTTTCAGGTCGACAGCGTCGAGGGTCCCGGGTCCAACATGAAGGACTATCCGGAAGGCAACATGGGCCACCGCCCCGCCGTCAAAGGCGGATATTTCCCGGTTCCGCCGGTCGATGGCGACAGCGACCTGCGCGCCGAGATGCTCTCGACGATGGGCGAAATGGGCCTGCCGATCGAGAAGCATCACCACGAAGTCGCCCAGTCGCAGCACGAGCTCGGCACCAAGTTCGCCACGCTGACGACAATGGCCGACCAGATGCAGATCTACAAATACTGCGTCCACAACGTCGCCCACAGCTACGGCAAGACGGCGACCTTCATGCCCAAGCCAGTCTACGGCGACAACGGCTCCGGCATGCACACCCATATCTCGATCTGGAAGGCCGGCAAGCCACTGTTCGCAGGCAACGGATATGCCGACCTGTCCGAGACGTGCCTGTATGCCATCGGCGGCATCATCAAGCACGCCAAGGCGATCAACGCGTTCTCCAACCCATTGACCAACAGCTACAAGCGGTTGATCCCCGGGTTCGAGGCGCCCGTCCTCCTGGCCTATTCAGCCCGCAACCGCTCGGCGTCGTGCCGCATCCCGTACACCACCAACCCGAAGGCCAAGCGTGTCGAGGTTCGCTTCCCGGACCCGGGCTGCAACCCCTACCTTTCCTTTTCCGCCATCACCATGGCGGCGCTGGATGGCATCAAGAACAAGATCCATCCCGGCGACCCGATGGACAAGGACCTCTACGACCTGCCGCCGGAAGAACTTCACGGCATCCCAACGGTGTGCGGCAGTCTGCGCGAAGCCATCGGCGCGCTGAGCGCAGACCACGATTTCCTGCTGGAAGGCGGCGTATTCAGTTTGGATCAGATCGAAAGCTATATCGAACTGAAATGGGCCGAAGTGTATCGTTTCGAGCACACCCCGCACCCGGTTGAGTTCGAGATGTACTACTCCGTCTGATCAACCGCCTCCCCGTCATGACGCAGGCCGGCATCGACGCCTGCCCCGTCGTGACGCAGGCCGGCATCCACGCCTGCCCCATCACGCCGACCCAGAGCCTGCCCCGAGCGAAGGCCCGGGTCGGCATCCACGCCTTTCCCGCAGTTGCTAAAAGGCATGGATGTCGAGCCTGCGCCCGCCATGACGGCGCCGGCCGCTGAAGCCCAAGGGTGCCTGGTTTTTTCTGACGACAGCAATCCCGCCGTGTCACGCGGCGGGATTTTTGTTGCTGTACCGCCGGCGACCAGTGTTGCCCGCGCAATAATAAGGTCGCCCCTATATATGCGCGCCCCCCGCTCTGCCATGTCGAAGAACGCCGACCGCCGGGGCAAAGCGGCAGCCTGTCTCGTTATTTTCCGTCGCGGTGCGGTTGTGGCAGGAGAGAGCAACTGCCCGAATAATGTGCATTATTATGGCGCGCACCGCCTGAAGCGGCGGGCAAATCACAGCGATCACGCGCCGTCCCCTGTTGGCACGATTGTTGATTCACAGGAGGCACGTCGGGCCGTTGCTCATGGCATCGGCGTGGCGAAAACGGCTCGACAGGACACGACAATGCAGGCTCCCCATAACCCCAACGAAAGACCGGAGGACCGGCCGACATGAAACTCATCATGGCCATCATCAAGCCCTTCAAGCTTGACGACGTCCGGGAGGCCTTGACCCCGCTTGGGGTGCAGGGGCTGACCGTGTCGGAAGTAAAGGGCTTTGGCCGCCAAAAGGGCCAGACTGAAATTTATCGCGGCGCGGAATATCACGTGAGCTTCCTGCCCAAGATAAAGAT
>Ga0302320_10031465_pt1 | contig 10061 bp, 10 predicted proteins | sample Bog_T0_3_FD_202130 | JGI IMG/M metagenome (GOLD analysis project Ga0302320, IMG submission 202130) | Peat permafrost microbial communities from Stordalen Mire near Abisko, Sweden - Bog_T0_3 | ecosystem: Environmental > Terrestrial > Soil > Wetlands > Peat | place: Sweden: Abisko, Stordalen Mire...
CGCCGACGAATACGACCGCCTCTCATTTGACAGCAGCGCCCAACGTGGCGCAAACGATTTAGACAAGGCGCGCACAGGGGGAGACATGGAAGATCCTATTGTAACGGCGGCCCAGCTCGCCTTCTCAATCCGGTTGAAGGACAACAGTAACGTTTCCGACAACACCAAAAACGCCCAGGCGATTGGAAAGGCATGGCGCGGGGCCGTGCATGAGCTAGCCCCAGATCGGTTTCAGATTGAGGCTCTTGTAGCCCCCGACCTCGATCAGAAAATCGACATTATGGTATTCATCACCGAAGACAGTACGGGCGACCTGTTCTTGATGCTCCAACAAGACAATCAGGGAAGCCGACATCGACGATGAAATGGCGCGAGCAAAACAGACGGGCAAGGAATTGGGTACCGTCTGGCAATATGATTCGCCTCTTGCGTCCAATGGTCCCCTGCGCTTAGTGGTGCGAGAGATCATTTGGAGGCAAATGGAATGAGAATTCCGATTGTTTTGGCAGTTTCGCTGTTGTCTTTTGCAGCACAAGCTGATGAACTTTCAACCGGACACCTTTTGGAGTTCTGCACGTCTAAAGATGAAATGGTTCAGACGGCTTGTCGATTCTTCATACTGGGAGCCGTGCTAGGCGTGGAGGCCGGAGATGGCATGGCGCTATCGAGAAGGAAATTTACGGAAAGAACAAAGACGCATTTTTGTCCGCCAGACAACGTGACCGGAAAAGAAATGGTTCAGACCTTTGTGAGTTATACCAACGCCGTGCTCCTAAAGTATCCCGACGATACAAAGCTACCCGCCATGTCGACGTTAGAGGCGGCGATGAATTTCAAATATCCTTGTCGCCAGCCCTAGTATCTATTTTCTAAGATGATCTGATCGACTTACCTCGGCGCAAGCGTCGTTATTGAATCACAGGCAGGAGTGTCTTTGAGTGTTTGATTTTCTGAAATCGAAAAAACAAAAACGCGATACGGCTGCAAAACAAATGGGTGAGGCCCTCGCAAAGTATTTTGAGTCATCAGCGAAGGAATGTGACAAGTTGTTTGGCGCAACTTGGCCATGGGACCCTGAATGGATTGGTTTAATGTCTGTAGCCATTGACCTCGACAAGGCTAACGGAAACGAAGAGAAAGTGCAGGCGATTGTAGATACTCAGATGAGCTGTTTTACAGAAGGCAAGACGATGAACTATTGCGCCGCCCTATTGCTGATACAACACTCTTCAAATCAAGCTGAACTTGAACGCATTGTTAAGTCTCAAAGTAGTCGGATTTATTCCACTCCTTAAGCGAGACATATAGGATACCTTCTATCGCTTTAAACGGCAGACTCCCAAGCGCAGCTTTGGGGCTGGTGATCCCGAGTTAGCGGCCAGCACCGATCGGTTCTGGCCGCTGCTACCCGCTCAGTCTTCGGGCGGGCACGTCACACCAAGGTCACGTCATCCCATCGAATTTTATACGCGGCGGTCTGTTTGCCGGGTATTCGATAAGAAGCGCTGAACACTCCGTCTGCAAGACGATCTCGCGATCCACGTCTGACAACCGCTCAAAATGGTCCGCATCCACGATCAAAAGGTTTTCACCTCTATCATAGAGCGACAACAGATCGCAGCCCGGCAACGTGCCTGGCTTCACATATCTGATTACTCGCGATTTATTATGCAACGTCATTAGCAGTCAGCCGCCACCAGCTTTTGGGTCGACAAAAGGCCTCGAGCGTCAAACGTCTCGTATACCACCGTAAACCCCACAATCAGAAAGCGGTTCGGTTGGGGCATGCACAACGTCTTCTTCATCGTATTCATAGCTCTTGTCTTTGCTTCCACCGGCTTGCTGTCATATAGCCGACGCAACATATCGGCGTCGGACTGGAAACTAGGCCTTACCTTAATTGTGTAGATAATTTCCTCGTTTACCCGTTTGACCATAGTTAAATCGCTCATTTCGTCAGACTGGCGGGGGAGAGATGACGTGTAACTCGCCAACGCTGCATCGATCACAGGAAATAAAGAAGGATCGATCACTTTGTCGACAACTTCAGTGCGCCAGCCCTTCTTTTTCATACAAGAGGTTGTCGCCTTGATTGCTTCAAGTTCTGCGGCCTGCCGGTCAGTTTTCATGAGAGCAGAAATCTTGTCCCCCACTTTATTAGGCACTTCATTTTCATCTAAGAAACATGCACGCCTATCGGCGTCCCCAAGCTCTTTCGTTGGAGGCTTGCCATCGCTTCGATATGATCTGGCAATCTCTTTTCCAGTAGCGGAAGAAAGCACCGGCAGGTAATCTTCCGCGCAAGCCATACCGCAAAGACCGATCAGCACACCACAAGCCACCTTTAGTTGCAATGACCCGGCTCTGAGCGTCGCGGTATCGAAAAATTGCACTATTAATCTCCCAAAAGGCCGATTGCCGAACTGGACCCTTTAGCAATTGGAGGATAAGCGCAAGGATTACTCTCATCGGACAGGGAAGGCGCTTTCCGAAAGCTACGCAGCACGCCATCGTGGCTACCTGCCCCGGGGTCTTCAGCTTAACCGCTATGCTACGCTTAACGAGTGACTGTGAGCATTGCCCTAGCATGAAGAGCGGAACGAAATGACATGGCCTTATGCTAGATTTGTAAAACTGAAGAGGGAACAACCGGCGAGCACTTAACTAAGCGCTCAGACATCAAGGCAGTACTTGGTGGCACGGGTCCGGTCTATCTCCACAACAGGCGTCGTCGCAATATTATGCTTCAAAGCATAAACTCCAAAAAACTCAAATCAGTTGCACCAATGTGCAACACTTGTAACAGCGCTCGAACGCAGCCCCATGACTACGCATGGGAGACGCTGTCCGACGCCCTTCGATTCAGGAGACCACCCCTCAGACACGGAGATATTGTCCGAGCAAATCGCGTGTTTCCCTATGACACGACGCAACAAATGCTAAATATGCATCTCTTCTTTGTGAAATGGCTTGGGTGCCAGATTGTAGAAAGTAATATTGCGATTAGCCCGCCGATCGATACGTTTTCAAACGCGATCACGAATCGCGAGTCACATCCAAACATTTGGCTTTCATTTGGGATGTCGAATCGGGATGGATGGGTTGGTGCGTCTGATATTGGAGCCGCCACTTTCGCCAGCGGCTCGGGCACGCAAGACTATCTCTGTCGCATCTACAACGTTGGCAAGTTGGAAGTGCGGGTAAGATTTTCGAGCGTTAAGTTGAAAGACGACTGGCATCCCCGAGACCGAAATCGATTCATAATTGCCGATTTGACAGGTGAGCATGAGAGCTGACGGGATAGCGCGTCTGGCTTCGCCGGTCGGGCTATCGCGCGCCGAGCCCCGCAGATCCCGAAAGAGTCGGGGTGCCGGGTCTCGGCCCTTCGGGCTTCTATCCCTCGCGCAAGATCAACCAGGCTTCAGGAGACGGCGCGAGAACTTCCGAGTTCATCTGTGAACTTGATCACTGCCTCCTTTAAGGACGACAGAAGTTCTTCGCAAAGCTTATTCAAAATTCCCGGAACCAGCAGAAAATCGGCATCTACGGTCTCTGTTTTCTCAAACAGAACTTCGAATTTAGATGGAAACCGCGCGCCCAGAAGAAGGACATGGCCTGCCCGGATTTCAATGTTTGATCCGGCACCAAGCGGCACCAACATCCCCGAATGTAGATACGGAGGAGTGCCACCCGGACCGAGCAGAGAGACGTATGTGCAGCTATATTCGTTGGGGTGGTTCAGTTGCACGCCGTGGCCGAGTGCGGCAAGCATCTCCCGCGAGTTCGAAATGGAAGAGCCGTTGACAACCGCACTTCCGCCCAAGGTTCTTAAGCTCTTTTCCACAACGCCAAGCGAATCCGCCGCCAGTCGAACGATGTCACTCATCTTCTTGAGCCTACCGCCCCATTCCTCGAGGTCGCTGTGTGCCCTCCTATAAGGATCGACGAGAAGCGTTCCCAAATCTGCTAAATCGTTCGGCTCCGAGCTTATTTTGCTAGGAGAAAGCCACGCCGAAAGCTCTTCCGCAAATTGCTTCATGGTCAGCCTGTCTTCGGACCTTAGCGCGGTTGCGCGGATCAATAATTTGTCGAGCGGAGCGGTATAGGCCTCTGTTCGATAGTTCTCCAACCACGCTCCACGATAATTTTCCGGGTGCTGTCCTTGCAGAGGGAGGCTCTGGCCTGTTGCGATGACCCAGAGCGTCTTGGCGAGCGAAAATACGTCGGCGCGGGAATGATCCTCATCTTGCCGGTAGTCCAACATCTCTTGCGCGCAATAGAGTGCTGGACCAATACGCCGACCGTCCTTCGTCAGTACCGGATTTTCAGGCGCTTTATGAATGCCGAAATCGCCAATGATCCAATCTTTGCCTGAAAGACAGAAGAGATTTTCTGGCTTCACATCGCGATGATAGATGTCTTGCTCTCCGAGCTGGGACAGTGTCTGTGCGAACACAACGAATGCTTCCACGATTTCTGGTAACGTCGCTTTTTTTAGCGCCTCGCGGAGTGGCACCGCAATTGGCATCGTAAACCACGGCCGTCCATTCGCTTTGCCCGAGTCGAGGATAGGCATAATCCCACGCGTTCCCTGCAATTGCGTCAACAGCGCAATTTCGCTCTCGAACCGCTTGCGAGGTTCATCGCCCTTTTCGCGATCGGACCTCAGAACCTTGAGAGCAACTTCCGAGCCTTTTGGATCGCGGGCGCGAAACACCCGGCCGTTTCCACCCTGGCCAATCACTTTCTCAAGCGCGTAAGGTCCAATCTTTCTCAAGCAAACGACTCCGACGATGGTGATCAGTCACATTACTCCAGACGCATCCCAAAAGCAGCTTTACTGAAAAAAGTGACGACAAGCGGGGCCTGCGGCCCCCAGCCCGTTAAGGCCAAGCCCTTCGGGCGGAAAAAGCCGGACCGGGTAGTCGCTGCGCTCCGGCCCGCACCAGCTCCGGCATTTCCCGGCCTGTGACGGCCAACCCCCGCTCATTGGCGCTCGCCTAGTTCCGGTTGCATGCGCAACCAGCAAACTAGGAGGGAAAGATGAGAACGGATGTATACGACAAGATTACCAATCAGATTATTGCGGAGTTAGAGAAAGGCGTCAGGCCTTGGCACAAGCCGTGGGACGCCGGGCATGCGGCGGGGCGCATCACGCGCCCGTTACGCGCGAACGGAATTCCCTATCAGGGCGTCAATGTCCTGATGCTGTGGTCGGCAGCCCTCGACAAGGGGTACGCCGCGCCGATCTGGATGACCTTCAAGCAGGCGCTGGAGCTTAAGGCCAACGTGCGCAAGGGTGAGCACGGCAGCCTTGTCGTGTATGCGGACAAAATTATCCGCACCGAGACCGACACGGCGACCGGCGAGGAGAGCGAACACGCCATTCCTTTCATGAAGGGCTACACCGTCTTTAACGTTGAGCAAATCGACGGCTTGCCTGAGCACTATTACGGGAAGCGTGCGCCGCGTACCGAGACAGAACAGCGGATCGATCGCGTCGAGAAGTTCTTTGCCGCCACCGGCGCCACCGTCAGGCACGGCGGCAACCGCGCTTTCTATAGCCCCTCCTCCGATCACGTGCAGATGCCACCCTTCGAGAGTTTTCGCGATGCCGAGAGCTATTACGCCACGCTTGCGCATGAAGGAACGCACTGGACTCGCCACTCGTCGCGCCTTAACCGCGACTTCGGCCGCAAGCGGTTCGGCGATGAAGGTTACGCCGTCGAGGAACTTGTCGCCGAGCTTGGTTCCGCGTTCCTGTGCGCCGACCTCGAATTAACGCCCGAGGTTCGGGAGGACCACGCCTCCTATATCGCGTCCTGGATCAAGGTCTTGAAGAACGACAAGCGGGCGATATTCAGGGCGGCGTCGCATGCGCAGCGCGCGGCGGATTTCCTGCACGGGTTGCAAGAGGCCGCTTTCCGTCGCGCGGTAGCGTGAGGACGGCGACCAATGCCGCGCACGCGATGCGTGCGCGGTTTATCGTTGGACGAGGCGACCGCCATCACTAATATCATTCATCGACGTCGTCGAAAATGCTTCGTGCCGTCAGCGGTGGCTCGGTCAACGCATTGACATCACCGAACGTGCGCCCAGGTCGCTCCCTCGGATCGTCATCAAGCCGCTCAGCAATCCAATCGCGCCCCTGCGCAATCTCGCGATCAATCAGCGCGACCAGCTCTGAGTCATCGACGTATTTCTCCTTCAACGAAGAAAGCGAATCCAGAAATGGTTGGAGATGTTCGTCCGCACGCTGGTCCGAGCTGCGGTTCGACTGCCAGTTCCACCGGACGTTTCCAAGATTAGGCACAAGCTTGCTTCTGATCCGCTCCTCGAACTCGTTGCGTTCCTCCGCTGTGAACACACTCTGAATCCGCTCATTATCAATAGCATAAAGGTCTTCCCCATCGAGCGCATATGCAACGACCTTTTCTACAAATGCCTTGCGATTCTCTTCAGGCAACAATCCAAATTTGTGCAGTCGGATCGCCAGACTGACTTCCGAAACGCTCTCCAGAAAGAGACCTGGGTCCGACACGCGCGCGAGAACGTCAGGATGCTTGGCAATGTACAGGACTAGAAAGTCCCTGGAACAACGCGACGCAAGGAAATCGTCTATACGACTCCGACTGTACCAATTAGCCAGTACAGGAGCCTTATAGCGCCCTGCATCCGAAATCTGATCCAGCCGTTTGAGCACTAGGTCAAAGAGCGCCTTGGGAACTATCACCGCCCGCTCCAGCCCTACGTCTCCGCACGTAATCTGGCCGAGTAGTTTATCCAGCGAGCTGCCACGAACAAAGATGCCAAGCAGCTCTGGATTTCTGAGCAGGAGTCCTGCGTAAGCGTCGCCAACGGTCGGATGCTTGAATCGCCAGAGCGCACTTCCTTCTTCGATTACATGCTGCACGAGACTCCCTTTCAGGGATTCGAGCGCAACGACACATCCTCCCCGACTGCTACCTAGCCGCTCGATTGCTTCCAGCTCCGACTGCTCCAACGTTACCGGGCTCTCCAGAGCATTGTCCCTCATGTAGATTAGGCCCAAGGCCGCCTTGCTGTCCTCGTCGAGCCCCTGCAGCACCTCCTGTAGAAAGCGCTCCTGCTTCTCCACAAAGGCGTTGAGTGTATATTGATTCAAGTGCAATCCGTGTGTAAACAACGGATCAGCCAGCCGCCGTGCCGTTTCCGGTACGAACCGCGAGTGCCCGGCAACTATTGGCAAATGTGGCTTGATCGCCGTGCGAAACGGGCGCTCCTGCCTTCCTAGTTTCATGTGGTTGTAGAGAATCTGCTGTTTCTCTTCCAATGTAAGATCGCGAACGTCAATCACTACCTGACTCTCGCGCAGCAGTGGAAACGCCCCCTCCTTAAGATCGTTTCGCGCCCGGTTATAAATATAGTCGCGCGAAGTCATCACTATCTTGGCTCCTTTACCAAGCATTGTTCGGACCATCGGAAGCGCGTGGTTCCAGCCGCGAACGAGGAATGATTCGTATTGCGTTACGCCAAAGGCATCATCGATCCAGAAAAACTGGGACGGGTCCTGCGGATTCCAATGCTCGATCACCTTCTCGGGAGTGTCGAGCTTCAGTGTCGATGCGGCCCACTGATCCAGCGCGCCCATGGAAAGCATCGAGGCAATCGTCGTCTTACCTGCAGCCGGTTCACCGATGAGTAATACGAAGCCGTGCCGGTCAAGTGCCTCCGCCGACCTACGGTACGCGTTTGTCAGCACGACTTTCGCTAGATCTTCGCTAAGCGATGCGAGGAGAGCTTTTGCCTGATCGTACACCCGCTCATCGATAATCTGGCTGAGATCACCCAGGCCATATACCCGAGGTACCAGCATCCGTAGCCGTTTATGCTCCTTTATTTGCTCGCAGATCCATGTCGAACCGAAGCACAGGACAGTTTTGACACCTGCTTCTTTGAAGAGCGTTTCAATCTCCTCCTTACTTGACCCGGAAACGCCCGCGTTGGTCATGAGCACATAGCTGTCGCAGCGGCCGCTCTGCACGAGCTTGCGTGCCTTCTCCGAGTCCTCAGCGAGGTCGGATGGCGTGAGTGTCTTATTTCTTTTGCTGCTAAATTTGCACTGGATGACGAAACGCCCGCTCAACGCCTCTCCCTTGGCGGGGCGCCATGTACCGGCGAAGGCGCCGTCCTTCCCCGCATCCGAGGAATCGAGGAACGATTCCACCGTCTGGCCGAAGATCTCTCGCGTGATAGTCAAGCATAGTTGCTGAAAGCTATGCCACCCCAGGCTGACAAGGTCATAAGTCATTGTCTTAATCCATCATGCGCTATTTCGAAAACGAGGTGCTGCTCCTCAGCGGCTTTGAGCGTGACAGCTCTGCAGCATTCAGTATTACGAGCAAGATGGATGGGATTTTACCCGGAACCAGAGTGCACGCTCAAGCTCAGTTTTTCGGCTCAGTTTTTCAGTCACCCCCGATTCATCAGCTCCGTTCACCCTAACTGTTTTCCCTCGCGAGTACGGCGGGTCGGTGTAGCCGCGCCTGCACGCGCGGCTCGGCCCAGCGCAATCCCAGCATCAATTCACGCCCCGCGGCCAGGCCGCTCCCGCCTTTTGCAAGTCTGTCGATCCAGGCGACGTAGCACGGTGGCCGGTTACCCGACGCTCACCACATGCGACTGGCGAACTGACGTTCTTCAATGCCGACAACATTGAGGTAAATGGCAGTTGTCGTAGGCGACGCGTGTCCCATCCATCGTTGAATGAGATTTGGCGGGACGTTGTGACCGGCGGCGCGGACACCGAAGCCGTGACGTAGTCCTTTAGGACAAGCCATCCGCCCGGCGATGCCCGCACGCTCCATCGTAGCTTTCACTAATCGCCACGCGGTCACGCGATGCAGCGTCCAGAACCGTCCTGCATCGTCAATCGGAAGATTGAGTAACATGTCTACCATAGCCTGCGGCACGGGCACGGCACGAAAGATGAGGCGACGCCGCTTGAGCGTCTTTACCGTGACGGTAAGACGCTCGGTATCGACGTGCACGATGGTGAGACCGAGAGCTTCCGATATGCGGCAGCCGCTATAGGCCAGGACATGGCAGAGCGCCCGCATTTGCGGCGGGAGGCGATCGGCAGCGCTCAGAAATCGAGTCCGTTCCGCGCTGTTGAGATACTTGCGGCACCCGGCCTCATCGTGGATCTGCCAACTATCCCATCCTTTGAATGCCGCCATAGTCAGTGTCCTTAAAGCTGCAACGCTATCGTCAATAGGGTTGCGGCCCTTCCCTGCCCCCGTGATGGCCAATGTATTTAAGAAATAAATTAGTAATATTCTGAGTATTAAGAAGCGTAATACTTGCTAAAGCAAATACTTATTTGCAACAAAATTGGCGATTTTGTTGCACGATGTCACTTTTACTCTCCCGTAACTCTGGGTCGCCCGGTGACGAGGGAGCTTGCCTTATGGTGCGGAAGTCCCCTGTCAACATCGCCATGCTATGGACACTCTGCGCGCTGACCGGCGCACACGAGGCGGTCGCGGCCGAGGCTACGCACAGCCTCATCCAGATCGCCGCACAGGGGCAGGCGAGCCTCGACGGCATCGCGGCCACGCTGTCGGCTCGCGAGGTTAGCGCCCAGCGTTTGACCTGCATGTTTGGCGAAGAACCGGACCGCGTGACCGAGCGGCGCCGCACCGGTAAAAATTCTATCCCCGACGCCGCCGACACGTGCGTCGCAGTGCTGGTGCGCACCGCGCGCGACGGTCACTTGCTCGACCTATACCGCACGTTGCTGACCAAGCTCGGGGGCAATGTCGATACGTATGACAAGCTGCCGCTCGCCATCGGAAATGCCGTCATGAACGGCGACGGCAAGGTCGCCCTCGGCAATGGCAAAAACACCATCGTCGCCCCTTGTCGGCCTCGCGTTTGCGATACTCTTCTTCGTCCCGGGGCGACTTGAAGCGCAGGTACGGGCCGCCCGTCTTTTCCACCTCCGCCCTGAACGGAGCCGCCATTGAGGCGAGCCTGTTTGCGCGACATAGTGGAAATTGCTGCATGGTTTTGTTACAATT
>Ga0302320_10031469_pt1 | contig 10060 bp, 8 predicted proteins | sample Bog_T0_3_FD_202130 | JGI IMG/M metagenome (GOLD analysis project Ga0302320, IMG submission 202130) | Peat permafrost microbial communities from Stordalen Mire near Abisko, Sweden - Bog_T0_3 | ecosystem: Environmental > Terrestrial > Soil > Wetlands > Peat | place: Sweden: Abisko, Stordalen Mire...
AACCCTTTCTCGATCTGCACTTGCGCCCGCTGGATTTCGCCAAATTCGTCGGGTCCCTCGATCGTCACCGTCCATTCCATCGCCGCCTCCCTCAAGTTGGCGATTTTCATGAAACGGTCTTGGTTAACGTTTCCAATTCCCCGTCACCCCAGACTTTTTGCCGCTTTCGCGGCTGATGACTGTCCCGGGTGTCGGCCCGGTCGTGTCATTGGCTTTTACTGCGGCCATCGACACGGTTCAAAAGTTCCAAGGCAGTCGGACCGGCCCTGGGATTAACGCCGGTACTCAATCAATCGGGTGAAAGCTGCCGTGTTGGCCGGGTTTCGCAATGTGGCGACGGCATGATGCGGACGTTTCTCTATGAAGCGGCGCAAGTCATACTGACCCGCACCATCAAATGGTCCTGGCTGAAAGCCTGGGCGATGAATGTGGCCAAACGCCGTGGCCGGCAAAAAGCCATTGTCGCCCTGGCGCGCCGGCTCACCGTGATCATGCGCTGCATTTGGTGCGATGGAACGGAGTTCCATTGGACAAGAGAGAACGCGCTGGCGCTCCATTGATCATTTGCTTCGCTGGAACACCGCGCGACAGAACGCTGAATGCCAGAACAGGAGAATATCCGAGCTTCGCCAGTCGGCGGATGTCCCTCGCGGGACGAGGGATGAGGTGAGTTCGCGTAGGGCTCTTGTGCCGGTCGCTGCACGCGATCAGAACGCGCACCAGATTGGGCCACCTCATCTTCCTGATCCCATATGTGGACGGCCGCCTCCTAGCAAGGGTGTTTATGCAGTGTTTTGATCAGATCGCTTGCGTCCATATGTCCGGCCTGTCGTCGCGCTCGCACATGAACGCTGGCCAAGATGGTTTCCGCGACGCGAGTTCCAAACATTATGTCGACCTTTTGGGCCAATGGAATCAACGGAGTATCTGGCGTCTTGGACCGATCGATCACACCATCTGCTCGTCACCTCGCAAGTTCTGGCATCGGCTCAGCACGGTTGCAGTTGAATTGCTCCCCGTGTCCGGCTGATCTCTATGCGGCGCGCGCTATGGCGGCGGGCACGGATTTCGTGGTGTAGCTATTCCCTGTGACCATTAGCTTCCAAGCGACACGGGCCATCTTGTTGGCCAAAGCCACGGCCGCCAACTTCGGTGGTTTGCGCTTGAGAACGTCGACGATCCAGGGTGACCCGCGCCCCCCGCGCCGAACATGTTGGATGACGGCGGTTGCTCCAACCACCAACACGCTGCGCAAAGCCTCGTCGCCGGCTCTTGTGATGACACCAAGCCGGACCTTGCCGGCCGTCGAATGATCTTTCGGCGTCAGGCCGATCCAGGCCGCGAACTGCCGTCCCGATCGAAACATCTCAGGCGCCGGAGTCTTCATCATCAGCAGAGTAGCACCGATTGGACCAATACCGGGGACCTTGGCGAGGCGTCGACTGCATTCATTGGCCTTGTGCCATGCCATGAGCTTGGCGTCGACTTCGCCGATTTGCGCTTGTAGCTGTGCGTATTCCTCAGCCAGGGCCAAGAATAGCTCGCGAGCCAAGTTGGGCACACTCTCATCCGCTCGAATGCGATCGAGCAGCGGATCGAGGTGCGCCATCCCTTTGGCGGCGGCAAAGCCGAACTCAGTGGCGTAGCCGCGGATGGCGTTCGACAGCTGCGTACGGTTGCGGATCAGACGATCGCGCAGGCCTACCAGCATCAAGGCCGCCTGTTGTTCGGCGGTCTTCATCGGCACGGAACGCATCGTTGGCCGGCTCATCGCCTCGCAAAGCGCCTCGGCATCCGCCATATCGTTCTTGCCGCGTTTCACATACGGTTTGACCAGTTGAGCCGCGATCAGCTTCACCTCATGGCCGAACGACCGTAAAATCCGAGCCCAATGGTGGGATGCGCCGCATGCCTCGATGCCGATCACCGTAGGCGCAAGCGCCTTGAAGAAGGCAACCATCTCCTTGCGGCGCAGCTTCTTGCGTAAAACCACCTTCTCGGCGGCGTTTACACCGTGGAGCTGGAAACAATGCTTCGACGTATCCATGCCAATTCGGCTAATCTGTTCCACGAACGGTCTCCTTTGTATGAGATCTGTAACAACCTCATTCTGACACAGTCGATGCCGTCGGAGGCCGTCCACACCAACATAATGGGAGAGCCGAAGAGCCCCGAAGAGAAGAGAGGCTCCGCGAGTGACAGCAAACATCGCAATCGCAGATAGCCTGAAAGCGCTTGACTTCAATCGGCCGAATAGAGAAGAGCCCCCTATTGCAATCGCCAAATGCGCCCGCATTCAACTCAGATCCGGTTAGAGAAGCACAAGGAGGAGGATGATTACGAGAAGCGCGCCAATCAGCGACAGATAGAAGTTGAGATGGCCGGACTGAATGATTCGCAATCGTGCTGCGAGCGAGATGACGAGCTTTTCTAGCGGCGCGAAAAGATATGGCCCGAAGATCGGCGCGACGTCATGCGTAAAGACCAATCGCCGCGTGAAATAGGGCTTACCGTTAGAATCTTGCGGGGATTCGCGTTCCGTCTCGATAATGGGGCGATAGATGAAGCTGTAAAAGGTCCGCAGCGCGTTCGAGAAGGTTAAGGCCGTGGTCGCCGCGCGTTGCGGGTTCTGATCGCGCCCACCATACCAGACCGGGACTACGCGCGGCCGTCGACGAATCGACAAAAGCAGGAGCGTAATCGGCAGCAGGGCCAGAATCGGCATCACGATGACGAGCTTGCTTGGCGAGATGAAGGCGAACTTGGCCGTCAAAGGCACGAGCAGCCAGCCATCGGCCATTTTTGACGGGGCGTCCGAATCAAAGGTGGCAGAGACGGGTGCGAGATGGGTCAGCCAGATCGGCATTCCGGCCGCCAACGCCAGGACGAGCGATCCCAGCACACCGACTGCGACCGACGTCGTGATCGCTATTTGTGGCACGCGTCGTTCCGCGCGCCCGAGGAGCCCGATACCAAACAGCTTGATGAAGATTGCGAAGGCGATCGCCACAGTGAGTGCCAATCCCGCACCGGCCAGAGCCGCCGTCATCCGGCTCGCCAAACTGCTGAGGTGGAAGCCCTGAAAAAAAACCTGAAAGAGATACCACTCGCTGACGAAGCCGGCCAGCGGCGGCATCGCGGCCAAGCTCATCGCGGCGAAGAGCGCACCGAGGCCGAAGATCCAGGAATTTCGGGCTAGAATCCCCCTCTGCACAAGCATGTAGTCGCCGACGACGCGATAAACGCCATCCGCCGCAAGAAACATCGCTCCCTTCGCGAGGGCGTGGCCGGCCAGATGAAGGAGGGCAACGGTCCAAGCGAGACCAGCTAGATCAGTCAGTCCATCCTGCCGAAACATCATGGTGGCGCCCAGCAGGCAGACCGCAATCGAAGCATTCTCCGCAGAGGAGAGGCTCAGCAGCTCGCGCCAATCCTCCTGCTGAAAGGCGTAAAGCGCCGACAAGATAGCGCTAAGGACGCCGATGGCGACGATGAAGATACCAGGAATGGAAACCGGCAATGCGTGGTTTATCGGCAGCCATTCGGTCAGTCCGCGACTGAACCCGAAGAAGGCCGCGTTCAAGACGGCACCGGACAGCAGAGCGCCTGTGGCTCCGCTGCCGGCACCATAGGCGCCAGGAAACCACTCATAGAAAGGTAGCAGTCCAAGCTTGGCGCCGAATCCGATCAGCAACAGAAGACCAACGAAAAGCTGCTCTGCCTTTGGCATCGCGCCCGCGGCAGCGGCGAAATCGGAGAAGGACAAGCTGCCCGTCTGCTGTGACAGAAGGAGGAACGCGAGAATCAGCGCGACAGAGCCGGCCTCGAGCAGACCCAGCATGAACAGAACTGAACGGCCTTTTTCGGGCGCCAAATCCTCACCCAGGATCATGACGGCGCCGCCAAGGCTCATGATCTCCCAAGCTACGAGGAAACTGACGGCATCTTGAAGTCCAAAGACGCCGAGAGCCCCAATAAGGCTCATCGCCACGCCGAACGACCAAGTTGCCTGATGCCTTGCCGGTGTACCGAGCCATGTAGCAAAAATAGCTCCCGGAAGACCAAATCCTAGAAGCCAGAGTGCGTCCGGCGAGAGACGGAAATCCGACCCAGAAACACCGATGCCAAGCGGTGTGTGAACGGAGGCGGATCCTTCCGGCAATGTCGTGACAACAAGTACCAGAAGCACCCCGCCGCCAATTCCGAGAATAATGCGGGTAAAAAACGTAGCTCGCCCGGTCAATGCGAGCCCCGCGGCAATCAACCAGGACGTCAACCCAGCGGCCAATAGATCATTCGACAAGACGGCCTCCCTTCACCCGCTGAGGCGCCCGCTCGAGGAACATTAGCAGGGCTTCGATCAGAGCCGCCGGATTGGGCGGGCAGCCCGGCAAATAGAGGTCCACAGGCAAGACGCCTTCAAGGCCGTTTCCGCACGCATAGCCGCCGCCAGCGACGCCGCCCGAGACCGCGCAGGTTCCGACGGCCATGACCCAGCGCGGTTCTGGCATCGCCTCATACGCCCGCTGCAATGGTTCACGCATCGCATAGGTGACGGGGCCGGTGACCAGGAGCAGGTCTGCAAATCGCGGCGAAGGCGTGAAGAAAATTCCGAGCCGGTGAAGATTATAGAAAGGATTGTTGAGCGCCTGTAGTTCCGATTCGCAGCCATTGCAGGAACCGGCGTCGACGTGACGGATATGGAGGCTCCGGTGGAAGCCATGCCTAGATTCCGGCTCCGTGACTTTAGGAACGATGTGAAAGTCACCGGACAACACGAGGTCGGACCGGTTGCAAGTTCCGAACGCCCAATCGGAGGAGGCCGTGACCGCATCGGTCGGACAGGCCTCGACACAGAGTTGGCAGACAATGCAGCGGCCGTAGTCGACCTCCAGCCTGGCCGCCCCGGTTTGATCTGCGTGGACTCGGATCGCTTCGGTCGGACAGACCGCAGCACATTGCGTGCACCCGTCCTCACAACGCTGCGGCTCAATCCGTGGCATTCCGCGCACGCCTTCCTGACCATTTTCTTGGCCGCGCTTCGGCCAAACCGTCGTCGCCTTACCCTTGCGCAGTCCAAAGAGAGTCCAGAGCGGCATATGGCCTCCTATCGATCGCATCCCGCAACGGTAAGCCCGAAGCTGGCCTCGTTGATGGCATAGTCCATCATGTTGCTGTCATGGACAGTTAATGGAAATACACGCCAATTTGAAAAGGAGGGAGACTTGATCTTTACGCGCGAAAGCGTGCTGCCACTGTCGAAGTGGATCCCGTAGAAGAGCGATCCACGCGGTGATTCCACCCATCCGAGCCCTTCCGAATGAGGCGTAGGGCTACAGTCGACTCGGACCGGGCCAGCCGCGAGCAGGAGGAGAATCCTCTGTATCAGAGCGATGCTTGCGTCGATCTCGGCGATTCGAATCTGCGCGCGGGCATGCGCATCTCCGCTCGTTCTCACGGGCACGGTCAGGGGTAACTCGCCGTACGCGGCGTAAGGATGGTCGCGGCGCAGATCCCAGTCAAGGCCCGAGGCCCGATCAATTGGACCCGTTGCACCTTGATCGTAAGCGACCTGCCGGTTGAGGACGCCTGTCGTGATCAGCCGATCCAAGTGGCTGTTCGTCGTCTCCAGCATCGCCGTGTAGACCGCGACATCCTTGCGTAAGTCTTCAAGGGCCTGGCTGAGCCAGAGCTCGGGGGCCAGATCGCAACGCAATCCCCCGGGGATTAGCAGACCGCGCAGAAAGCGACTCCCCGTGAGCCGCCCATTGATCTGCTTGGCGCGTTCTTCGAGCAACTTGCCCTCGGCCTCGCCAACCTTGAGTGTGGTCGTGTGGGAAAGATGCCCGAGGTAATGCAGGTGATTGTAGAGGCGCTCCAGCTCCGCGAGCAGCGAGCGAAGCATGAGCGCGCGAGGCGGGACGATGCAATGCGCGGCGCATTCGACCGCCTGACAAAAGCATAGGCCATGGGCGAAACTGTCGACTCCAGAAACACGCTCCGCCAGAATGACGCCATGCGCCAACGACCGGCCCTCGAAGCGCTTCTCCATGCCGCGATGTTTGAAGAAAAGCTGGGGATGCAGGTGCAGAATATGTTCGCCGATATAGAAAAAGATCAATTCGACCGACTCTACGACGTCGGCGCGCACAGGACCGAATGGCAGTCTTTGAACATCGGCACTGTCCACCACCGGCATGCCACCCTCTGTGGGTTCGAAAGGCATCGGCGTGTCGAAAGGATAGGCGCGGTCGAGCGGCGGCATGACCGGGCTTGCCCCATCATGAAGGACAAGACGATAAGGCTCTGGAAGGCCGGTGAATTTCAATCCGAACAAATCGGAGATCTCGCGCTCGTGCCAGCCTAAAAGGGGGCTAATGCCAGCGACGCTTGGGAGCGGACCGCGCGGGACACAGCGCAAGACGAGGAAATCCTCGTTCACGCCACGGCTCGCGACATAACGGAGTTCGAGGTGGCCGTCATCTGGCTGCCATCCATAAACCATCTGCATCCGGCCGCCGTTCTTGATCAGCTGGCCGATAGCAACCGGCACGTTGTCCGGCTCGATCGATTGGAGCTCGAAGCCGATCATTGCGGCTCCAGATTGAGCGATTGAGCAATCGAGGCCAGATAGTCCCAGACGTGTGTTGGCCACCACAAACCAAGGACCAGGAGCGGAATGAGCGACAGCCACATCGGCGCTACACACCAGCCACTCAATCTGTCGCCTTTCGACTCCTCGCTCTGAGTCGACTGGTAATACATAGCCCGGAAATGGTTCATGAAACCGATGAAGATGACGATGAGCAAGATCGCCATGACATAGACGGCCCAGGAAAACGGCGGCTTCAGGCCCGCCCGCATAATGGTGAACTCGCTTAAGAACAGACCGAACGGCGGAGCTCCGGTGATGGCAATGGCCCCTGCGAGCCAAAGCGCACCTTCGGTTGGAAAGCGGCACCCGACACCGTGGATCAGGGCGATCTCTTTGGTGCCATAGGCGCGCATCATGATTCCGGCGCCGAAGAACATGAGTGACTTGTTCAGCGAATGGTTGAGCATGTGGTAGAGTGCGCCGGCTACGCCAAGCGCGCCACCAAAGCCGAAGCCTAGCGCAACGACGCCCATATGCTCGATGCTCGAATAGGCCATCAGCCGCTTGATCCCTTGTTGCCGCACGATGAACAAAGCGCCGAGGAAGAGCGACACTATGCCAAATGCGACAAGAGTGCATTGCGGAAGCCACCCAAGGTTGGCGGCCTTTGTGACGCCCAGAAACCGCACGATTCCGATCATCGCCGTGTTCAAGAGTGCACCAGAGAGCATCGCGGATACCGGCGCCGGGCTTTCGCTATGCGCATCCGGTAGCCAGCTATGCATGGGGGCGAGACCAACCTTGGTTCCGTAGCCCACGAGCACGAGCAGGAAAGCGAGCTTCAGGAGGGCGGGATTCATCTGAGGCGCGGCGTCTGTTAGGGTCGCCCATGTCATCTTGTAGCTTGGCCCGAGCACAAAGCTGCCGCCCCAGTAAAAAAGGATCGTTCCGAGCAGTGCCAGGCTGATTCCGGCGGAGACGACCATGATATATTTCCAGGCAGCCTCCATGCTCTCGGCGACACGCTCGAAAGCGATGAGAAAGGTGCTGACAAGCGTGGTCAGCTCGATCGCGATCCAATAGATGCCCACGCTGTTCATGAGCGGCCCAATCAGCGTGGTCAGGCCGAACCCGGCAAATAGAGCGTAGAACGTGCAGAGGCGTTTATCCTCGTTCAGAAGCCGCATGTAACCGACCGCATAGATCGAGGCGAGGAAATAGACGATCGATGTGCAAAGGACCACCCATGCCGACATGCGATCGATCATGATGTAGTCGTTCCAGAATTGCAGCTGCTGCCCATTAATAAGGAACGGGAGCGGCATAGCGCAGGCAAAAGATACGGCGCTGGCGATAAGGTTGAGCGCTTCGGCAGCGCGGGGCCGCCGCGCGGCCATGCAGCCAATGACGGCCAGTGCCGGTGCCGCTGCAAGCGTAAGGATGAGCGCGCCAACCATCATCCCACCAATCGCTTGAGATCGAGGCTACTCGTCGTCCCGGCATGGGTCATGAGGTAGCCGACTAGCACACCGAAACAGGCCACGATGATGAGCAGATCGAAGAGGATGACCATCTCGATCAGGAGTGGCATGCCGGGCACGAGGATCTGCGAGCCGAGGAAAATCCCGTTCTCCAGCACCAGCAATCCAAGGATCTGACTGACTGCCTCGTGCCGGAGGGCGAGAATAAGAAACCCAATGAGCTTCATCGACAGCATAACTGTCAGCGCCAGAGTTGCGACGGTGAGCTGCAGATGAAGTTCGGCGGCGATTCGGAACGATACCGAAAGCGCCAGCATCACGAATAAGGCGCCGACAATGAGGCTCGTGCTTGGTTGGAGGAACAGATGGATCTCGCGATCGACGTCCAACCGGCGAATGATCCGCCACACCAGATAGGGGAGGAGCAAACCGCGAAAGAGCAGCGTCAGAATGGCAATCAGATAGAGTTCGGGGTAGTTGCCGTAAAAGCCAACTGCGGCAGAAAGCACCGCGATGATCCAGGATTCTGCAGCGAACGCGTAAAGATAGTTATTGAGCCAGCGCGATCCTAACATGACGAATGACAAGAGAAGGCATGCGATCGCCAAGAGGCTGAAAAGCGATGATGCAATTGGACTGAGGTGTTGGACGAGCATGGTCGTTAACTCAATTGAGTTCCGACGATCGACAGGATCGCCAAAAGAAAGGAGGCGGCGAGCGGCTCCTGATAACGGAAGAAGCGCAGGCGCGACTGGGCCGTCTCGACGAAGACGACCACACAGGCGACGAGAGCGAATTTGATGATCAAGGCGACGGCGGCTCCAGCCGCACCGATTGCCGTACCCTCGACCGACAACCCCCAAGGTAAGATCAGAACGTTGCAGAAGATTGTGTAGAGGATGAATTGCTTCATCGCCGACGCCCATTTGATGAGAGCCAGCAGGGGGCCGGAATATTCCAGGATCCGTCCCTCATCGATCATATAGACCTCGATATGCGTGCTCGAGTGGATTGGCATCCGATCTGTCTCGACAAGCAATAGGATAAAGAAGGCCGCCACGAGAAAGAGGTGCGCTGGGCTCCAGTAGACCGCCCAACTCGACACAAGCAGATGATTGACGACGAAGGGAAGCATCGCCTTGGCGAGCAGCGTTATCCCAACGAAGACCAGGATCAGCGTCGGCTCGGCAAGGATCGCGACCATTACTGCGCGGCTTGAACCGATGCCACCGTAGGCGCTCGACGTATCGAGCCCCGCCAGGACGATCATGAACGAACCGAGGGTGAGGATGAGGCCACCGCCCAAAATGTCCCCCATGTCGGAGAGCGGCAGTGGAAAGTTGGTGAGTACAGGGATCAGAATCGGTACGACGAGCATGCATGTGAAGGCAACGACCGGGGCCGCGAAGAATAGCCAGGATGCCGTCTGTGGGACCACAATCTGTTTGTGGAAGAGCTTCCAGAGGTCCCGGTAAGGTTGGAAAAGTCCGGGCCCTTGTGCGCGTTGTATCCGTTCCTCGAACTGAACGATGATACCCTGGATAAGGGGCGCTAAGAGCATCGTCGTTAGAACCTGGGCGATTTGGAGAAGGATGTCCCGTTCGCTCATGGGAAAGCTACCCCCCTTGACGAGGGCGCTCCAGCCCACATCGTCAACGGGCGCAATTGGGTTATCCTGGGGGGCCGCCTTGGACCTCTCATACAAGCTCCTCCTGCCGTCAGAAGACGCGTGCAGGAGTCATCAGCCCAGAGGGCGGTTTAAGGCGAACTCCATCGCCTGAACTTAGGCCAGTAGGATGAGAATGTATGCCATAATTGTCAATAGAATATTATGAAGTCCCCCACTTTGGGTTGTCGTGAGGCCGCGACTAAACTCTATAGGGAGTGGGAAGCAGTTGGGCGTCACGCAAATTGTCTAAGCTGGAAGGTTTCGAGCGAAAGGATGGGACCAATGACGGGGGCAATTGAAATGAAGATGTGGGCA
>Ga0302320_10031471_pt1 | contig 10060 bp, 8 predicted proteins | sample Bog_T0_3_FD_202130 | JGI IMG/M metagenome (GOLD analysis project Ga0302320, IMG submission 202130) | Peat permafrost microbial communities from Stordalen Mire near Abisko, Sweden - Bog_T0_3 | ecosystem: Environmental > Terrestrial > Soil > Wetlands > Peat | place: Sweden: Abisko, Stordalen Mire...
GAGCCAGCCCAAGGAATCGAGCGCCGGCTGTATTTTTAAAAACCCCGCCGCCTGTCCCGCCGGGAAACTGGTCGACGAGCTCGGCTTCAAGGACACCCGCATCGGCGGCGCGCGCGTCTCGGCCATCCACGGCAATTTCATCGTCAACGACGGCAATGCCACCGCCGCAGAAGTGCTCGCTTTAATCGATAAAATCAAGGCCGCGGCCCGCGAGCAGCGCGGCATCGAACTCGAAACCGAAGTGCAAATCCTGGGGGAATCATGAGCTTAGAAAACAAAACCATTGCAGTCCTCATGGGCGGTCCCGGGTCTGAGCGCGAAGTGTCGCTGGCCTCCGGGCGCGGCGTCTGCAAGGCGCTCGAGAGCCTCGGCGCCCGTGTCATCCCGGTCGACGTGACCGGGCCGGATTTCGTCATCCCCGAGCCGGTCGATATCGCTTTCAACATCATCCACGGCACCTTTGGCGAGGATGGGACATTGCAGGAAATCCTCGAGGAGCGCGGCATCCCGTACACGGGCGAGGGGATCGAGGGGAGCTGGGCCGCCTTCAACAAGATCGAGACCAAGCAGCGCTTCGTCGAGTGCGGCATCCCGACCGCCGCCTTCGAGGTCATCATGAACGAACAGTTGCCTTCGTTCCCGCTGCCTTACGTCGTCAAGGCGCCCCGCGAGGGCTCGACCGTCGGCGTTTACATCGTCAGGACCGAGGAGCAAATCGTCCCCGCCATCAACGGCGCCGCGCAATACGACAACCCGCTTCTCGTCGAAGAATTCATCGCCGGCGAGGAATTGACCGTCGGCGTTGTCGGGCCGCAGGCGCTCCCCATCATCATGATCAAGCCCAAGGGCGACGGCTTCTACGATTTCAAGAACAAGTACCCCTTCCTCAATCCCCAGGCCGGCGGCGGCGCCGATCACTATTGCCCCGCGCCGCTTCCCGAGAAGACCACGCGGCTCATCCAGGAGATCGCGCTGGCGGCCCACGGCGCGCTCGGGCTCGAGGTTTACTCGCGCGTCGATTTTATTCTCTCGAAGGAAGGCCAGCCCTTCGTGCTCGAGATCAACACCATCCCGGGCATGACTGAGGCCAGCCTCCTGCCCGAGGCCGCCGCCGCCGCCGGCATTTCCTACAGCCAATTGTGCGAGCGCATCATCGAGCTCTCGATCGCCCGGTTGCACAGGAGGAATTTGCAGAACGCATGAAGCCCAAGGCCGCGCCAGCTCGCAACCAGCGCCTCTCCTCGCACAAGCAGCGCAAGCAGCAGCACCTGCTCGACGTGAAGGTCCGCTCCCGCGCGGCCACGCGCCAGCGCAACCGCCGCGTGCTCGCGTTGCTGAGCGCCCTCTTCCTGTTTTGCGGCGCCGCGGGCGGCATCTGGTATGGCGGGCGCGAAGCGTTGCGGCACTTCTTCTGGCAGAATCCCGAGTACAACCTGGCCGAAGTATCCATCCACACCGATGGCCCGCTCACGCGCGACCAAATCCTCCGCGCCGCCAACATCCAGGAGGGCAAAAACATTTTCTCCGTCAACCTCGCCGCCGCCCGCAAGGCCGTCATGGCGCTGCCCCAGGTCGAGCGCGCCGAGATCGAGCGCATCCTGCCCAACAAGATTTCCATCGACGTCGCCGAGCGCAAACCGGTCGCCTGGGTCACCGGCAAGGAAGACGGCGACCCGAGCGCCGACCCCGGCGCCTTCCTCATCGATCGCGACGGCGCGCTCATGCGCGTAAAATACCAGGTGCCCGATTATTACCACCTCCCCGTCATTTGCGGCCTGGCCGTCGAGAATTACGAAGAGGGCGACACCGTCGACCTGCCCGAGGTCGCCTCCGCCTTGCAGCTCATCCGCCTGACCGGCGAGAACCCCGCCCGCTACCAGGTGCGCAGCATCGACATATCCAAGGGCTACTGCCTGGTCGTCTCCGACGAGCGCCACGCGAAGGTTACCTTCCCTCTCGAGAACATCGCCGCGCAGCTCGACCGCCTCGCGCTGCTCTTCGCCAATATCGACGGCAGCAAGCGCGACATCCAGACCGTCAATCTCCTGGTCCAGCGCAACGTCCCCGTGACCTTCGTCCCTCCTCCCCAGGCCGACCCGGCGGCCGATGCCGCCGCCCAGGCCTCGCCGTCGCCCTCCTCCGCTCAATCCGCCCAGCCCTCGCCCACGGTCAGGAAAGCGCTGCCGGTATCAAGCGATTCGCCCGCCGCGAAGCACCCACGTTCTTCGCACACCCATCACCACATTGCGCCCATTGTGCGCCGCGCGACCGCCGTTTCCACGCCCGCCGCCAAACCCTGAAACTCACTCATGTCACGAGATCACATCCTTGTAGGCCTCGAGATTGGCACCTCGAAGATCTGCGTCGTCGTCGGCGATTCCAAGCCCGACGGTTCCATTAAAATCCTCGGCGTCGGCCAGGCGCCCTCGCGCGGCGTTCGCAAGGGCGAGATCGTCGATTTCGACACCGCTCAGAAATGCGTGCACGAAGCCCTCGTCGACGCGGAGGAGAAGAGCGACGTGATGATCCAGAGCGTCTACCTCGGCGTCACCGGCTCGCACATCGCCTCCTTCAACAACCGCGGCATGGTCGCCATCCCCGAGGAGCAGGAGGAGATCACCGACGCCGATTGCGACAGCGTCCGCGCCAGCGCCCGCGAGGTCAGCATCCCCTCGCAGAACATGTTCATTCACTCCATCCTCCAGCATTATTACATCGATGGCCAGGAGGGCGTCCTCAATCCCGTCGGCATGTTGGGCCGCAAGCTCGAAGCCGATTTTCACATCATCCACGGCATCGGCACGCGCGTGAAAAACGCCGTCCGTTGCGTGAAGGAAATTCCGCTCGAAGTCGAGGATGTCGTCTTCACCCCGCTGGCCGCCGCGCAGGTCGTCCTCAACCAGCACCAGAAAAATCTCGGCGCTCTCGCCATCGACATCGGCGGCGGCACCACCGATTACCTCATGTACATCGACGGGGCCGTGCGCCAGAGCGGCAGCCTCGGCATCGGCGGCGACCACATCACCAACGATATTTCCATGGGCCTGCGCATTCCCATGGCCCGCGCCGAGAAGCTCAAGAACGAGGAAGGCAGCGTGATGCTCGGCATGTCGCTGCCGGGCGAGACCGTCACCCTCAAGGACGACAGCGGCTTTGCCGGCAAGGAAGTCGAACGCGAGACCCTCAACACCATTATCCACATGCGCGTCCGCGAGACCTTCGAGCTGCTGCGCCGCCAGCTCGAGGCCGGAGGAGATTTGCACCTGCTGGGCGCCGGCATCTTCATCACCGGCGGCACCAGCCTGCTGCGCGGCATCGACGATCTGGCGCAGGAAATCTTCGAGCTTCCCGTCCACATCACCCACGCACAGACCATGTCCGGCCTCACCTCCGCCTTCGAGAATCCGCAATTCTCGACCGCCATCGGCCTCATCAAATACGCCCAGGCCGTCCAGATGGACCGCCCCTCGAGCTGGCTCTCGAAATTCATCCCCATCTTCGGCCGCAGAAGATGAAAATCTCCGTCCCATCCCAAACCACCGCGCTCCATGATTGAAATCAACCACAAACAACAAATCGTCAGCCAGGCCACCGAGCAGGTCCTGATCAAAGTCGTGGGTATCGGCGGCGCCGGCCTCAACGTCATCGACCGCATCGTCCTCGACGGCGTCGTCCCCGGCGCTGACCTCGTGGTCATGAACACCGACGTCCAATCGCTCACCAGCTCCGTCGCCAGCCAGAAGATCCAGCTTGGGCGCGGCGTCACGCGCGGCCTCGGCGCCGGCGGCGATCCGGATATCGGCCTCGCCGCCGCCGACGAGGCGCAGGACGACATTCGCAAAGCCCTCGAAGGCGCGAGCCTCATCTTCCTCTGCGTCGGCCTCGGTGGCGGCACCGGCTCCGGCGCAGCTCCGCTGGTCACCGGCATCGCCCGGGAAAACGGCGCGCTGGTGGTGGTGCTCGCCACCGTCCCCTTCACCTTCGAAGGCAAGCGCCGGACCGCCCAGGCCGGCGATGCCCTCAACGCCCTCCAGGCCACCGCCGACGCCGTCATCTGCTTCGACAACGACCTCATGGGCGAGGCCGTTTCCCCCAAGGCCGGCATTCATCAGGCCTTTGCCGCCGCCGACGAGACCATCAGCCAATGCGTGCGCGCCGTCGCCGGCCTCTTCACACAGCCGGGCATTCTCCACATCGGTTTCGACGACCTCTGCGCCGCTCTGCGCCCCGCCTCCGGCGGCGCGGGCCGCTGCCTTTTCGGATACGGCGAAGCCGACGGCGACAACCGTGCGCACGAGGCCCTCGCCCGCGCCTTGCGCAACCCCCTCATGGACCGCGGCCGCATGCTGGACGAATCGCACAACGTCCTGGTCAACATTGCCGGCGGCCCCGACATGACGCTCAACGAAGTTCAGATGCTCATGGAGGATTTCGCCAAGCACACCGGCGACGAGACGCAGATATTATTCGGAGCCTCCGTCGATCCCGGCCTCACCGGCCGCATCGGCGTCACCGTCATTTCCTCCTCCGCGATCGCCATTTCCTCCGGCGCCGCCGCCCCCGCATTCGTCCCGCGCGTAGTTCCCACCGCAGTCCCCGCGCCCAAAGTTTCCATCCCCGCCCCGCGCGAGCCGGTCGAGGCAGAAGAACCCTCCCCCGCCGCCCCCGAGCCCGAGGATGTTGCCGCCGCCGCCGACCCCGAGCCAGCGCTGGTCGCCGCCACCGCTGCCGACGAAGACGAAGACGAAGGGCAGCAGGCCTCGCTGATCCCCGCCGAAGTCCGTCCCGCCGCCCCCCCTCGAGTCCCGCGCGCCCCGCGCCAGCCCCGCATCCTTTCCGCTACGACGGACCCGCAACCCGCCGCCCCCGCTGCACGCCGCGAGGAGCGCCAGGAGACCCTCCAATTCGAGCCCGTAACCCGAGGCCGCTTCGAAAAAAGCGAGCCCACCATCGTCGACGGCCAGGACCTCGACGTCCCCACCTTCCTGCGGCGCAATATGAAAGTGTCGTGAGGGGAATAGCGGAACCAGAGCAGCTTAGGTTTTTCTGTAACCATTCGATCGTGGCGTCCACCCCCGCCTGGCCCCCCGGCCCGGGGGGGGGGTGCACGCCGCAACCGAATGGCTACATTAAAACTTAAACCGCCCTAAAGCCTAAACCTCTCCAACATTCTCGGTCGTTTCCGGCCCTTCGCCCCGCCCTCACTTCGTTTTCATCACAAACACCCCGTCCCAAATCTCGGGCCGCTTGCCGGCCAGCTCGCGGCAACGCTCGACGTACACGCCGGCCACCGGGTCGCCCGGCTTGATCGCGAGGACCTCGCCGAATTGGGCGAAGGCCGCCTCGAAGTCGCCCCGCTCATAGCAGGCCAGCGCGGTCTCGTGTTTTTCAAGATAGGCGGCCAGCCTCGCGTCGAGCGGGGCCGGCTTCGCGCCAAGGACGGCGTAGACTTTGATCGCGTGCGTCTTTCCCTTCATTCGCACGAAGTCCACCGGCTGCAGGTGGAAATCATCGCGCACTAATTCGGCCACGGTCTCGCCGACGAGCAGATCGAGGCCGTATTCCTTGGTCAAGCCCTCGAGGCGGGAGGCGGAGTTTACGGCGTCGCCGATCACGGTCGGATCGGCTTTCTCCTCGGAGCCGATCGCGCCGAAGATCACTTCGCCGAAGTTGATCCCGATGCCCATTTTCCACGCGCGCCAACCCCGTTGGACCCAATCTTTGTTGAGAGCATCGAGGCTGTCGAGCATCCGCAGGCCCGTCTTCACGGCCAGTGCCGCGTCGGCGGCCGGGCCGTCGCTGCGGATGTTGCCCCAGACGGCGAGGATGGCGTCTCCGACGAATTTATCGACGGTGCCGTTGGTGGCGAAGATGCACTTGACCATGCCGGTGAAGTACTCGTTGAGCTGCGCGACCAGTTGCGTCGAGTCGGCTTCCTCGGCCAGCGTCGTAAACCCGCGCAGGTCGGTCATGAGGATGGCCGCCGATTTGCGGACGCCGCCGAGTTGATGAAGGTAGCTCGCCCGGTTTTCGATCACTTCCTTGACGACGTTCTTCGAGACGAACCGCTCGAATATCCGGCGCACCCGCGTGCGCTCCCGGCGCTCGAGCAGCCACTTCCAGTAAAGCGCCAGGACGCTGCTCGCATCGAAGGTGAGCAGCGGCGCGAAGAAGGGAATGGCACGGTGCAACCAATCGAACGAAATGGCCGTCGCCACCAGGTAGGCCGCGCTGAAGCCCAGAAGCGCCAGGCCCAGCAGCAGCGGCCGGTTGAGCACCGAAGCGAGCCCGAAGGCCGCAAAGCCCATGACGACGATGAACAGGGCGCTTTCGGTTTCCGATGGGATGGAAACGAAGTCGCCATGCAGAGCGTCGTTGATCGCGTTGAGGTGCAGCTCCGGCCCGTCCATCAGGCCGAATGGCGTAGGCACCTGATCCTTGAGCGAATTGCCGTACGGGCCGACGACGACGATCTTGTCTTTGAATACGGCGCCATCCTTGAAGTTCTCCTTCCACGCCTTGGGCAGGAAGAGCATGTAAAGCGAGACCGGCTGGAAGCCCTCGGGCCCTTGGGCCGGGGCGAATCGCAACCCGCGCAGGCTGCCCGGGATCGGGCGGTCCGGCGCGCTCTTTTGCAGCACCCGCGCGGCCATCGAGCGGTAGATCTGGCCGTTCTCCGCGGTGCCGAAAGCTTCGGACTGGCTCATGCGGTACTTGACCGTCCGGATCACCCCGTCGACATCCGGCCAAAAGTTGACATAACCGACGCGGTCGTCCGTGTAACCGTCCGGGATAAGGTCCGTGGCCGGCATCGTGTAATTAGTGCGCGCGGCGCCCAGGCGGGGATCGTCGACGAAGTTACTGCCGATGACGACGCGGTCACGGTACTTGTCGAGCGCCGCCTTGAAGGCGGCATCGCTGTCCCGCGCCACGGGGAAGAGCATGTCGAGGGCGACCACTTTCGCCCCGGCTTGCATGAGCCGTTCGATGACCATCGCGTACACGTCGCGCGGCCAGGGAAAGGCCGTCGCCATCTCCCTGAGGGCTGGCGAGGCGGCGAGGTCATCGGGGAAGAGAGTCCCGCCGGCATTCATTGTCGCATCGTCGATGGCGACGTAGACAAGGCGCGGGTCCACCTTTGCCGGCCGGGTGGCGTGTTTCATCACGATATCGCCCACCTGGCCTTCCACGAGGTGGAAGGGGACACACGTTGCGTGCATCACCAGCACCGCCGCGGTGCACAAGGCGCACAGCACCGCGACACCGCGCAAATGGGGCTCCTGCCAGCGTGACACGCCTCTGTATAGCACGTCCGACGCCGGGCGCGCACCGGGAATTATCCAAACAAAGCCGGTTGACGGAAAAGCGTGCGTGAGACGTATTTATATCACAGTGAAAACCGCGACCGCGCGAGACCTGCGAAACCATTTCGCCGATTTGGCGAAATGGATCGAAGATGGCGAAAAGGTGGTCATCACCCGTAATGGCGCCGTGTTTGCCACGCTTTCCCCGGCTTCAACGCCCAAACCGCGCAAAGCCGACTGGAAAACGCGCGCCTCGACGCGCAAACCGCTGGGCCGGCAACTCTCCACCGGGGAAACCGAAGCGTTTTGGTCGCGGTTGAGGGATTGACCGGGTGGAAGCTGACGCGTACGCTTACTCCATGAGTTTCGCCGAAATCCTCGAAGAAATTCCAAACCTCTCATTTGCGCAACGCCAGGAATTGGTGCGCCGTGCTATCGCGCTTGATGAGGACGATTTGACACCCGAGGAAAACGAGATGCTTGACGCGAGGATGGAGGATTTTAGGCGCAACCCCGAATCCGGCGTTCCTCTGGAGCAATTGAGAGAGCATATTTCCGGGCGCCTGTCTCGTCGATGATTCGACGGGTAATCGTTCGCCCGCTGGCTGTTGAAGACATTGCCAATGCCGCGACGTGGTACGAGGCGCAATGCCCCGGCTTGGGATTCGATCTCACTGACGAAATTATTCGCGCCATCCGTCGCGCTCAGGAACAACCGGAATTATTCCGTATTCTGCGGCGTCGCGACGGCATGCGCCGTGTCCTCAGCGAGCGATTCCCATACCGAGTGTTCTTCACGGTCGTTGATGAGACGTTGCATGTTCATGCCGTCCTGCACGGCGCACAGCATGATCGGCATTGGCGGGGGCGATGACTGAAGCTTCGCTTTAATGATTTACTTACCCACGCCACCGGATGCTCCTCACGCATTTTGAATTGCCCCTTGTGCGATCTCGATCTTATCAGTTTTCAACCTGCGACCCCTTCCGCGGGTTGCTCGAAAAAGGACTTGCCGACTTGTGGGTAGGAAAGAGAATCGTAAGAAATTAGCCACCCAAGCCATGTTCAGCCATCCACATGGGAAATCTCAAATGAGATGAGAGACGTTGTGAAGAGAGACGGGGATACGCTCGATCGCTACTATCCCCCTACATGTCCACAGTGCGGCTCCAAGGAGGGATTCCATCCGGTGAAATTGCAGGAGGATAGCACTGGATGCCTGATGCTTTTGTTTGGAGGGCTTATTCCGTACCTGCTTTATGATTCGAGCCGGCGCGACAAGGTTGAATGTGAGCGATGCGGGTTTGTGTTTTCTCCCGTTAAACGCCTTACCGCGTCAGACTATGTTTTCGCGTTCTTTGTGCTCGCAGTCATTATCGTGATCGTTGTGTATTTGGTGGCTACTCTCAGGGCCTGACAGCAGGCGCGTTACGAGGAACCCCACTTTTTACGTTGAGCTTTCAGCGGCTTTCGGCTCGGCGAGCGTCTCCTCGCCATCCCCGCCCCACGAGCGCCAGCCTTCGGTCAACTCCAGCCAGCCCCATCTCGCGAAGCCTTTCAAAACCTGCCCGAAATCCCCCCTGCTCAATGTGAACCCAGGGATCAGGCAGCGCCGGCCGCGATTGGTCCTGCCAAGCGCCCCGGTCGCGCGCCGCTGCCGGGCGATCCGGACGAAACGGCGGTTGTAAAACCGCATCAGGAGATGGAATGGCCGCGAGACGGGCCGCGAAAACGGCGGGTTGGTGAACGCCTTCGCGCCATACTTGAAAGGCTGCGAGACGACGCCGAAATAGTAGAGGCCCAGGTCCAGCAGGAAGGCGAGGCTCATCAGGTCGAACTCGCCCATGTATTCGTACTTGTCCTTGTACAGCGCCTCGAACCAGCACCGGTGGCTCCGGGCAAAATCGCGATTGTAGTTTTCGACCCGCTCTGCCATTGGCTCGCCGGCCCGCTGGGCTGTGATCAAATCCGCCGCGCTGCCGGCCGTGAACGAAATCCAATCCATCCCCGGGCTGTAGAACGGGTCCATGAACGCCGCCGCGTCGCCCACCAGCACGAAGCCGTCTCCGGCAAAAGTGGTGCTGTAATAGGCGAGGTTCTTGCGCCAATGCACGTCTGTTTCGTCGAAGCTCGCGTTCTCGAGCATCTCGCGCGCGGCAGGGTGCTGTATGAGGAAACTCTTCAACCGTTCGCCGAGTTTCCCCTGATCCTGCGGCCACTCGACCAGCCGTTGATCGAATACGACGCCGACGCTCACGTCCCCGCCCTTGAGTGGAATCCACCAGCTCCACCAGCCGTCGCCGATGATGTGATTGGTCGCCGTGCCGCGCGTGCCATACACCGCCGAAGCCCATTCGGGAAATTTCTGCGCAAGTTCGCGGCCGTCCCAGTCTTTTACCCCTTTCCAGCGGGACCAGCAGGCCGCGGTGGGGTGTTCGACGTTGGGGCGCCACCATCCGTTCTTGCGCGCCAGCAGCGCCGCGACGCCCGAGGCATCCACCACCCATCGCGCGCGGATCGTCTCGGTCGTCTCGCCGCGGGACAGCGTCACCGTCTGTTCTCCGCCGGGCGATAGCTCGACCTTCGCGACGCCGGCGGGACGCATGAGGCTTGCTCCCGCGGCGCACGCCCGGCGCAGCACCTCTTCGTCGAATGTCGCCCGGTCGATCTGGTACGACGGCAACCGCACCTGGTAGCGCCCGCCCAGTTCGCTCGATTCCGCGAGCGATTCGACCGCCTCATTGGCAAAGTAAAAG
>Ga0302320_10031472_pt1 | contig 10060 bp, 8 predicted proteins | sample Bog_T0_3_FD_202130 | JGI IMG/M metagenome (GOLD analysis project Ga0302320, IMG submission 202130) | Peat permafrost microbial communities from Stordalen Mire near Abisko, Sweden - Bog_T0_3 | ecosystem: Environmental > Terrestrial > Soil > Wetlands > Peat | place: Sweden: Abisko, Stordalen Mire...
CAAGGCCGGCCCGGGTGAAACCAGCTTGACCCAGGCCGCGATCAGGATGCCCAAGGGCAGCCAAAACGGCAGGGCGATAAGGATTAGGGTGCAATCCAAAACCCGCTTCCAGGTTGGGACCTGGCTGGCGGCGATGCGGTTCGAGACACCATCAATTCGTTCTTGCGTGGCCCGATCTACTCCAATCGAATTCATACAATTTAGCGCTGGGCGGTCTCCGGAATTCTACGGTCGAATTCCACTCTCGTATCGCTAGATTCGGCAGGCTCAATTGCGCGAATCGACGTTACGAACTGCACTAATAATTTGCGTGTCAGAATCTTCAAAGCATCCAACTTTCCCATCAGGTTTCATCCCCGGCACAGTGAATTTAGCAAGGCTCCGCACGTGCTGGCGAGGTCTGTTTTCGCCAACAATGGACTCCCAATACCCTGTTTATCCCTGATTTCCACGTTTTTTCGGCTTCAACTGTGCTTCCAACCCGTGCGTCAATCCGCCATCGAATTTAGGCTGACGCCAATAGTGGCAGACGATCTGCAACCCGGTGACTCAATAACTTTAACGAACTGCGATCAACTTCTGCCAAAGTTGGTCTTCCCAAAAAGTCTAGCAGGATCTGTACCCTTCTCACGGCTGGTAATGCTCGAACCACCATGGCGGAATACCCGAGAAACGCCCCCTCCGCGATCGCCACCTCCGCGCCGGGCAACAAACCATCCTGAACCGCCATAGGTTCCTCAGATTCAAAGCATTGCCGCAACTCCTCAATCGCCGCATCCGGCACCACCGGGATGCGCAGCCCAAAATGGACCAGGCTGCTGATGCCGGTGATGTGGCGAATGCCATCAATGCTTTCCGACAGAGCGCAACGAATAAATAAATAGCACGGGAACAGCGGCTCGACGACCCGCATGACGCCCCGTTGGGTGGCCCGTTCGATTCGCAAACGGGGGTGAAAGACTTCCAAACCGAGCTTCTTTTGCACATTGGCCGCGGCAATGTGTTCGTGCTTGGGCTTCGTTCGCGCGCAGTACCAAGCTGTGTTAGACGCATTCATGCAAAAGCGGCAAATCAGGCGACCACGCCTGCCAGCGGGACCGCGACAAGCTCCTTAACCGATGCCAAAGGACTCCGCTGCCTGTCCTGGCAGGCAGATCCAAGGCCCCCTGCTTTATAAAGATAGAATTGCATTCGGTTTTACTCGCGACCCTGCTCAGAGAACGGAAGGTTGACCATTGCACTTTAGCTAATATTGCTTCCAAGACAACCTTCTATGCCATAGCCAGTTAATCACGTCCGAATTCACATGTCAATCTTTCACGCCCGTTGTCACGCAAATGTTGCCAAGATGGATATTTAACTGCTTAGGGAAATAATGCAAGCGCAAAGTGGGATTTTGTGGGATTTTGTCGTGTTTGACCGGTAAAAGGACGGTTTTCATGCGAGTTTTAGGCTCAATACGCTGAAAATCACCCCCATAATCCGGTGTTTGCCAATGAGTTGTGCATTTTTAAGAAAATGAGGTGCAAACCTGAAGGGATTGAATAGTTCAGCCCGGCGTTGCGAGGAACGAGCTACCATGGGTGAGAACGAAGAAGAATCACAACCCTGAAAGGGTTGCATCAGCTTTCGTAACTGTGTGCAATTCAACCCTTTCTGTGTTGCGGGTCCAAATGGCCATTAATGCCCCCTTGCTGAGTTCTTGCTTCGATGCGCGCTGACGATTTGAAATGTCAGCCAGGTGTCCTTGTCGTCGGGATTTTCCGCGCGCAAGGCGATGATTCCGCCGCAAATCCGGAGCGGCGGGCTTGGATCGGTTACGGCCAGCTCAATATGCAGGGCGGGATGATCGTTGAGCAAAACGTCCATTGGCAAGGCAAAGACAGGCGCCCGGCCGACCGGCGGCGCCGAATCTAGCGGACGGGTGTGTCCGAATTTCATGTTGATGGACCTTATCCCGGCGTGACGGAGAAGCGACCAGCCGGAAGGAAGGCTGACCATAGGAGGCATCGCAAACCCGCTTCAGGGCCGCTGAAAAGTTTTGTTTCGACACCATCACGGGCGGCGCATTTTAGATTTTGTCGTCAGTGATTTTGTCCCGTGGCGACGGGCGGGGAATTGGTCGCAAGGCGCTCAACCTCCTTCGGGTCCCATCGCACCTTGCGGGCGGTGTCCGTCGCAGGGAGCGCGTCGAGGGCGGCGAGTGCCAGGGCCGCGCATCCGCTGGGCAACAGGTGGAGATGGTCGGGTTGGAGAAGCCGGGGCGTTCCTCCCTTGGAAATCGGGAAACCGTGAACGACAATATCGCCGTTGGTGCGGATGGTTTGCATGAAATTCGCGAGTTTCACCACCGAAACCCGCGGGTGTTTGCCCGCCCAGGCGCGCAGGCGGCGATTGGCTTCCGCCAGCGTAGCCCTGGCCGGCATTTCGCCTGGACTCAGCATCCCGCCGATGGCGGCGGAAGCGTCCGGGATGTCGCCGAGGACGAGCGGGCATGGGATTGGCTCCAACACTTGCAGGCCGCGATTGAACTTTTCCAAACGTTGCGGCTCGGTCAGGTGGTCGCCGTAACAATACCAAAACAGAAAATCCAAACCGACAATCAGCGTTGGCTTCATCTGGAGCGTGGCATCGATTTGCGACCTCCCCGAATCCTCCGCCTGCAAGAAGAAGAGGACGCCGCTGAAATTCCGGACCGGGTCGTGCGGCGCGTTCACGGCGGCATCCAGGTAGTGGTCGAGCCGGCAAAGTTGCGTGTTGGTGTTGCCGGGTATCGGGGACGAGATGTATCCCGCCGTAACGCTGGCGCCGATCATGGCCATCCGCTCCAACGGGCCGGCCGGCAGATTCGATTGCGCACCTGCGGCAAACACAAGGCCGGCAGAAATGACAGACACCATCCCTTTCCGAACATGGCAATCGCGTGTATTCATGGCGCAGACCGTGATGCCTAACAGTTAAAGGCTTGTCAAGGGGCCAGCTTGTTTTTCTTCTCCCCCACCCAGGCCTTGATCCGGCTGTCAAGCGCATCCAGCGGCAGGGCGCCGCCGTCCAGAATGTGATCGTGTAACTCGCGGACGTCAAATCTCGGCCCGGGTTGGGCGGGTGGCATATGCGCGGAGTTCCTTGATTTTGAGCTGGCCCATTTTGCAGGCCAGGGCCGGGCCGGGCCACGCGATGTAACGGTCCACTTCCACAACGATGTCCTGGTCGGTTTTGGCGGAGCCGGGCTGGTAAAGGGCGGAGGTCTGCGATTTTTCCATGTAAGACGGCATGGCCGTGACGCCGGAATCACGGGCGCGGGGATGGAGATGATTAATTTCACCGGTTCCGTTCTGCTCACGTTGTGCAAATCTGAGCAGAAATTCTCGCGACATGGGTGTTCCTCCCCCGTATTTCCGTATGGCAGTATCCATGCTGTTACGATCGTCAGTGTTATGAGCGCCCGCAATATATGGAAGCTAAATGAAGGTAATTTTCCGGCGAACGGTTCCCCGCGTCAAAAATTGGAGTTCGCCGCCAAGCTGGCGACGTTGGCTCCGACTGGGAGCGCTTTGCCGCGATGGAGCTACCGGGTGGCGGACACTCACCTTGAGTTACTCGCCAAGGAAGATCACGAAGCGAGGCCGGTTTATCCGGATGAGCACGCGAGCGTGGTCGATAGTGGAGCCGCGTTGATGTATCTGAAACTGGCGCTAAAACACCACGGCTGTTTTGGTCGCGTGGCTTTATTCCCGGACCTCGACGACCCCGAGTTGGTGGCGAGAGTTCATCTGGGCTCGTGTGTCGAACGGAATTCAGAGGAAAGACTTTTGTTTGCGGCGATGAGCGAAGTCCGGGGGAACGGCGAAACGCCGGTTTCAGAAACAATGCTGGCGGCGCTGCATCAAGCCGTCGCCGGCGAGCGTGGCTGGCTGGACGTCGCCCGAAGCGAGATGAGCCGGCGACGTCTCGTGGAAATCAGCCTGGGTGACCGTTCGTTCTGGCCAAATTTTGACCGCGTCCCCGCCCGCCCGCCCGGTGCCTCCGCGGGAGGGATTTGTTGGCGATGGCCGCGACGCCTTTTCGTGTCGGGCGGTCGCAATTTGGAATCTCGCAACCCCAGCATCGAGCCATTGCGCCAGGCTTCGGTTGAGGCGGCGACCTTGGCTGTGGTGAAAACCAAGACGGACGACAAATACGGCTGGCTGGCGGCGGGCCAGATCGTGGCGCGGATTGCCTTGCAAGCCAGGGCGCTGGGCCTCTCCTGGGCGATCCTCAATCCCATGCGCTCCCGCGCCGCGCGGGAAGCCCTCCGCACGGAAGTCGGGCGCAAGGGCTTCGCCCAGGTCATCCTCCGTTTTGGCCCCGTCAACGCCGGCGAAATGGCCCAACCATCCCCGGCGGCGACCGTCGTGTCGATTAAATCGCCGCCGGCACTTCCTCCCAGTGCTCCTCGATTTTCACCCCCGGCCAGATCTTCCTGAACGCCCCAGAGCGCCTGACCTCACTTTAACCGAACAATTCATCGAAGCTATCAGCGGCAAATCGCTTCCCGGCGTTTCACTCCCGGCCGCTGTCAAGGACTGGCTGGCGGAGGCGCGAGCCACAACCGCCCCAACCACTGTGGAAAAATACGAGTCCGTCACCAGCCATCCGGAAGCCCGCGATATTCTCGCCGCCGTTCGACTCAACCCAAAAAAACTAACTTCCGAGATTGCCGTCCGCCTCCCACGACCTTGACAATCGGCCTCCACAGCAATTACCATCATCCCTTGGTCGCTGGCGTAATGTTGCATCTTTTTCTATCGCAGAATCCGGGCGCGGCAGGCGCCAGGTGGGGATGCAATAATTAAGAACCGAAACCGAGTGCCATCATGAAATGCAACCCCAAGTGCCGCCCAAGTGCCTTTGGCAGCCTGATCATCTCCCTTCTTGCCCTCTGGTGTCTCGGCGGCGCGAGCGGCGTGGGTGCCCAGACCGTCAACTTCCTCGACGTCAATCTGGAAATCGCGATCAGCAATACCCTATCCCCGTTGCCGCCTCCCTATACCGTCGCCCAACTCCAGGGCCTCACCAATCTTCAGGCCGGCTATTACAACATTCAGGACACGACCGGCCTGCAATATGCCAGCAATCTCACCTATTTGACGTTGAACGGGGATGCCATCACTAACTTTTCCGGCATCGTTGATCTCACCAATCTTACTGAGTTGGACCTGTATTCCTCGTCCCTGACCAACATCTCGTTCATGACCAATCTGATCAACCTCAGGGTCACGTATTTAACCGGAAATTATGTGCCGGACGTGAGCCCTTTGGCGGGATTAACCAATCTGCAATTGTTGAGCTTTTACTCGGACTACGTCATGACCAATCCCGCCGCGCTGGCGCCGTTGGTCAACCTGACCAACCTGGACCTGGGATTGGATCGTCTGACCAATATTGATTTCTTCTCCAATTTTATGCGGCTCCAGAGCATCAGCCTGTACAACGACTCCGTTCACGACCTTTCTCCATTGCGGAACTTGACCGATCTGACGGGTCTCGATACGGATTTCAATCCCGCGACCAACCTTCCGATCGTGGCGAATCTGACCAACCTCACGTTTCTGGCAATGGTGGGCAATTCCATGTCCAACGTTTCCTTCATTTCTGGACTCACCCAAATGCAACATCTCGAAGTCAACGACAATCCGAACCTCTACGATCTCTCGCCCGTGGCTGGCATGACCAATCTCTCCTACCTGAACGCCCAGTCCGACCGCATTACCAACCTGCCGCCGTTGCCGAATTTGACGAACCTGCAGCAATTGTATCTCGATTATACTCCTCTGACGGACTATTCCACCGTGTCCAGTTTTTCCGCGTTGCGAATCTTCAGCGCCGGTTATTCGCGGGTCACGAACCTGGCGCCCTTGGCTGGCTTGGGCCAACTTCAATATCTGAGCGTGGATAATGCCGAAGTCACCGGCCTGTCACCGGTCGCGGGACTGACGAATCTCACTGACTTGGAAGTGAACGCCAACGACATTACGAATATAGTGCCCGTGGCCGGATTGACGCAGTTGACCACGCTGTCGCTCAATGGGAATCAGATTTATCGCCTCGGAGCCTTGAGCGATCTGACCAACCTGACCGCCCTCGATGTATCCGAGAATCCGATTTCCGACATCGGCCCGCTGGTCGGACTGACCAATTTGCTTAACTTGAACCTCAGCGACGACCGGCTGGATCTGTCTTACGGCAGCACCGCTTCGAATATTGTCCTCGAACTGACCACCCTCGACACCAATCTCCTGGCCGGCCTTACCGATCTGCCGCAGCTTCCCGTGCCGACCATTACCAGTCAGCCGGCGCCCTATACCGTGATTGCCGACGGCGACACTTTCAGCCTGACTGTTGCCGCCACGACTACCAACCAACCGCCGAATTTGTTCTATCGCTGGTACTCGAATGGTGTTCCCCTCTCCGACACCGGCGACGGCCGCGTCACCGGCACTTTGACCGCCACTCTTACCATATCCAGCGCTGCCAGCACCGACAGTGGAACCTACGTCGTGCATGTTTCTGACGCCACCGGCGATATTTATAGCGACGACGCGGTCGTCCGTGTCATTACGGCGGTTACTTTCAACGACCCGAACATTGAAGCCGCCGTGCGGAGTGAACTCGGCCTACCGTCCGGCATCATCACGCTGGCAGATTTGCTCCGTCTGACCACGTTAAGTCTGGCAGGGCAGAGCATCACCGACGTCACGGGCTTGGATCTGGCTTTTGGGCTGACCAGCCTCGACCTCAACAACAATCCGATTACAAACGCGGGCATATTGAACAACCTGACCAACCTGCAGGAGTTGGACCTGAACAATTGCGGGATCACTGATCTGTCCTTCGTCGGCGGGATGACCAATTTGGTCACGCTCGAACTTAATGACAATCTGTTCACCGACATTTCACCGTTGACGAATCTGGCGGTCAACCTGGAAAACCTTTACCTGGAGGATGACAATGAAACCGATCCGGCGCTGCTGGGATTCCTGACCGCGCTGGGCACCCTTGACGTGCATAACAATTCTCTCACCGACATATCGTTCGTGTCGGGAATGTCGCAATTGGGGAATTTCAACATGTCCCAGAACCAGGTGTCGGACGTGAATCCGCTCGGCACGCTCCCCAACCTATATTTTCTGGACGCCAGCGAAAACCCGGTGGCGGACGCAACAGCCCTCGGGACGGAAACGGGATTGACGACCTTGTATCTGGGGAGCAATCCGGTCTCCAACGCCGGATTCGTTTCCAATCTATGGCAGTTAAACCAACTCGGACTGAACGACACCAGGACCACCAACATCTCCTTTTTGGCGGAGACGACCAACCTCAATTTTCTGGATCTGAGCCGGATTCCGGTGGTGGATTTGAGTCCGCTTTACCATCTGCCCAATCCGCGGGACATTTTCACTCTTACCGTGCCTGGCCTTGGTTTGCAGAATCTGACATTCGTCGCCGCGATGACAAATCTCTATGCGGCCAACTTCGCCCAGAACAGCATTTCAGATGTTTCTCCGCTGGCCAATATTTTCAGTCTCGCCTATCTCCAGTTGCAGCAAAACCAAATCTCGGATATTTCAGCCGTCGCGGGTAAAACCAATTTGACACAGATTTATTTGTCCGGGAACCAAGTCCACAATCTCACCCCGCTGGCGGGGGACACCAATCTGACCGCGCTCACCGCCGCCGCCAACGGGCTCTCCGACCTCTCGCCCATCGCCGGGCTGTCATTGATAAATTACTTGCTGCTGCCCACGAATAATATCGCCAACGTGGCGCCCCTGTCCGGTTTGACCCGGCTGCAAACGCTCGACCTTTCGGACAACCTCGTCACCAATCTATCCAGCCTCGCCGGACTGTATAACCTGAGTTTCGCCAATTTCCAAAGCAACGACATCCACGCGATTGTTCAACCCACGACCTGGACCAATCTCGGCACCTTGTTGCTTTCCCAGAATCTGCTCACGAATGTTTCCGGCCTCACCGGGTTGGGCGAGCTGAGTTTTTTGGACCTGGCGCAAAATCAAATTTCCGTGGTGGCCCCGCTGACCGGACTGACCAACGTCGTCACACTTTTGCTGAGAACAAACCAATTGACGGATATATCCGGCGTTTCCGGGATGCTCGCCATGTCCTTTCTGGATGCGAGCCATAACCAGTTAACCACCATCCAGCCGATTTCAAATCTGCCCAGCCTGGCGACCTTTTATCTGAGCTGGAATCACCTCACGAATCTCTCTGGTTTGGACAATTTGACGTCGCTGCAATACCTCGACCTGCGCCGGAACCAGATGAGCGCGATGCCCGCCCTGACGAACGTCCCCTCACTCAATTGGTTGGTGCTCTCCGGCAACAACTTCACGGCCGTGCCGGTCCTGACCAACCTGACCGGCCTGCAAACGCTGGATCTCACCACGAATCAAATTGTTGACATATCCAACATCACCAATCTTCCCTCCCTGCACTGGCTCTACGTTTCCTGGAATGATTTGCGGAACGTGGATCCTTTGCGCAATGCGCTCAACCTCTACGACGCCGATGTCAGCGAGAACCTGCTCAATATCAGTTCCGGCTCGGAGGCGCTGTCGGTCATTCAGGCGGCGCAGAGCCGGTTCGCCGTCACCTACAGTCCGCAACAATCTCTCCTTCCGATAACCCTGAGCGGTCCCGGATTTTCCGGCGGCGGACAATTCCAGTTCACGATCACCAGTTCACCGGGAGCGGTATTTCAGGTGCAGACGACGTCGAACTTCTCCGCCTGGAGTTCGCTTGGCTCGATCACCAATACCAATGGCTCGATGAATTATACCGACCCGGCGGCGACCGCCCCGCGCCAGTTTTACCGCCTGCTCGGTCAATAACGCTAGTCTTTGGCCGCGCCCATGCCTTCCTCGAACGATCCCTGCGCGAGCGGGAAGCAGAGACGGTCGCGGGTGAAGGCGACGCCGTCGGCGCTGGCGGCATCGAGGTCGCGGTAGGCGCTCTCGGCCTCGACCACCAGCGGCGCGGTTTCCGCGCCGGTGAGCGCGCGGTAGCGTTGTGGATAGCCGCTCAACGCCAGCAACTCGACGTAGCGGGTCATGTTCAATTCTCCGGTCGAAATGTCCACGAATTGCATGGCCCGCTTCGGCCAGGCCGGCTCCATCATGCGCAAGGGCAGGCCGCGGCGGATGACAATATTCTTGACGTGGCAGGCGTAAATGCGCGGGGCCACCTTCAGGAAGCGCGTCTCCCAATCCTCGCCCTCCCAGCAGTGCGACGGGTCGGCGTTGACCGTCAGGCAGGCGTCGCCATCGCAGGATTTGACCAGAAGATTAAAGTCATCCGCGCACATCGCCGCGGTGCCGGGATGAATCTCGTGGGCCAGATAGATTCCGAGTTTTTTGGCGTGGGCGCGCAGTTTGGCCGTCTTCTTGACAAATCGTTCCTGTCCCTCGGCGATGAGATCGTAATCGCCGCCCTTCCAGAATCCCCAAGGGTAGCCGGTGGCCAGTTCCCAGCCGAACGCCACGCCCCAGAACATCGGCACCACTTTGATTCCCAACTCTGCCGCCAGATCCAGCAGGCGCAGCAGGTAATCCTCGCTCCATTTCTCGATGGCGGCCGCGGATTTTTTCGCGACCGCCGCCGGAAGGAAGGGGCGGACGGTCGGGCTTTCGGTCCAGGCGGTGGTATGGACCCAAAACGGGCAATGCGCGGAAACGCCGTCCAGGGTCATGCCGCGCGAGGCGAAAGCCTCCTTGATTTCCGCGACGGGTTTGAAGCCCTTGCCCTGTTCGAGCATGAAGTTGGAGGGCTGGGCGCCGCTGGCGCCGCTGGCGCGGGCGAAATCCAGAAATTGGGCCAAAGTTTTCGCGCCATGTTGGGCGCCTTCGAGGCTGGGATGATAGCAATTTTTGGGCATTCCTTTTTGTGTCGTAAAATGCGGCCGAATGCAACCCTGAAATTTTGGATTGCGGATTGCGGATTGCGGATTGCGGATTTATTTTGCCGGGACAATGACGGCTTCGTTTTACGACACTCACGCGCA
>Ga0302320_10031473_pt1 | contig 10060 bp, 6 predicted proteins | sample Bog_T0_3_FD_202130 | JGI IMG/M metagenome (GOLD analysis project Ga0302320, IMG submission 202130) | Peat permafrost microbial communities from Stordalen Mire near Abisko, Sweden - Bog_T0_3 | ecosystem: Environmental > Terrestrial > Soil > Wetlands > Peat | place: Sweden: Abisko, Stordalen Mire...
GGCGATGCGCTCGAGCGCATTCTCCTGGCGCCCGATCGCAAATTCCAGGGTTTGCGCGAACGACTCGGCCGCCCGCTGCGTCTTCGCGGCGATGTAGGAATGCTCGCGCTCCACCATCCCCACCCACAGCAGGAGGGTCAGCATCAGCCCGCCGACCACCGCCGGCATCGGCGCCCAGCTTGGGGGCCCGTCCTTGCCCCGGCGGGCCTCCTCCCAGGCGAGCAGGAGCAGGGACAGGCCGGTGAGGAGGAGCGCGAGCGCCAGGATCGGCGCGAGGATGAAGGCCGCGCTGCCCCGGTCCGCGGCGGCCAGGCCCACGCCGCTGCCCAGGAGCGCCGAGCCGGCGGCGGCGGCCACGAGGCAGCCGGTCATCGCCTCCACAAACACCCGGGCGCGGCTCGAATCGGCGCGCACGTGCCAGGCCAGGACCAGCCCGGTCGCCAGCAAGCTGGCGGGTCCGAGCGCGGCCGTCCCCAACGAACCCATCAGGCCGAGCGCCCCGACGCCGGCCGGATACAGCGCCAACCAGCCGGCCCCCCGCCAATGCGCCTCCCGGGCCAGCAGCACCGTGCCGATGACGGCCAAGGCGATCCCGTCGGCGATCCCCAGGCTCACGAAGCCCCAGCTGTCTCCCCCCCCGAGGTCGGGATAGACCGATCGGCCGGCCAGGCTGCCGACGCCGATCAGCAGCACCGCCGAGCCGAACAAGACCAGGGTCCGCTCGAGCCACGAACTGCGCGGCAATGTCGCCAGAGTCGGCATTTAGGCCCGAAGCAAGCGCAGCGCGCGCGCCGGAGCAACGCGATTCGACCGGCGACGGCCCGCCCGGGCCCGGGCCCGTCAGGGAGCCGGCGGGGCCGCCAGCGGAGCCGGCGGGGCCGGCACGGGTTTGCCGAGCTGGCCCAGGTTGCGCAGAAGGTTGGTCGGGCCGTTGGCGAAGACCAGGCTCGGCTTGTCGATCTTCCCGGTGAGCCGCAGCTCCAGCGCTCCCGATAGCGGCGCCACGACCGCGTCCATCAGCTGCTGGGGAAACGATTTGCTCTCCTGGAAGGGATTGACCCGGATCTTGAAGTCGAGCACCGAGCGATCCAGATAGTAGGTGCCCGAGCCGGTGAGCGCGGAATTCGCCCCGGTGACCCGGACATCGGGAAAGACCAGGCGGGGGCCGTCGAGCCGGAAGCTCGCCCGGGCCGCGGTGAAGCGCAGTTCCGTCACCGGCAGCAGCGCGGAGAACAGCCCGAGCATCCGGATCTGGTGGAGATTCTCGCCCTCGAGCGAGATCGTGCCGCCGCCCTTGAGGCTGAGGGCGTCCCCGAACTTGCCCTCGGCCGACAGGGCGGCGTTCATCCGCACGCTGGTCTTCTCTTGCACGAAGCGCGCCGGGGGCGTGCTTGGGCGGTGGGCCCGGCGGGCCGAAAATTCCTGCAGGACGGCGATCGCCTGGCCCAGGCTCGCATCCGCGAGGGCCGCATCGACCTTCAGTCGGCGATCCGCCCCGTCGCCCCAGACCCGGGCCGAGCCCGTCAGGGTTCCGCCCGCCACCTTCGCCTCCAGTTTCGGCAGGCTGATGTCCGCATCGTTCACGTCGGCGACGAAGGCCGCCTGGTCGAACGGAAAATCATTGTAGCTGACCGGCCCGTCGGTCCGGACGTCCAGGTGCAGGACCTCATGCGGCCCGCCCGGGGCCGCCGGGCCGGCAAAATGCGCGGTCAGGCCGAGGCTGGGCGGCCGGGCGAAAACGAAAGCGGAGACGGGCGAGGAGTTCGCCCCCAGGAGCGGGCCGAGGGGAGCCAGGTCGAGCGTGGAATTGGCGGCCAGGTCGAAGCTCTGCAGGGCCCCGGCATCCAGGTCGTAGCGGCGCGCAAAGGTGCCCGCGGCGGCGCCGCCGCCGCGGCTCACCTCGAACTCCAGCCCGTCGGTGAATTGGGGGCGGGAGAAAATCCGCGCGTGCAGGCGGTCGAACTTGAGGCCCCGGAAACCGGGCTGCGCCACGTGCACCTCGACGAAGTCGGCCGCCCGGCGCCCGTTGGTAAAGCAGCCGCTGATGTCGGCGTTCGCACCGACCGGTTCGGCCGAAAAGTCGAACAGGCCGAAGAACTCCGGCCACCAGGCCCCGGCGATCCACGGGGTGATGTCGAGCGGCCGGAGCCGTCCGGCCAGCAGGAAACGGTAGTCGTGGGTCGCCACGTCTTCGGTGAAGCTGCCGCGGGCGAAATTCTCGCCGAGCTGCGCAAAGGCGTCCGGAGCGCGCAGCGTGCGCCCGTCGAACTCGACGGTGCCGCGCGCCGCGTCGACCCGCACCCCCTTGGCGGTCAGGCCCGTCAGCTCGATCCGCGCCGCGGCCCGATCAAACTTCCAGGCCGGTCCGAATTGGGCCTCGCCGGCCGTCTCGATCGGGGTGGAGTACGCGAAGAGGGGCCGCAGGTCGCGATGCAGCCGCAGGCCGAGATAATCGATCGCGAGGGGCGCGACCGAACCCGAAAAACGCACCTGCGCGGCGCCCGCTCCCGGATCGACGTCGGCCTGGACCGCGATCCGCTGATCCCAGAGCAGGCCGCGGAGCTCGGCCCCGATTCGCGGCCAGCGGGCAAGCTCCAGGGCGACGATCGGCCGGTCGACGCCCAGCCCCGCGCCGGTGATCCGGCCGGCGGTCAACTGCGCCGCTTGGGGCTGGAAGAGCGGCGCGCCCGGAGCTCGGCCCGGGCCATTCAGGCGGCCTTGAACCCAGGCCGAGAGGGCCACCACCCGGCCGTCCGCCGGGAAGGCGCCCTCGTCGGCGGTGAGCGCCAGCTTGACCGGCGCCGCGGCGGCGTCGCCGACTTGGGCCTCACCGTGCACCCGGAGGCCCGCCAGCCGCACCGGGGCCGGCGCATCCGACCGGTAGGCGCGGGCCGCGAAATCGACCCGCGCGCGCGCCCCCTGGCCGGCCGCCGACTCCAGGTCCACCTGCAGGACCGGCTGCTCGAAGGACCGCAGCCGGTCCAGCGCCGCCTCGGCTTGGCGGCTCAGCTGCGGATAGATCCGCGCCAGCGCTTCGGCGATCGGCAGCGGCGCCGGTCCGGCCTTCGTCCCTGCGCCCAGTCCCAGGCGAACCGTGCCCTGGGCGGAAACCGGCATCTCGCCGAATCGTCCGGTCAGGTATTCGATCTCGATCTCGTCGCCCCGCGGCACGAACGCGGCGTCGACATCGCGGATGATCTGGTCGCCGCCCCCGGGCAGCGAAAGCAGGCCCGGCACGCGCACGCTGAGCCCGGTCACCCGAAGTTCGACCGGCTCAAACCGGTCGCCCAGGAGCTGCCAGGGGTCGATCCGTCCGGCGACCGCCCGGGCGGTGATCTGCGGCTCGGAATAGCCTGGCAGGGTCAGCGCCAGATTCTCGACCACGATACGCCCGGTCGGGTCGAAATAGGTGCGGCCGAAGGTCGCGCTGATCCCGGAGGCGGCCAGCCGCGCTTCCAACGCCCGGCGCACGAAGCCGGGCAGGCTGAGCTCGTCGGTCGAGGCGACGTAAAGCTGCACCGCCAGCAGCAGGGCGAGCGCCAGCCAGAGCGTCCACACCCCCAGCGTCAGCAGCGCGCGCGCGCCCAGGCGCGCGGCTTGCAGAGGCTTGGGTTCGGCGCCGGCGGGCATGGCGGGCCGGTCACCGGGTTGCGGCCGGCGGCGCGCCGGGGTCGCGCGCGCCGTAGGTCAGGTCCCAGATCGCGTCGATCATGGGCTGGTCGAGCGCGAAGACGGCGCCGTACTCCGGCGCGCCGGCGAGCTGGTCAGTGCCGCCGCTGCGCTCCGCAATCCACAGGCTGTGGACGCTCGTCTGGTCGGCGCTCCCGCCGCCCGGCAGCGAGACAGTGGCATCGAGCTTGTAGCGCCAGCTCCGGCCCGGAGCGGCGGCGTCGCCGGCGGCCGGGAACCGATCGGCGACAAACCGCCTGACCCGCAGCTGCCGCAGCTGGTCGCGCACGGCCGCCGCCGCGGCCCGCGCGGCCGGGGCCAGCGCCGCCTCGGCGGCCGGAGTCCAGGCCAGCACGACCCGCCCGTCCGCCAGGTCTGTCAGTCTCAGCGCGGTGATCGTGGCCGCGGCCGGCAGGCTTTGCACCAGGCGGTCGCGCCAAGCCAGCGCGTCGACCGGAGTCACCTCCGGGTCCAGGATCTCCGGGTTGATCGCGTACACGGTCGTCCCGGTCTCCAACTTGGCGTAGGCGACCGGATCGCGGGGGCTGGCCCGGCCGATCTGCAGGATCGTCTGCGCGGCGGCCGGCTGGACGGTCAACGTCACCGTGCGCTCCGGGCGGCGCAGGCCCCAGTTCTCCAGGTCCTTGGCGGACGGCGCATCGGAAAACTGGGGCGAGGCCTGCGGGGAATCCGAAAACCGGCGGGCGGTCAGGAGGGCGAGCTTGGTGAGGAGGCGCTGCACCGCGTCCGGATCGGCGCTTTGCCGCGGGCCCTGCGCCTCCCCGGGCAGGATGATCTGCCAGGCCCCGCGCGGGTCGAGGCGCTGCAGGGTCAGCTCGGGCTGACCCGGGGCCTGGAGCGCGATCGCGGTCACCGTGGCCGGATCCAAGTCGACCAGCACGTGGGGATCGCGCAGCTCGTCCGGGGTGTTGAGGATCTCGAGCAGGCCGGGGTCGACGACGACCGTGAAGACCGCGCTGCGGCCCGAGGGCTTGGTCAGGTCCTCCCGCCAGGCGTAACATTCGCCGGCCGGCGCCGGGGCGGCGCCGGGCTGGCGGGCGACCGGCGCCCCGAGGAAGAGCGTCTCGCGCCGCCCGTCGCCCTCGATCGTCACCTGGAGGCGGAACTGGTCGGGCGGGGCCAGGTCGCCCTCGGCGGCCGCGAAGCGCCGCAGGCGCAGGGCCCCCAGGCTGTTGATCGCCATCTCGACGGCGTCTTTGTTCGCCCGCGCCGGAATCGGGTTCTCAAAGGCCCAGTGGCCGCCGTCGCGCCGGATGACAAAGAGCACGGCGGCCGGTTTCTGCACGGTCAGCGCCCGGGCCTCGAACACCGGAATTGTCAGGACCTCCTCCGAGCGCAGCGAATCCAGATGCGCCAGCGCCCCTTCGAGGTGCTCGACCAGCGGGCGGCCCACCACGTGGATCCGCGCTCCGTCGCCGGAAAGCAGGTACACGCGTTCGCCGGTCTTCCCATTGCCGATCCGCAGCGTCGTGGTCACCGCCGGCGCCCCGGTGGTGTCCGGCCCTCCCGACACCAGCGTGACGGTGAGGGCCGGCCGATCGAGACCGTAGTCGGCGAGGGACTGGCCGTTGTGCTCGAGGTCCCGGACGCTGAAGCTGGTCTCGTCGTTGAGCTGCTGCAGGTCGGTGATGAGCGGGGCGATCGCCTGGGTGTTGGCGCGCCATTCCACCGGCTTCGTGAGCACCCAGTGATCCCCCCGGACCTCGGCCCGGAAGGCGGCGCCCCCCGCGCTGACCACCTCCAGCGAACGGACCGCCGCCGCCTCCGAGCCCAGCACCCGGTGGCGGATCTCCTGCGCGACCCGGTCCGTCGCCCAGTTGCGCTCGACGCGGAAGATGAAGAGGAACAAGGCGAGGTTCAGAAACAGGAGGACGAGCGTGACTTTGGTGCGCATGGCGGGAGGAGCTCCTGGGGCGGAAAGCGGACGGAAGGGGGGTCAGGAACGACGGGCCCAATAGACGATGAGCCCCAGCGCGGCGGCCGCGCCCGGCAGGAGCAACATCAGGCTGTAGTGCAGATTCTGCAGTTCCCGCGGCGTGAGGGAGAGCTGAAAACGGTCGATCGGCCGGGCCGGGATGCTCAGCTGCTGATCGCGGTCGGCGGCCCAATTGACCGCGCCGAGGAGGAAACTGGTCACGCCCTCGTTCGCGATCCTGGAATTGGCGATCAGGTCGCCGGTCCCGACCACGATCAGGCGGCCCTCGCGCACGCTGAAGGGCAGGTCGTCGCGGGCCGAGGCGCGCTCGGAAGCCACCACCAGGCCGAGGCGGTTGGAGGGCGCCATGTCCGGCAGCGGGCGCAGGTCGATGCCCGGGGTGAACGGCCGGCCGGCTCCTTCCAGCCGCGGGTCGACCTCGCCCCAGGCCGTGGTCGAGGTGGCCGCCAGCGTGACCGCATTCAAGCCGTTGCCCGCCGCCCGGGCCAGGTCCGGATGGACCGTGCGCGCGGCGCCGAAACGCAGGCGCGGCTCAAACGTGCTCAGCAGTCCCAGGGTGACCGGATGGGGCGTGAAATCCTGCACGATCAGGTCGCCGTCCAGGGTCTGGTTGTCCGGGCCGCTGTCCCGCACCAGGTCGTCGTCCACGGTCACGCTCCAGTCCAGCAGCAGCTGGTCCAGGCCCACCCCGCGGCCCGGCCCCAGGAAGAGAATCAGCCGTCCCTCCCGGGTCCCCAGGTACTGGCGCAGCAGCTCCTGTTCGCTCGCCGCATAGGGATTCTGCGGGTTGACCGCGATCAAGACCGAAGCGTCCTCGGGAATCTCGCGCCGACGGGCGAGGTCGAGCGTCTCGACGTCGAAATTGCGCTGGAGCAGGAAATCGCGCGCCGCGGTCAGGCCGCGCGCCGGGTCGGAGTCCTCCGGGCTCAGCTCCGAGTGGCCGACCAGGAAGTAGATCTTCTTGCGCAACGGGTTCGCCACCTCGAGGATCGCCGCGGTGATCGCCGCCTCGCCCTGGAACGACTCCCGCTCCTGGCCCCGGTACCGGTAGAGATCGGCGATCGGCAGGATGTGCGGCCGCTTGCCCGCGTCGATCAGCGCCACCGCGTTGGGGGTTTCGATCCCCAGCTGCTGCAATTCGCGCCGGCGCAGGTCGATGTCGAGGTATTCGACCGTGATCCGGCCGTCCGGATTGGACTCGGCCGTGTACTCGTATTCGCGCAGGAGCCCCCGCACTTCGGGGTCGGCGGTGTCCTCGTCCTGGGTCACGACCACGCGGATGGGCGCGGTGAGGGAGCGGAGGTAGGCGACCGTCTCGGGCGAGAGCGAATACCGGTGCCGGAGCGTCAGGTCCAGGCGCCACGGGTTTTCCGGACCGCCGTGGTTGTTCGCCAGGTAGTTCAGGCCGCCGAACAGGGTCAGAAACAGGAACGCCTGCAGGATCAGGTTGATCGTCCGAATCCAGCGGGCGGCGCGAAAGCTTTCGAATCCGGGCATGGCGGCACCCCTCCTCAGCTGTGGAGCAGCTTGGCCTCGACGCTGAGGATGCTGAAGATCAGGGCCAGGACGGTCCCGCTGAGGTAGAAGAGCAATTGGCGCAGATCGACCACCCCGCGGGTGAAATCCTCGTAGTGGCCCAGCACATGACCGTAGGCGACGGCCGCATGCACCGGGTGGAGGATCTCGGTCTTGAGCAGCCACGGGGCGGCCACCAGATACTTGCCGCCGAAGATGAGGGCGAAGAGCAGGCTGAAGGCGAAGATCCCGGCCACGGCCTGATTGCGGGCGAGCGCGCTCGCCAGGACACCGATCGCGACGAAAAGCAGGCCGGAGATCGCGATGAAGAGATAGCCTCCGATCAGCGGCCCGGGATCGAGGAGATGCGCCCCGCCGGAGAACTTCTTCAGGATGAGGAAGAAGCCTCCGGTCGCCGCCCACAGGCCGAGATAAAGGCTGTAGGCCGCGCTGTATTTGCCGAGCACGACCTCCACCGTGTTGACGGGCGTCGTGAACAGGGTCTCGATCGTGCCCAGCCGACGTTCCTCGGCCAGGCACTTCATCGTGAGGAGCGGCACCAGGATCAGGACCGGCCAATAGAAGTACTGGAAGAAGACGATCGCCGGGGAAGCCTCCTGCGGCGCCAGGCTGTAGGTGTCGAGAATGCCCGTGAAGACAAAACCCATCAGGCCGAGAAAGGCAACTGCGGCGATGTAGGTGCTCGGGTTCACCAGCAGCATGCGGATCTCGTGGCTGAGAATGGTGAAGAAATGCTTCATGGCACGCGGGCCGGCTCGCGCCGGGAGGCCGCCGGACCGGGCGGCGGCTGGACGGCGTCCCAGCTGCGGCGGGTGGCCGCCAGGAACACGTCCTCCAGCGTCGGATGCGCCCGGCTGAGCGCGCGCACCCGCAGTCCCTCCTGGAGGAGGGCCTGCAGCAGCGGTTCGCCGAGATCCTTCTCCTCCTCGGTCACCAGGGTGACCGCCCGAAAGCCGCCGGCCTCCGGCTCGCCGCCCTCGGTGGCCTGGAGGGCCGGATCAAACCGGCTCAGCACCGCCGCCAGGCGCGCCGCGTCGCCGGCGAACTCGAGGCGATAGATGCTGCGGCCGAGAATCTCGCGGCGCAGCGCCGAGGGCGTGCCCTGCGCCACCACCCTCCCCTGGTTGATGATGAGGACCCGGTCGCAGGTCATCTCGATCTCCGGCAGGATGTGGCTGGAGATGATGACGGTCATCCGGCCGCGCAGGCTCGCGATCAGGTCGCGGACGATCAGGATCTGGTGGGGATCGAGCCCGATCGTCGGCTCGTCCATGATGATCACGGGCGGCTCGGCGAGGATCGCCTCGGCGATTCCCACCCGCTGCCGGAAGCCCTTGGAGAGGCGGCCGATGATCTTGTGCCGGACGCGCTTCAGGTCGCAGACCTCGAGCACCTCGTCGATCCGCGAACCAAGCTTGCGCCGGGGCACCTCCTTCAGGCGTCCCCGGTAGTACATGTATTCGCTCACCCGCATGTCCTCCGGCAGCGGATTGTTCTCCGGCATGTAGCCGACCCGGCGCTTGATCTCCTCCGGCTGGGTGGTCACCGGCAGGCCGCAGATCGAAACGTGCCCGGAGGTGGCGGGAAGATAGCCGGTCAGAATGCGCATCGTGGTCGACTTGCCCGCCCCGTTCGGCCCGAGAAAGCCCAGGATCTCACCCTTGGCCACCGAGAAGCTGATGTCGTTCACCGCGGCGACCCCGGCAAAGGTCTTGACGAGGTGGGAGACCACGATGGCGAGCGAGGGATCGGGCGGCATGTCGGATCGAATCAAGAAATACAGGGAATCACGAAAAATCCAACCAACTTCCGCCGGGGCGGCGGCCTCATTTCTCGAGCGTGACTTCGCCCGCCCGAAACCGCCGGGTCCTGCCGATGTCCTCGCGCAGGAGCAGCGCCCCTTCGCCGTCGATCCCGGTGACGATCCCGGTGTGGCGCTCCCCAGCCTCCAGCACGGTGGCCCGGCGGCCGCGCAGCACATCGAAGCGGTGCCAGAGATCGGCGAACGTCGCGGCGTGCTCGCCCTCCGCAAACGAGCCGTAGGCCAGCAGCACCCGGCCGATCAGCGCGGCGGTCAGCCGGTTGAGATCCCAGGGGGCGCCAGACAGTTCGCTCAGGGAGACGGCCCGGCGGGCGAGCTCGGCCGGCCACGCAGCCGGCGGGCTGTTGACGTTGATCCCCAGGCCAAAGACCAGGTCTCGGATCTGGTCGGCGTCCACCCGGGCCTCGGTCAGCATCCCGCCGGCCTTGCGCCCCTCAAAAACCAGGTCGTTCGGCCATTTGAGCCCGGGCGTCAGGCGGGTGAAGTTCACGATCAACTCGCAGACGTTCACCCCCATCCAGAGCGTGAAGGTTTGCATCCGTTCCGGGGCCACGCGAGGGCGGAAGGCGAAGCTGGCATAGAGGTTGCCGTTCTCCGCACTGTGCCAGGCGCGCCCGAAGCGGCCGCGGCCCCGCGTTTGGCGCCGCGCGAGGACGGCGAAGGGCGCCGGCCGGCCGGCGGCCAGCTCCCGCGCCGCCTCGTCGTTGGTGCTATCCACCTCGTCCAGGACCACCAGGCTGAAACCCCGCGGCCGGACTTTGAGCTGGAGCTCGATCAGGGCCGCGTGCAGGCCGGCCGGCCGGGCGGCGAGCCGATAGCCCTTGGCCCGCTTGGCTTCGAAGGCGAAGCCCTGGGCCCGCAGCTTTTCCATGTGGTGCCAGACCGCCACCCGGCTCATCTCCAGGCGGGAGGCCAGGGCCGTCCCGGAGACCCAGCCGGGCTCGCCGGCGATCAGTTCCCGCAGGATCAGGGCTTCAGGGGTGGGCATCGCAGTGGGTCGGGAAGCAAGCGCGCGCCAGCGACCCGGGCGCAACCCCCGATTGCGCCACCGGCCCGCCCGCGGCGGCCATCCCGAG
>Ga0302320_10031478_pt1 | contig 10059 bp, 10 predicted proteins | sample Bog_T0_3_FD_202130 | JGI IMG/M metagenome (GOLD analysis project Ga0302320, IMG submission 202130) | Peat permafrost microbial communities from Stordalen Mire near Abisko, Sweden - Bog_T0_3 | ecosystem: Environmental > Terrestrial > Soil > Wetlands > Peat | place: Sweden: Abisko, Stordalen Mire...
CGCCTGGCAAGCCGCGCACAAAAAAGTCGTCTGACACGCCCCCAAGTTTATCGCGTCACGGCAGCCTTGCCTATGCGGGGTTAGCCACACGGATACGATCAAATCAAGGCCGGGATAATATGATTAACAAATCAAACCAAGCCACTTGAAACCGATATACAGCTATGAACTACTATTGTAAATATTGTGGAACCTCGAATTCGAGTCTGTCTTCGTTGACGGCAAATCCCTGCATGAGGCACCCGTCCGGCCACAACAAAGGCAGGCACGAGCTAGCTTTGTGAAATCTCAGGCAGGCTTCGCCGACCCTGTAGCTTGCATAATTTCCGATGCAGCAAAGGTATTTTCCCCGTTGCGCTCGCCGACCCTTTCCCCTGCGGCGACGGCCGGCCCCGTCGCTTCATTCCGCTCACGGTTTTAAAAAAATTCCCAAACAAACGAGCTTAAAACGATTTTCGGCCCAGTCAGGCTTCATGCAAAACCCAAGGCCATTAAGCCCGGCAACATTCTGCCATCGTCGGGTTTAAAGGTCATCAAGCCGGTGATGCCGGACCCGGTAATCACTCCGGCTCTGAACGCTTGTCTTTCGGCTCCCGGATTTCAATGGCTTCAATAAAACCTTCACTCTTTGGAAACGTGCGCTGGGTGGGAGGAAGAAGCCTGATTCGGTCAACAGCGAGGCGTTCCAGCGCACTACACAAAGGCTCCAGGTTTTTGCCACTGATAATGATTAGACAGTCGTGGAATCGGATATGGAGAGCCTCATCACCGGAATTCCTGACCAATTTGGCGTGCTGGAAATAGCCATACGGGAACAGGTGAATTTCACCCGGCTTTTCGACGCGCAGGCAATGGGCACTGGAATCCGTGCTCCAGCATGTCACATCCTTTGCCCGTGAGCCTGCTGGTGCGGTGCTGTCTGTTTGAGGTTTTGTTTCCATACGGCATTCCTTTTAATTTGTTTCGGTGTCTCAACCCTGCGGCTTTGAATCAGCTTTTGGATGTAGTTGCGAACCGCCGGCGTCAGACCTCGTGTCTTCGGCATATCCGGCTCGACAAGTTCAACCGCCAGTTCCCGATTTCCCAACCGGGCGACATTCTCCTGCAACCGGGATTTGTCCTGGGTGAAAATTCTGAGACTCCGGGTTCCCCGTGAAATTGTGACGAGCCATTGTTGATTGTTCGTGGCGGCCTTGACGGCCGAGTCCGAGAACAAAACGTGCTCGACGGTTTTTCCCTGCGACCCATAGGAAGTGACCGCATAGCCACGGACGAACTGGCGATAGTGCGCCGGAACGCTTCGCCCGTCATGGAGATGAATGCGCCCGTCCGGGGCCACACTTTTGACAGACACCAGTTCACCATTGACCAATGGCTTTCCTTCGCAGGCTTTCGAGTTGGCCTTGAATTGAAGCCTATCCCCTGGCGCAAGTGCCATTTCAACAGGCTGACAAACGGTGATCCGGTCCAAATTCTTGAACGCGACTTTCCGAACTCGTTTTTCCGTTTCAACCAAAAGGTGTGAGGCGGTTGCCTTTAACAGCTTCCCTTGCTCACCCTTCCTGAAATCGCCAGTGTCCCGGTTAAACACCAGCACCGCGTTGACGGGATAAAATCGTTGGTCGCGCTTTTGGGCTTCGGTTAGGTCAATGCGTTCGTGGGCCAGGACGGTCACATCGTCTTTTCCGATCAAACCGGCATTCCGCAAACCGATACGAATGCGTTCGTTGATTTCATGGATCTCCGCCCAAGTCTGGGACACGACCACAACTGATCTTTTGCGCTGGGCCAATTCCACATATCCGGCGACCAATTGTTCGCGCTGCTCATCTAAGGTTCGGCATTCGGCAATCACGCCAAGCTGGTCCAATCGGTCAAACGATTCGGCATAGTAGCCGGTCTGCGCTTTCCGAACGGCGGCACGATATTGCTTAATCCGCTTTCGCTCGGACTTCGTTTCGCCGAGTTTCGGATTCTGGCGTCGAATCTTGCTCAATCGGACAGGCTCAAGCCCCGAATACTTCTCAATGGCGCGCAAAGCATCCGATGCCTCGACCGCTCCGTGCTGGCGGGTGTCGCCCGAGAGAATCACCCGTCCGCTATGTTGGTGAATGAAGGTCAGTAATTCGTGCATCTGCTTGCCGCCGATTTGGCCGGCTTCGTCCACAATCACGACCGTGCCGGGAATCATTCGGCGCCTGGTCAAAAATTCCGAGACGGTTTGGGTCTCACCGAAACTCGATTTCAAATCCAAGGCTTGCTGGCGCTGCGGCGCTATCACCCGAATGACGTGCCCGGCACCGGTCAGGCCATTACCGATTTCGCGCAAGGTGTGACTCTTGCCGGTGCCCGCGCCGCCGCTGAAAAGGGTTGCGAAGTCCTCAGATTGAAGGATTTTTTCCGCCGCCGCCTTTTGGTCTGGCATCAAACCGGGTGAGACCTTGTGCTCAAGGTTGAATGCCGGATGCTTCCATTTGCCATCCTGTGCCAGGCAAATGATTTCCCATTCCCGGTCCAATATCTCGCGCGTGGTGATTTTTCCGGGCGCGTATTCGCTCCGAAGAAATTGGCGACGTTCACTCGCCGTTTTTAAATCCTCAACATTGAATGGCCGTCCCCGCTCACGCTCCAAGGCGGCGGACAATAGTTCGTGTTCACTCACGACGGAATGCCGGTCGAACAAATGGTCTTCCGCCCACCGGATGGCCACTTCGGCAATGGGAAGCCGATTGGCCAGTGTTTCCGAATTGGTTGGCCTGACCAGCTTGACCAGCGATTGCCGCTCCTCCTGGGTGACCTGGCCGGCCCAAAGCCTTTCAAGCTCAGACAATCGAATGCCGGCGATTTTCCGGCTGCGTTCAGCCTGGGCAATTTGGGCGCGTAATTCCTTGAGGTTGCCACCTGCCAGTTCGGGCTTCTCGCGCAGCAACTTTTCAATCCGTTCGTCAATTTCGTTGTGCCGCTTCGAGAACCGGGTGCAAAGTTCCTTGGCCACCCCGGCAATTTGAAAATCCCCTCTTGGGTGGTTCTCAATTTCATATCCGATCCGGTGAAGATCACGCGCCAATTCATGGTAATAAACGTTCTCCACGAATTTCCGTGCCTGCAACATTTCGTAGTTGGAGAGCGCCTTCCAACGATTCTCGACCGGATCGTACGTGGCGTTGAACATGATGCAGTGGGTGTGCAAATGCGGATCAAGGGAGCGCGACGTTTCGTGGCGAAACAGCGCACACACCACCTTTCCGGTGAGGCGCTCCGAGATTGTCTTGCCGTGATGAACCCGCGTTCCGGCGAAGCCTTCCAACTCCCTGGCAGCAATCCGAATCGCCCGGTTATGCGCGTCCAATATCCGCCGGTCCTCAGCTATGAACGCTTGAATGGATACCGATTTTGGTGGCGAAAACGTGAAATCGTAGAAAACACGACGGTTGGCTACAACCGCCATTTGGTCTTCGTCCCAGCGCGTTGTTTTCAATCTTTGCGTCAACGTGCCATCATCGGTCGGGTGTTCGTTCCGGCAGAGCCTCAGAAAATCCGTTTCCTTTACAACGCCGGCCAATCCCAGCCGTTCAGCGCCGGTCCCAAACCATTGACCGAGCACCTGATTCTCCTGGCTATAATAATCGCCAAGTTGCAAATGCTCCGCGAAGTATTTCTCCGCGTTGCTGAGATTGCATTGTGTCTTAATGGTCAGCACGCCCAATTTTTAGCGCAGCCAGTCCGGCAAAGTTGTAACGAGTTCATTACAATTCCCAATTCGTCAGGCGAGTGATCTGGCATTTAGACGGCATTCGCCGATGAGGTTTTCAGCCGTGTTCACCCGTGGATGCCCACGCCTCTGGTTGCTCCGCGCAACATCGCGCCGGCAGGCGAAGACAATTTGAGTTTTTGCGCCTGCCGTCACGCGGTTGGTGATGCCCCGCTGCCCGCGCTCCACATTCAAAAATCATTTTCACCTGGAGTGAAACAGGGACCCGCCGTAACACGCCTTTCTCGCCAACTCACGTTCAATGGCGAGCAAGCGATTGTATTTGGCAATTCGCTCTGAGCGGCAGAGCGACCCAGTCTTAATTTGCCCTGCATTTGTACCAACGGCGAAATCTGCGATGAATGAATCTTCCGTTTCACCGGAACGGTGCGAAATTACCACACCGTAATTTGCTTTTTGCGCGATTGCCACGGTTTCCAAAGTTTCGCTGACTGTGCCGATTTGGTTGAGCTTGATAAGAATTGCATTCGCAATCCCGGCGCGGATGCCTTCGGCGAAAATCTTTGGATTAGTGACGAAATTATCATCGCCGACAAGTTGCCGTTTCATGCCGAGGGCTTTTGTGATGGCCAGCCAGCCATCGCGGTCTTCCTCACCCATGCCGTCTTCCAGTGAGACAATGGGGTATTTCTTCATCCACTCGCTGTAAAGTTCGACCATTTGTGACGGCGACTTGCGCGAGCCATCGGATTTTTTGAACACGTAAGCCCCGTTTTCGTAAAACTCGCTCGCCGCCGGGTCAATGGCTATGGCGATGTCCTTGCCGGGTTTGTAACCCGCTGCTTTGACGGCTTCCACAATTACGTCCACTGCTTCTTCGTTGGTCTTGAGATTTGGTGCAAAACCACCCTCATCGCCGACCGCGGTGACGAGCCCGCGCTTCTGCAAGATCTTCTTCAGTGTGTGGAAGGTTTCCGCGCCGTAGCGCAACGCTTCTGCGAACGTCGGCGCACCGACGGGAAACAGCATGAATTCTTGGAAGTCCACATTGTTGGTCGAATGCGCGCCGCCATTGACCACGTTCATCATGGGCGCGGGCAAAACGTATGGCGCACTGGCTTTGCCGCCATGCAGCTCGCGGATGTAAGCGTAGAGTGGGATTTTTGCATCCAGCGCAGCGGCGCGGCAAACAGCCATTGAAACGCCGAGAATGGCATTCGCGCCCAGTTTGGATTTGGTTTCTGTACCGTCGAGCTTGCGCATCAGCTCGTCAATTTCCTTCTGTGCGTGTGGCGACTTGCCTCTTAGATTCGGCGCGATGATTTGGTTCACATTCGCCACGGCTTTAAGAACGCCCTTGCCGCCGTAACGCAGGGCGTCGCCGTCGCGCAATTCGACGGCTTCCCGAATGCCGGTGGACGCGCCGGACGGCACGCAGGCCGAAACCGTGATGCCATTGTTAAGTGCGAGGGTCACCATGACAGTCGGGTTCCCACGCGAGTCGAGAATTTCCTGTGCCGTTATCTTTTGTATTTTGCTCATAAAGTAATTTGGGGTTGGTGGACAATTTAAAAACTCATCATTTGACGATCAAGACGCTGCAATGGGCGTGGTTGGCGATGCGATCCGCCGTGTCGCCCAACAATCGTCCCCAAAGTTCCGAATGGTCGCTGTGGCCGATGATAATCAAATCATAGCCGCCATCTTTCGCAAAATTCACGATAACTTTGGCTGCATGTCCGGCGCGACTTTCGCAGGAAATCTCAATGCCCAGCCGCTTCGCCAGTTCCATCACCTCTTGTTTGCGCTCCTCAAAATAGCTTGCGGCGCCTTCGGCTTCCCCTTCGGATTCGCCTGGCAAATCCGCGTGGCGCGGCAACGGCTGGCGCACCCAAATCGCCGTCAGTTGGGCGTTGTTGTTCTGGGCGGCAATGGCAGCCTGCTCCAGCGCGGCTTTTCCGCTTTTTGAGCCGTCGTAACCCACTAGAATTTTTGCAAACATAATGACCTCACTTTCCAACTTGCGCCGGCTGGCGCGGTTGCGCTTTGTTGTTTCTCTCACTGTAAAGCCTGCCCCACTCCACCATCGTTTCAATCGTCGGCTGGAAAAACTTCTGGGCGATCAGCGTCGGCACGAACGCGCTCAAAATGACGACCGTCACGAGCACCGTATATTGTGTTTGGTCAATGATGTGGTTTTGCAGCCCGAACAGCGCCGAAATCGTGCCAAAGGTCAGGCCGGTGGCCATGAGCAGCGTCGTATAATTTGCCTCGCGGTTGCCCATGCAAAACACTTTTGTGGCCGGCCAGACAGCGATGAATTTCGTCACGATTTTCAACGCCAGCAACACCACGATGACTCCGATGGCCGCCCACATGGCTGGCAGCGAAACAAACAAGCCAGCCTTGATGAAATAAAAGGGAGTGAAAATCGTGAAGGCTATGCTCCGCATTCGGTGGACCAGCGTTTTATCCCGCAAGAATACGCCTGCCACTACCAGACCGACCAGATAAGCCGGCAACACCGCTTCGCTTTTGGCGGTGGATGCCAGTCCGCCGAGGAAAAACAGGACGAGGAAAATGAATTTCACTTCCGGCTCGCTCACGCGCGTTGCGCCCAGCCTGGTGATAATGAATTGTGTCCAGACCGGCATGAACCAAAGCATGACGGCCGTAACGACAATGAAAATTACCAGCCACCAGTTAAAATCGGCAAAAAGAGTGCCGAGCGCCAGAACCGTTCCAAAATCAGTAATAAAGCACGCCGCCAAGATCGTTTTGCCCAGGGGCGTCTGTCCGAAGCCGCCTTCAATCATCACGGCATAAACCACGGCCACAGAGGTGGTCGAGAGCGCGATGCCCGCGATTTGAGCCTGATGCAGCGGCCATCCGAGAACAAATTGCGCAAACAGCCAGACGCAGACGAACGGGAGCAGAAACGACAAAATGCCAATCGTCATGCTGGCCCGAAGATTGGCGCGCAACGAAGCCGGGTCGATTTCCGCCCCGGCGAGAAAAGTCAAAACGCCACTGCCCAGCATCGCCAGGAAATTGATCCAATCGGTCGTTTGTAAAATATGCTGGCCGCCGTGAAAATGGATGTTGCCGACGATAACCCCAACAACGATTTCAATCAGTGCGACCGAAATGCCCAGTCGGATGGAAATTAAACTGGCGATGAATGCCAGTCCCATCCAGATCGCCGCGACATACCAAATATTCTCCGTCATAACAGTATCAGATTTCCGCCCCGGCATCCACATCAGAGCGGTAGTGAATCACTCGCGCTTTTTCCAACGTTACCAAACCTCCCTTCATCATTTCATCCAACACCGGCAGGAAGGAATTGATTTTCTCCTCGCTATCCACGATTTCAATGACGAGCGGCAAGTCCAATGACAACCGGAGAATTTTCGTCGTGTGCACCCGGCTTGATTTGCCAAAACCCATAGGCCCGCGCAGGACCGTCGCGCCTGCCAGGTGAAGTTCGCGCGCCTTGAGCACAAGGGCTTCGTAAAGCGGTTGGTGATGCCAGCGGTCGCTTTCGCCGATGAATATCCGCAACAGCACAGCGTCTTGTGGGATTTGCATATTTTGCCTTATTTGATTGAGTTCATCAAGCTTGCCAGAATGTGGCCGAGCCACACGGCAAGTAAACAAAATGCGAAAGACGATAGGGCGTTGATTCCTGCGTAAAACCATTCGCCATCACGGGCCAGATTGAGGGTTTGGAGGCTGAACGAGGAAAAGGTGGTGTAGCCACCGCAAATGCCAACCATGAAAAACGTTCGAACCGTTGGGGAGACAAGCCAACGTCCTTCCGGACTGGTCAGCGTGGCGAAAAATCCGATGACGAACGAGCCGGTAACATTGATGGCCAGCGTGCCCATCGGAAAGGTTGCAAAATATCTTGAAATGACGCCATTAACCCAGAACCGGGTGATGGTTCCGAACCCGCCACCCAAACCCAGCCAGAGATATATGAGCATAAAAAACCCTACCGTTGTCCGATTGTTTGCGGACTGTCGGTAGGAGTTATCAGCTCTGAATTCGTCAGGCGGTTCACCCTTGAAGGGGTTGGCAAACTCCATTGCCAAAGCAACTTTACACCTGCGACTGAATTTTGCAACAGCGAATTATCAAGGAAAGTTTTACCGATGTAATTCAATTCCTATCCGCGCTTGCCGGTGTCCGAGTTGACGGGCTTGCGGTGTCACAGGTTGTCGTCTGTGGTGTCGGTGCCCATGTGCTCTCCATTGGCAAAGAGGCTCGAAACGCGCTGTGTCCCACCGCACAAAGACATTCCGGGGATATGCCTCTTGTGTTTAATTGACATTTGGACTCTCGCACCATCGTTCAAGTTGTAACGAATTCATTACAGGATGGAGGCGCAAAGTGCGCTTGAATGTGGGGCATGAACGCGAAGCTGAAGCTTGGTTTTTCATGGCACGCCTTACCTCTAACGTGCGTTAGAAAATTTGCTCCCGAAAAGGATTTGAAATCCATCCGCAGCCGCAACGACGGCTGGCGCATTTCGGTCGGAATTTCTCCCGACCGTCAAACGGTTCTTATCCGAAGGCCATCCGATTTGTTTACGAACCTTTCCCGATTTCCAACCGAAATATTTTTGACGCGGGAATTATGAATGTCGCCACCACATCTGACGAGACAAAGGCCCGCTTTGCGGAACTGGCTCGGAAGTACGAGCCCAAGCTCCCGAGAAAGTTTGCGCAGATGATGCCATTCCAAGAATGGATTCGAGAACTCCGCTCCAAAGGAGCTTCGTGCGATGACATCCGAACCCTGCTCGCCGATGTGAACGTGACCGTTGCCAACGACACGGTCAATCGTTTCTGCCACGAAATGATCGGAAATGAATCTGGCCGGGGTCGGAAGAGGCGGGAAAATGTTCCCCCGAGACCATCAAAACAGGAAACCCAGCAACCATCTGAACCTACCGTTCAGTCCACGGTGGCGTCTGGTTTGGCCGAAAAACGAGGGCAAATCTCCGGCCCCTGGCCAGCGAGAAAACGAGGCCCGCACATTACCGACTCAAAAAACCTTTAGAGGCAAAATCTATGAAAAAGCGAATTGACACAATTATTAATGGCAAGGGAGGCGTCGGCAAAAGTTTTTTTGCCGTCAACCTCGTCCAGTATCTCAAGGACAAATCCATTCCCCACGTCGCCTTTGATACCGACAATGCAAATTCAACCCTCAAACGCTTCCATCCCGAAGCCGCCTTTTTGGATATTGAGGACGTCAGGGAAATTGACTCGATCTTCACCGCGCTCGACAAGGCAGATTTGGTGGTGGTGGACTGCCGGGCCGCTTCAACGGACATTTTCCTAAATTATTTCGAGGAGTTGCAAATTTTCCGACTGCTGGAACAGGCGGGGGCTTTGATGACCGTCGTTTCCCCGGTAAATCATGAAACCGACAGCGTCGAACAGATTCGCACCCTGAGCGAACGCTTGAATGACAAATGCAATTACCTAATTGTCAAAAATCAGGCGCTATCAGAGCGATTCGGCAATTACGAGCAGAGTAAAACCCGCACCCGGCTCGTTGAGCAACTCGGGGCCAGGGAAATCCACATGGCCAAGCTTTACGACTGGTTGGTCGCCGATCTGAACAAAAACGACCTGACGATTACGCCTGCCATCCAGAACGAATCCTTCACCCTTTTCGACCGGCAGCGACTGGCCAACTGGCAGCGGCGATTTTACGACGAGCTTGAATCGGTTGTGGACATTCTGCTTCCACCCGCGAAGAAGTCGCGGAAACCGGCGGACGATTCCAAACCCAGCGATTTGCTTGTATGACCGAGCCGCAGGATTTTGAAAGTGTGGTCATCGAATGGAAGCATCGCCATCGCATTCGGGATGACGACCCTATCTTGGCCGCGCTGGAATTACTGAAGGTATTTTTTCAGAACGCCAAAATTGAGCTTCCGCCTGATTCAAATTCCGCCCGATTTGTTGAAGTCCGGGCGGCCATTCAGCAGTTAAATCGGCTTGGGACGGATTTTTCCAAGCAAACTCGCGATTTAGCGTTGGAAATGCGAGCTTTGCCTGATTTCGGCCGGCAGTTGCGCTCAGGGCGCATGACTGCATTCATCCTCACCGCCATCGCCTCCCTTGGCGCGGGCATTCTCATCGGAAAATTTTTGTTATGAGCACAAACTGGCTCGGCTTTCTCACCGCAGGTCTTTCCCTTTTGGCCGGCGTTTACTCATTCCTTTATCTCCATCAACCAACCGGGTCATTCATTGCCCTCGCCTTTGTGGGATTGACCGCCTACGCGATCACGACGTCAGCGGGCAATAACGGTGGCAAAATTATCGT
>Ga0302320_10031479_pt1 | contig 10059 bp, 9 predicted proteins | sample Bog_T0_3_FD_202130 | JGI IMG/M metagenome (GOLD analysis project Ga0302320, IMG submission 202130) | Peat permafrost microbial communities from Stordalen Mire near Abisko, Sweden - Bog_T0_3 | ecosystem: Environmental > Terrestrial > Soil > Wetlands > Peat | place: Sweden: Abisko, Stordalen Mire...
GCCTGTTGCGCAAACTTGCGAAAAAACAGGGATTTACCCTTCTGCCCACAGCTCCGAATTGAGTGCAGGTTCATGGGGAGGGCGGGCGTTATTCATGCTCGCTTCTCTCCTGGGTTCATGGTGAGGGTTCATTTGGATCGTTCACGTTGAGATCGAATTGGCGACCAAACGCCACGTGAGAGCACGCAGCCTACAAACCGGGGAATGCGAATCGGCGGGCCGCAGGCAAAGGTCGCTCTCCAGCGCGGAGACAGTCCCGTTTCAAATGAGCAGTACTTGGAGGCCGGCGCTCCGGTTCAGACCTTGCCGTAAACGTCTTCGATCACCGCTTTAAAATTGTTTTCGCCGGGTTTGACGATGCCAAATTCGCGTTTGGCGTTCTCGACGGAATCGCTGGCATGCGCGGCATTGACCATGATCGTGGAGCCGAATTCGCGGCGGATCGAGCCGGGCGGCGCCTTGGATGGGTCAGTGGGGCCGAGGACGTCGCGGATTTTGTTGACGGCGCCGACGCCTTCATAGACCAGCGCAATGCACTTTTGGGTGCCGGGTTTCGCCCAGTCGGCCTCCGGAATTTCGCCGGGCGCGTGGCCGGACATGAATCGCACAATATTGTCGAATTGCGAATCGCCTTGGATCGGTCCCAGGATTTCGCCGAGGGCCTTCTGGTCGGCTTCGGATATTTTGAAGTTGAACTCCTTTTCCAGAATGTCTCTGGCCTTGGCGCTGACGCCGTCCTTAAGCTTGGCACGAAGAAATTCGCGGACGGGGCCATAAAACTCCATGGCCTGCGCAGTGCTCATGTTCAGCACCTTGGCGCCCACGATGAACAGGCCGGTGCGCGAGAAGAAGTCTATGACGTTGCCGGGACGGCCGGTGGCGAACTTGAAATTGTCCGGCTTGATGAGGACCAAGGTGCGCTCGCCGGTTTCGTGGGGCGGATAGGCGATGACGTTCTCCAGAACGCCGCCGTCGGCGTCGGAATGGCGGGCCCAGATTTTGAGTTTGTGCCCGGCTTCGTCGTTGCTCGGGGCCGCTAGGACGGCAGGTTCAAAGTAACGGACACTGCCGTTATCGTCCATGATCAGATCGCTGTAGGTATCGCGGATGGTTTCGCCGCCGCGGCGATTGGGACTGAGGTTGCCGACCACGGAGCGGACTTTGCGCACGGCTTCATCACCGCGAAAGAGGAGGGCCATCACCCGGCGGCGGCGGCCAGTTTTTGGGTCAGGGGAGAGGTTTTCAAGGACGTAATTGCGAAGAAGTTCCTGAATACGCCGGTCTTCGGAATCTTGCGCCGAGACGATGGTAGCGGCGTATTCTTTGACGAGCTCCGGGCTGGGCGCAAACATTCGCACATCTGCGAGGTCCAGACCGGTACGGGTGATCAGACGGCTCAAAATCCCGCCAGTGCGGGATTTGTAAAGCGAATAGGAGGTAATTATGACGTAAGCGAGCTGTTGGGACATAATTCAAGCTTGCGGCGTGGAATCTGGATTCGGGTTGGGAGCGGGTGCCTCGGGCGCGGCGGCGGCAGCGGCCGCTTTGCCCAAGATCTTAAACATTACGGTGCCGCAGGTAGGGCATTTGCCCTTGATGGCTCGGCGTCCGTTTTTCATGGTTTCTTCGACGCCATCCGCGATGGGCTTCTTGGCCTTGCACTTGACGCAGTATCCTTCAGACATAAAAAAACTTACCGCCGACGCTTCATGCGGCAAACGGTTCACATAAGCTACCTATTTGTGGCAGTAACGTCAATTCCAAACGTAAAATTCACAACCTCAACTACTTATGATAACATATTCACAATCCCAGTTGCTTAAACCGGTGGTTTACCTCCTTCAAATGAAAATCCAGCGAGCAGAGTTTCTCAAGTTCGCCCGGTTTGAAATGCCTGGCCACTTCGGGATTGGCTTGGAGTTGTGCCACGAAATTGGCGTCGTCGCGACCGGCGTGTTTGACTTCCCAAGTTTTCATGGCGGCGTCTTGGACCAGCTTGTAGGCGGCTTCGCGCGTCAAGCCTTTGCGGATCAGGGCGAGCAGCACGGTTTGGCTGTTCCACATGCCCAAGCTCAGGCCGAGGTTGCGTTTCATGTTCTCGGGATAGGCGTTCAAACCGTCCATCAGCCGCGTCAGCAGGCCAAACATGTAATCCAGCAGTGTGCAGGAATCTGGGAAGATAATCCGTTCGACCGACGAATGCGAAATATCGCGCTCGTGCCAGAGCGCCACGTTTTCCAACGCGGCCAAGGCGTTGCCTCGCAACACGCGGGCCAATCCGGTCAGACGCTCCCAAGTGATGGGATTGCGTTTGTGGGGCATGGCGCTGGAACCTTTCTGGCCCGGAGTAAACGGCTCTTCGGCCTCCAGAACTTCCGTGCGCTGCAAATGACGAAATTCCACCGCCCAGCGTTCGATGCTCGCGCCGACCAGCGCCAGGACCAACTGAAATTCCGCGTGAATGTCGCGCTGAACCACTTGCGTGGCGATGGGCGCGGGGCGGAGTCCGAGTTGGTTGCAGACATAAGCCTCGACGCGCGGCGACAGGTGGGCGCTGGTTCCAACCGCGCCCGAAAGCTTCCCCACCGACACCACTTCGCGCACGCGCTTAAGACGCTCCAGCGCCCGCACAAATTCATCATGCATCAGGGCAAGTTTCAGTCCAAACGTCGTGGGCTCGGCATGGATGCCGTGACTGCGGCCAATGCATGGCGTAAACTTGAATTCATTCGCGCGCCGCCGGATGATGGGGAGAAGTTTTTTGACGTCGGCAACCAGGAGGTCGGCGCTCTGTTGCATCTGCACGGCGTAGCAGGTATCGCCCACGTCGCTGCTGGTCAGGCCAAAGTGAAACCACCGGCTGGCGTTGTCGTTGATCTTTTCGGCCACGGCGGTGGTGAAGCCGATCACGTCGTGGTTCAGCACCTTTTCCAGCTCACGCTGGCGGGCCACGAGGCCGGGGAGATCGGCAAACCACAAATCGCATCCGGCCTTAAGCTTGGCAAAGTCCCTGCGGGGAACGATTTTCTCCTTCACCAGCGCCTCGCTGGCGAGCAGTTCAATCTGCAGCCACAGCTTGAGTTTGTTCTCATCCGTCCAAATCGCCCGCATTTCGGGGCGCGAGTAGCGCATAATCATGGCGCCATTAAAAATCAAATCGGTAGAATTAAAAAGACGGAAATGAGGCGCCTGGGCAATATGCGATTTACGATACGCGATTTACGCGCTCCAAACACCGGCACGAGGGGCTGCCTCTGGTTTCATTGCCACCCGTCAGCCTTCAACCCTTTTCGGTTCCAGCCACCGTGATTGCAATAGCACATTGGCCGCGGTGACAAGGCCGCCGCCGACTAGCAAACGGAGGCTGACGTGTTCGTTGGCATAGCCCACGCCAGCCCATTGTGACAGCCACCCGGGGAGAAACAGCGCCAGCAAACTGACCAACACCGGTTCCGCGCAATAAACCAGCCCCGCTTCGGTGGCGGTGACCTCCCGCTGCCAACGGTTCATCAAAAGAAACGGGCTGAGACTGCACGCCAGCACCAGCCCAGCCATGAGTCCCCAAACCGGAACTGAATCGAAAGCCCTCAAACATTCGGCCACGCCCGGCGCGGTGACCGCCACCAGAGGCGCGGCAAACAGGCCCATCGCCAGCAGCATCACCGTGGTAAGGCACTGTGGGCGATTGGCGGCGTAGCGCGGATGTTCGACACAGAGTATTTGCGCTGTAAACATCACCGAGGAGGCCAGCGTCTCCCATTCGCCCCGGCCCAACCGGATGGCGGACAAGTTCAATTTCACCAGCCATGCCATGCCAGCCAGCACCAGCAGGCTGCAACAAAAAATTTTCGCCGTGGGGAAACGACGCCGGCTCACCGCCACCCACAACGGAATCAACACACAATATAATTGGGTCAGAAATGCCGACGTGGAGGCGGGGATATACGCGAGGCCGTCCATTTGCAGACATACTCCGGACGACGAAAAAAACGCCAGCCAGATCCCCTGCTCCACTTCCCGGCGCGTGGTCGTTTTTATTCTCGCCGGGGAGGCCAACAGCAACAAAAGGCCCGCCATCAGGAACCGGGACATCACGCACAGGGACGTAATGAACCAGCTTCCGGCGTCGGGCAAAATTTCTTGCTGGGTCAATGCCAAAGCCTTCATGACGGGGAAACTCAACGCCCAGAATGACGTGCATAGCAGGAGCATCTGGAGCGCCTTGCGGCGGAGATGGGCGGACGGCATGAGATGATTGCGCCGTCAGCGTTTGGCCATTTTCTTACGGGCAGCTTCGAGTAACGCCCGTTCCCGCGAAGTGAGACTGTTGATGCCCCGTGCGGAAATCTTGTCCAAGACCGCGTCCACATCGCTGTCCTCAAATTCATCGGCCGGTTTTTCCGTCCGCTTCACCGCTTGCGACCGGAGACTCCGGTCTTCCCCGACCACCCCCAAAAGGGCCGGGCTTTTCAGTATCATTTTGACATAAAACCAACCCATCGCCATGCCGCCCAAGTGCGCGGCGTTGGCAACATGGCCCATGGGAAAAATGATTCCCATGAGTGCGATGACGAGAGAGGCGATCAACAGCGTCTGAGCGCGCATGCGCACCGGGATGACAAAAAAGATGAGCATCGTCAATTCCTGGTGCGGAAACATCATGGCAAAAGCAGCCACGAGGCCAAACGCACCCGCCGACGCGCCCACCACTGGGCCGCCGAAGAGATGCGGCCAACAGATTGCCGTCAGCACCTGAAAAACCCCTCCGAGAATTCCGCTGGAAAACATCAAGGCGAGGTACCGGCGGGCTCCCATCACGCGCTCCAATTCGCTGCCGAACACGAAAATCGCCCAAGAGTTCAATATCAAATGCATCCAGCCGGCGTGCATGAACTGATACGTCAGCAGCTGCCATATGTAACCTTGGGCCAGTCCCTCGCGGCTCAAGGCGAAGTACTGGGATACGAATTGTTCCTGGTGAAAAACGCCTCCCGCAATTTGTTGGGCGAGCAACACGACCACATAAACCGCCACCAGCGCTGTCGTCCATGTCCAACGCCAGCGAAAGGCCGGCCACCGGTGTTCCCCAAACTCCGGCTGGCGCATATAGTCACGATCCTCTAGCATGTTCAATAATAGTCTTCTTATCGGTCTTTATCAACGTTGGCTAGTGCCGACGCCACCAGAACATTCTTTCCTTGCCCTCGCGGTTGGCATAGGAGCGCGGTGTCCACTCGGCCAACAACTCAAACAGGGGCGAAAACCGCTCAATCTGCTCCGCGCGCGTCGTCGGCCAGGGCGGCCCGTCCGGCCCGCATTCGAGATAATTCACGGCGAGATAGCTTCCACCCGGCTTGAGCCACCGCACAACCGCGCGCACATAATCGTCCCGCTCAAGAGGTTGGATGGCACAAAAGAGCGTGTGTTCAAACAACCAGTCAAATTTCTGCGGCGGATCGTCGCGCAGAAAATCGGCGAACTGGAAATCCGCGTCCAGACCGGCGGCTTTTGTGTTCTCCCGAGCCAGGGCAATGGCGCTGGGTGCCAGGTCAAAGCCCGTGGCGGAAAACCGGGCTTTCGCCAACTCACGGACATCGTGGCCGGTGCCGCAACCGGGCACAGCAACCGTGCCGCGCGGCAAATCGGGATGAGCCGCGAGAAAATCCACCAAGCCGGGCGACGGCGCGCCTTTTTCCCAAGGCATGTCGCGGGTTTGGTAACGGGTTTCCCAGTAATCCTGGCTCATTGATTGATTTGCCCGTCCACCAGTTCAATCACGCGGGGTGCGGACGCGGCGACTTTCGCATCATGCGTGGCGATGATGAGCGTCATCTGTTTTTCCGGGCGCAGGCTCTTCAGCAGCTCGATGATTTCACCGCCCGTGTGCGAATCCAGATTGCCCGTCGGCTCGTCGGCCAGCAGCAGTTCAGGTTCATTGATCAGCGCGCGGGCAATGGCCACCCGCTGCTGTTCGCCGCCAGAGAGCTCCGACGGTTTGTGATCCAGCCGGCCCTGTAGTCCGACGCGGGCCAGCAATTCCTCCGCGCGCCGCCTCGCCATGCCGGTGGCAATCCGCGCCACCCTCGCCGGCAGGCAAACATTCTCCAATGCCGTCAGTTCCGGCAACAAATGGTAGGCCTGAAAAACAAAACCGACCCGGCGGTTGCGAAAATGCGTCAACTCGCGGTCGGAAAATTGCGAGACGTTCTGGCCGTCGAAAAATATTTCGCCGGCGTTGGCCGTATCGAGGCCGCCCAGCAGATGCAGCAGCGTGCTTTTGCCCGTGCCGGAGGCGCCCCGCAGCGCCACAAAACCGCCGCGGGCGACTTCGAGGTCCACCCCGCGCAGCACCTCCAGCGTGCGCTTGCCGAGGACGTAGGTTTTTTTTAGCGCGCGGGCGGACAATAAAATCTCGTTATTCATAACGCAGCGCCTCCACGGGTTTCAATCTGCCGGCGCGAATGGCCGGCAGCAGACCGCCCAGCACACATATCACGAATGAGCTGACGCAGATGATCGCCACGTCATTGGGCATGATGAGCGCGGGCAGTTCGCCGAAGCCATAGACTGATTTCGGAAACAGCTCCCAGCCCGTGGCATTGCGCATGAAATGCAAAAACTCGTTCCGATACGCCACCGCCAGCATGCCCAGACCGTAACCCGCCGCCACGCCCACGACGCCGATAATGGCGCTTTGGACGAGAAAAATGCCGGAGATTTGGAGTTGGGTTGCGCCCAGCGCCTTGAGCATGCCGATCTCGCGCGTCTTCTGGATGACGAAGGTGATTTGCGCGCTCAAAATGCACAAGGCCGCCACCAGCACGATGAAAAACAGCAGGTAAAACATCACGTTCTTTTCCACGACGAGTGCGCTGAGGATGCCGGAATTGTCATCCATCCATGATTGCGCGTAAAAAGTGCCGTCATCCAGCTTGTAATTCAAGGTCTGCTCCAACTCCGTCTTCACCGTGTTCGCTTGGTACGGATCGTCGAGCATCACGAACAGGCCGTGGACGGAATCCTGCAGATCATACAAATCCTGCGCATTGGCCAGCGAAGTCACGATGACGCGGGCATTGTATTCGTAGTAGCCGGTGTCAAAAATGCCGCGCACTTCGTAGTCGTCCGGCAGAATCGCCACTTCCCGCTTATGTGCGCGCGCTTCTTTCATTTTTTTGATTTCCCGGGGGGAATAAATCGAAAGCGTGTCGCCAACCTGCAACTGCAAATTATCCGCGAACTCCACGCCCACGATGACTCCGCGCCCGCTCAAGTCAAACGTGCCACGTTTGATTTCCTCTGGCAATTTGCTCACCTTGCTTTCGTTCGCCGGATCCACCCCGCGCAACATCGGCGCGTCCACCATGGATGGCCGGTTTGAGTCGCCTTGCGTTTCCACCAGCACCGGGCCCAGGACAAAGGGCGAGACGCCGCGGACATCCTTGTTCGATCGGATCACCGCCGCCACCTGCGCATAATTCTTCATCGCCACGCCCGACTCCTTCACGGTCAGGTGCGCGCTGAAACCCAGGATTTTATCGCGCAGCTCGTGATCGAACCCGCTCATGACGCTGATGACGATGATGAGCACCGCCACGCCGAGCGCCACGCCCACGATGGAGATTAGGGTGATGACCGAGACAAACGTCCGTTTGGGCCGCAAATAACGCAGCGCCAGGAACAGTTCAAACGGCAATCGAGACATTGGGCAAGGCTAAAGAGGAGGAGGCATGCTGTCAATTTTCTCTCATGGGTTGATTTCGTAAAAAGCGACGGACGGGGCGAGGAAAAATGGCGACCAGCGAGTCTCGATAAATCAGGCCGACCGGCGCTCCAATCAATTCCGTTGCGACGAACCGCAAAAGTCCCGGATCTTGTTTACGGCTACGCCAAAATCCCGCTGCACAGTGGGGGAAAGCTCTTCGCCAAAGCCAAAATCCATGGCAGGAATCGTCAGCCACCACGCCTGTGGCACGTGGCCGAACACATCGCGCGCCAGCGCCAGCATAGTGCGCGGGTCGGCGGCGTGGGCCATGATTTGCGAGGTCGCGTTCGGCTCGAGATTGCGCCATTGCACCTCATGCGGCGTATCCATGGCGGCGTCCACGAAGATGACTTTCCCCGCGCGCGAAATCGGGTCGGCCAGTTCCGGAGTGAGCAAGGGGCAAATCAGCGTGCGGACGCCCGGCAGGCCCAGATGGCCGACGGCCTCGGCCACACGCGGGCCCACGCCATCATCACCGCGCAACGTGTTGCCGTAGCCAATGACGAGAACTTTATTTTCAACCGCAATGTCGTATTTCATAAAATAACGGAGGGCGGTTTCAACTCGAAAACCGGAGTCGAATAACGTTGTGTCCGACTCCGCAAAACATGGAGAGGGAGAATCGCCCGCCGCGTGTCCCGATCGCAATGCATTCTGGTTCAAGGTGTTTTCATACGGGCTCTTTATGCCATTTCAAGACGGCCATGCAAATAGACATTGAAGCTGGCTGAAGCCTGCGTTCTATAAATTGCTCACCCGCGCTCAATTTCGTTCAGCACGGTTCCGTCCGGTGCGACCAGTTGCACGTGCAACGGCATCTGGCCGACGGCATGGGTCGAACAACTCAGACAAGGGTCGTAACACCGGATGCCGTGCTCGACGCGGTTAAGCATCGGCTCGGAAATTTCATTGCCGCGGACGTAATGTCGCGCGATTTGCGCGACGGTCTGGTTCATGGCTAGGTTGTTCTGGCCGGTGGCCACGATCAGGTTGACCTTTTGCAGCAGGCCGTTGCGGTCCACGGTGTAATCGTGGAACAGCGTGCCGCGCGGGGCTTCGCTCACGCCCACGCCGCGCAACTGGTTGATGCCCGCGTCCGCGCGCAGTTCGTCGCTGGAAAGCTCCTCGTCGGCCATATAGCGCTCGACAAACTCGATGCTCGCCAGAATTTCGATCAGCCGGGCATAGTGGTAGTAGAACGACGAGGTGACCGCGCCGCGTCCCAGCTTCTTGAATTTTTTCAGCTCCTCGTCCGCCTGCGGCACGCCCATGCGCTCGGCAAGGTTCAGCCTGGCGAGCGGCCCGACGCGGTACATGCCTTCGGCAAAACCCAGCGGCAGATAAAATGGCGACTTGAGATAGGAGGCGGTCTGCACGGACTCGCCGATGTAATCCCGGTAACCTGCCGCGTCAATCTGGTCGGCAATGATGCTGCCGCTGCTGTCGGAGAAGCGCAGCTTGCCGCCATGATGTTCCCAGGACCCGTCGGGCGTCACCAAGCCCATGAAGAGCGACGGGAAGTTCCCGAAAATTTCCACTTCGTGCCGGTGGATTTTGAGTGTTTTCTTGAACAGGTCGAGCGCGACCTTGGTGGTGGCAAAAGCCTCCGGCAGCCATGCCTTGATTTTCGCGCGGCCTTCGGGGGTCAAAGCGCTGCGCACACCGCCAGGCACCGCCCAGGCTGGATGAATCTTCTTTTCGCCCAGAACTTCAATGATTTCCTGGCCGAACTGGCGCAGGCGGATGCCGGCGCGGGCCAGGTCCTGGTTGGAGGCGATCAGGCCGAAGACATTGCGCTGCGCCTGCGGCGTGTCCCAGCCGAGCAGAAAGTCCGGCGCGCTCAGATGAAAAAAGCTCAACGCGTGCGACTGAATGAACTGGCCGAGGTTCAGCAGCCGGCGCAACTTGTCGGCCGCCGGCGGAATGTTGACGGCCATCAACGCATCGCCGGCTTTGGCCGACGCCAGCGTATGGCTCACGGGACAGATCCCGCAGATGCGCTGGGTGATGCCCGGCATTTCGGCATAGGGCCGGCCTTCGCAGAATTTTTCAAAGCCGCGAAACTCCACCACGTGAAATTCGGCGTCGGAAACGTTTCCAGCCTCATCCATGAAAATACTGATCTTGGCGTGCCCCTCGATACGCGTTACCGGGTCAATGACGATACGTATTGACATAATCCTTAAAATCCGAAATCCGAATGAATCCCGAATGTCGAAATCCGAATTCCAAACTCTGCCGCCGTGATCGGGCCTGGCTTGGGATTCGGGCTGCTTTCGGATTTCGGATTTCGC
>Ga0302320_10031480_pt1 | contig 10059 bp, 9 predicted proteins | sample Bog_T0_3_FD_202130 | JGI IMG/M metagenome (GOLD analysis project Ga0302320, IMG submission 202130) | Peat permafrost microbial communities from Stordalen Mire near Abisko, Sweden - Bog_T0_3 | ecosystem: Environmental > Terrestrial > Soil > Wetlands > Peat | place: Sweden: Abisko, Stordalen Mire...
CCGAGCGCGTTGATGAAGTAGCATGCTCCCAGTGCCGGAAACATGGCCTTGAGCCTTGGCTCGCTGTCGATGGCCGCAAACGCCGGACCAAGACCGCAGAACAGCGCGGTGAGAATCGCCCCGACGGCGACGTTTATCCAGAACAGGGCGCTGACCTCGTCGTCCGTGACGGCATGCCGGCTGACGGTGACCGTGGAGAGACCGACATCCCGGATTGCATAGAACAGCCCATAGACGACGACGGCCATGCCGAAGATCCCGTAATCCGTGGGATTGAGCATCCGAGCCAGCATGACCGTGGAGGCGACCCTCAGCCCCAGGCGAATCGCCTGGGATGCGAGCAGTGAGCGCCCCCCGGCAAAAAGGCGCTTCTCAAACAGGGCCGCGTGATGCTGCTCGCTTTCGGCGGTGCTCACGGGTTGGAGCTTGCCAGCCGTGAGAGCTCGCCGGCCAGCCGATTGAGATGCCGCTCCTCCGTGAAATCCCTCAGATAGGCCGCGCGGGAAGCGCCTGAACCGGGGGGGTTGGAGCGAACGGCCGCTATCGCGGCCGCCAAGGCGGAGCCGTCTCCAGGTTCGACCAGCATGCCCGCATCGGGCGGGAGGGTGTCGGCAATCGCCCTCCAACGGGTCGCCACAACCGGCAGGTCATAAGCCAGGGCCTCCAGGACGACAAGCGGCTGGCCCTCGTGCGGATAACGCGTCGGAAGGCAAAGGCAGTCGCATTCAAGAAAGAGGGCCCTCTTCGCCTCGCCCGACACCTCCCCCGCATGGCGGAGCCATCCGGGATGGCGGCCTGAGAGCGCGGCAAATCTCTCGGCATCCGAGCGCCGGGGAAAGGGGCCCGCAGCAACCAGCGTGAAGCCCGGCGCCTTTGGCGCCACACCGCCCGCCCGGTTGAGAGAAATCACGGCCTCGGCGGCCGCAAAGAGACCCTTCTCCTCCGAGCATTGCCCAAGGAAAAGCACCCGCAACGGGCGTCCGGCGGGAGCGGGCCCCCGCGCCGGCGGGGCCGGGTCCGGCACGCCGTTTGGCACGACGGCTATCCGGCGGGCACCCAGGGCCTCCGCGTCGTGCCGCAACGAATCCGCGAGGATGATCGAGAGGTCGGCCCGCCCCAGAATGCGCCGCGCGGCATTGCGCTCGGGGCCGGTGGCGCGCGTTTCAAGCCATTCGCCGAGGCCCGGCGCGTGCCAGTGCAGAACCAGGCGGGGGAAGGCGGGGCGCGCGAGGCCCAGTATGACAAGGTCGCGCCACAGCGCGCCCCGCTTGCCGGGAGCCGGCACGTAATAAAGAGCGTCGAAGGCCCCGCTCCGGCCGATCCGCCGGGCGGCCAAACCGGCGCGAACCGCGGCGAAAGCCTTTGCGGGCCGCCACCGCCCGATGTCGCCGTGGTCCCTTGAAAGCGCGACCTGCACATGGAGCACCTCGATCCCCGGCCGCGGCAGGCCCCCGAGCAGTGCGCGCACCATAAGGCTCTGCCCGTGGACGGGCGGCGGAGTCTGCGCGAGCACCAGAATTTTCATTTTTCTTGGAACACCGGAGGCGAAGCGGAAGGATAGCCCCACCGGTCTCCGGCCACGATGACGCACGCCCCAAGCGAATTCCACACAAGATTGCCGTGGCAGCGGATAGTGTGCGGTCTCGTGTGCGCCGCCGCAGGAGCGGCCCTCTTCGAGTTCCTGGGCAACAGCGCCCGGGGCTACATCCCGACCGCGTCGCTCTTCTATTGGTGGGGCTACCAATGGTTCAACAGGGATTCCGAGACCCAGCACGGCGTGCTGATTCTCTGCATCAGCGCCTGGCTGCTCATTCGCAACATCAGGTCGCAGCCGGAACGCCTGGACGGGCGCGACGGGATGATGGCGGCGGCGGCCGCGATGTCGGGCGGCCTGCTCCTTCACGCCGTCGGCTTTGTCGCCGAGCAGGCGAGGATCTCAATCCTGGGGCTGCTCCTCTTCACGTGGGGCGCCATCGCCTTCTCAGGGGGCCCCAGATGGGCGCGCGCGGCGGCGTTTCCCGCCGCATTCATGGTCTTCGCAATCCCTTTCAGCGCGCTCGACTCGGCGGGATTCTGGCTGCGCATGTGGGTTGTGGGAACCAGCGCCCGGATAGCCCACGGCCTCGGCATCGCGGTGCTCGTGAACGGCACACAGCTCCTGTCGCCGGACGGGCGCTACAATTACGATGTCGCTGCGGCCTGCTCGGGCGTTAGGTCCCTCGTCGCCCTGTCCGCGCTTTCGCTCCTCCTTGGATACCTCCGGTTCAGGCCCAGGTGGCTCGTGGCGTCCATGTTCGCGCTCAGCTTCCCGCTCATCTACATCGGAAACGTTGCGCGGATCGTTGCGATAGTGATCGCGGCCCAGTTGGGTGGCCAGGGATCGGGGGACAAGGCGCACGACTTCATGGGCTACGCCGTTTTTGCGATCGTGCTCGGCGGGGTCTATTTGATCGCGGAGAACGTGGCACGGCTTCGGCCGGATTGGACCGACCAGGCAACGGAGGGCGGACCCGGCGGCGCTGCCGAGACGCCGGCAACGGCGTCTTCAGCGGTGCGCCGGACCTTTGCGTTGGCCGGCTGCACCGTGGCCCTGGCGGTCCTCGCGGCCCTCTTCCTCGCGCACTCCGCCCGGACGCCGGCCCGCGGCCGCGCGGGGATAGCCCTGGCCGCGGACGGGGTCACACCGGTCGAGCTGCCGACATTCCTGGGAGCCGACTGGATAGGGCGAAGGAGCGAGGTGACTGAAATCGAAAGGCAGGTCCTGCCCCCGGACACCGGGTTCTCCCGAAAGGTCTACGTGTCGCTCGCGGACCCGTCGATGCAGGCGTTCCTGTCGATTGTCCTCAGCGGGCGCGACCGGACCTCGATTCACAGGCCCGAGCTCTGCCTTGTCGGCCAGGGATGGACGATTCGCGGATCTTTCACCCACAGCTTCACCTATCCGGGGATGGCCGCGGGATTCCCGGCCACGGTGCTCAGGGTCGAGAGGGAGGCGCTGACGCCGAAGGGCAGGGTCAGTGTTCCCCAGCTCTTCGCCTATTATTTTGTGGGCGGCGATTCGATAGTCGCAACCCACTGGGAGCGCATCGCGCTTGACGCCTGGAACCGCGTGGTTCACGGGCGAAGCGACCGCTGGGCCTACGTGGTCGTTCAGACCGGCGATGCGGACGGCGAGACGGCCGCCTTGGACAGGATCCAGACGATTCTGGACGGCACGCTGCCGGTGTTCCAGAAGCACGGATGAGGGGGAAAGAGACTTGAGGTCCAACGCCCGGGCCCTATGTTAAGCGGACCCTAACCTTGGTCTTAGCATCCGCACCCGAATTAGCATCCATTCTTCCACTGCCAGGCGGATTTTTTGACGCGGCGCTCTCCCTGTCCCTGTTTGTGGGGGTGGTTGTCGGGTTCATCGTGGTCTGGGTGGTCACCCGGTACACCCGGGGCGCGGCCCACGAACAGGCGGCGGAGCTGACCGAAGTGGCCCGGCGCGAGGCCGCGGTGGCGGCCGAGGAGCTCAAGCAGAAGGCTGAATCGGAGATCCAGGAAAGGCGGGCGGAGCTCAACCGCGAATTCGACAGGCGCGAGATCGAGGCGGACGTCAGGCTGCGCGAGATAAAGGCCCATGAGGAGTCCCTTGCCCTCCTCGACTTCCAGCTGGAGCAGCGCCAGGAGCGCCTGAACCGCGAGAGTTCCGCGATCAAGCAGGCCCGCGACGCGATCCGAGACCTTTCCAAGAACGTGAGGAAGAGGCTCGAGGGCGTCTCGCAGATGGACGGGGAGGAGGTCCGAAAGCAGCTTCGCGAGGAGGTCCTCCTCGAGTGCCAGGACGAGATGCGCGCGCTGCGCCGCGAGACGCTCGAGAAGTCGGACCAGGAGCTCCAGACCCAGTCGCGGCGGATACTGATAGCCTCGATGCAGCGGCTTGCGAGCAAGCCCAACACGGACCTGACGGCGTCGCTGGTCCACCTTCCGAGCGAGGAGATGAAGGGCAGGCTGATCGGCCGGGAGGGCCGCAACATAAAGTCGTTCGAGGCCGCGACCGGGGTCACCCTGCTCATCGACGAGTCGCCGCAGCTCGTCCTCCTCTCCTCGTTTGACCCGGTGCGCCGCGAGATCGCGCGCAACGCGCTCGAGGCCCTGGTCAAGGACGGCCGAATCCATCCCGCAAGCATCGAGGAGTGCGTGAAGCGGGCGCAGGACGAGATTGACCTGGCGACGACGCAGGCCGGCGAGGACGCCGTCAGCAAACTCAACATCAACGGGCTCCACCCCGAGATCATCTTCCTTCTCGGCAAACTGAAGTACCGGTTCTCCTACAACCAGAACGTGCTCGACCACTCGGTCGAGACGGCGTTCCTCGCCTCGCTGATCGCAAGCGAGGTCGGGCTCGATCCCAACCTGGCCAAGCGCGCCGGGCTTCTCCACGACATCGGCAAGGCGGTGTCGGGCGAGATGGAGGGGAGCCACGCGGGCATAGGCGCCGAGTTCATAAAGCGCCACGGCGAAACCCCCATCGTCGCCAACGCGGTCGCGGCGCACCACGAGGAGGTCAAGCCGGAGACGATCTACGCCGGGCTGGTCATCCTCGCGGACACGATCTCGGCGACCCGTCCCGGCGCGCGCGCCGAGCAGATGGAGAGCTACATCCAGAGGCTCAAGAGGCTTGAGGACCTCGCGATGTCGATCGAGGGCGTGCAGCAGGCGTTCGCGATCCAGGCCGGCCGCGAGATCCGGGTCGTCGTCTCGCCCCAGGAGGTCTCGGACGAGCGCGCAAGGGACATCGCGAAGGAGCTCAGGCGACGCATCGAGGCAGAGCTCCAGTATCCGAGCACGATAAAGATCACGGTGATTCGCGAGTCCCGGTACACGGACACCGCGACCTGATCCGGAGAAGATGGAGGCCCACCTCATTGAGATGCTCGGCATGCTGCTGCGCTGGCTGCATGTGATAGCGGGCATAGCCTGGATCGGCTCCTCCTTCTATTTCGTCTGGCTCGACGACAGCCTTGATCCCCCGCCTCCGGATTCGGAGGAGGCGAGGAAGGGGGTTGCCGGCGAGCTCTGGGCCGTCCATGGCGGCGGCTTTTACAACCCCCAGAAGTACGCGGTCGCGCCGGCGAGGCTCCCGGAGAAGCTCCACTGGTTCATGTGGGAGGCCTACACGACGTGGCTCACGGGAACGGCGCTCCTTGTCGTCGTCTATTGGATGAGGGCGCAGGCGATGATGGTCGACCCGACTGTCGCGAGCCTCACGACGGCGCAGGCCGTGTGGATCGGGGCGGCGAGCATGGTCGCCTCATGGGTCGTGTACGACCTCCTTTGCCGCTCGCCGCTCGGCAGGCGCGACGCGCTCCTGGGGGTCGTTGTCTTCGGCCTTCTCACCCTCCTCGCATGGGAGCTGTCCAGGGTGCTCGGGGGCCGGGCGGCCTACATCCAGGTCGGCGCCTCGATTGGGACGATCATGGCGGCGAACGTGTTCTTTGTGATCATCCCCGGCCAGAGGCGGATGGTCGCCGCGATGCGGGAAGGCAGGAAGCCCAACCCGGCCGACGGCACGCGGGGAAAGCAGCGCAGCGTCCACAACAACTACTTCACTCTGCCGGTCGTGTTCATCATGATCAGCAACCACTACGCGGCGACCTTCAGCCACCCCCACGCGTGGGCGGTGCTGGCCCTGATAGGCGCGGCGGGCGTGCTGATCCGCCACTTCTTCAACCGCAGGCACAAGGGGGTCCGCCCCTGGCGGTACGTCGCGGCCGGCGCCGCCCTCCTCGTGATTGTGGCAGTCTGGACGGCGCCGCACATCCAGGCGCTTCCCCCGGTCACGGGTCCGGTCACGCTCGACAGGGTCAGGTCGATCGTGGGCCAGCGCTGCATAGCCTGCCATTCGCAGGCGCCGACGTTTCCCGGCATCACGCAGCCCCCGGCGGGCGTCGTGCTCTTCGGCGCCGACGCGATCGTCCAGAACGCCCAGAGGATCTACCAGCAGGTCGTCGTCACGCGCATCATGCCCCTGGGCAACGCCACCCAGATGACGGACGAGGAGCGCGCCGTGGTTGCCGCCTGGGTCTCCGCCGGCGCCCCGGCGAAATAGCCCTACCCGTTGAGCTCCGCGATCACCTTCCCGTGCAGGCTCTCGTTGGCCGCTGCGAGGATCGAGCGAGCGGGGTAGGGGGCTCCTCCCTTGGAGTCGGTGATGACCCCTCCGGCGCCGCGTATGACGGGCACAAGGGCCGCGATGTCCCAGGGATTCATCTCGGGGTCGAACATCACGTCGGCAAAGCCCGTGGCCACGAGCAGGTAGCCGTAGCAGTCCCCCCAAGTCCGCGCGAGCCGGGCCTTGCCCATGAGCGACTGATATTCGCGCCAGGCCGGGAGCGGGGAGGCCGCGACCGGATCGCTCGTGAGGAGCGTGGCGTCCCCGATCTCCCGAATGTCGCGGGTGTGCACGGCGCGCCCATCCATCGAGGCCGACGCGTTGTCGCCGATCAGGAGCTGGCGGAGGACCGGCTGGTGGATGCATCCGAGGACGGGCTGGCCCTCGAGAAGGAGGCCGATCAGGGTGCCGAAGAGCGGGACCGCCGCGGTGAAGGATTTTGTTCCGTCTATCGGGTCGAGGACCCAGACAAAATCGGCGCCCTCCCGCTCGGACCCAAACTCCTCGCCGATTATCCCGTGGTCCGGGAACCTCTTGTTGATGAGCCCGCGCATCATCTCCTCGGCGCCGCGGTCGGCCGCAGTGACCGGGGAGCGGTCCGCCTTGAGCTCCACGGCAACGCCGGCGCGGCCGAAATAGGGGCGGATGAGGTCGCCGCTCCGCTCGGCAAGCTCGATCATGAATTCGCGGTAGGGATCGAGTTTCACGCACTCCTTCAAAACCCCGAATCGGCACAAAGACACGAAAATTGAGCTCGGACCCGGCCGCATTCCGGGGAAAAGTCGGCGGATGCGCTGGACGGAGCAACCGATATTCTTCATCGATTTTGAGGGCAGCAGGGCCTCGGGCATACTCGAGTACGGCATCGCGACCCTCCACGGGGGCGGCGTGACCGGGGTGGTGACGCGCCTGTGCGCCCCGACCGGCCTCGTGCGGGCCGAGGACACAGAGATTCACGGGCTGGGGGTGGATTCGCTCTCCGGCTGCGCGCCCTTTTCCGGAGACTGGGAGATCTTCGCCGGGCACCGGGAGCGGGGCCCGTTCGCCGCACACTACGCCGGCGTTGAGAATTCCCTCCTGAGGGTCGCGTGGCCCTATCCCCGGGTTTCGCCTGATTTCGCCCGGCCGGGCGGCCAGGCGGCCGAGTGGGGCCCATGGATAGACACGGCGCGGATCTTCCCCCAGTTGTACCCCAATCTCGAGTCGGGCCGCCTGGAATCGCTTGTCGGCGCCTGCGGCCTCCAGGCCGAACTTGACTCTCTGGCGCGGGCCCGCTGCCCGGCGGGGCGCAGGCAATATCACGCCGCGCTCTACGACGCCATTGCGGGCGCCCTCCTCCTCGGCTCCCTGTCGCGCCACCCGCAGCTTGCGGCGCTCACGGTGACGCAGCTTCTGGCCCTGAGCACGCTGGATGCCAGGAGGCGGGACTCGATCGTCCAGCGCGAGCTGTTTTGAGATCCGGGCGCGGGGGTCAGCCCCAGTATTCGGGGTCCGCGGCCGCGGGCACGATGTCAGGCTGGCGGCGGCCGAGCATCTGCAGGGCGACCCCCAGGAAAAAGCCCGGTCCCTGCAGGAGGTAGCGGCCGGCGAGCCGGCGGGGTTCCTGGCCAAGTCTGTAAAGCCATTCGAGCCCGTTGTCCTGCATCCACCGGGGGGCCATCGCTCGGGCGCCGGCCCAGAGCGCGAATGCGGCTCCGACCCCCACGATCGGCGCCCCGATGATCGGGCGCATCGCGTGCGCCCACGCCTCCTGGCGCGGGCAGCCGAGGCCGCAGAACACCAGCCGGGCACCGGAGCCTGTGATTGCGCCGGCGTCCTCCGTTGCCTCCGCCCCGGTGGCGCGTCGAAAACGGGAGGGACGCGCACCCGCAATGCGAAGGCCCGGGTGGTTTGCCCGAAGCCTGGCCTCCAAGGCCTGAAGGAGGGAGGGCGTCGCGCCGAACAGAAAGATGGGAAGCCCCTCGAGGGCCGCCGCCGCGCAGAGACTCCGCATGAGGAACGGACCATAGACGCGCTCGCGCAGCCCCGCGTGGTGGAGCCAGTTGAGAGCCCAGCGCACCGGCTGGCCGTCGGGCAACGCCAGGTCGAGCGAGTTGAGCCGCGCCCTGTACGACGGATCGGCCTGCGCCTCCATCACGGCGTGGACGGCAAGGGCGGAGGCCGCGAAGGGAGCGCCGGCCCGCGCCGCCTGCATTATCCGTTCCGATGCGGAGGCGGGACCGATCGCCGAGACGCCCACGCCGAGGACGTTGCGGCGCGGGACCGGGGGCGGGGTCATGCAGCGAAGCGTGCGAGGAGCCCGGGCAGGCGGCAATCCGCGAGAGAGGCGACGCGCAAGTCGGCGTGGCTGAAGTCATGGTGCCCGGTCGATTCATTCGGGACCGCGACGACCCAGGCTCCGGCGCGCTTGGCGGCGAGCGCGCCCGTGTGCGAGTCCTCAAACGCGACCGCCTCGTGCCCGCGGATGCCGAACCGGTCCAGGACCAGCCTGTAGAGGTCGGGCTCGGGCTTCGGGGACCTCACGTCGCCGAGGCAGGCGGCGAAGTCGAAGCGCTCGATGAGGCCCAGCCGCCTCAGGTGGCCCTCGACGTGCGAACGGCTCGAATTGGACGCGAGGCCGATCCTCAGCCTGGCCTGCCTTGCCTCCTCGATCAGCGGGACAACCCCGGGAAGCACGTGCTGCGCCTCGTTCCTCGCCTTGTGGAAGGCCTTCCGCTTCATCTCCAGCTCGTCCCTGTCGGCATCCGGTCCAAACTCCCGCCACGGATCAAACGCAAAATCGATGTGGCCGACCCTGCTGGCGAAGAGCGGCCTGTCGAACGGAAGCCCGTTGGCGCGGTGCACGTCGCCGTAGGCGTCTATGAGCGCCGTTTCGGTGTCCAGGATCAGTCCGTCGAAGTCAAATATGAGGGAGCGGATCATTCGCGGGCGCCCGAGACTTTTTCGTTGCGACTTGGCCGACGCAAGCGCTGATCGTTTGCCGTACCGGACATGATCCCGCGCCTCGCTCTCATCCTCGCAGCCCTCACGGCGGTGGCGGCCCGCGCCGACGACTCGTTCTCGAGAAGCCTCTCGCCCGGCGACTTCAGCGCGGCGGGCCTGGGCAAGCTGACGCCCGAGGAGCTCGCGAGGCTGGACGCGCTCGTGCGCGGCGAGAAGGCGGGCGCGGCGGCCAAGGCCAAGGAGGAGACGACAAAGGCGGTGACGGCGAGCGTCAGCCAGCAGGTCCAGGAGGAGGACACGGGTGCGGCGCATAAGGCGCCGCCCTCCGGCATCATCCAACGCATGAAGGTTATCCTGAGGCCCGGCACCGAGATCGAGTACACGACGCTCGACGCCGTGCTGGTCGGCCCCTTCCGCGGCTGGCAGCGGGGAACGGTGCTGACGCTCACGAACGGCCAGCAGTGGGTCGTTTCCGACGATGGGGAATACTGGGGCCCAACCGACAAGCCGCTCCGCGTTCGGATCGTTCCGGGTTCGATGGGCAGCTTTTTCATGGAGATCGAGGACGGCGGCAGGCCGCGTGTGAGGTTCCTCAGGCAGTCGCCCGCGGCCCAGGCCGCCCAGCCCCCGCCCGGTCCCTAGCCCTGGGCCGGCGGCGCCTCAAAAGGAACGGCCGTCTCCTCCTCGGTCTCGACGATCCGCGCGATGCTGAGGAGCTTGTCCCCGTCGGCGAGCGTGAGGAGCTTGACGCCCTTCGCGCCGCGGCCGGTTTCCCTGATCTCGCTCACGCGCGTGCGGATGCTCTGGCCCTTTGCCGTCAGGAGCATCACCTCGCCGCCGTCGCGCACGCTCAGGGCCCCGGCCACGTTGACCGAGCCGTCCTCGGGAAGGTCGATGGCGATCACTCCCGTGCCGCCGCGGCTTATCAGGCGGTAGTCCTCGAAGGGCGTCCGCTTGCC
>Ga0302320_10031482_pt1 | contig 10058 bp, 7 predicted proteins | sample Bog_T0_3_FD_202130 | JGI IMG/M metagenome (GOLD analysis project Ga0302320, IMG submission 202130) | Peat permafrost microbial communities from Stordalen Mire near Abisko, Sweden - Bog_T0_3 | ecosystem: Environmental > Terrestrial > Soil > Wetlands > Peat | place: Sweden: Abisko, Stordalen Mire...
TTCTGCGTGGGTCACGTTGGGCCGGAGGCGGCCATCGGCGGCCCGATCGGATTGATCCAGGATGGCGACATCATCGAGATCGACGCGGTCGCCGGCACTTTGAACGTCAAGCTTAGCGACGCGGAATTGGCCAAGCGCAAGAGCCAATGGAAGCCCCGCGAGTCCGACGCGACCTCAGGCTATTTGTGGAAATACGCCCAGCAGGTAGGTCCCGCCGTCAAAGGCGCGGTAACCCATCCAGGCGGGGCGGCCGAGAAGGAATGCTATGCGGATATTTGATGCCGTATTGAGCGTCATGGTGTTGGGTTGCGGCCTTATGGCTGCGCCCGCTTTGGCGTTCGACGGCAGCAAATCCGAAGCGACGACCGTGGTCTCGACCATGACGCCGTCGGAAGCGTTCCGCGACGGCGCGCATTGGCTCAAGGCCGGCGAAACCGCCAAGGGACTCCATGCGCTCGAATACGCCGCCGAGAACGGCCACACTTTGGCGCAGTGGAAACTCGGGCGCATGTATGCCGAAGGCGAGGGCGTTACACAAAACGATCTCAAGGCCTTCGAATATTTCCGCAACATCGCCGACAATCACGCCGAGGACAATCCGGACACGCCGCAGGCGCGCTTCGTCGCCAATGCCTTCGTGGCGCTCGGCCATTATTATCTCGAAGGCATTCCCAAAACCAAGGTCAAGCGCGATCCCGACCGCGCGCGCGAAATGTTTGCCTACGCGGCTTCCTATTTCCGCGATCCAGACGCGCAATATTATCTGGCCAGACTCTATCTCAACGGCACCGGCGCGCCGCACGATCCGCGCCAGGCCGCGCGCTGGTTCGGCCTCTCGGCGCAGAAGGGCCAGTGCTCGGCGCAGGCCATGCTCGGCGCCATGCTGTTTTCCGGTGAGAACGTTCCGCGCCAGGCCGCGCGCGGGCTGATGTGGCTCACGCTCGCCAAGGAAAATTCCGGCCCGGCCGATCAGGTCTGGATCGCCAAACTCTACGACAGCGCCTTCAAACAGGCGACCGAGGACGACCGCGCATTGGCTGGCGTGTTTCTCAAGCGCTGGCTCGAGACGCGTAGGGACTAGGCGCAACCCGTGCTATCTTCCCTCGATATCCAGTTCGATCCACACCGGCACGTGGTCGGACGGCTTTTCCCAGCCGCGCACATGCTTGTCGATGCCGGCACCGGTGAGACGGTCAGCGGCCTGCGGCGACAACAGCAGATGGTCGATGCGGATGCCGTCGTCTTTTTGCCAGGAGCCGGCTTGGTAATCCCAAAACGTGTAGAGCCCTTCGGCATCGCTGGTGGCGCGCAACGCGTCGGTCAGACCAAGATTGATGAGCGCGCGGAACTTTTCGCGCGTTTGCAGCAGGAACAGAGCGTCAGAAGTCCAGGCTTGTGGGCGCCGAGCATCCGCTGAACTGGGGATGACATTGTAATCTCCAGCCAGAATAAGCGGTTCCTCGAGTTCCAAGCGTTCACGTGAAAACGCAATAAGCCGGTCCATCCATTTGAGTTTGTATTCATATTTCTCGCCCGGAGCTGGATTGCCGTTGGGCAAATACAGACTGACCACGCGCACCGCGGCGCCTTTGGTCGAAACTAGGGCTTCCAGGAACCTCGCCTGCAGGTCACTGGAATCGCCCATGAGACCGGACTTCACCTCGTCGAAGGGTGACTTCGACAATAATGCCACGCCGTTGAAGGTCTTTTGACCGTGCACTGCAATATTGTAGCCGAGTGCCTCCAGCGGCTCGCGCGGAAAGGCATCATCCTGACATTTGATTTCTTGGAGGCAAACGATTTCGGGCGCCCGCTCGGCCAGCCAAGCCACCACGCAGTCCATGCGTTGGCGGATAGAATTGACGTTCCAGGTGGCGATTTTCATGAATGGGGGTCCCGGGTGGCCGAATATGCCTGTGGCTGGGGCGTTTACCAGCCCGCGCGGGGATATGCACTACGGGGCGTTTATATGCTAGGAAAGCCGCCATCGCGGCCACGAAAGAGTGGAACTACAAGCCAATTCGCGGAATAGGGAGCGCCGGGCAGGGCCTAATTAGCTCGGACCGAAAAGTACAGATGAAGAAGCGAACGTGGCTATCCGGGGTGGCGGCACACGCTCTGAAACAACGGCCCATGATCAAAAGAAAATGGCTCATTGGTGGTGCGGCGCTTGCGCTGATTTGCGGCGCGTTGCTCGTGCGCGGATTCTGGACCAGTGACGGCGCGGCGCAATCGAAAAACCAAACCGCGCGCGTGGTGCCGGTCGAGACCGCGCTCGCCGAACGCAAAAAAGTTCCAGTGCGCGTTGAGTCGCTGGGTTCCGTCACGCCGATCGCCAGCGTCGCGATCAAAGCCCGTGTCGATACCACGATTACCGCCGTGCATTTTCGCGATGGCCAAGCCGTCAAGAAGGGCGACCTGTTGTTCACGCTCGATAGCCGCGCCATCGAGGCACAAATCGCACAGACCGAGGGCATGGTCGCACGCGACAAAGCGCAGCTTGCAGGCGCCGAGCGCGACGTTACCCGCTACACCGATCTGGTCGCCAAGGCCGCGACCCCGGTGATCAATCTCGACAATGCCAAGACCCAGTCCGAAGTCTACAAGGCCGCCATCATGTCGGACGAGGGCTTGCTGAATAATCTCAAGGTCCAGCTCAGCTATTGCACCATCACGGCGCCGATAGACGGGCGCATCAGCGCAGCCGCCGTCAAGGTCGGCAACTTTGTGCGCCAGGCCGATACGGCGGCCATGGCGACCATCAACCAGATGGCGCCGGTCTATGTGACCTTCACCGTGCCGCAGAAAATTCTGCCGGAAATCCGCCAGGCGCTTAATGCGGAAACCGCGACCATCGAGGCGATCATTCCCGGCGACCAACAGCACGCCTCCGGCCAAGTTACCATGATCGAGAATACGGTGGACAGCGCCACCGGCCTGGCGACGATCCGCGCCACCATGCCCAACGCGCAGGAAGTCCTTTGGCCCGGCACTCTGGTCACGACCGAGCTCACTTTACGCACCGAAGACGCGGTGGTGGTGCCTTCGACCGCCGTGCAAGTCAGCCAGACCGGCAGTTTCGTGTTCGTGGTCAATGACAAGGTGGCAAAGGTACAGCCAATCGTCGTCGAGCGCACCGTTGGCAATCAAACCGTCATCAAGACCGGACTAAGCGGCGGCGAAACTGTCGTCACCGACGGTCAATTGTTGTTGTCGACCGGGACCCACGTCAATCCGCGAAGCGCTAAGGCCGCCGGAACCTAAGCCATGAATATTTCGGAAGTCTGTATCCGCCGCCCGGTTTTGACGACGCTGATGACCGCGTCGTTGATCGTGTTCGGCGCCTTCTCCTACCGGCTGTTGCCAGTGGCGGCGTTGCCGGCGGTCGACTTCCCGACCATCCAGATTACCGCGCAGTTCCCCGGCGCCAGCCCCGAAACCATGGCGGCGTCGGTGGCGTCGCCGATCGAGCGGCAGTTGTCCACGATCTCGGGCATCTCGTCGATGCAGTCGTCGTCCGCGCTCGGCATATCGCAGATCACCATCCAGTTTGATCTAGGCCGCAATATCGACGGCGCCGCCCTTGACGTGCAGACCGCGCTGGCGACCGCGGCGCGCCTATTGCCGGTCGAAATGACCACGCCGCCATCCTTCCGCAAAGTCAATCCGGGCGACTTCCCGGTGCTTTATGTCAGCCTGCGGTCGGACACCATCCCGCTCTCGACGATCGACGATTATGCCGAAACCGTGCTGGCGCCGCAGATTTCACAACTGCCCGGCGTCGCGCAGGTCACGGTCTACGGTGCGCAGAAATTCGCCGTGCGCGTCCAGGTCAATCCGACATTGGCGGCGGCGCGCAATATTTCGCTCGACGATGTGCTTAAAGTCGTCGCCGGCACCAATTCCTCGACGCCGGTCGGCACCCTGACCGGCCCGAAACAGAGCGTGACGCTTACCGCTACCAGCGCGATCGAACACGCCGCCGATTATCGCAACGTCGTAGTGGCCTACCGCAACGGCGCACCGATCAAGCTCAATGAAATCGCGCGCGTGATCGACAGCGTCGAGAACGACAAGATCGCCACCTGGTTCAACGATTCGCGCGCCATCGTGCTGGCGATTCAGCGCCAGCCCGACGCCAATACTGTCGCGGTGGTCGACATGGTGCGCGACAAGCTGCCGGGCATGCGCGCGCAGGTTCCGCCCGCTATCGAGATGGCGACGATGTTCGACCGCTCGGTCTCGATCCGTGCCGCGGTGAGCGACGTCGAGGAAACGCTGTTGATCGCCATTTCGCTGGTGATCATGGTGATCTTTTTGTTCCTGCGAAAGGTTTCCGCCACCATTATCCCGGCGCTGGCCGTGCCGGTCTCGCTGATCTCTACCTGCGCCGCGATGTATGCCTTCGGTTTTTCCATCAACAATATGACGCTGCTGGCGCTCACTTTGTCGGTCGGCTTCGTAGTCGATGACGCCATCGTGATGCTGGAAAACATCGTGCGCCACATCGAGGGCGGCATGCGCCCGTTTGAGGCGGCCCTGAAAGGCTCGCGCGAAATTGGCTTCACCATCGTGTCGATCACTTTCTCGTTGATCGCAGTGTTTATCCCGGTGCTGTTGATGGGGGGCATGGTCGGCCGCGTGTTCCGCGAATTCGCGGTTTCGATCGCCGTGGCGATCGTCGTCTCCGGCTTTGTTTCGCTTACGCTCACGCCCATGCTGTGCGCGCGCGTGTTGAGCAGCCATCACGCCGATGAAAAGCAGAATATTGTGCTGCGCACCTTCGAGCGCTTCTTCGAATTCCTGCTCCGCACCTATCAATGGACGCTGGATCGCGTGCTGGCCCACAGGTCGATCATGCTGGGCGTGACAATCGCCACGCTGGCCGGAACAATCGTCCTCTATGCGGTCGCGCCTAAAGGATTCTTCCCGACCGAAGATACCGGCTATGTGATCGGCATCACCGAAGGAGCGACCGACGTTTCGTTTCTGCAAATGTCCGCGCTGCAAAAGCAAGTCGCCAATATCGTGCATGCCGACAAGGCGGTCGATTACGTCAATTCCACGGTCGGCGCCGGCGGCCCCAATACCGTCGGCAATTCCGGCCGCATGCTGATCGCGCTTAAGCCGCGAGACGAGCGCGATAGCCAGGCGAGGATTCTCGCGCGCCTGCGCACGTCCGCCAATGTCGTTCCCGGCATCTCGATTTTCTTCCAGCCGATCCAGAACATCAATCTCGGCGGCAAGCTGTCCAAGAGCGCCTACCAATACACCCTGACATCGAACGATACCGCCGCGCTTTATAAGGTGGCGCCGGAACTGCGCGACAAGATTGCGAAGATACCTGGTCTGCTCGACGTCACCACTGATCTTTACGTCAAGAATCCGCAGGTCACGATTCAGATCGATCGCGAGAAGGCGGCGGTCTATGGCGTGAGCATCGATGCCGTGCGCCAGGAACTCTATGACGCCTTCGGCGTGCGCCAGGTTGCCACGATTTATTCGCCGGTGAATACCTATCAGGTCATTTTGGAGACCCAGCCGGAATTCCAGGTCGGGCCGGACGATCTCGCCCGCATCTATCTCAAGACCACCAATGGCACGGTGGTGCCGCTCTCGGCGGTCACTCAATTCGTGCGCACGGTCGGTCCCTTGCAGGTCAACCATCAGGGCCAGCAACCGGCCGTGACCATCTCATTCAATCTGGCGCAGGGCTTCTCGCTCGGCCAAGCGGTCGATGCTATCCAGAAGCTCGAGCGCGATGATCGCGTGCCGGCCACCATCACCACCGGGTTCCAAGGCACCGCCCAGGTATTCCAGGATTCCTTGCGCGGGCAGGGCATTTTGATCTTGGCGGCGATCTTTGCCGCCTATGTCGTGCTCGGCATCTTGTATGAAAGTTTCATCCATCCGATCACCATCATTTCCGGCCTGCCGTCGGCCGGTATTGGCGCCATACTGACGCTGATGCTGTTCGGAATGGATCTGTCGGTGATCGCCATGATCGGCATCGTGATGCTGGTCGGTATCGTGAAAAAGAACGCGATCATGATGATCGACTTCGCGATTGGACGCCGCCGCGTCGGGCTTTCTGCCGAAGCCGCGATCCGCGAAGCCGCCGTTCTGCGGTTCCGCCCGATCATGATGACGACCTTCGCGGCCATTTTCGGCACACTGCCTATCGCGCTCGGCACCGGCGCCGGCGCCGAATTGCGCCAGCCGCTCGGCGTCGCTGTCGTGGGCGGCCTGTGCGTGTCGCAATTGCTCACGCTCTACATCACGCCGGTGATCTATCTCTATCTCGACCGCTTCGACCGCATGATCAAGCGCCGGCTGGAGCCGCAGCTCGAGGAAGTGCCGCATGCCCCGCCCGCGGTGGCGGCGGAGTAGTTCGGTCCCAACGCCACTCGCGCGGTGGCACGAATGTTGCTGGCAATACCATTGTCGTATCGATTGGAGGATTGCCCGTGCGCCGTTCCTGGATTGCCGCAATAGCCCTTCTCATGGCCGCGTCGCTGCCCGCCTACGCCGCCGATTGGCCGGTCAAGCCTATCCGGGCAATCATCCCCTTCGGCCCTGGCAGCGCCACCGACGTCATCCCGCGCGTCGTCTTCGACAAGCTTAGCGGCCTGCTTGGCCAGCAAATCGTAGTCGAGAACAAAGGCGGCGCCGGCAGCACCCTCGGCACCGGCATGGTCGCTAAGGCCGATCCCGACGGCTACACGCTGCTGGCTACCTCGTCGGCCTATACCATCGCGCCGTCGCTTTATTCGTCGCTCAGCTATGACGCCGCGCGCGATTTGACCGCTGTCGGTCTTATCGGCAGTTCGCCCAACGTGCTCATTATCTCGGCCGAAAAAGGCATCAATACCGTGCAGGATTTTGTCGCCGCGGCGAAAGCCAAGCCCGGCACCTTTACGTTCGCTACCGTTGGCGTCGGCTCGGCGGTGCATATGAGCGCCGAACGTTTCCGCATGTCGGCAGGTTACGAGGCGGTGCATGTGCCGTTCAAGGGCGGCGCCGAAGCACTCACCGAAGTCCTCTCCGGTCGCGTCGATTATTATTTCTGTCCGATTGCCACCGCGCTTCCCTTCATCCGTGACGGCAAGCTCAAGGCGCTCGCCGTGAGCAGCCGCACGCGCGCGGCGCAATTGCCCGACGTGCCGACCACGCTGGAGGCCGGATACAAGGACAGCGACTATTCGTTCTGGATCGGCGTGTTCTTGCCGGCTGCAACGCCGCACGAGATCGTCGCCAAGCTCAATGCCGAGATGATCAAGGCGGTGCAGACGCCCGAGGTGACGAATAAACTGGCCGCGCTCGGCGTCGTGCCGGCGGCGTTGTCGCCGGCCGAGTTCGAAGCCCAGGTGAAAAGCGAACTCGCCGCCAATCCCGCCTTCGCCAAGGCGGCGGGCATGAAAATGAATTAGAGTGATTTAGAGCGAAAAACTCGTGCCACAGCCGCAGGATGCGGTCGCCTTCGGGTTTTTCACCTTGAACGAGGCTCCGATCAGGTCATCGACAAAATCGATTTCCGACCCGGCCATGTAATCGACCGAAACCTTGTCGATCAAGACAGTAGCGCCATCGCGCGCGATCACCAGGTCGTCGTCGGTCTTGGCGCGTTCCATGCCGAATTTGTACTGGAAGCCGGAACAGCCGCCGCCCTCGACGCTCACGCGCAGCATGGTGCCTTCCGGCTCCGATTTGAGGATCTCGCCGATCCGCCGGGCCGCCCTTTCGCTGACTGTGACGCTTGCGTCCATACCTTGTCCTTCGCCGGTCATGCTATAGGCATTCGGCCTTACCGATAGTTAAGTGCGCCGGACCGGCAGGTCAATGCTAGCGGGTTGAACGGAAATGGCGATCGAAACCGCGATTAAACGTGCCGTCTATGCTTCCGATCCGGCCAAAAGCCGCGGCCGGCGCTGGTTCGAACCTGCAAGCCCGACCCGCAATGCGTTCCGGCGCGACAGCGACCGCATCATCCATTCCGCGGCCTTCCGCAGGCTCGCCCACAAGACCCAAGTTTTCGTGTATCACGAGGGCGATCACTACCGCACACGGCTCACCCATACGCTTGAAGTTGCCCAGATCGCGCGTTCGCTGGCGCGCGCGCTCGGTCTCGATGAGGATCTCGCCGAAGCTTTGGCGCTCGCCCACGATCTCGGCCACCCGCCATTCGGCCATGCCGGCGAGCGCGCACTCGACGAAGCCTTGAGTGCATTCGGCGGCTTCGACCATAACGCGCAGGCGCTGCGCATCGTCACTGATCTTGAGCGTCGCTATGCCGGCTTCGACGGTCTCAATCTCACCTGGGAAACGCTCGAAGGACTGGTCAAGCACAATGGCCCGCTCACAGACCGCGCCGGCAACCCGGTCGCCCGTTATGCCGAACACGGTGTGCCGGCGGCCATCACCGCCTACAGCAAGATCCAGGACCTCGAATTATGGTCGCAGCCGAGTGCCGAAGCGCAAGTCGCGGCCTTATCCGACGATATCGCCTATGACGCCCACGACATTGACGACGGCCTGCGCGCCGATTTGTTCACGCTCGATGACATCGCCGAAGTGCCGCTGATCGGCGACATCCTGCGCGGCATCTCAGAACGCCATCAAACTATCGACCAGAGCCGGCGCGTGCATGAGGTCGTGCGCGCGCTGATCACCCGCATGATCGAGGATGTGATTGCCGAAAACGCACGTCGCGTCGCCGCGCACAAGCCCTCGGCGGTCGAAGTACGCCAGGCCAAAGGCCCGCTGATTGCGTTTTCGCGGGCCATGCAAAACGCCGACACCGCCATCAAGGGATTTTTGTACCCGCGGATGTACCGGCACGAACGCGTAATGCGGGTAATGGGCGAGGCGGAAGCCGTGGTCCGCGACTTGTTCGCGTATTATTCGCAAACCCCCGCCGATCTGCCGGCGGAATGGGCGGAGGGCATCGAGAACGCCGATGAATCCGCCCGTGCGCGCCGCATCGCCGATTACATCGCCGGCATGACCGACCGTTACGCCCAGATCGAGCACGCGAAATATTTCAAAGAGACGCCGCCGCTGCGGTAAATCAGGCAAATTTTACGTCGCGCGGCGCGTATTCGGCGATCAAGCGGATAATTCGCGCGACCGGCTGCGGCCGGCTGATGAAAAAGCCTTGCACCTCATTGCAACCGAGCATGCGCACCTGCGCCAGCTGCTCGGAGGTCTCGACGCCCTCGGCGGTCGTGATCATGCCGAGGCTCGCCGCCATGGTCGTCACCGCGCGCACGATCGCAAGCGCGTCGTCGTGCGAGAGGTCCTTGATGAAGCAGCGGTCGATCTTGAGTTTGTCGAACGGAAATTGGCGCAAATAACTCAACGCCGAGAAGCCGGTACCGAAATCGTCCATCGAGATTTTCACGCCCAGTTCGCGCAGGCGATGCAGCGCGACCAGCGTCGCTTCTGTGTTTTGCATCATCACCGACTCGGTGATCTCCAGTTCCAGCCGGCACGCCGGCAGGCCCGAGGAGGCGAGGGCATTCACCACTGTCGGCACCAAATTCGCGCTCGCCACCTGGATCGGCGATAGATTGACCGCGACCTTGACGTCGCCCGGCCATTTCGCCGCGTCGGCGCAAGCTTTGCGCAGAACCCATTCGCCAAGCGGCACGATGAGGCCGATCTCCTCCGCCACCGGAATGAATTCGCCCGGCGGGACCACGCCGCGGTGCGGATGCTGCCAGCGCACCAGCGCTTCGGCACAGGAAATCGTGTTGTCGGCCAGGTTCAGGATCGGCTGATAATGCAGGATGAATTCGGCTTCCGCCAAGGCGGTGCGCAATTCGCTTTCGAGTGCGCGGCGCGCCTTGATGCAGGCGTCCATTTCCGGCTCGAAGAAGCGAAAGGTGCCGCGCCCGTCGGCCTTGGCGCGATAGAGCGCCAGATCGGCATTCTTGAGCAATTCGTCCGGCTCCGCGCCGTCGTCGGGCGCCACCGCGATGCCGATGCTGGTGTCGGTAAGTACCGCATGGCCGCTTAGGTCATAAGGCGCGCGCACGGCCTCGCCGATGCGTTGCGCC
>Ga0302320_10031483_pt1 | contig 10058 bp, 13 predicted proteins | sample Bog_T0_3_FD_202130 | JGI IMG/M metagenome (GOLD analysis project Ga0302320, IMG submission 202130) | Peat permafrost microbial communities from Stordalen Mire near Abisko, Sweden - Bog_T0_3 | ecosystem: Environmental > Terrestrial > Soil > Wetlands > Peat | place: Sweden: Abisko, Stordalen Mire...
GTCATCTCAGTTACCTTGTTCGAGAAAATGCCCATTTCACAGGCACTTCAGCAGAAGAACTACACAAGTCCGCAGCTAACTGACTCCAACCAGTTGATTCTGTTCAACTTTTAACCGGACAGTAGTGACACGAGGTCACGAATCCAAGCGGATTTGTCGTTTGCGGCCAAAGGGGGTGTGCTCATGGGAGAAGTACCTTTCTCGCTTCCGTGAACTGGCTGAAGGCGCGGAAGCGGTACGTTCTTGCCCGCAGGGTCATGTCCGGCGCTCTCAACTCCGGTACATTGGTTTTGCGCTCACCCACGTCGCCGAGGGTGACGTTCATCGTCCGCATCATTCGCTGCAAGTCCGGCCGTCTGGCGTCCATCCGAATTTCGACAGGCGAGAACGCCTCCCGAAAGGCCGTCACATCCGGCTCCAACTTCGGATTCTCCCATGACGATGCGACTCCATCCTGAAAATGGTTACCCATGATGCGCAATGGCGGATCGATCATCATGAATGGGTCGATCGCTCATCTCAAGGGGATGCCGGGGTTGAGCGTGTATGCAGGCAGCAAGGCTGCGCTGCGGTCGTTTTCGCGCTCCTGGGCGGTGGAACTTGCGGAGCGCAGGATTCGCGTCAACGTGCTCAGCCCCGGGCCGATTGCGACGAACGCAATGGCCAATCTTCCGGCAGAAGCGAAGGAATACTTCCTGTCAGGAATTCCACGCAAAGAGTTCGGACGCTCAGAAGAGATTGCAGCAACAGCTCTCTTTCTCGCTTCCGACGACTCAAGTTTTGTTAACGGCAGCGAAATCTGTGTCGATGGTGGTCTGGCCCAGATCTGAGTGCCCGTTCTCAGATCGTTCTCCTTGGGCATCGTTGTGGTCCTCGGGAGAGTCTCTCTAAGGAGATTGGCGAATAGATCTCGGCACTGTCGAACTCCGCGGCACTGGTAGGCAAGGCTTTTGCTTATCTGATATTGGGTGTCGAGGATGCGACTCACGCACTCGTTGGGACGAACGTCAAGCCACGCGCTGCCAAGATGGGCAATGAGGAACTGGAGAACTGACTGCTACGGCTGCTCACGCCTAAGATTCACTTTCGCCTTTTTTGGAAGCGCACATCGATGGGAAGGCGTTAGTCTTGCTGGAAATTGAACGCGCCTACCGACAGCCGGTTCAGTTCGGCGGAATGGAGTGTATTCGTGTTGGCTCCAACAAGAAAAAGCTGAAGGAGTTTCCTGAGAAGGAGCGGGCGCTTTGGCGATTGTTCAACAAGGCCCTGTTTGAAAACGGGATTGCCCTCGGCAACCCGGACTGTCTGCTTGGCTCCGCACCTGCCAGCGGCCATCATCTATGCTGAAAGCACCGGGCCTGGATGCACTTCCAGCGGTTTCCCTGCAGCCGAAGCGAAAGGAAGACTTATGAGCAATGCGTGTCTCTGTGCGGAAATGGCTGGTCCGGGTGCCGTTCTCCATCCACATTGCTTCGGCCAGGTCTGGCTCTTTGAAGGCGTGCCGTCCGAGGCCATGACCGATCTCGCCAGGCGCTTCGTCCGCAGAAGTCTTTCCGCCGGCCAAGAGATCTTCCGCCAAGGTGACCGCGCCGATAGCATGTATCTCATCAAGATGGGCGCAGTGAAGCTCTGGAAGGTGACCGAAGAAGGTCGCATCCTCACCCTCGACATTCGCCGCGCGGGAGAGTGGCTCGGCGAAAACGTCCTGCTCGAAGAAGGCAAGTATCCCGTCGGGGCCACTTGCCTTGAGCGCACCCTCCTCTGCGGCATCGACCGCAAGCCCTTCGAGAGCCTGGTTCTCGATTACCCCGCCGTCGGCCTTGCCGTCATTCGCAATCTCTCGCGCCGCATTCAGTACCTCTCGGAAAAGGTCGGCGCTCTCGCCGAGCCCAACCTCGACGACCGCCTCTACGAGGTGCTGGTCAACGTCGCGCGTGAAGCCGGCACCCGCGTTGCCGGGGGCTGGACCATCGCCTTCCCCCTTACCCACGAGGAGATCGGCTTCATCGTCGGTGCCCATCGCGTCAGCGTGACGCGCACCCTCGGCAAACTCCGCGATCTGGGAAAGATCCGCACCGAAGGCAAGCTTCTCTTCATCCGTGATCTCGCCGTCGCCGGCTGATTCACCGCCATCTCCCGCAAAAAACTCCCGGCCATGTAGTGCCCGCTACAACGCCGCGGGCCGCAACCTGCCAGAATCTGAATAGCGGCAGTAAGAACCCGCACGTTACAGGTTCACGATCTTTCGTGGCATATCAGTTCCTTTCGCCGCTTGGCCTTTGGCCTGCGGCGCAATCGTCCTGCCGGACAAGAGAAAAGGTCCGCCAACTCTCTCTGGAGACACCATCATGGTCAGCATTCCCAAGCACGTTCAGGAGTTTCTTCCCGGCAAGCTCGCATGGGTGGCAACCGCCTCCCGCGACGGCATGCCCAACGCCACTCCCAAAGGCACCCTCAAACTGCTCGATGAGCATCATGTGCTCTTCGCCGATCTCTTCTCTTTGAAGACGCGCAGGAACCTCGAGGAAAACAAGAAGGTCGCCGTCACCGTGGCCGATACCACGACCGGCAAGGGCTATCAGATCAAGGGAACCGCCGAACTACTGGACTCAGGCCAGCTCTTCGACGAAACCGCTGAGCAATTAAAGGCCTCGCCCAAGCAGTTGCCGCCCATGCATCATCTGGTGAAGATCACCGTGGAATCGGTATTCGATCAGTCGGTCGGCGCAGAAGCCGGCAAGCAGATCGCCTGAAGATTACTGGACTGCCCGGCCATTGAACAGCCCCTCAATGGCCCGCTCCATATGGACGCCGCGCGAACCCTTCACCAGTACCACGTCGCCAGGCAGCAACCTGCCTGCGAGCCAGTGACCCGCAGTCTCCGCATCTGGCAGGAATACCGCCGCGACACCGCGTGAACAATCTGCAGCTACAGCGACACGCGATGCCCCGTTTCCGCGAACGCGCAGTTTTTCAATTTTCTTTCCGCACGGATGACTGGATACCAGCTACCGATGGATGCGGTCTTGGTTGAGATAAGAGCGAATTGGAATGTGCATGTTGGGAGAAATCTTTGCAGGAGATCGGAACGTAACAGATGACGAATCAGTCAACTAAGGATGAGGGGCGGAGAGAGTTGGAGAGCGTTCACAAGTGTCCCAAGTGCGGGCACTTGATAAATCTGGACGAGACTGATTTGAGGGTCATCTCCACGGGAATGATCTCTTGCCCAAACTGTAAGTGGTTCGGTCCGGTCCGAATCACAATTACGGAGGAATTGAGAAGTTCTACCGACTGATCTAGCGTACCGTGAGGGCCGGCCGGATCACTGAACGGCAACAGAAAGCAAACCTTGCTCGCCGTCCTAATCCCAATCCGCAATGCCGGTCATGAAGGTTCTCACCAGCTCGCTTGCGGTCTTTGATTCATTGTCTGTGCGCGATGCAAGATAGGTCTTCAGGAGGAGCGTCTTCTCGGCGAGAGGCCGCACCGTGATGCCATTGCGGGCCATGACCAGAGCGCCCGCTTTGACGAAAAATGCGAGGCATGAGCCATCGGCAACAAACGGAAAAGCCTCTTCCGGTGCCGTGATGTGGTAGATCTTCGCAGGAGTAATCTTTCTGCTTTCGGCAAGCTTCATGACGGCGTCGTAGAGCGGCGGATGAATCCGGCGCTCGAAGATGACCCAGCAGCGGCCAGCCATTGCATCGAGCGTCAAAGACGGTTTTGCCGCCAACTCATCCTGCTTCGACATGCCAATGTAAAAAGGATCTTCGGCTACCTTGAGTGTAGTCAGGATACGTGACTTCGGTGGTTCGGTAACGATCGCGAAATCGAGTCCACCGTCGATCAGTTCCTGCGTAAGTCCGTAGGAGTATTGGCTGGTCAGCTCAATCTGGAAATCCGGGTGAGATGGCAGTTTGATGGAAAGGAGCTTGGAGGTCAGCGCCGGGTCGGTATAGGGAGACTTACCGACATACAACACAGTCTTGGCGTTCTCACCCACCGCGCGCGCAGCCACGAGCGCCCTTTCCCCGTAGAGGAGGGCGATTCGCGCCTTCTCGATATAGGCTTCGCCTGCGGCGGTTAACCTTACCATCCGATGATTCCTGGTGAAGAGTTGGACACCGGCAATTGCCTCCAGCTCAGCTATGTTTCTCGTAAGCATCGGCTGGCTGACCTCCAGTTCCTCTGCGGCGCGGCCGAAGTTCAGTTTCTCGGCGAGGGCGATAACGGACTCCATGTACTTCGTGTTGTTGCGTGCCATCGTTCCTCCTCCACCGTTCCGCTGGGCAGTAGTAGATGGGAAGCTGCAGAACGTTGGTTTTGAAACACGGCAGGTCATCAATCGGTCCGTCGTGGAATAGAATTCGAAGACATCCCATCACAAATGCCATCCAATTTTACGCGCAATCAGATGACCTTGGCCGCCAGTCTAGGAGTTGGCCGACGCAGTCATAACCCCAGGTAATCACCGGCCTTCAAAAGAGTATTGGACTTCTGTCGAAGGAAGGATGAATCGTATTAGCTTATAGTGGCTCGATTTTGGACGCCGCAGACTCAACCTGGCGCAGATAGCCAAATAGTCCATTCCTGATGCGGCCGGCAGGTCTTCCCCATCTGCCAGTCCACTTTCCCGTATCGGAGTGCGGATTGAAAAAAAGGACATTCGTAAGCCGCGGGATATTGCAAGCGCCCTTGGTGTCTGTTCCCCCAAGCTCATCAGGGAAAGTCTGTATGCAAAACAGAAATCCAATCGAGGTCAATGTCTTCATCGTCATGACTGCACAGGAAGGCAACTTCAACCGGGCAGCAGAAAAGCTCGGGATTACTCCGCCGTCACTTACCAGAAGGGCTGCGTCACTCGATAGGGACATCGGCGTAAAGCTGTTCGTGCGATCGACACGGAGTGTGGCGTTGACCGCAGCGGGCAGGCTGTTTGTACAGAAATCATCCTTGTCGCTGAGCCATGCCGAACGCGCCTGGGATCTGGCAAGATTTCAGGGAGAAGTGGACAGCGGACCTTATCGGGTCGGCTATTCGCCATACACGCACTCTGCGGTTCTGCCGCTGCTGTATAGCGCGAGTCCGGTATTGCATCCCCTAGGCGATGAACCTTCAGGTGTAGTCGTTGAGACGGCAAATTCGTTGGAATTGGTTGAGCAGGTTCTGCGCGGCAGGCTGCAGCCGGCGCTATGCGTTGGATCAATCACGGACAGCGATCTCTGGGTACAGCGAGTGGGACAGGAGGGATTTACCGCGAGCATATCGGGCAATCACCGGTTTTGCCCAGAAAACTGATGTAACCGTGTATGACCTTGCGTGTCGTAAGAATGACCGTAACACGCCGTAAGCAAGGGAAGCATACCGCTCCCTACACCCCTGGCTGCGAAGATGCATCTCGTGCATTTGTCGCCTTTAACTGACAATCTTGCCGACACAAAAAATCGGGAAGGTCGGGTTGTGATAGGAGAAAGTGTGAATGAGTTACCTCATTGAACACAAGGCACAGACCATTTTTGTCTCTGCTTCGTCCGTTAAAGAGAACGGCAAGAAGCGCAGGATTGTGATCGAAAGCCGCCCGGAGTTCGCTATTGTCCGACTTCTCGGGGCGAAGGGACAGTTTCCCATTGCCTGGGAAATGATCTATGAGGCCGCGATGCGGCACCACGCAGAAAACCTCCGATTGGAAGCTGAAGCGGAGAAGTCGCACAAGGCACAAAGCAGGAAGCGTACCGATTAGCCTGTCGGGGGAACAAAATCAAACCAGCATTCTGAATCGAAATGAGCTTGCTCTCACTCTTTCATTTATGCGAAAGTATTGAAATGTACATTGCATAACGAATACCGGAAAGATGAGGCGAACCTTGCAGAACCCATTTTGACTCAACTTCGTATCGAGGACGTTTCGTATGCATCTTCCGATAGGCATCCCTCTGATTGTCGCGAGAGATTGTGGCGCACAAAAAGCGAGGACATACCTGTAATCGACGCACAGCGGAAGGAGAAAAATGACCTTGAACCAAGAACCATTTGTATCCGCAGATGAAGCTGCCAAGTTTCTTGGCATCAAACGCAGATTCTTGCTCTCCCTCGCACGTCAGGGTGTCGGCGGCGCGTATGCGCTCGGCACGGGCGGTATCCGTAGGGTATGGGTATTTCGGCTCTCAGAACTGTCCGAAACTATCGCTTCCAAGCGGTATCATTTGATCCATGGCAGTCCCCGTTGAGAGGAGCTTTTGTGGCTTATCAGCGTGGATCATTGAAGAAAGTACCGCGCAAGGAAGGAGACACCTGGGTGCTCCGCTACAGGGTCAGCAGTTCGGACGGACGGCGGGTTGAAAACACCCTGCCCGTTGGCCTTGTTCGGGATTTCCCGAGCGAGAAGGCCGCTTGGCGCGAGGTGGACAGGCTCGGCCTGCTTATCCGCGTCAATAGCGACGGCCCTGCTCCCGGTCGCATTCATTTCTCCGCTCTTGCCGAGCATTACCTGAAGGCGGACTTCGGCGCGGACGCAGTGCGTCCGAAAACCGACGGAACGACCTCGAACACTCAACAGATTGTCCGACAGCATCTCATCCCCCGTTGGGGGCATGAGATTGCCGAGGACATCAAGCCTCTGGATCTTCAGCGTTGGCTGAAGTCGCTGCACTCGGATAAGGATCTTGCCTGGACGACGGTTTCCAAGATTCGCGGCGTCTTGCTGCGCATCTACAAAGTCGGCATCCTGCACGAGTTGGTTTCCAAAAATCCTGCGCAGGTCGTCGAAACACGCAGCACAACAAACTACAGGGCTATTGTCATCACGCCGCAACAAACACGGTCGATTCTGCGCATGTTGTCCAGTCCGCTCCACCGCATTCTGGTGTTCACCTGTGCCGCTACCGCTCTGCGTTCGTCAGAGTTGCTTGCGCTTCGGTGGGCTGACATCCGGTTTGAGGATGAGCGGATACGGGTCTCCAAGCGCTGGCTAAGAGGAAAAGACGGGGAAACCAAGACGGCAAGATCGGACGGTTTTGTGCCGCTGCACCCTCGTCTGGGACGTCATCTGAAAGCTTGGCATTCACGGACGCCTTATGGAAAGGACACGGATTTCGTGTTTCCTTCTTTCAAGGCAAACGGGAAGGTCCCGATTTCGCCCTCTGTGTTTGTAGCGGATCACCTCCGTACGGCTGCTGTTGGGGTCGGAGTCCAGGTGCCCGAAGGGCACCGGTTTGGCTTGCATAATCTCCGCCATTCTCTTTCCAACTGGATGGTGAACAAGGCAAAGGTTGAGCCGAAGACGGTGCAGGGGATTCTACGACATAGCCGGATTCAGACGACGCTGGATCTGTACACCCAGCAGGACTCGGATCAAGCACGGGCGGCGCAAGGTCAGTTTCTTGTGGCACTACAGACGCACACTGCAATGGTGCAATAGATGTGGGTTGAAATGTGGGTTGATTTTTTCGGCTGTAAAGGCCGTAAGTTATAGATTTATATGGTGGGCGCTGCAGGATTCGAACCTGCGACTTCCACCGTGTGAAGGTGGCGTCCCTGAGCAGTTTTGTTGACGGCAAAGGGGTTAGAAGCCGGGAAAGTCGGTAAAACCGGCAAAATCGGCGCTATTTGCTACCAAATTGCTACCAATTCTTCTCACCAATCACCGCAGTGGGCAATTGGGCTGAACGTGCAGGGTCAGCCCAAGCATCTTTCGTTGACTCCGCGTGACTCTCGATTCGTATTTGAGCAAGCTCGCGAGTGACCTGGATTGAACCGATAGGGTTTTCTGGCCTGGGATGTGAGTAATTTCGTTAAGCGACTTGGGTCCGGTAGGGGCGGAGGGATTCGAAGCCTCGTTCCCAAGTGGTCACTATGCCGTTTTCTTAGTTGGATTTAACAGCAAAATGTCGCTGCTTCAGGGACTTGCCAGAGTTCTCTAGCTTGCCCGTCTTTCCCGATTCTCTCACCGATGGACAAAATTCCGCAAGAATTTGGTATCACTGGTATCACCCCTCCTTCGAGATCACCTGAAGGCGAACTGACGCCGTCGCGCCAAGTCCATCATCGTGCAGGTTTATCCTGATCTTTGTTGGGTGGTCCGCCGCCTGATCTTCAAAGAGAACACTACGGGAGGTCGTGCTGTTAGCGGCTCAAATCGGAATTTTATGGAGATTCAGGTTGTTGGCGTTGATCTGGCCAGGCCGTATTCCATCTGGCAGGGGGGATGGACCAAGATAGTGGCCAGGGACCGACTGTCGCGTTCTCAGATTTGTGGTCTACGCGGTGAAGATTCGGCTCTATCTAGGTCATGGCTAGCATTTCCTCTGGGTCAAAAATCCCGGGGCTGATCACTCCGGATCACTTGATTTTCACGGTTGCGAAGAAGGCTCCTTCGTCGGCCGGCAATAGGTGCGTCATTGATCACTGGTCTGCTTGCCCTGGAGTGGAATAATGAACTGAATAATCATTGTGAGTAGCCAGGTATTGCTTCTGTCGCGATGGATGGGCAAGTAGGTTGTTGCCCGAGGTATGCACCCTCCAGCAGCGGTGTATATCGGACGATGAGAAAGCAAGGAAATCATTCTTGGATACACAATTTGAGAAGGATCCCATTCTGACGGTGGATGATGTCGCACAAAGACTGAATGTGAGCAAAGACTGGGTTTGGGACCATTCCTCCCGCAAATACCCCCTGCTGCCTGTTATTCGATTCGGTAACGGCACTCTCAGGTACAAGGCAAGTCGAATTGAAGAGTTTATCGATGAGCAGGAGCGGAGTACAGCGCTGAAGCAAAGACGGAAATGAACGCGCTCGCTCCAATTAGGGTCTACTTCGAAAGAAGCAGAAAGCAGTCGCACACTTCGCGCCTGCTCATCAACCTCGAAGCAGCCCAACTGCCGGGCCAGGTAGAGCTTCCGCCTGTAGAACGCTTGATTTGCGTTCACGCCATGCTGCCGGGCAAGCGATGCAACTGACAAAGGCGACGAAAGTGTCTCTTCCGCGATCCGCCGCGTCTCCTCTATTGTCCAATACCGCCGCCGGCCTTGAATGACTTCAGAAGCTTCAACAATCTCATCCGTCCACGCCCCTCCGTGCTATATGGCCACCACAAGTCGAGCTCAAATCCTCAGCAGCACCAAGACAAGGCGGGGGCTTCCTGAAGCCTAACCAAGAGGGGAACGATCGCAAACCCCGGAAACTACGGGGCCGAATCTGCATTTAACGATAGCCTGACAGGCGCTCGATAGGTCACACTTTTATAATCATGACACTGAGGGTCTCGGGATGGGCAGCCAGCCAATTCGCATCTTGAGCGTCGAAGACCATCCCGTTTTCCGGGAGGGCTTGAGCACGATCATTGCTTCTCAAACAGACATGATTCTCGTTGCGCAGGCCACCGATGCCGCTGAGGCGCTGTTGGAGTTCCGTCAACACCGCCCCGATGTCACGCTGATGGATTTCCGTCTCCCTGGCACGAATGGCACTGATGCAATTGTTGCCATTCGGGGAGAATTTCCCCAGGCGCGTATTGTCATGCTGACCACCTCCGATGGTGATGGCGAGATCCAGCGGGCCATGCGGGCCGGGGCATCCGGGTACATTCTCAAGAGCATGCCGAAGAACGAATTGCTGGGGGTGATCCGGACGGTCCACGCAGGTCGACGGTACCTCCCTCCGGAAGTTGCGGCGCGCCTCTCAGAGCACTACGGCGAAGACGATCTCAGTGACCGAGAGTTGCAGGTACTCCGGCTCATCCGTGACGGGCATCGAAATAAGCAGATCGCCGATCAACTTGCCATTGCTGAGACTACGGTCAATTTTCACATCAGAAATCTGGTGGACAAACTGCAGGCGAACGACAGAACTCATGCTGTCACTATTGCGGTAAGACGAGGTTTGCTCGAAATCTGATGCCGTACTGTAGAAAACTGCAGCCTACGAGCAGCAGATTGTGACATTCCATGAGTGCCTAATTCCGATTAAGATGAAACGCTGAAGCGAGTGCTCGTTGATGCGAATGCCGTGGAATAGATGGCTTCCCCGCGGCGACATAACACTAGCCGCAGGAACTTGC
>Ga0302320_10031484_pt1 | contig 10058 bp, 8 predicted proteins | sample Bog_T0_3_FD_202130 | JGI IMG/M metagenome (GOLD analysis project Ga0302320, IMG submission 202130) | Peat permafrost microbial communities from Stordalen Mire near Abisko, Sweden - Bog_T0_3 | ecosystem: Environmental > Terrestrial > Soil > Wetlands > Peat | place: Sweden: Abisko, Stordalen Mire...
GTGACACGTGGGATGAGGCAGATCGATAGCGAGGAAGAGACTATGTTGTCGATGGGGTCTGGCAACCGATTTCTCGGATTGAATCGTGCCTTAGAAAGCACTCTGCGGCAGCGCTTGCTTCCCCATCTCAGGCTGGGGGCAGCGCTAAGCGAATTGTCCTCCACAGCAGAGCTGGTACTCAATTCGTTCTTTGGAACAATAGAAATCCCAAACGAATGTCTTCAGTTCGGCTTGCTTGCGATTGGCCGTCCTCGACTTTGGAAAAGCTCCAATCGAACTTTAACCTCTCTCGAGATGAATGAAATTCCCCTTAGCCGGAGTTCCGTGGATCCAGCGCTCGCTCCCCAAACGCTTTTTTCGGAAACTAAGGACGATTACCGCCTACGCTTGGGAAGTCCACGAGAGCCGCAACTGGAGACTACGGCCCAACATGACTCCATCAGGGGTGAGATCGCCACAACTGACCCGATTCGAACAGGAACACCGGGAAGATCTTGTTGTGAAGATGAACTGGAGCGAGCAATCGAGAACCAGGAGTTCGTGCTCCACTACCAGCCGCAGGTGAACTTTGGAAACATAGTCGGCGCAGAGGCACTCATTCGCTGGAATCATCCAACCCGCGGCCTTCTTTCTCCTGCAGAGTTTATCCCCTTCGCCGAGGAGACTGGTTTAATCTTGCAGCTTGGGAACTGGGTTCTGGAAGCTGTGTGCGCTCAGCTTGCTGCATGGTCGCGGCGAGATGTTGGTGCGGGAATTACAATCGCCGTTAACGTGAGCACAAGACAAATTGCTCAACTGGATTTTGTCGAAGCAGTTCGTGCTGCCATTGAGAGGGCTGGCGTGAATCCAGAGAATCTTGAAATTGAACTGACTGAGAGCGCGCTCCTCTCAAATTACGAAGACGCGATTGCCAAAATGAAGGCGCTTAAGTCGATCGGTGTCCGATTCTCCTTAGATGACTTTGGCACGGGATATTCCTCACTTTCCTACCTTAAGCGTTTGCCGCTGGACCAGGTGAAGATCGATATCTCGTTTGTTCGCGATCTCTTGGTGGACGTTAGCACCGGCGCAATTGTGCAAGCAATCGTGTCACTGGGCCATGCGATGGGCTTAGCGGTCATCGCGGAAGGTGTTGAATGCGAAGAGCAGCGCAAATACCTGAGCGCTATGGGCTGCCACTCATATCAGGGATTTCTAATAAGCCGCCCGTTGTCGATAAAGGACTTCGAGCGGATGCTCCGAGGTGGGTATCCGTTTGACTCAAGCAACCCCAAGATATAGTACGCAATCGGACTCAAGGAGTGTCCGTGCAATCTGATGACGCTACCAGCCACAACTACGTGGCCCGTCTCCGCTGACCGAAAGTATTTCAGTGTCCTGAGTCTGGCGGTGCCAAGTTGTAGCCGGTACAGGAGGTTCTGTATCAGCGTGCGGGCCAGTGACCGCTGGACCTCAATTGAAGCGTTGCTCGAAGAGGATGGTCTTGGCAACCTTAGTAACCTTGTGGTGGAGAATTCTGAGGCCTATAGTTTGACCACTGCACCACTTACCAGTCTGCGTTCAAGAAAACCCTTCGATCTCGAAGGGTTTTTTTGCAATTGGACGCTCTATATCACCCAACAGGTGCATGTAATTTCTCAAGCCGGACGCCGATGAATCGTTAAGAGATGCTCGGAATGCGTGATTGATTAACTTGACGGGGCCTGCTTCGAATGGGGCTCCGTCTTTTCTTTTCGCTCAGTAGCGACAATGAAGAGAACTGAAATAGTGCTCGCGCCCGAGCCATTCGCTTCTGGCGCTTGTTGGAAAGGACTACATCTGATTTCAGCACCTGAGCGGCACGAAGCCCGCCAAAGCCGCCTCCGACAATGATCACCCGCCAGGGCTCGTTCATACGTATCGCGATCTCGAGGTCGCCACCGTCTACCTGCACCTGTCCCAACGGCATTTCAGTGCGACCGCCAGCCCGCTGGATGCGGTTACGCTATTTCCTCAAGGTGGACATTAGCACAGTTGAACAACCGGCCTCTCGTGGAGATGGCCGACATTGTTCGCTGTGCTGGACAGGCATTTGTGGAACGCAGCCGCAGGTGGATCAACTGGCAACACCGGAAGGTTTTGCTGGCCATCGCGACCGCTGCACCGGCTGCGGACATACGGCCGCCATCTCCTGCAACTCGTTCAGGAAGAGGCATTGTTCCTGCGTCGCCGGCAGCGTGTCACTCTGCGCGGAGAGCGTCCATTGGATTGACCGTTCTCTCGCAGGACATTTTCACGGTTGATCCTTCGGAACTCCCAAAGACAGAATCGGTGATGACGATGGTGGGTGGGAAGATTGTGTATGACGGAAACGTGCTCCCACACTAATAGCCGAGTCAGGTAGCAGCAGCAAATCTCTGCAAAACGCAGAATTCGGTGCAATGCAGCTTCTTCAGCTAGACGACGCGATCTAGTGGAAATCGAGGACGAGTGCGTACAACTCCTGTACGCTGCGATCACGCATCAACAGGGGCGCATCATCCGGAGCCAGTCCCGTACAGACCGTGAAAATGTCGGCGAGTTGGGGAAAGTCTTTGAGGCTTACAACGTGCTCCACGACGCGATCTTTTATTCTCACGCGAACCACCTCCGCAGCGCCGCCCCGGTTTTCCCGCGAGTAGACGTGTTTCCCGTCATGCGACCACTCGTTGCAGCCAATCTGTTCCCCCTCCATCAGATTCGACCAACGATTCGTATTTGTATCGAATAGCAACAGCTTCTTCTGACCGTCTGCAAGGGCGGAGATATAGCGGCCGTCCGGCGACACCCTTGGCGAGAAAAGTCCGTCGGAATCGGGAATGTGGGAAGTCTTCCTGGTTTCAAAATCGAATCGATAAACGGCATTGCCTTCTTCGCCAGATCCGCCGGATTTGGCGAAAACAACGGATTTCCCGTCGGGCGTCCAGGTCGGGTCTGTTTCGCTTACGCCGGCGCTGGGCTGCTCCAATAATTCCGGACTGCCACCCGACGAAGGGAGCAGGTAGATTCTCCAAGGTTGGTTGAACTGCACGTCATAAAACGCAATCCTGGAACCGTCAGGCGACCAACGCGGAGCATAGGCTCGAAGGGGCGGCAGTGTGAGTTGCACCTTATCGCGTCCATCCAATCTACTCCGCCACAGGGTCCCGTCCGGATAGGAGATGTAAGCCATCCACTTTCTATCCGGCGAAAAGTCGACTGGGCCGGCTGAGAACCCGAGGATATAAGGATCGAATCGCCGCGTTTGCAAATCGTAATGGAATAGCTCAACGCGAGGCTCCTCGCCAATAACAAAGAGTCTCTTCCCATCGCTGCTGGGGAGGGGACCGCTAAAACGCAGGGGCCCGGACGTCAAGCGCGAAGGTCTCGCCGCGGCTTGTCCGAAGACGGAACGGCGTTCGGGCCTCACCCAGATGGCCTGCGAGTTCCCGCGTCCTGCTACGAAATAGTAGTATTCGCCGTCAGGGGACCAATTTCCGCAGCATTGATAAGGCTGTTCATTCCAATTAGGAAAAAGGGGGTGAACGTTCCTTCCGTCCGCATCCATTTCCCAGATGGAACTGGAGCTCTCCTGTCCTTGAAGAAGGAAAAAACGAATCACTCGGCCGTCGGGTGAATACCGAAGTGCGCGTACGACCCCCGGAATCTTCGCGAATGGACGCGGCTCGCTCCCATCTTCATTCACCATCACTAAGGTCTGCGCATAGGCGTAGACGATATGCTTTCCATCCGGAGTCCAACTTGCGGCGGACACTTTGATGTTTCCGATCGGGTAAGGCGCACCGGCCGGCAATGGCTGTATCCAAAGTTCACTCGCAAGACTTGAATCGACAGCGACCCCAGTCCCTACCAACAATCTCGAGCCATCGGGGGAGATGTTGTAAATGGTCAATATTTCCTGAAGCGTAGTAGTGATCCAGGTGGTCTCACCTCCGGTTGCCGACATTTGGGCGATTCCGGAGCCCGATGTCCAAGGCATTCCTTCAATGAAATAAAGATGGACGCCATCCGTGACCGGCAGATTCATTGGGCTTTTGGCTTTTCCATCATTTGTAATTCGAACGGCATTGGTGACGATCAGAGACCGTGGCTGACTGTGCCAGACGGCCGCGCAGATCAGCAAAAGGACGGCCCCGGCGGCTGCGACCCATCGCCATAGGCTTCTCTTCACTCGCGGGATTGGGCCGTCCGATGGTGTCGACGCCGCCAATTTTCGATGATCCGTATCCCCACTCAAACCTGCCCCGTCTACCCACCCCTCCATTTCCCTTTGTCTGGAGTTTGGGCCCTGCAGAGCCTGAAGCGCGGCGCGCACATTCGCTGCGCGTTGATAGCGATCGTCCGCCGACTTCTCAAGGCAGCGAAGAATCACAGAGCGGAGGCCCGAAGGTACGCCGGCAGGAAGCGGTGCGGGAGCGTCCCGCAAGATTGCTTCGCTCAGTTCAATGGCAGCCTGCCCGTGAAAAGGGTGCGACCCGGTGGCCATTTCATAAAGGATTGAGCCGAAGGAAAACAGATCGCTGCGGGCATCGAGTTTCTCTCCTCGCACCTGTTCTGGGGACATGTAGCCTGCCGTGCCCATGGGGGTTCCAGTGCGGCTCAGGGTCAACTCGATTGACACTTCGTGCGAGCCCTGGTCGGGCGAGTCCGGCGCATCTGCCACTTCGAGCGGATCGGTCGTGGTCTTCCGGCCAGCTTTGGCCAGTCCGAAGTCTAGAATCTTGACCTTTCCCAAGGGCGTCACAATGATATTGGCTGGCTTGATGTCGCGATGGATGATGTCCCTCTCGTGAGCGGCGTTCAGCCCGTCTGCGATCTGGACGGCAATGTCGAGCAGTTGCATGAGCGGAATACCCGGCGACCCCTCGCGGACCGGGCCGGCGTATTGGGTAATCAGTTCGCGCAGCGTCGTGCCCTCCAACAACTCCATTACGATGAAGGGCTGCCCGTTGTGCTCCTCGACTTCGTAAATGGTGCAGATATTGGGGTGATTTAGCGAGGAAGCGGTGCGGGCTTCGCGCTCAAAGCGTTGGACGGTGAGCGGATCGGTGGCCATCTCCTCGGGCAAAAACTTCAACGCCACCGGTCGATCCAGCTTCAGGTCTTCGCCCTTGTAAACCAGCCCCATCCCGCCGGCGCCCAGGATTCCGAGCACACGGTAGTGCGACACCTTCTGTCCCACCAGAGAATCCTGCCTGGCCTCACGGACGGGCGGGATGGCCGATTTGTTTTCCTCCCGCTGGACGGGAACGATGAGCCGGTAGCCGCGCCGTACCAAAGTCTCGATATATCTCGGCTTGTCTCCGGTGTCGCCGAGCGCCAGGCGGAGTTTCATCATCGCGGTATTGATACTGCGGTCAAACTCCACCACGGTGTCGTTGGGCCAAAGACGCTTGCGGATTTCCTCGCGCGAGACTACGCCGCCTTCGGCAAGCAGAAGCATGTAGAGAATCTGGAATTGCTGCTCCGGCAGCCGCAAGCTGCGCCCTTCAGTGCGCAGTTCCGCGGCTTCGAGATCGAGATCGAATGGTCCGAAGCGAATAAGGTGAGCCACGCTCGACTCCAGAATGGTAATGGTATGAGACGCCGGGTGTCCCAGCAGGGACAATCGTACTATGGTTAAAGTTTTCAATCACTTACAAAATCAATAGAAAAGTTACTTCGAAATTATCCCCAAACAATTGCGAGTTTTGGCGGTATGCGGCAAGGTGATCGCAGTCGACCGGGATTGCTTCCCTCGTTCCATCCTGCCGTCGGCAAAAACTCTTAACCAGGAGGATCGTATGAGACAAATCATCAGCATGCTAGCTATTTCCGTCATCGCCGCAGGTTCGGCAGCAGCGAGTTCCGCCCAGGTTTCCCCACACTGCTCCAGCGCAACCATCAAAGGAGTCTATGCCTTTCGCGTCTCGGGTGAAGTATTCACCGGCGCGGGTATCGTCTATCGCGACGGTATCGCTCTCACTCATTTCGACGGGGACCATTCTCTTACTCAGAATGACTATGTGTTGGCGAACGGCGTCCCCGTCCCGGGTCCGACGGCTGCCAACGGATTCCATACCGACGAGACTGGCACCTATTCAGTGAATGAAGACTGCACCGGGGAAGCCGAAATTGACTTCCCGACGCCCCCTGGCGGAACCAGCGGCGCGGTCATCAAGCTCTTCTTCATCATCTCAGGCGATGGCAGCGCTTTGCATACCATCGTTACCAGCCTCACACCGCCAAATTCAACAGTGGCGGTTCCGGCCAATATCCACAGCGATGCGGTCAGGGTACACAACTAGCCCTTCGTGGGAGGGGCCTAAACCCAAGGCAGCGGTACTTTTATTGGATCTCTGAAAGTGCCGCGCCGCGCTGAATTTCAGTCAAGCTCAAGGGCACCCGCGACCATTTCGTATCCGGGTCCGAACGACTGCGGAGCAGGAAGGAGCACAACCGTGCGAAAGAGCGCTTTTCTTCTCATCATGGGGGCCTTGTTTGGCCTGGCATCGATGGCCGCTCAGGCCACAACCCCGAGCTACGACGCCCTGTATGTTTTCGGCGACAGTTACTGTGACGTCGGCAACCTGTTCCTGGCAACAGGAGGCGCGGAAGCAGCGCCCCCGTACTACAATGGACGGTTTTCGAATGGACCCATCTGGCTAGACCATGTGGCGGGCTTTCTGGGAGTGCCTCTGCAACCCTCGCTGCTGAAGGGGACGGATTATGCCTTTGGCGGTGGGTAACACAGCCTGCATCGGCTACCGGTGTTCCAAGCGTTTCCGAGCAAGTTGAGACCTATCTGAGCCAGCACAACGGCAAAGCCGATCCGAATGCTCTCTACATCTTGGAAGGCGGCGGGAATGACATTCTGGACACCACGTCCGGCTCTCCCGAAGAACTGGGAAAGGAGATTGCGAAAGGCATTGCCCATAGCGAACTACTGCTGCGGGAGGCCGGGGCACGACATTTCGTGATTCCCGATCTGTTCAATGTGGGTCTGTTGCCCGCGGCTGCGGGGAATGTAAGTTTTGCCGAGGCGGCGAGCGCGGCTGCAGACAAATGGCTCGATGAATTCTTGGGGTTCGAGCAATTCCTCGAAGGCATCCACATCATCCGCATGAATGTATTCAGCCTGCTGAATGCCGTTGTGACGGATCCAACGCACTTCGGATTTTCGAACATTACCGATCCGTGCCTGACAACAGCCATTCCAACAACCATCTGCGCCGACCCCGACCATACGCTCTTTTGGGATACACACCACCCCACAGAGTTTGGCCACGCATTCTTCGCGGTGACGCTTGAGAATGTGCTGGCTCAGCAACCCCGGTAGCAAACCGGATAACGAAGGGGCGTCCGGAGACAAATCTCGCCGCGGACGGTTCTTTTCCCCGCAACTACGACTCAAAAAGGAGAAATCAATGTCAAGGACGGGCTACATCCTCGCTTCGCTTCTTGGGGTGTTGCTGCTTCGCACAGTTCCGGCAGCCGCCACAACCATCACCGTCAACTGCAATGAAAAAATGACCATTGGCAAAGCCATCACCTTCCTCAACCCGATGGAGAGCAATACCATCCGCGTGATTGGCACCTGCAACGAGTTCGTTGCATTCAGCGGATTTACCCAGCTTTCGTTCGTCGGCGTGAACTCTGCTTCCGGCCAGGCGGCCGTAAAGTCATCCAACGGAACGGCATTCTGGATAGTGGGATCAAATGTCCAGTTATCCAACTTTATGTTTGAAAGTAGCGTTATCTGCCGAGATTTCAGCGTCTGCAACTTCAGTGGGAACACTGTTGAGAACGCTTCCGGGCTGGGAGTCTGGCTGGACAACGCCAGCGGAACCTTCAGCGGCGACCAGTTCACGAAGAACGTCAACTCCGGATTGACGCTGTCCGCCTCGCGCGCGCGCCTCTCGAGCGTCACAGTTACAGGGACGTCCGCCGGGCCGAATGGGCCAGGGAACGGTATCGACGTCGACGGGGGCAGCACCATCACCGCCGATCAGCTTACGGTTAAGGGAAATCATGGCGCCGGCATTTCTCTCATAGGGAACTCGCAATTGATCAACCAGTACTGGGTCGGCCCCTTGACCGTGAGCGACAACGCGAACGGTGGAATTTGGGTCGCACAGAATTCCAGCACCGACCTGAGCGGGGCGACGGTGGTCGCAAATACAGGAGCCGCCGGAGTCGTGATTACCGGGAACTCCGAAGCTGCCTTCTGGGGCGGTGGCACCTTCACCGGGAATACTGCCGGCGACGTTTTCTGCGGGCCACTCAACGGCGTCGCAGCCTCCCCCCAAAGCGCCACCATCGGCGTGACAAATTGTCCCAACACCTACCAATAGGTGCGCCAATCAGTCGGGCGGTGCACAGATGCCGGTAGCCTGGAACCAGGTAGGCTGGCCGACCTGGCTGTTCTCTCGCAGGACATTTTCACAGTTGATGCTTCGGTTCGACCAAAGACGGAATCCGTGCTGACGATGGATAGCGGAAAGACTGTGTATGACGGAAAAGTTCTCCCACTCCAATGGTTGAAGATTGTCGGTTTTTCGCACTCCGGGAGAGGCGCCGTCAAACCGGCGAACACACGAGACATGTGGCTCAAATGACTTGAAGACGTTCGACGAATCTGGAGGAAATCATGCGAGTGAAATTGAATCGTCGCGAGCTGTTGGAGAAGCCTATGTCCGTCGGGGTCGTGACCAGCACCGCCTACCTCATGCCCGCTGTTCTGGCGGAGGACTGGGGTCACACGGAAGCAGCGAAGTGATGCGGATAGATGATTCGTCATCCTTTGATGGCCTGTTCCAATGTACGAATTCTTGTCGATTCCGTAAGCTTTTGCAGTCGCTCAATCATAAACAAACAACGGAGGGTAGCATGCAAAGGACAAAACTAGCTCAAACGCAAAAGCCGCTCGAATTCGCTTCGGCCTGCAAGCTTGGTTTCATCTATCAAGCCCCCCCCCTTCTGCTGGCGTTGTTCATCGCCACAACCGCTTGGGGTCAGACCGCGCCAGATTTCAGAGGAAGCCATCGCCCCCGCCCAAGCCTTTCGATGGAGTCGCAAGTGGCGACCTCCGCCGCGAACGCCCAGGCCGGCACTGACTACAAGTTCATTGCCATCGATGTCAATGGCTCTATGAATGCCGTGGCAGATGGAATCAACAATGACGGCCTGGTCAGCGGTTACTACGAGGATTCGAATGCCGCCTTCCATGGTTTTCTGTGGCAGGACGGTGCCGTCTCGAAGGTGGATTACGCCGGCGCCGCATACACGAAGCTCTACTCGCTGAATAGCCGGGGCGTGGTCATTGGTTTTTACGGTAACAGCTCCGGGACCGCGGAACACACAGTCCTCTATTCGGCGCAAGGCCATAATTGGGCTACGCTTCCCGATATCGCGGGTTATCCCTATAACGAAGGGTACGGGATCAATGACGACGGCGTTGCGGTCGGGAATGCTTTCACCAGTAGTGGCAATAGTGTTGCCTGGATTTGGGTTCCCTCGACGGCCTCGTATTCCTTTTTTGCAGTGCCCGGTGCGGCCGAGTACAGCACTTCGCCAAGCGGCTTGAACGATAAGGGCCAGGTTGCCGGCTATTTTGCCGATGCGAGCGGCGTGTATCATGGCTTCCTCAAGGAGTATGGAACTTATACAATCCTTGACATGCCAGGAGCGCCGTTCACATTTCTCGACGACCTCAATAACAGCGGCGTTGTCCAGGGACAGATCTATGACGCCGCGAATGCGGCGGAAGGATTCGTGGCAACCAGCGGTGGCCTCTTCACGAATGTGAACTATCCGGGTGCGGGGAATTCGGCACTGGTGGGAATCAATGATCGCGGAGATGTATGTGGCAGTTATTGGGCGACCTTCGGCTTGAATACTGCATTTGTTGCACTACGATCGAATTGAACGCCGTTTGACATCGGTTGGGAGCCGGGTGTCTCTGTCCACCAAATAGAGTTCGAGTTTGGGCGGGGTCGAGTTGACCAGAGGTCGCGAATGTCCTTCTCGGAAAGTACGCATTCCATATTGTTCAGGACCAC
>Ga0302320_10031485_pt1 | contig 10058 bp, 13 predicted proteins | sample Bog_T0_3_FD_202130 | JGI IMG/M metagenome (GOLD analysis project Ga0302320, IMG submission 202130) | Peat permafrost microbial communities from Stordalen Mire near Abisko, Sweden - Bog_T0_3 | ecosystem: Environmental > Terrestrial > Soil > Wetlands > Peat | place: Sweden: Abisko, Stordalen Mire...
TTCTGGCGTCGATCATCGAAATGCCTTTGAGTGCACTGGTGGACGATCTGGATCGGTATCTGGAAAGCACCGCCGAGCAGCGAAAGCGTACGCTGGACTCCTGGCAAAGGCTGCGCGCTTACCAGATGCTGGTTCCGTCCGACTTCGATGTGCTGAGCACAGATCTTTTCCTCTCGAACATGAAACTGGCGCTCGCTGTTCTTCGGCTCAGAGTAAAAAGACCGGACGAACCAGAAGTGGAATGGTAATTAGTTTCCACCCTGTTTGCTCGGATCGGGAGGCGGAATGGGCCCGTCGAGCGGAGTGGGAGCAGAGTTGCCAGAAAGCAAACCAATTAAGTAGAAAATTGTTTCAATCACCGGAATTCTCCTGTTTAAGATTTTGTTGCCGACAAACAAAGACTAAAGGAGACTGGCGTTTTAACTCTTGATGAAAAGCATTTGGATACTAAACGGATCTGGATGGCCTTTGGAGGCTGGCGTTATTCCGCTAAACGCTCTGTATTGACGGCTGTTTACGGGCGATTGGGTGTCTCTCCATGCGAATCCGCGGCGCACGGCAATTGCCCGCGTTCCTGGCCGAAAGGTCAGGAATAAATCCGCGCGCCGATAAAGTATTGCAAATCACGAACGATTCTCATTACCGAAAAAAAAGCATGACTTTTCTTTTCTTTTGACGCAGGGCGGTTGTATACTGAGAAAACTCTCTTCTATCGGAAACGGGAATTTGCAGACGAAGACTCCTGGGGAGCGCTTACGCGAGATACGTGCGCGCTTGGGATTGACAACACGCGACGTGGACGATTTGAGCCGCAAGGTCGCGTCTGAAAAAAGCAATGAAGACTTCGTCGTTTCGCACGCGCGACTGGTTCAGATTGAGAACGGGGAATCAACACCTAGCATCTATAAGCTTTATAGTCTAAGCGTGATCTATGGCTGCGGAATAACCGAGCTACTAACACTCTATGTGGATCTGTCGGACATGATGCGACAGCACTTAGCCTTAGAACACGCGGCAACCCGGGAAATCGGACTGTGCGAATTGGAAGTGCCGGAGAAAATATCGTTTCCGATTCGCTTCGACCCGGCGTTCAATCTCCAAAAGTCGAGTCTGCTCTCGCGCATGGTGGAGGTGTGGGGCGAACTGCCATCGGGATTGCTGAAGCATTTGGAACTGCGCCGGGGGCGGTGGGGAGTGATTGGGCTTGGCGATTACACCATGTATCCCTTGCTGCGGCCTGGTTCGCTGGTGCAGATCGACGACCGTCAGCGGCCGGTCGTTCCATCGGTACATCGCAGCGAGTATGACCGTCCCATCTACTTCATCGAATTGCGGGATGGTTACTTATGTTCGTGGTGCGAGTTCCAAAAAGGCAGATTGGTAGTGGTGCCGCATCCACTGTCGGGCGTCAGCACCAGACAGTATCTGGTGCCATCCGAAGCCGAGGTTATCGGGCGCGTGACGGCGGTGGCCGCGCGGTTGGTCCCGGCGGTGGCCGCCCAGGAACGGGCTGGGACAGCACCATCGCGGATTGAAGTTGAAGCGCGCGTCGCGCGGGCTGCCGGTTCGGATGTCTAACGTGTCGCCTCTAGCGTAGCTATTTCTCAGCTAAGCTAGGAATCGACGGATTCGCTCCACGGCTTCCATCAGATTCTCGTAAGAGTTCGCAATACTGAATCGCAAATACCCCTCGCCATAGTGTCCGAACGCTGTGCCGCTTAAGCAGGCGACCCCGGACCGGTCGAGCAGCGCGTCCGCTAACGCCTTCGACTTCCAACCGGTACCCGTGATATTTGGAAACGCATAAAACGCGCCGTCCGGAATGGGACAACGAAAACCAGGCAGAGAGCTCAACCCCGCGCAGAAAGCATCGCGGCGGCGGCGAAACTCCTCTACCATGCGAACGGCGTCGTCCTGAGGACCGGTGAGGGCAGCCAGTCCGGCGCGTTGCGTGAAACTCGCAGTGCAGGAGTTCGAGTTCACCATCAACTTATTCACCGCATCCACCAGCCACAGAGGCATCACGCCGTAACCCAGCCGCCATCCAGTCATGGCGTAAACCTTCGAAAAACCATCTAAAATGATCGTCTTTTCGAGCATACCGGGCAGACTAGCGATCGATAGCGGAGGCTCCCCGAAATAGATCCGGCTGTAAATCTCGTCCGACAGAATCACCACATCGCGATCGCGGACCATGTCGGCAATGGCACGGATGTCTGCGGCGGGAATCACGCCGCCAGTCGGGTTCTGCGGCGAGTTCAGCACGATCAACTTGGTCCGGTTGTTCAGTTTGTCCCTGAATAAATCGAGATCGAACGAGAATCCGCGTTCCTCAATCAGTGGAATCGGCACCGGCTTCGCGCCCAGAAAATTGATCATCGATTCGTAAATAGGAAAGCCCGGATTGGGGTAAATCACCTCGTCGCCTTCTTCGAGCAACGCCAGCATCGGAAAGAAGATGATCGGCTTACCGCCGGGAACCACGCAGACATGCTCCGCTCCCACGGAAACGCCGCGGGTTTGGCTGACCTGCGCCGCGATGGCCTGGCGCAATTCCGGCAATCCTTGCGTCGGACCATAATGCGTCCAGCCTTCATCCAGAGCCTTCTTGCCGGCCTCGATAACGTGACCCGGCGTCTCGAAATCGGGCTCGCCGATCTCGAGATGAATGATGCTGCGGCCTTGCGCCTCCAGTGCGCGCGCCCGCACCAGCACTTCGAAGGCGGTTTCCACCGCAATGCGATCCATCCGCCTTGCTAGTCTCATGAATGCACCGTGATGAGGCTGTAATCACCCGCGGGTAAAGAAGGGAATCTCGTCGCGGAATTCCACAAACTCCACGCGATCGCCAATCGCCACCCGCTCGCCCGCGATGCGTCCCGTCAGCCGCCCACCACTGCCCAAATCGATAATCGCCAGTTGATACGGCACGTCGTTGACGAATTGCGGCGTCGGCGAATACACCAGAGTTTCCGTATAAACTACGCCCGGCCCGGGATGCGTCATGCCGCCTCACCCAGAATCGTGACCACGCAGGTGGCTCCCGATCCGCCCAGGTTCTGGGCCAACCCGATGGAGTTGCGTTTCAACTGCCGCTCGCCTGCTTCTCCACGAATCTGCTGCGCGAGATCGAAAATCTGGCCCACGCCGGTGGCGCCCACGGGATGCCCTTTCGACTTCAAGCCGCCGCTGGCATTGATCGGCCGCTCCCCTTGCAGGCAGGTGCGGCCCGCTAGAGTGTACGGTCCGCCTTCGCCTTTTTTCACAAACCCGAGATCCTCAATTGCCAGCAGTTCGGCGATGGTGAAGCAGTCGTGTAGCTCGGCGAACTGAATATCCTGGGCAGTCAACCCAGCCATCTTATACGCTTTAGCTCCTGCCCAGCGAACCGCGTCGAGCGTGGTGATATCCGGCTTTTCGTCCAGCGCCACATAATCGGACGTTTGCGCGATACCCAGAATCCGCACCGGCTTCCCGGTGAATTCGGCGGCTCGCTCGAGTGGCGCGAGTACCACCGCAGCCGCCCCGTCGCTCACGAGCGAGCAGTCGTAGACAGTTAACGGATCGGCGATCGGTTTGCCGGCCAGCGCCTGCTCCATGGTGATCACCTTGCGCATGTGGGCGTAAGGGTTCTTGGCGCCATTCGAGTGATTCTTCACCGAGACGGCCGCCAGTTGCTCGCGCGTAGTCCCGTATTCGTGCATGTGCCGGCGCGCGATCATGGCGAAAAGAGCGGGAAACGTCGCACCGGCGCGAACCTCACCGTTCAGGTCGCCGGCTGCCGCCAGGATCTCGGTCACCCGCGGCGTGCTCTGGGAGGTCATTTTCTCCACTCCTTCCACCAGCACGATATCGTAAACGCCGGAAGCCACGCCCATCACCGCTTGGAAGAACGCGGCGCCGCTGGATGCACAGGCGGCCTCAAAGCGGGTCGCGGGAACGCCGGTGATCCCCATGGCTGAAGCGACATAAGGAGCCAGATGATTTTGGCCCGCGAAGGAAGGTCCCGCGAAATTGCCCAGGTAGAAGGCTTCTATCTGCGACGGCTCAACGTGGGCATCCTGCAGGGCTTCCCGGCCTGCCTGCACCGCGAGCGAACGTAGATCCCGATCCGGGAAGGCGCCGAAGGGAGTCTTCCCAATGCCGATGACGGCCACTGGTCTCATACTTCCAGAATAACGCTGGGATAGCTTCGAGGATAGTCATGGCGATGTGCTGCGGGATAGCGCGAAGCTGGGCCGGGACCTCAGGCTCGAAGTGAATCCGCTTCACTGTTCATTCTTGGCTCGCGAATCTGCTCCATGGTGAAGCCGAGATCGGCGACAACCTGCTCGAAGGGAATGCCCTGGCCGCCGTTGCGGAAGTACTCGTCCGAAGCACGGAGAGCGCGGCGGTCTTCCTCTGTCAGTTCGTCCTCGTCGTCATCGAGCATGACCTCCAGCAGTGAGCGCACCACGCCGAGTTTGGCGGGCGTCAGTTGATCGAGCAGCGCGTGGGCGTGCTGTCGTTCTTGTTGGAGATCGAGTGCCATGGGTTACTTCCTCTCCCCGCCGTTCGGCAAGCGTAGCTCGTCGTCTGGGCCGCGTTCTTCCTTGCCGAAAAGCAACCGATCGGAGGTAACGCTAAGAGCCGTAGCCAGATTGCGGATCACGTCGAGGGTGGGCTGGGAGGAACGCGCCTCATATCGTTTGACTTGCTGGACGTGACACGCGACACGGTCGCCTAGCGCTTGCTGGGTAAGACCGCGCTCTTTGCGGAGAGCGGCCAGGCGTTCATGAAAATCACTCGGGGAATCAGTGCCGGCAACAAACGCAGGATAGGGCGGTGACGAGTAAGTGTTGAACCATTGGGATTGCATATGGTACCTAATTAGTATCATATGTGGATCTCGACAGATTAGCCACAAAACCCGTTCCGGAGCAGATTCTTCATTGGCGCGGATTCAAGACAGCGATCTCGAACTGATGCCCGGTACAGCCGATTGAACCCGGAAGCATTATCGCCACCACCTGCGAGTAACCTTCGATTCCGATGGAGCTCGGTACGGCGTTCAACCGCCGTCTCGCATAGGATGGGATGTACAACAGGCACAGGCCGTGTGATGACAGTTTCTGGGGCATTGAACTCGGTGACGACGAACTACGCCGCGTCTATCCCGTACGCGCCGCAGTATCCGATTCAGAGAACAGCGCCTTCTAAGAACTCTTGATCTCCGTCCACAGCCGATCCCGCAATCTCTGCGTCTCCGGCGACATCGTCTGCGCCCACTCTCCCCGAGCTTGCACGTCCTCCGGCGGATACAGCGTCACATTATTACGAAACGACTCCGGGAACAGCTTCCTCGCCCCGCTATTCGTAGTCGTAGTCCGCGCTGCTAATGCGTTCGCCGCCGCGATCGAAGGGCGCAGCATGTAATCGATGAACTTATGCGCCAGATCCTGATGCCGGCTTTCGCGCAGAATCACCATCGCATCCGGATACACCGCATATCCTTCACTCGGATACGCAAAAGCAATCTCGCTGGTCGCATCAATCGCCTGCTGCGCCGTAGTGTTCCACATCTGCGCCGCCAGAACATCGCCACTCACCAACTGGTCGCGAACTTCGGCATTAATATACGCGCGGACCAGTGGTTTCTGCTCTAATGCCTGGCTCTGCGCAGTACGCAACTTTCCGGGATCGCTCTCATTAATGGAACCGCCCAGTTTCTTCAGGCACGCGCCCATCACATCGAACGGATCGTCCAGCATCGTAATCTTGCCCCGCAACCGGTCCTGCCAAAGATCCGCCCAAGCGGTTGGAGCGGGAACCAGCTTCCGCGTGTAAACGATCCCGGCGGCCGTCACCATATAGGGCACCGACCATTGCAGTTGCGGATCCCATTGCGGACGCTCAAAAGCCGGGTCCAGATACCTCAGATTCGTAAGCCGCTCCCGTTCGATCCCAGCCAGCAATCCGTTCAGACGCATGGGCTTTACCAGGTAGTCGGTGGGAAAAACGATATCCCATCCCGAGTTGCCGCTCATCACGCGGGCCAGCATTTCCTCATTGCTTTCGTAGATCCCATACCGCACGCGGCATCCGAACTCACGCTCGAAACCGGGCACCGTTTGCGGATCGATGTAGTTCGACCAGTTGAAGATGTTCAGCCGCGGACGCCGGTCGCGAGCGCAGCCCGCCAGCATCGCGGGAGCCCACAAAAAACTCCGGCGGTTCATGTGGTTCGGCCTCCGCGCAAGCGTTCCGATACCAGGATCAACCCGCCGAGACCAACAACGATCAGAGCCGAAATAGCGTTCACCACCGGATTCACGCCGCGCCGCGCAATGGCGTAAATCACCATCGGTAGCGTTTCCGAATCGACGCCCGCCACCAGGCTGGTAATCACGTAATCGTCGAAGGAAACGGTGAAGGCCAGCAGCGCCGCGGCGATCACGCCAGGCCAGATGGCGGGTAGCGTTACGTAGCGGAAGGCTTCCCATTCATTTGCGCCCAGGTCGAGCGCCGCTTCTTCCAGATTCACGTCCACGGTGCGCAGACGCGCCATAACCACGATTACCACGTAAGCGATGGAGAACGAGACGTGCGCCAGGATCACCGTGTGCATCCCTAATTGCAAGTGCAGGAAGCGAAAGATCGCCTGGAAGAAAGCCAGCAGCGAGATGCCGGTCACAATCTCCGGCGTTACCAGCGACAGATAAAGAGAACCCGAAAGGACTGGTGAGTTGCGCTTCCAAAGGCCATAAGCGCAGAACGTTCCAACGATGGTCGCGACAATGGTCGCCACTGCCGCAATGATCAGGCTGTTCCAGGTCGCCTCCGCTAGTTCCGCATCGTGAAACGCCGCCGAATACCAGTGCAGTGAAAATCCCTCCCAAACCGTGAACTTGGAACTATTGAAACTGAACGCGGCCAGGATCAGCAGCGGCAGGTGCAGGAACAGGTAGGCCGCCACCGCATAGAACGAGAGTAGGCGTCCCGGGCGCAGACCAGTCGGCTGAACGGCCGCCGGCGACATCTGGACCGCCGTCGCCATCGCTACAGCAGGCCCTCCCGGTCCCGCCTCACGAACGCGAACAGCAGAGCCATCACGATGCCCATCAGCACCAGCGAGATCGCCGATCCAAACGGCCAGTCGCGAGCCGTCGTGAACTGGTTCTGAATCAGGTTGCCGATCATCTCCGACTTGCCTCCGCCCAGCAGATCCGGCGTCAGGTACGCTCCCAGGCACGGAATGAATACCAGAATCGACCCGGCCCGAATCCCCGGAGTACAAAGTGGAATTACCACGCGCGTAAGAGCCGCCCAGGGAGTAGCGCCTAAATCCGCCGCCGCTTCCAGTAGAGTCCCATCCAGGCGCTCCAGCGTTCCATACAGCGGCAGCACCATGAACGGCAAATACGAATAGACCAATCCAACCAGAACCGCTCCGTCGTTATACAGCAGCGGCAGCGGATCGTGAATTACACCCAGTTTGATCAGCAGGGAATTAATGAGCCCGGTGTCGCGCAGTAGAAACATCCACGCGTAAGTGCGCACCAGAAAGCTAGTCCAAAACGGCAGCATAACCATGCTCAGGTACAGGTTGCGGCGCGCACCCGACCGGGCGATGAACAGCGCCAGCGGAAACCCCAGTAGCAGACACAGAACCGTCGAGGCTCCCGCGATCCAGAACGAGCGCAACAGGATCGGCAGGTATAACGGATCCATCAGGCGCGTGTAGCTCTCCGCCGTCCAAGGCAGCGAGAAGCCGCCATAAGCGCCGCGGGTCAACAGGCTGTACACCACCACGATCCCGAGCGGCGCCAGAAACAAACCGGCGGTAATAATCCAAGCGGGAGCGAGAAACAGCCTGCGCAAACGGATCATACAAAGGTCAGTTCGTCGGCCGGCTGCCACCACAGATGCACTCGGTCGCCAGGCGCGAAGCTTCCATTCAACCTCGAAAGCTCGGCAACCAGAGGATCGCCGTTTTCAAGCCGTGCCTCCAGCCGCAGGCAGTTGCCGAGAAAACTGGATTGCACGACGGTGGCGGAGCGGCAGCGGGCTCCGTTGCCGGGCGCGCTTTCCGAAACCCGCACCGCTTCCGGACGCACTCCGATATCCCCCAGCCAGTTCATGGCTCCCAGAAATCCGGCGACGAAGCGCGTTCGCGGCGTCAGATAAATCTCCTCTGGGGTGCCCACTTGTTCCAGCACTCCCGCGTGCATTACGCCGATCCGGTCCGACATCGACAGCGCTTCTTCCTGATCGTGGGTCACGAACAAAAACGTAATTTCGACCCGTCGTTGCAGGCTCTTCAACTCCGAGCGAAGCTGTTTCCGTAGATTGGGATCGAGCGCCGACAGCGGCTCGTCTAGCAACAATACGTCGGGCGCTAGAACTAGCGACCGGGCCAGCGCCACGCGCTGCCGCTCGCCGCCGGAGATCTGTGTGGGATAGCGCGACTCTTTGCCTGACAGGCGAACCAGTTCCAACACGTCGCGAACACGCTTTGCGATGTCGCTCTGCTTGGTGCGCCGCAACCCGAACTCGACATTTTCGCGCACCGTCAAGTGCGGAAAGAGGGCGTAATTCTGAAACACCGTGCTGACGTTGCGTTCATAAGGTTTAAGTTGTTCAATCGGCGCGCCGTTCAGCCGAATCTCTCCGGAGGTCGGAGTCTCGAATCCGGCGATCATGCGCAACGTAGTGGTCTTGCCGCAGCCCGAAGGTCCCAGCAGCGAGAAAAATTCGCCGCGCTGTACCTGGAGGGAAACCCGGTCGACGGCCAAGTGGGAGGGGAACTGCTTCGATACGTCCCGAAGCGCCAGGACTGTGTTCATTTTTTACTGTTCTGATTCTCCTCGATGGTTGGACTTCTCTGTATGATACAGCCACGGTCCTAAAGAATGTAGTCAGGCGGGAAACCATGTTTTCAAGATGGTCAAGAAGCGCCCAAAGGAATCGCTCCCGGTCCACTTCCGTAGATTGGCGGTCGAACCGATGCCGCTGAAGTCTTCGAGCTTAGGTTTACATCGCCTTCTGAGGTAAAACACCTGGTCGAACAACTCTTTTGGGTTTTCAAGGTAGCAGCGCTCCCTGGTAATTTCAACCCGATCGCTGCTCGCTCGGCGGTTTGCTCGAACTCGACGTCGCTTAAGTCCAAGTAGCGGCCAAGGCTGGCCGGGCAATGCCACAACCACTCCTCCAATTCAGGTACCATTACAACCGCCGCCGACCGATCTGCCCAGGTTACTCCCTCAAGCCTCTCCTCGATACGCGCCACGGCTTCGTCACCCGCGCAGTGCCAGCCGCTGCCATGGTGGTCCCACAACAGGATCAGGCGAGAATAGGCCACCTTGTTGACCAGAGCTCTTGCGATCTCCGGCCCATCTCGCACCATTCCGGCATCGCGGCCAGTGTGCCGTTCGACATGAAAGGTAATGGGACGGATTTCGAGTTCGCGGTGCCGGGCGAGGACCGATCGTAGCAAGGCTTGCGCGTCAGAGTCTCCGTGAAAACGAATAGATCATCCAAGACCGGTCGGGTACTTTTGTAGATCTGGCGGGGTCAAAGACAACGCTAGCTTGCCAGGCCCAAAGTGAAACGAATCGCGATAAGTCCCCGATTCGCGCCGGTAGAAATCGCTACCGGACGCAGTCTTCCCGAGCAGAGGAGGCTCGCTGCCGGCTTTGGTTGCGGGCTGGATTCGCTTCAGCGACTCCTCGGTTACGACGACACCCATACGCTCGTCCGCAGTCACCGCGAGGCGGTAATGCAAGGTTCCCAAGGCATCCGCCGGAGGTTCCGAGCAATGGAGACGGAAATCAAACTCAAATGGGACCGCCCTGACACAAGAACGTGAGATCCCGGTATTCCGGGGCTCGCTGTTCGACGGCCGCCAGCGGTGCCTCAACCAAACAAGATTTAACAAATTCTATGGCATCGAGGAACGTGCTCTTGCCGCTCCCGTTCGGACCTACCAGAACATGAAACGTATCGAGATCGAGCCACTGGGTACTCTTGATGCCCTTGTAATTGCGAATTTTGATGGCGACGATCATCGGCCTTTGTAT
>Ga0302320_10031486_pt1 | contig 10057 bp, 16 predicted proteins | sample Bog_T0_3_FD_202130 | JGI IMG/M metagenome (GOLD analysis project Ga0302320, IMG submission 202130) | Peat permafrost microbial communities from Stordalen Mire near Abisko, Sweden - Bog_T0_3 | ecosystem: Environmental > Terrestrial > Soil > Wetlands > Peat | place: Sweden: Abisko, Stordalen Mire...
AATACCTCCAAAATCACCACTATAAATAACGTCAATTACATTGCATCGGTTGGGAACGGAGATATCCGGCGATTGCTTTGCCACTTCGCGGGCAAGATATGGTGTGACGTTTGTTGGAATGGGCAATAACTCTTTCAGCTTCGCCATAAGTGGCTCTGTCTTCCTGGGATCATCAAGCATTGAACGTCTCCCAATTCATAGAACGGGTGTGAGCCTGCCGGATGATCTGTGCTCTTAAGCAGAGTGTGCCCATCAAGCAAAATCGTCCACATGAACGACGTAGTCAAAACCGCCTTCGCCAACGCGTTTAACGAGCGTGTCAAGGATTCGTCGTATGCGTGTGGCCGAGTCGTTTGGACCTGACACATAGAATGGTTTGCCATCCTTGCCGAACGGAAATGTCTCCGTCGCTAGGGGAATGTCACCGAAAATCGCCTCAGCCTCAGCGAATCCTTCGCTCGGCGCAAGACCGAAAGAACCCGCGTAGGCGACGGCGTCGTGCAGCAGTTTGCGTGCAACCGACGGATCAATATCGACGAGCGGTTGATCTTCGTTTGACGTAGCCATTCGGTCTGCGAATGTCTGCGGTGTATTGAGCGCGAAAAATGCATCCTTGACTCCAAGGCACCAGATGTCGACGAGGAAAAAGCTGACGCCGACGAGCCCCGACGGTAAAGTTCGCGCCAACAACACCCAGCCGATGCCGTCGGCGAAGAGCCGGTCCGCCACCACACAGGCCTTGATCGGCGAGCGCGCCGCCTCGCTGATTTGACGTGCCTCGCGTCCCCCCATCATTACCGTGTCAGCTTTGCGCTTCTCGGTGACGATGGCCTTTCGCCGCGATGCTTTCTCAGCCATGCGGCGCAAACGCTGACTCTGTGACGCAGCCATATTTGCTCGTTTACCCTGCGCACGGAATCCCTCGTCGCTGCGCAAATCTAAAGCCGGATGGAATCGAGGGCACGTGCAATTATAGCCGCCCAATGCAGCCGGAGCATCCTGTCCTCTAGGGCCGGCTTCTGTTGCTCACACATTTTTCCTGATTATGCAGGAACGGGTCCTTTTACGCAAAGGTACGTAATGCGACATAGATCCCCGCAAAATTTAGGGTCTCCGCTGCGTGCGCGGTCCTATCAGTTGCGACGGCCTTCAGCCAACCTCTGGTGGCCTTCCGAAGGCCCAGATGAACATCACTGGTCGAAGGCGACGTCTGGTCGAAATTCCACCTCCCAAATACGACGTTAAAATCAGGCCGCTAAATGGGACCTCTTGAATTGCGTTAACCTATTGATTATACAACTAGTATAACCAGCGCTCATGTCGCGTTACGTACCTTTGCGTAAAGGAACCCAACGACCCGGTGCAGTCGATCGAGCGTCGCGTAAGCACGGCTCCGGTCATCGCCGGTCAGTTGCTGCGCGACGAGCCAGTTCAGCATTGCCGGGCCATCCTTCATTCCGAGGATGTCGGGCACTTTGAACCATAACGTCCCTTCCGTCCGCGTTGCCTGTGCATCGTCAAGGAAACAAAAGTCGTAGACGACACCGTCCTCATCAGGTTCAGGAGAAGCAAGTAGATTTAATCTCAGGGTTCGCTTCGGGAAGGCATCTGGATTGTTCCACCATTTATTTGGTTGCTTGACCGCCATTGAACCCCGTAAGCCGATATTCAGGGCGGTTAGCCGCTGTTGTCCGTCGAGCACGGCCGTGATCGCCAACAGCGCTGGCAACTCGGGGCAGTGAGCCGCGTCACGTTGGTGGTAATTGAGCACGAAATCGTAAAACTTGAACTTGCCGCTCGTTGCCGGTTCAACTTTCCAGAACAGGAAAGTACCGAACGGATATCCTTGCATCAGGCTGTCGAACAAACGCCCGATTTGCTCCGGCTTCCAGACGAATACACGCTGGATCGCCGGCAGCACATAGTTCGTTTGCTGGATACGACCCAAGGCTGTCGCAATTGTTCCGCCTGGTTTGTACATGCACGGCTCCTTTCTTGGGTGCTCCCGTCGTTAGGCGGCGGCTTTCCCCTTGGTGAACCGCTTCACCCAGCCGAGAAATGCGCCGTGCGGATTGCTTGCGGGCTCCTTGCCCCTGCTCCACTCGCGGTACTTGCTGAGCAGCCCTTGCCGGTCCCAGCCAGGCGCAAGATCGTACAGCTTGTCGAGAATTGCGTCGGTCGGTTCGTAACTACTGGCCACGACTTGCAAAGCAGGCGCGCCCTTGAACGAACGCGCGCGTTTGGCTTTGCCCTGCAACAAATTATCGCGGTCATCGCGAGCCGCCGTCTTCGTCACCATGAATTTGATTTTCGTATAGGCCTTGCCGTCGCGAACCCCTTCATAGCCGACGACGAAACCCGCCTCTTCACAGTAGCGGTTGATTTCATTCACGGCGGGCGCGAGCACGCGCTTCTTCAGCTCACGCCAATCGGGATAGGCATTGTCCGGCACCTTGAGCGCATTTTGCAGTTCTTCGATCGAAACTGTGTAAGAGCTATCGCGCCGGTTCACAAAGGCTTCCATCACTTCGTACAGCCGCACCGCGTATTTGCTGCGCAGCTTCATGACCAGATGAACGTTGAGCCGCGCCCATGCGCTCGGCAACAGCACATGCTGCGCAAGCAATGGATCGAACGTGAAATACAACTTGCCGCTGGCGCGCACCTCCTTATCCATGCGCGCCCCGAGCAGGCTGTTAATGCCCATGTATTTTTCGTCTTCCCACTCGATGGTCGTCTTGCAAAGTCGCCGCACGCTTTGCCATAGCAGCGCCGCGCCCGTTTCTTCCTGGGTCTTTTTCGCGACTTGCAGCTCACCCGTTGCGCCAAGGTCATGGCGACCGCTCACTTGACGAAACAGCGTGACGAGTTGCGGAATAGAAACTTCGTGAATATGCCCAGGCTTATCGAGATTGGGCCACGCCTCTTTGACCAAGGCCACCCAGAGCTTGTTATCGAGCGCCGTGAATGGTCCATCGATGCGCACGACGACGACCGGCAGCGGCAAAGGAACCGTGGCCGGAAGCTTGTCGTTCGGCCGCCACAGATCACCCGTGGGCTTGGGAGAGTTCGTGAGTGCTAACGGCAACTGTGTGGAAGACGAATCGGCCATAAAGCCAAGCTGCATGATTTGCGGGGGGCGAACAAGGGCTTTCGGCCCCCCTTCCCAGCTTGTACCTGCCGATTCCGCCCCCCGGAAAGTGGCCGATTTTGCCCCCCGGAACCGCATGCGGATGGTTGGCCGATTCCGCCCCCCGCATGGCCGATTTTGCCCCCCGGAGTGGCCGATTTTGCCCCCCGGAGTGGCCGATTTTGCCCCCCGCAACTACTCTAACTATTTGTCCTACCAAGCCTTTCAGCTCTGGAACATAAGAACAGAAGGAACATTAGAACAACCGCCCCATGTGGATAACCTTCGCTCTCGACTAAGCGCGCCCCGAAGGGGCGCTTTAGCGGACGCGCCTAAGGGCGCGAAGTCTTGCATAGAGGGGAGAGGATGAATAGCTCATCCCCTCCCCTACGGTCGCACTATACGCGCCCTACCCCTCCTCTGGCTGTAGACATGGGCAACGCCCACTGCGCCCTTCGGGCGCGGGGCTCCCGTGCCGCTTCGCGTCACAAAAAGGCTTAGCGAAAAAGAAGGGGCGGGGAAGGCGGTTCTCAAATGACCGAGGGTCAGTCCCCTGCCCTCCCAATGCGCCTAGGATGCACAAAGGGCGGGGCAAAAAAGAAAGAAGCGGCGATTTAGTCGGGGTCGGGCGGCACATGGTGCGCCAGTTCCATAGCGTCGTGGAGAATTCTTATAATCTCGATCACGTCGCCATGAGAGGCCCGGTACATGATGAAATGCCGCCCGCGTCGGCCTTGGCGCGCAACGTGAAGGGTTCGAAGATTGGGCAGGATTTCGTCACGAGCGGCGCTTCCAAGCACATCGGGGCCGTCACCGAGCGCGGCAAGCGCCTCAAGAAGCGTGGCTCTGTAAATATCCGTTTGTCGCGGGCCGAAAGTGTCTCTTGTATATTTCAGGATGCGGGCGAAATCTTTCTCGGCCTCAGCACCAAGGCGAATCCGCCAGCGTGTTTGCGTCAATTGCCCTCCGCGCCGGAGGCGACATCATCGGCAAGGCTATTGAGATGCACGACGAGCGCGGATGCGTCCGCGAATTCTTTGAACTCGCCGCGATCCAAAGCAGAAACGCCAAGATGCGCGGTGGCGCGGAGCGTCTCCAGTTTTGTGGCTTCCTCGACTTCACGGTTTTCGACCAAACGGAGCCCTTCCCGCATGACTTCGCTGGCGTTTTGATAACGTCCGCTCTGCACTAATGCCTCGATTAAGGTCTCTTGGCGTTCGGTCAGGACAACATTGCGTGTTGGCATCGAGCTACCTCCATTTATGACGATATTAGCATGTTATGGCATATTATGCCAATAGCTTGGACGTGGCTGCGCATGCCACAAGCGGCGTTGCCAGCAAGTCGGCATCCTGAATTGCTGGCAAGTAGGCAACAAGGCAAGACGGCAATGCGGCAATATGGCAATTTGCCAGCGGACGACGAGCTTTAAGGCTAGCCCATAGAGGCGAATCTTGTTAGCTTTGCTGGCAAGTCGGCAACAAGTATTGCCGTATTGCTGGCAATATGGCAACTCGGCAATGGAGGCTAGATGTTTACCGTCGCGATTTTGAGCCAAAAGGGCGGCACCGGAAAAACCACCATGGCGTTGCATTTGGCCGTGGGGGCTGAGAAGGCGGGACAATTGGCGGCTGTTATTGATCTTGACCCGCAAGCTAGCGCTGCGGGGTGGAAAGATAGCCGCCAAGCTGAAACTCCGGTCGTTGTTTCAGTTCCGGCAACACGCTTGCCACAAGCTTTGGAGGCGGCGCGGGCAGGGGGAGCTGATCTAGCCTTGATCGACAGCGCCCCGCATTCGGGCGATGTCGCATTGGCCGCCGCCGAGGCCGCCGACCTAATTTTGGTGCCGTGCCGCGCGGGCATCCTCGATTTGCGCGCCATCGGAGCTACGGCACGGATCGTAAAGCTCGCCGGCAAGCGGGCATTCGTCGTGCTGAACGCAATGCCGCCACGCGCCCCGAATGTGCTGGCCGATGCGCGTGCAGCCGTTGCGGTTCATGGGCTCGAAGTGTCACCAGTGAGCTTGCAGCAGCGCGCACCCTTTGCTCACGCCCTGACGGCGGGGCAAACGGCCCATGAATACGAACCAGACGGGAAAGCAGCCGAGGAGGTCACACAGCTTTACGCGTGGCTTTGGAACGAACTATCGAATTCCATTGCCTAATTGCTGAGTTGCTGGCAATCTGGCAATGTGGCAACAAGGCAAAGAGGCAGCGCATGAGCGGTAAGCGTCCAAGTCTGGCAGAAAGCATGAGGCAAGCGGCAACCGGCGATGCGCCTGCTTCTTCGCCAGCACCGACACCAGCAACCAAGCCGCCAGAGCGATCACCCGCCGCAGCATCCGCCGAACCAGCGCCACGGACAGCGGGATTCTTTGCAGCGACGCGCGCGGGGAAGAAAAAAGTCACCGCCTCGCTCGATCCCGCGGCACACAAGCAGCTCAAAGGGTTGGCTGTGGAAAAAGACGGGACTACGGAAGCCCTGCTTACGGAGGCGATCAACGACCTCTTTAAGAAATACGGCAAGCCGGAGATTGCACCGAGGAAACCATGACACGGCGAAACCCCGCCAAGCCCGACGCGCCTAAGCCGAAGACGTGGAAAGACGAGGTAAGGGCGCAAAATGAGCGCGTCGAGCGGCTATGCGTCGAACTTGGGATCGACCAAGCCGAGCTATTTTTGCGGGCGCGGGAGAGGCTTAGATTTTGTTGCCAGCAGATTAGAAACCGCCGGAAGGAATGACCGCCCAAGCCCCAAATTTGCCCGCAGAGCAGAGCAGAGCAGAGCAGGGCAGGGCGGATTCCGCCACCACCCTAGCGCCCAAGGTTGGCCAGCGAGCCCTGCGCAAGCCTCGGCTGGGCTTGGGGCCGAGAATATGCCGACCTCAGCCAGCCGCCGAAAGAGTGATGACCACCGGAACCAACAAAAACGAGCAAAGCGCCATGAGCGAGCCCCCCGATCCCGTCCAAAACTTTCTTAAAGCCAGCAAGGATTATTCCGACGCTTTGCACGAGTCTTGCAAAGACAGCAGCGACGATAGCCTGCTGGAAGCAGCGAAAGCTGCGATGAAGGTCGCAGAGAAAGCGCTTCGCAACTCTCGAAACCCCAAGTCGTGATCGGGGGGAATTCATGCGAGCGAAGAAGGTTCATCCGAAAAAGGAGGTGTCGATTGAGAAATTTGTGCAACTCCGCGCGAAAGTTGCCTCTGGTTCCGCTTCTTTTGAAGAACGGGAATTAGCCCGAAGCCGTCTGTCTGAGTTCCGCCAGAGATACCGGAATGGGAATCTATCGACACGGGCGGCGTTGCACTTGGGGTTGATCGACGCCCAAGGGAATGAAACACCCGACTGACAGCGAAGGGAAACAGGATTCCCGCGACGAGAACCTGTTTCCCCAATTGGCGGTAGGGCCGCTCACACTCACTGGCGGGAAGAGTAAGGGGTTTTTGCCTATCCCCCCATCAGGCATCGAGCGCCGGGATGATGATTCCCAAGGCCGCTTTCGTATGCGCCTCGATTTCATCGAGCACGACTAACCACTGCCCGATCCCATTCTTGACGAGCGGATCGGGCATCGCCTCCCGCCATGCCGTAAGCATCCGGTGGTAGCCGATAAGATCGGCGCGCTGCGCGCAATAGGCCGTCGCCATGCGCGGCTCCACAACGTCTTTGAGGCCTCCCGGCATTTGCGCGATACGCTGCAATGTTTCCACCTGCTTTTCGGTATCCTCACGCATGCGGTGCAGGGCCGGGATGATGTGGGGCAGCCCTTCCACGCGCGGGTGCGTGACCAAGGGGATTTTGTCGCTGCCGTCATCCGTTTTGATTCTCAGAACGTCGTGCGGCTGCTGTTGCACAAGCTCGGCCTTCGGAATGCGGCGCATGAGCCGGGGGAAAAGGTCATGCTTTTTCTCGATGAGCATCCGCATATCCTCTTTCCATCCGTGCTCCATGCCGTCCGGCGGGGGCAGGGGATTATCGTTCAAGCTCATGTTCCAGACCATTTCGATATGCTCTTCACGCTGCCTGGCATCCGGAAAAAGGCTGATGTTCCAGGCGAGGCAACAGATCATCGCAATGCGCCGACGCTCCTCGAAGCCGTCCACGAAAAGCACATGGGGCAGCGTATAGGTTGCAAAGCAAGCGGCGGTGGTATGCGTCTTCATGGCGCCAGCCGTCTTAAACACGTTGCATGAATTGATTACTTTGCGAACAGAGGCTCATACAGCCGCTCGATATGGGCGGCGCGCAGAGCTTCATGAACGAAATCTCCGTCGTCGCCAGACAAGGCGTCAATTCGCCGATCGTCCGGCAGCTTGAATAATTCAGGCTTTTCCAGTGCCAGTTTAAGAAGCCGCTTTGTCGGCGCGGAGGGTTGAATTTCGCCGCTCTCGTATTTCTCAAACGATTTTTCGCCGGACCCGAACAGCAAACCCGCTTCGCGTTGCGTCAGGCCGCAGCGCTGGCGAATAGCGCGGATCACCACGGGAACGAACACTTTCTCGCCGTGAGCCAGGACTTTCGCCGTGCGCCGCGCCATGTCGGCAACCTGGTTGTCATCATCGACCAACTGCCCTTCCATATCGTCAGGATCGGTGAGCGAGCACCACCAGCCAGGCTGCACATAGCTGTAGGTTTTTCCCTCGAGCTTGAACGACACCTGCTTTTCGCCGCGCGTCATGGGGCGACCCGATTCCGCACTTGGCATCGTGTCGGGGTAGTTTCTCGGATTCTTTCCCATGGTCACGCCTCCTTGAAGCTGATCAAAAACAGCGCCTGCCGAGCATCGAGCGTAAACTTCACGTAGAGCATTCGTCCGCCTACGCTCGGCTTGTAAACGTCCTGCCACCCCCGGTGATCGGCCATCGACGTCATCGACTTGTCGAAGTCCGAAGCGCTCAACCCCTGAATGACGGCCACCACAGCGGCGTCATCCATGTCGAGCTCGCCAGCGCCTTGCTTCGAGACGAACGAGCGGTTGAGGCTGGAGGCATCGGCAAACGCAGCCTTGACCGCTGCCAGCCCGTAGTGAGGCTTGAGCTTTTCCATCCAGCCTTTGTAACCCCCATAATGGGGGATTGCATCCAAAAAGTCAATAAACCCCCATTATGGGGGTAAGCGAACATAAGCCACGGGAGGCTTTTCAATCGAACGGTAAAATATGCTTTCTAGTGCATATGCTCTTGACCTCATATTCTACCTAATGGCAGACTACAGGCATGAACACGGAATCAAAAAATGACGGTCACACTCGAAGAATTCACCAAGGACTTCACGCCGGAAGAGCGGGCGCAGGTCGAAGCTCGCACTGCCCTGCTGATCGAGGAGGAATTAACGCTGCGGGATCTGCGTCAGGCGCAGCACTTCACGCAAGAGCGTATGGCCGAGCTAATGGGCGTCAGGCAGGAAAACGTATCGCGCCTGGAGCGGCGGGCCGATCTTTTGCTCTCCACCTTGAGCAGCTACGTTGCCGCTATGGGAGGCAAGCTGCGGCTGATGGCCGAGTTCCCGGATCGGCACCCCGTAGCGATAGCGCTTGCCGACATCACCGGCGAGGAGCCACTCAAACCGCGTCGCGGCGGCCGTGGGGTGAAGGAACAGGCGCCGGCTGTCTAGAAATAGAAACGTGCCCGGCCCGCTTGGCGGGCAATGCCGACGAACGTATCTTCATCCGAAAGTCTCACGATCGGAGAGTGGGATGGCCCCGAGGGATTGTCCTATTTGCCACGGTAGCGGCGAAATATACCAAGACTGCCATGAGTGTCGCGGAAGCGGAGAGGAAGAACTCGACTGCCCTAAATGTCGCGGAAACGGTCTGATTGATGACGTCGACACCTGCGAATATTGCGGCGGTTCGGGGCGTGTTACGGATGTCTGTGAGGCATGTGGCGGCTCTCGCTCGGAAGCCGTTGAATGTCCAAGCTGTGAAGGTACTGGTGTCGACCGTCCTCGGTAAAGTTGTCAGTCGGCGAAGGGCAGGGGACGCCTCCAACAAGCGCGACAATGCGCCGGGGGAACCCGATGCGGCGCAAGCCCATCAGGATGAGCGGGCGGCGTAGTTTTAGAATAGGGTGAAGGTTGACCGAATAGCGCCCTGTCCTCCGGCCGCGTGAGGAATTTTCCGAGCAGCTTGAACAGCGCCGCCTTGTATTCCTCTTTACCTTCCGCTTCGTCCAGCACCGCCGCGCCCGCGAGAATTTTGCGGCGTGTGTCTTGCGCTCGCGGTTTGCGTGCGGCAAAGGCGTTGCCTCTGCACACCACGCATGGGACGTGCCGCCCCCTGGAACCCCCACCCAGAGGCGGAGCCGGACAATGCGTGCACTTTCGTGTCTTCACCCCAGCTCCGATGGGCCAGGCCCCGAAGCCTGGCGGCGACCTCGATGCGCCAGGGGTTAGCGGAGAGAAAGAAGCCGTTTTTCAATTAGCGGCGTGACCTGCGAGGTTGGCGCCCAGCAAAAGGGAACGACATGGACAATGAACTTGACCAGCGGCTGGCCCGGATGGAAAAGGCGCTCGCGGAGCTGCGTGAGGAAATGGAGCGGCAGGCGACGCAGCTCCAGCGCAATCATGGGTTGATCGTCGAATTCATCGATATTGTGAGCTCTACGGAGGAGCCTGAGGAGACGCCGCTCGCGCCGCTTCTGGAGCGGCTGACCGGCCGCCTCGAGCACTTCATCAGCGTTTCCGAGAAAAGTGCGGCCTCCATCGAGAAGGTCGCGGAATTTTTTAAGCTGCAAGAGAGCGGGGCGAGCCGCCCGAAACTTAAAGACTCCGATTCACGCTGACGGCCCCGTCCGCATTTTTAGCCCGGCTTCACCAACTGAGCGGGTAGAGCGACGCCAAGCCACTGAAATCCCTTGGGCACCGCATTAAAAGTCGGCACTACACGGGATAAGAACTCATGCGAGTTATTGGATGTTTCGGGCGGT
>Ga0302320_10031487_pt1 | contig 10057 bp, 12 predicted proteins | sample Bog_T0_3_FD_202130 | JGI IMG/M metagenome (GOLD analysis project Ga0302320, IMG submission 202130) | Peat permafrost microbial communities from Stordalen Mire near Abisko, Sweden - Bog_T0_3 | ecosystem: Environmental > Terrestrial > Soil > Wetlands > Peat | place: Sweden: Abisko, Stordalen Mire...
GGAGCGAATCTTGTTTATCGACGATCGGGCTGAGAACGTGGCCGGAGCGGTGGGAGTGGGGATGAAAGGGATTCAGTTTCAGGGTGCGGATTCATTGCGGAGCGAGTTAGAGAGTTTGGGTGTTTTGTGAAGTGAAGCCACCTGCGGTGGGGCAGACGCCTTCGGCTCTTGGAACGAGCCTTGTTGGTCTCCCACCCATTCCGCAAAAGCGCGGAATGGATGGGGCACCCAGTTTTGTCGGTGAGTTAGAGAGTTTGGGTGTTTTATAACAGGCGGGATGAGGAGGGGTTATGCAACTTGGACTTATCGGTTTGGGCAAGATGGGCGGGAACATGGCGGAACGGCTGCGGCTGGGCGGCCACCAGGTGGTTGGGTTCGACTTTAACGCAGAGGCTGTGGCGAAGTTATCGGCGACGGGGAATGTTGGCGTTTCGACGCTGGAGGAGTTAGCCGCGAAGTTAGAAGGGCGGAAGGCTATCTGGATCATGGTGCCGCAGGGCGCTCCGGTAGACCAGACGATTGCCAAGCTGGAGCCGTTGCTGAATCCCGGCGACATTTTGATCGATGGCGGTAACTCGAATTACAAGGACTCGATGCGACGGCACGATCTGATCGCCGCAAAGGGGTTCGGTTTTGTGGACGTGGGAACGTCTGGCGGGGTGTGGGGTCTGAAGGAGGGGTACAGCATGATGATTGGCGGGGACAAAGAGCCGGTGGAATACCTGCGGCCAATCTTCGAGACGCTGGCTCCGGCAGTGGACAAGGGTTGGGGACACGTGGGCCCCGGTGGTGCGGGGCATTTTGTGAAGATGATTCACAACGGGATCGAGTACGGCATGATGCAGGCTTACGCAGAGGGATTTACGATTCTGGAGAAGAAAGAGGAGTTGGGCCTGGACCTGGGACAGATTTCGCAGATATGGCGGTATGGGAGCGTGGTTCGGAGCTGGCTGCTTGACCTGGCGGCAGATGCGTTGCGCAAGAATCCAACGTTGGATGGGCTGGAGGCTTTTGTTGAGGACTCCGGGGAAGGACGCTGGACGGTGTTTGAGGCGATCGATTTGAATGTGTCGGCTCCGGTGATTACCGAGTCGCTGATGCGGCGGATTCGGTCACGGGAGAACAACAACTTTACCGACCGGATGCTGGCGATCATGCGGAATGAGTTTGGCGGACATGCGGTGAAGACGGAGTAGAAGAGCAGGGACTAGCCACCCCAGCGACGAAGACCTGTCGCTGGGGACCCCGGCAGGGAATAGGGAATAGGGACTAGAGAATAGCCGATTTGCGGAGGGAGTCAGGGGATGGCGACGATACAGGCTAGTGTGCGGGCGGAGGACCTTTCCCAGGTTCCTCATGGCCAGGAGAGGATTCCCGATCCGGGAGTTCTGGTGATCTTTGGGGCATCGGGCGACCTGACGAAGCGGAAGTTGCTGCCAGCGCTGTTTCATTTGCGGCAGAATGACTTGTTGCCCAAGCAGTTTGCGATTGTGGGAGTGGCGCGGCGGCCGTTGGGCGATGAATTTGCGGCGGATATGCGGGAGGGCATACTTTCATTTGGCGGCGCGGATGCGAGCGACCCGAAGCTGGATGAGTTTGTAGCGCACATCAGCTACTTCGCGCTGAACTTCGACGACCCGAAGGACTATGCAGGCCTGAAGGCCGAGTTAGATCGGATTGCGAGGGAGAAGGGGATCGGTGGCGACCGGCTTTTCTACCTGGCGACCGCGCCTGAGTTCTTTGCGGGGATTATCGAGAATCTTGGTGCGCAGGGTATGGCGCAGCCGGCGCAGGGCAAGGTGGCGGTGGTGGTGGAAAAGCCATTTGGCCACGACCTTGACTCTGCGCGCGAGTTGAACCAGCAGGTTAATGCGGTGTTCCACGAGAGCCAGGTTTTCCGCATCGACCACTACCTGGGCAAGGAGACGGTGCAGAACATTTTGGTTTTCCGGTTTGCCAACGGGATCTTTGAGCCGATATGGAATCGGAATTATATCGACCATGTGCAGATTACAGCCGGCGAGACGCTGGGCGTGGAGGCGCGCGGGCCTTTTTACGAGAAGGCGGGTGCGCTGCGGGATGTGGTGCAGAACCACGTGATGGAACTGCTGAGCTTTGTGACCATGGAGCCGCCGTCAAACTTTGAGGCGGAGAGCGTGCGGCGGGAGAAGCTGAAGGTGTTTCAGGCCATTCCGCCCATTCCAATCTTGAATGCGGTTCGGGGACAGTATGGGCCGGGAATTGTGAGCGGTCAGCATGTGATCGGTTACCGCGACGAGGAGCGTGTGAATCCTGAGTCAGGTACGGAGACGTATGCGGCGGTGCGCTTGCAGATTGAAAACTGGCGGTGGGCCGGGGTTCCGATCTATCTGCGGGCGGGTAAGCGGCTCAAGAAGCAGGCTACGGAGATCAGCATTCAGTTCAAGCAGCCGCCTCTGTTGATCTTCAATCGGCTGGCTGCAAGCGGGCCTTGCCAGGAGATTCAACCGAACCTGCTGACGATCCGCATACAACCGGATGACGGGATCGCGCTGCGGTTTGGGGCAAAGGTGCCGAACACGCCGGGGATGAACGTTTGTCCGGTGACGATGGACTTTGACTATGCGGCGGCGTTTGGGAAATCGAGCGCCAACGGTTATGAACGGCTGTTGCTGGACGCTATGCTGGGCGACCAGACCCTGTTTGCGCACCGCGACGGAGTGGAGACGACGTGGGCGCTGTATACGCCGATTTTGCAGGCGTGGGCACACAAGACGCCGGAGGTCTTCCCGAATTACTTTGCGGGGACGTGGGGGCCGGAGTGCTCTGATCGGTTGCTGGAGCGGGGCGGGCATGTATGGAGAAACGATTTGGGGCGGAAGGGGTAAGAGCAGGGGTCAGTGATCAGGGGTCAGGGGTCAGCTGAGACTGCGTCGTTTGTGGGGAGATTGTGGTGACTCGAGACGAGGCTTGGAAGCTGGGCAATGATTGGGTTGCGGCGTGGAATGCGCACGATCTGGAGCTGATCATGGGGCACTATGAGGATGGGGTTGAGCTGGTGTCGCCGGTGGCGGCGCAGTTGTTGGGGGTTGCAGGTGGAAAGATCACGGGGAAGGCCGAATTGAGAGCTTATTTTCAGCGGGGTCTTGAGGCTTATCCGGAGTTGGAGTTTCGGCTTGAGGATGTCTTTTGGGGCGTGAGCAGCCTGGTGCTTTGCTACGCGAATCAAAAGGGGACGCGGTCGGCGGAGTTCATGGAGTTGTCGGCGGCGGGAAAAGTGGCGCGGGTGGTGGCGAACTATAACGCGTAGGAGGGTGAATCCGCGGCTGCTTGTTGCAGTGAATGTTTAAGAGAAAATGCAGGTTCTTCGACTTCGCTGAAGTGCGCTTCGCTCAGGTCTCGTGAGTTTTTTGTTTTCTCATAGAATTCGACCTTGAAAACTAAGGACTTGTGCGTCGAAATATCGCACAAATTCAAAAAGGCCACAAACTCCAGGATGACCACCGCTTTATAGCACAGTGTTACATTGAGGCGGCGCGCATAACGGAGCCGTCGGGCATGACCATTGTTGCGTCCTTGGGGGTTGCTTCTTTGGGCTTGTCTTTTCCGGTTTCCTGCTGCTTGCTCTCAATCATGGCGAACATCATTTTCATGTTGCAGGCGAGCTTGCGGGCGTTGGCGATGGTCATTGCCGAGACGGTGCCGCTCAAGCAGTTCAAGGATGCGTACTTGGTGGTGACGTTGAGGGGCAGCACGTAGTGATATGCGCCGCTGGGAAACTCGGGGGTGGCGCTGTTGATGCCGTTGCAGGCATCGAGCTGGGAGACGGTAACGAGGGCGCCGTTGACGTCGCGGCCACCATAGATGGGGAAGCCATCGAGGGCGATGCCGATGATGTGCGAGGGACCGGTGGCGGTGTCGACCTGCGAGGTTACGCAATTTGGGTTGCCGTGCGCATGCCAGGTGGTGCCGCTGCTGTGGGAGTCGCACTGATCGAGGAAGTAAGCTGTCTGCGATGTTCCGGCGCCATCGGTGAATGTGTAGGAGGCGTTGTCGGCGACGGCGGGGGTGGTGCCATTCATCTCAAAGGGGTTGAACAAGGCAGTGCCCGAGATGAGGTAGCCGATTGCGCCGCCGCTGGTGGCCGTGCTGGAGGTGGCCATGGTTGGGCAAATGTTGAGCGTGGCGGAGGAGCCTTGCAGAGCGGGCGCAATGACACTGGCATACGATACGACGGCTAGAGCGGTGTTGGTCTGCGAGGTGTGGGCGACGACGGTTTGAGTGCCGGTGGCCGGGGCGAGGTAGTAGGCGTTGGGGGTGTAATCCGGCTTGCCGGTAGTGGTGATGGTCATCTCGCAACTGCTGGGGTAGGTGACGGTGACGGAGGTGCCCCAGGATACCGATTTGAAGGCGGTGGCATATTGGTTTGTGGTCGGGGTTGTGGGCGTGGTTGGGGTGGTGGTTGTGGACGAGGACCCGCGGCCGGAGCAGCCGACGGCAAATGCGGTGAGGGAAAGGCAGATTGCAGCAAATCCAAGTCTGGTGGTGTGGAGGCGGAAACAGGCTTCAGGCTGGTGCGGTGCGTTCACTCTTTGACCTCGCCGGATTGGGTTGTGCTGCTTTCGCTTCGGAGATGTGTCGCAAGGGGGCGACTGGGAAGTCCGAGAGGCTGGGCAATGGATTTGACGGTTTTTCAGGTGAATGGTTGTGAGGAGATGATGAAGCAGCGGGGATGCGAAAAGCAAGCTGAAAGAAGGCTGCTCATGATCTTACAGAAGGTTGGGTGATTTGTGAGAGAGAAGTGATTCTGGATTGCCGATGTAGACGTGGGAATGATGTGCAGACGGGAACGGCGTCCGGGAAGGGACGCCGTTATTGCGTATAGGGCGGGGTAGAAGCTAGTGTAGTCCGCCGCAAATAACTTCATCTACAGGAGTCTTCGAATGAGCCGCATTTGAAGAAAAACTTCCCTCAGGGGCTAAAGCCCAGCTCATTTGATGTTGCTTGCGGCACGACTGAAGTCGTGCCCTTTCAAAACATGGATGACCATCTGTTTGGCGGACACCGCTATTTGGTGGCGGGCTTTTTGGTTGAGGCTTTTGTGGGGGCTGGCTTGGCTGCGGAGGCGGTGTCTGCCATGGCCTGGTCGATGTCCTGATAGAGTTGCTGCTCGGGGCGCATGACTTCTCTGAAGGACGGGCCTTTGCCGCCGGCGGTGACGATGAAGATGGTGGGGGTATGGTCAATGCCGGTGCGGCGGCCGAGGTCGTTGTCGGCTTTGACGTCGGCGGCGAGCTTGCCTTGCGGGTCGAGGGAGAAGGGCAGGGATACGCCGTGGCTCTGAGCAAACTTGTCAGTGAACTGGCGGAGCAGGTCAGGGTTGTTGTAGAGGGAAGCCTGGTTGGCGAAGACCTGGTCGCGATACTCGTCGCCGAGGGCCTTGGATTTGATATCGAACCAGCGAGCGTTGACGGCGGCGATGGGGCTCCAAGCGTGGGCGGGGATGAGGAAATCGTGGCGTACGATGGGGATCTTGTACTTGGCGGCGGCCGCCCGGACGGTGGGGTTGGTGGTGCCGCAGATGGGGCACTCCATGTCAACGAACTCGACGATGGCTACGCGAACTCCGGGGGGCGGATGGAGGGCGGAGGTGTCAAGAACATGAGTTCCGGGGGCCGGAGCGCCAAACTGTGAGTGGGCGCCTGGGGCTGACAAGAAGAGCACCGCGGCAAGGGGCAGGAAGAAAGCACTGCGGTTGGGGCGAGCGGCTACGGATTGGAGAAGGCGAAAGAGTCGGAACATAGGTATTGGACGGCTCCCTATGGGTGATTGTAACTGGAGAGGTGCGGAATGGGGGCGGGAGGTTATCGGCGGGCAGAGTCATTGGCGGTCGCGGCGGGCGGCGATCCACTGCTTCCATTTGTAATCGGCGTAGAAGGAGGCGGCGATGACGAGGAGGGCGATGATGGCGAGAAGGATCTTCATAAGGGCAGTGGACAGTGAACAGTGGGCAGTGGACAGTGAACAGTGGACAGTGGACAGGGGACAGGGGTCACAGATCAGAGGTCAGAGATTAGTTTAATGCTCGTGGGATCGAAAGGTGCTATCTTGGTCGCAATTGGAGTTGGGAGCATGCTAAGACGATTTTGCACTTTGTCGGGCTGCGGGATGGCCTTCCGCGCGGGCCTGCTGGTGGCGATGTTGATTCTTCCGTTAGCTCTGCATGGGGCGCAGTATCCTGCCCTGGATGCGGCCAAGGCCTGCTCCGCCAAGAACAAAACGGACGAGGTGCAGCTTGCAGGGGTTGTTTTCAGAACCTATAGCGAGCCCAACGACGGAGCTTGTTTGCAGGTAATCCGCGATGGAAAGGTGATCTTCGAGCGGACAAACGACACCGGCGGCTTGTTTACGATCGGTCAGGCGGCAAACAAGGACTGGGGTTGGCCGGCAATTGCAAATGGGACGGACATTACCGGTCGCGGTCACCCGGATATGATCGTTTCGCATTACACGGGTGGCGCACATTGCTGCACGAGCGACTATGTTTTCGAGCTGGAGCCCGTTTTCAGGCTGTTGGCGACACTGGATGCGGAAGACTCCGATGGGGCCTATTTTTCCGATCTCGATCACAATCACCACTATTATTATCTGGCGAACGATTGGACGTTTGCTTATTGGCGGGGGTCGTTTGCAGATTCGCCCGCTCCAGCGGTGACTCTTGGGTTTGCCGACAATGCCAAGGGGGGCGGGTACGGCCTTGCTTTGGACAAGATGGAACGGCCAGCGCCAACAACGGCCGAGTGGGCGAAGCAAGTGCAGGAGGCTCGTGCGGCGTTTACGGGCGACAACCAGTTTTCTGGCGGGATTGGCTCGAAGCTTTGGGGCGACATGCTGGATTTGATTTATACGGGCCATTCGGATATGGCCTGGAAGTTGTTTGATGGGGCGTGGCCGGGAGCGCGGGTCGGCAAGGATCAATTTCTAGCCGATTTCTGCTCGCAACTCAAAACCAGCCCCTATTGGCCCGGCCTTAAGGAAGGGATTCAAAGTGCGCCGCCGGTGTGCTCAATGGCAGCGCCAAAGAATACGGTTGTTGAGACGCCTGCATCCCACTGACCTCAGCCCTGATGCGTTAACCTCTTATCTGCGGGCCAAGAGCGGGCTCAGGGATGCTTTCTTTGCGCATTATTTTGTCGAATATCGGGACGCTGGGCGACATCAATCCGCTGATTGCGATTGCGCTGGAATTGAAACGGCGGGGACATGTGCCGGTGATGGCGGTCCCGGAGGTCTTCAGGGCGAAGATTGCGCCTTTGGGGCTGGAGTTTCACGCGGTTCGTCCGGATATCGACCCGCAAAATACGGCGATGGCCGCAATGATCTACGACGTTCGCAAGGGTACGGAGCGAGGGCTGCGGGAGTTTCTGTTTCCGGTGTTGCGGCATACCTATGCCGATCTGCTGGATGCGGCTACGAAGCCGGAGCGGGCCGACCTGCTGTTGCTGGGCGAGCTGAACTATGCGGGGCCGCTGGTTGCGGAGGTGACGGGGATCGAGTGGGCGAGCTACGTGCTAGCGCCGCTGTCGTTTTTCTCAGCGTATGACCCGCCGGTATTGCCGATGTATCCGCGGCTGGCGCGGGCGGACAGGACAATCCCAGGGATGGGGCAGGCAATCAAGCGGCTGGTTCGGTTTGTCAGCCGGAAGTGGCCGCAGCCGATCTACGATTTGCGCGCAGAGCTTGGGCTGGAGCGAGGCACGAATCCACTCTTCGACGCGAAGCATTCTCCTCGGCTTGTGCTGGCGCTGTTTTCGCGTGTGCTGGGCAAAGAGCAGAAGGACTGGCCGTTGAACGTGAAGATCACGGGGTTTTGCTATTACGACGCGGATTCGGGGAACGCGGCGCTGACACCGCAACTGGAAGAGTTTTTGGCGACGGGCGAACCGCCGGTTGTGTTTACGCTGGGGTCGGCAGCGGTGATGACGGCGGGCCGCTTCTTTGAGTTTTCAGCAAAGGCGGCGATCAAGCTTGGCGTGCGGGCGGTGTTGCTGATTGGCGCGGACGAGCGGAACCGGCCGCGCCAAGCTCTGCCGGAGACGATCTGCGTGACCGAGTATGCGCCTTATTCGAAGCTGTTTTCGAGGGCATCGCTGGTCGTACACCAGGGTGGAGTGGGGACGACGGCGCAATGCCTGCGGGCGGGGAAGCCGATGCTGATTATGCCCTACTCGCACGACCAGCCGGACAATGCGCGGCGGGTGCAGCGGCTGAAGGTGGCGCGGGTGATCCAGCGTGGGAAGTACACGCCGGTGCGGGTGGCGAAGAAGCTGGAAGGGATGCTGTCGGAGCCCCTGTTTGCCTTGCGCGCGAAGCAGGTGGCGCAGCGGATGGAACACGAGGACGGCGTGCGGTCGGCGTGCGATGCGCTGGAAGAGCTTTGTGGTAAGACGCGGTAGTTCGCGCTGGCTCAGGGTAACGCTGCAATTGTGGTCATTGCTGGAACAGTGACACGGGGCCTAAACGGGCTGCGGAAAAAGTCGAGAATTCTGGTGAAATTGGAGTAACGCATCCCTCCGGGGCTAAACAGGCTGCGGAAAAAGGCCAGTTCTGAGCCAAAATTGGCGGAAAGCATACCTCAGGGGCTAAGAAGTTATCCGTAAATAGCTAGAGTTTGTCTCCAGCAGATTAGAGCGGCGGCGAGTTGGAGCAGAGCGTTGTAGCTGGCTTTATACGGGGGTTGAACCCCCTGCTCCCTCCGGAATCTGCGATTGACGGCTGCGGCATCAGGCTGCAATCGAACCATGCGAGGGCGTACGGCAATTTCGTGCTTTCTATTTACGATGTGGATCAAGCGCTGTGGCCGGTGCATTGCAGGACGCCGAGGAATGCGGTCCAGGGGCCGACGGCCTGGCGATATTGGTGGGCCATGATTCTTGAGATCTGGTGTAGATGGGTCAGATCGTGGGCTGCCCAGGTGGAGAGCAGCTCGGATAGGGTGACATTGCCAAGGGCTGGATGGCGGCCGCGAAGGGCAAGGTCCGCCGAGCTGAGGTTGAGTGCGCGCAACGCGACGATGTTTTCTGTTCGCAAGTGAGCAAACCGATCCAAAAGCTGATCGAGGGTCTTGCCCTCACTTTCTCGCGCCTGCGCCCATCGATCAAAGGGATCAAATGGAACGGACTCGCCGGATTCCAAGATTCTGATGGCGCGGGGAATCCAATCTGTGCGCTCGCCGTGGATGAGATGACCGACGACGTCGTAGGCGCTCCATGTGTCTTCGCCTTCATTGCGGAGGGTCCAGAAGCCTGGAAGGCCGCGAAGAAGCGCGTCAAGAGCTGCGGGGGTGCGGGAGAGAAGGGCGATTGTTTGCTCCAGAGTTTGCTGAAGGGTTTGTTCCATGGTGGACCTCGATTCGGGGGGGGCGCTGGGGATCGGTGCTTTTAGAATAAGTCGCCGATGGGAGGGAATGTAAGCAGGAAGCTGAGGGCGAGCAACGCGAATGCGACTAAGTTGATTCGACCGAGGGCGACGGTCTTGATGGACCATCGCGTTTCCAAGATGACCCAGGTGAGGAGCCAGATGAGAATGGCCGCGGTGGTGACGCCTGAGAGGGGTCCGGTTGGTTTGTAGAAGCTGAGGATGCTTTTGAGGAAGGCCGATTTGTCGGCTGCCACGGCGAGGACAGCCAAAGCAAAGGAGCCGATACCGGCCGATAGGATGGCGGCGGCGCCAGAACCGTTGGTGAGGGATTGCGGATTGGGTGAGGTGACAGGGTTTGGGGTGCTCATTTTTCTGCTCCTTCGGTGAGGTAAATGACTTGGCCGCCTTGGACCGGGGCAGATTTGTTGATCATGGCGCCGAAGAATCCGGCAATTCCCGCGGCTAAGAACGAAGCGGCGGCAAATGCGAGCACCGCAGCGCGGAGCTGCTTGTGGTGGACAAGATCGCGACCATACCGGGCGAAGACAAAGGCGACCATGGTGATTGAGATTGGAGCGAACCAGGCGACGTGCTCTTTCCACTCCATACCCAGCGAGTGCCAGCCGATAGTGGTGGGGCTCGACATCAAAAGGCGCTG
>Ga0302320_10031490_pt1 | contig 10056 bp, 6 predicted proteins | sample Bog_T0_3_FD_202130 | JGI IMG/M metagenome (GOLD analysis project Ga0302320, IMG submission 202130) | Peat permafrost microbial communities from Stordalen Mire near Abisko, Sweden - Bog_T0_3 | ecosystem: Environmental > Terrestrial > Soil > Wetlands > Peat | place: Sweden: Abisko, Stordalen Mire...
ACGGCGCTCCGATGAGCGCCGGCCGCTACAACAAGCAACTGCTGCGCGGGGCCGACAAACTCGACGAATTGCGCACGCTCGCCGGTCAGGTCCGCCAGTACTTCTACAAGATCACGCTGCCCTGGACCGACGAGGGATACCGCCTGTTGCCGGCTAATCTCTACTTCGATCTGACCGCGCGGATGCGGGAGTTCGAGGCCAGCTTCGAGCAGGGCGTCGAGACGTTTCTTACCGTCTATCCGCAGTACATCGAGCAGGTGCGGCCAGAGTTGAATGGGCTTTTCCGCGAGGAGGACTACCCGAAGGCCGAGAAGCTGCGGCGCAAGTTCGGCGTCAAGCTCGAAGTCCTGCCCATTCCCACCGGCAACGACTTTCGTGTGCAGATGTCGGCCGAGGAGCAGGCTCGCGTCGCCCGCGAGATCGACTCGAATGTTCGGCAGTCGCTGGTGCGCGGGACCGAGGATCTTTGGAGCCGGCTGCGCGATGTGGTCTCACACATGGTGGACCGGATGAATGAGCCGGGATCGCGCTTTCACGCGACGCTGGTGACGAACATCTTCGATCTGGTGGAACTGTTGCCTCGCCTCAACGTCACGGACGACCCGGAGTTGAATCGATTCGCTGAGGAAGCCCGCCAGAAGCTCTGTACCTACACGGCGCACGATCTCAAGAAGCATGAGTTGCTGCGCGTGGCGACGGCGGCTGACGCTGCAGGAATCGTCTTCCGCATGGATGAGGCAATTCGCCATCGCGAGGCAGAGCAGCCCGAAGAGAAACTCGCCTCTGTCCAGAACATCTTTGAACATATGTCGGCGTACATGGAGGCGCCCGCTGCGGCATGAGATACGATGTGACTTGACGCATATGATGGCAGCGATTTGAAGCATATGATGACAGTTCCTCCCCCCTAAGCCCTTTGGAACCGCTGCACCCTTGGCGCGCTGCAAGACCGTTATGAACCATAAGCTGTCAGTGAGTCTGAAATGTGGGCATAAAGTGACAGTAAGAGCGGAGCGCCCTCCCTGGCCGAAGGGCGTCCGGTATCACTCGAGGTAACAGCCTGGCTACATTTCTTCTAAAAAAGTACTTGCGATTCGATCATGTATATGTGTTATATTGCGCATGTGCATCGGTCGAAACAAAAACTGCTCGATGAACTCAAACGATGGTTCATCGATGGTGCTGAAGAGTTGTGGCCGATTGCGTTAGGTTCATTGTCTTTGCGAAAGAGCCCCTGTATTCGAAAGCAGTGTTCAGCCTGCGCATCCGGCCACGGTCACCTCAGTTACGCGCTGTCGGGCTACCAAGGTAAGCGGAGATTTTCAATCTATGTGCCCGATGAGTTGGCACCGGAAATAGAAAAGGCAATCGAAAACGGGCGGCAATTGCAGGAGTTGATGAAGGAGGCCGGCCTACGCTACATAAAGGAGCGTAAGCGCGCAAGGCAAGAGAAACGGTAGTGAGTTTTTGGCGAAGCCCGACTATCGGAGGACGCATGTTTGACTCTGAAGGCCTGCAGGTCTGGTTGGAACGAAACCAGATTCCGGAGACAACCCGAACTGTGATCGATGCAATTCGCACATCTCCTCCTTCGCGCAGGGTTGGAGGAGGTTCCTCCAACGTCTGTGGCCGCTATCCCAGTAAGAAAATGGGAGCGACCATTCAATTCGAGAGTCACCGCGTTGAATTGGCTGGCATCTATGAAATGGAACACGACTCCTCGGTTCGCGAGTACTACGATCAGCCTGCACCAATCAAACTGGCTTATAAGACCACGACCGGCAGAGAACTCGGGGTATGGCATACTCCAGATTTCTTTGTCATACGTGACGGTGAAGCAGGATGGGTAGAATGGAAAACCGAGGAAGAGCTTCGGCGCCTGACGTCCAAATGTCCGAATCGTTATGCTGCCAACGGTTCGGCTAGCTGGGACTGCCCACCGGGCAGAGCTCATGCAGAACGTCTCGGGCTCTATTACCGGGTTCGATCTTCGGCAGAAATCGATTGGACATTCCAGCGAAACATTCAGTTCCTCGACGACTACCTCAGAGCAGACCAACTGACGATTCCTGCACAAAGCTGTGAAATAGCGCGGGCGACTACCGGAGCCATAGCCGGCATCCATCTGGATGAATTGTTACAGCTCACCAGAGAACGCATATCGGCGGACACGATTTTCAGCATGATCGCGGCAAATGTCCTCTACGTGGATCTATATGCTGCTCCTCTCGCCGAACCGTCTCGCGTCTTGGTCTATTCCGCTCCGGAAGCGGCGTCGGTAACGAAACTGTGCACTTCCGATAGCCAAAACATCTCGTCTCCCATTACGTTTCGCAATGGGAATGCGTTGATCTGGGATTCTCGAATATGGAAGGTGATCAACGTCGGCGATGCGTCTGTAGGCCTCGTATCTGAAGATGGGAATTTTGTTGAGCTACCGAGGAAGGCGCTTGAAGACTTGGCCTATCGAAAGAAAATTGCGCTAGCACCGGATGAACTCAAGAAGATATCCAGAGCGAAGGTCCTTGAGCGATTGAGCCTGGCCAGTGAAGATGATCTCCGAACTGCCAATTCCCGATCTGAGTTGGTTAGAAGCTATATCCACGGCCACTCGCTTCCCGCGACTCTGGACGTAACTTACCGCACCTTTTACCGCTGGGTAGCCGAATATCGGCGGGCGGAAGCAAACTATCAAAGCGGATATCTCGGCCTGCTGCCACACCACAACGCGAAAGGCAACCGGACATCGAAATTGCCCGAGGCATCGCTGCGGGCAATGACAGAAGCATTGGAGCAGGATTTCGAGACGAAGAAACAAAAGACTCTATACGCCTCCTGGATCAATTTAAAGCTTTCCTGCGAAGAACGCGGAGTGGTGGCACCGAGCTATAAGGCGTTTACGGTCGCTTCGCGCCGGCGTGATCCCTATCGACAGAAGTTGAAGCGTCAGGGGCGGCGCAGCGCTTACGGCTTGGAACCGTTCTATCTGGAACTTGAGCTGAAGACACCCCGGCATGGAGATCGGCCGTTTGAGATTGGCCACATCGACCATACTGAATTGGATGTTGAACTTGTCTGCTCGCGGACTGGGCGCGGGTTGGGCCGACCTTGGCTGACCGTCCTGATTGACGCCTACAGTCGCCGGGCACTGGCCGCATATCTCACGTTCGATCCGCCGAGCTATCGCTCCTGCATGATGGTTCTGCGCGAGTGCGTCCGCCGCTATAACCGGCTGCCGCAAACCGTGGTGGTCGACGGCGGGAAGGAATTTGAAAGTACATACTTCGAAGCGCTCCTCGCCACTCATCAATGCACCAAGAAGAAGAGACCGGCCAATAAGCCGCGTTTTGGGTCTCTGTGCGAGCGTTTTTTCGGGGTGAGCAACACCCAGTTTGTACATAACTTGCGCGGGAACACTCAGATTATGCGGAACGTCCGGCAGGTCACCAAATCCGTGAATCCCAAAGGGCTCGCAGTATGGTCTCTGGCGGAACTTCATGCGCGACTCTGCGAATACCTGTATGAAATCTATGATTCAGTGAACCACCCCGCACTCGGACAGAATCCGAGAGAGGCTTTTCTCGCGCGGCTGGCAGAAACAGGCGAGCGGCAACATCGCATGATTCCTTACGATGACGAGTTTTTGATTATCACCATGCCCATGACCATCAGGGGAACGGCGAAAGTTGTGCCCGGCAATGGTGTAAAGATTCATCATGTGTACTACTGGAGCGAGCTCTTTCGCGATCCGGAGGTTCAAGGACTACAGGTTGCGGTGCGTTTCGATCCATTTGACGTCGGTATCGCCTACGCATTTGTGCACAGGCAGTGGGTTCAGTGTCATTCCGAGTACTACGCCGTGTTTAGGGGCCGATCAGAAAGGGAACTTATGCTGGCCACGCAGGAGATCCGTCGACGTAGCCACCAGCATTCCGCTGCGTTTGCTGTCACTGCGCGCCAGCTTGCCGAGTTCTTGCAATCGGTTGAAGCTGAAGAGACTCTGCTGACTCAAAGACTGAGTGATCGTGAGGGCAGAGAGATTCGACGAGCGCTTACGAACGAAGCAGGCCGTATCCCATGCGGCGCGCCTGTTCTTTACTCTGCGGCTGCGCACGAGCAAGGGAACCATCGCATAGTCGATGATCTTGTGGTCGACGGAGTATACGGAGCTTTCTGATGGATACGCGATCTCCAGGATTTCCGCGTGAACTTCTGGCCCAGGCCTGGACATCAAGGCTCGAATATTTTAGGGGCTACACTATGGCCCATCCGCGCTTGATCGCTGTTCGGGATGCTCTGCTTGCTGCCATTCAGGACAGAGAGCCAAATTCGTTGATTTTGGTTTTGGGACCAAGTGGAGTGGGTAAGACAACATTATGCAGGAAGATTGAGCAGCTGCTGGTATCCGAAATGCTGACGGACCTTCATTCTGATCCGGGGCGCCTTCCGGTTGTGAGTGTGGAGTGTATCGCTCCCGAATCCGGGACCTTCAGTTGGCGGGATCAGTTTTATAGGATGTTGAGGCAAATGGAAGAGCCTCTGATGGCTTACAAATTGGATCCGGGGACGCCAGTGCAAATTGGAGAACGAGCGCTCAAGCTTATGCCGAACGCCAAAGCGGCCGGATTAGAGTACCGCCATGCACTGGAACAAGCGCTTCGTTTCCGCCGCCCATCGGCGGTATTGCTGGACGAAGCACAGCATCTGGCATCGGTGGGTTCCGGGCGCAGACTCTCGGATCAGCTGGATGTAATTAAATCCATCGCCAACTGCACAGGAACTGCCCACGTGTTGTTGGGCACCTACAGCTTATTGGCATTCCGGAATTTGAGTGCCCAATTGAGCCGTCGAAGCGTCGATATCCATTTCCCGCGGTATCGAAGCGATGACCCTGCAGATCTGAAAGCGTTCAGGACCGTCCTACATTCGTTCGAGTCGCATCTTCCTCTGTCCGAGCCACCCGACTTGGTGAGCGAGTGGGAGTATCTGTATGAGCGGAGCATAGGGTGCGTGGGGGTGCTCAAAGAGTGGCTGCTGCGGGCCCTCACTGCCGCGCTCAGGAAAGACGCCAAGGTTCTAACGCTTAGAGATCTGGAATCATACGCACTGAACGTTGCCCAGTGCGACAAAATGCTTGCAGAAGCGCTGGAAGGAGAGACGAGACTGCTCGAAAGTTCGGAGGAACGCGCACGTCTGCGGACTCGTCTCGGCCTGACTGTACGGGCAGCGAGGCATGACGATGCGAGCGTCCACCACGGCGTGTGCGAAGCTGAAGTTCCACTGCCGCGCAGGCAGCGCAGGAATCCAGGGCTGCGCAGACCAATGCGCGACGCCATTGCTTGCCCATTAGGGACGTATGGGACTAGCCCCGCAGTTTGAGTGTTGGGACTGCGAACCAGTGGCTCTGCCGCCACGCAGCCGTCTCTATTCGTTGCCGCCGATTGGAATTGGCTCGATGTTTGTGGAAAGTCTCACGAGCTATGTAAGCCGCTTGGCTGATGCTCACGCAGTTTCAGTGGGCAACCTGGTTGGTCGCGAACTCTTACTCGTCAGTTCGAAACCTCGGCTCCCGTTCGGACCCTTCGTGCCGCGAGACGGAACAGCGAAGTCTCACGGTTTTCGCGGACGAGCATGTTCGGCCAACGGCTGGGGAGAAAGTGCGAACAGATGGGTTGGCGCTTTAGAAAGAGCAACTCATCAGACCAACCTTCGGTTCCTTACGCTATTGCCGTTCGAAGGCGTCTTTTCTCGCGGTAGTCTCTTTAGGTCCATTCGCTCCTGGTGCCCGGCCTGTTATGAGGACTGGAGATGTACAGGAGCCATAATCTATGAGCCGCTTTTATGGACCATCAAATCGGCTACGGTCTGCCTGCGTCATGGCTATCCTTTGGAAGAAGTCTGCCCATATTGCCATGAGACGATGTCTCCGCTGGGCACCTATGCACGTCCTGGACACTGTTCGAAATGTCTGCAATGGCTGGGCCATTGTGGGGAACCTAAGCCCGTGGATCAGTTCGACAAGCAGGCACGAACGCACGCAGAGGTATGGCGCACTAAAGCCGTCGCCGAATTGCTGGCTGCATCGCCGCAGTTGAATGTCTCGGGCGTGGCACTCAAGGCAAACCTTCGAACCTGCATAGAATACGTTGCTGAAGGCAATGTGCTCGCCTTCGCCGAAGTGGTTCAACTCTCGAGAACTGGGCTTGACTATTTAACCAATGGAAAGGGATTGCCTGAGCTTGGCACGCTGCTCCAGATTTGCCATCAGGCTGATACTGCTTTAACAACCTTCCTCACAAGCCTTCCTGTTGCTAACGCCGGCACGTGGGATCGGTTGAAGCAGGCTCTTCAGACCAGCCGTAAGGACTGTCGGGTTCCTCTAGCCCGATCTCGCGAGCAAGTACGGGCTGCTATGCGAGAGTCATTACACGAACAGCCACCACCGTCTTTGTCCGAGATAGCACGGAGACTGGACTACAAGGGAGTGGAAGGGCTTCGTGATTTAGACAAGATGCTATCGAAGCAGCTTGCCGCTAACTATCGCAAGTCAGGTAGAACACACTGGTGGCGGAACCCTGGCGCCGCGAGAATTTGCGAACAGAACGACATCCGGGCCATGTTGGAGCAATCACTCTCCGAGAGAATCCCACGTCCTTTGTACCAGCTTGCAGTCGATCTCGGATACGTCAATGAAGGCTACATCCAGAACAAATTTCCGGGGCTCTGCAGTGCCATCAGGCAAAGAATCAAGAAGAATAAGGAGGCACGGATCTCCACAATGGAACGGGCTCTGCGTAACGCGTTGAATCATGAGCCTCCTCCTTCTCTTGACGAATTGCGAAAACGATTGGGCTATTCATGTTCGACCGTTCTCAAAAACCACTTTCCGCTCCTCTATGAGGAAGTCATGACGCGGCGGCGCTGGCATCGTCGTCAAAAGATACTGGAACTGACAAATGCCCTACAGTCAGCTCTCTCGGATGTACTGGCTCCCTCGCTCGTCAGCTTATGCAAAACGTTGAACACGCCGGAATACATCCTCGTAAAGCTGTGTCCCCGAGAGTGCGCTTCGATTCGAGCAAAATATCGTCATGCTCGCGCGGACACTGCGGTGCGCCGCAAAGAACAGCTTCAACAAGAGGTTCGCCAAGTCATCCAAAACATGCGAGGTGAAGGCACATATCCGACAATTAAGCAGGTGAGAACTATGCTCAGTCAAAGAAGCAACTGGGCGGAGGTCTCTACTGCTGTAGCAGCGGTACGAAAAGAATTCAGCGCATCCGAGTAGACCTTCTGTCGATGCAAGCATACCGTGGCCCTGACTGACCGGCCGACATACAGCCCTGCCTCACGGATCCCGACCGCATGACGGCCGCAGCCTTCCTATACGAGGAATTTATTGCGTAGCTGTGTTTGCTCTATGGAACTCAAACCGAGCCGCTGATTGATGTAGCTGGCCATTGTCGCGAAGGTCGTAACCACCTGGTTCAATCCGGCATCGAGGTATCTCTGGTCGGCGATGAGAACGGGATAGTAGATATCGGCGAAAGACTGGCCATAGGCAGTGACCATCCGCTGATAGGAGGACTGGATCGAAGCCGCGGAATAGACATTTGTGAGCAAGTAGTCCTGATTGATCATGGTCTGCGGAACGCCCAACACGTTGAGCAGAATCGTGGTCACCCAGCCCGTGCGGTCCTTGCCGCCGCTACAGTGGTAGACCTGAGAGCCGCTTGTGCTTGCAAGCATCTGGAAGAGTTGTGCCAGCCGATCGCAGGTTCCGCTGTCGCTTACGAATTCCGCATAGGAGGTCTCCATATAGGAGATGGCGTCGGCTGCGGAGGTGAGCGTCGGTGACGGATTGGTAGGGATACCTAGAAGATTGATATTAAGGTAGGTCGCTCCGTTCGGGGGGATGTCAGGTTGTATCGCGATCTCTCCGGGAGTGCGAAGGTCATAGTCCGCGTGGATATTCAGGGTGTTTAAGGTTGCCAGATCGGCTGCCGAAGGCGCCAGAGCGTTCGAACGGTAGATCACGCCCCGGCGAAGCTTGCGGCCACTTGATGTGCGATACGCTCCCTCATCGTTAGCTCCTGCCACATCTCGGAAGTTGTCTACCGATGTCAGCAGCGGGGTGGGCGCTACAAAGCCTCCGCCACCACAAGATACAAGCCAAGGGGTAGAGAGTGCGGGCAATAGGAAAGAGCACAGCGAGCCTTTCAAGAATTCGCGGCGGGCAGGCAAACTTGGATCTTCGAGTCTGTTGAATTGGTCAACATCCGGAGAGACTCCTGTGGGGCTTCGCAATGGAGAACCTTCTTTCAATCTTGCATTGGCATCCGCGCTCTAAGATCATCATCTTGTCTGGGAACCGGCGCAGCATCTCTGTGAGACTGGTTCGCGATGAGTTGCGCCGGGCGCGTGTTACATCGTAAACCTCATGAGTAGGAATTAACTGCGTTCGTCAGCTCTTGTTCCCACATAAGTCCGATCCCGGCCCAATAGGCCGGCCACTTGAGGTCTGTAAGGGGGCTCGGGGAGTTGTTTCCGGAGAAATAGTAACTGCGGTAAAGCGCCTGGAGTTGGCTGTTGGTGATAAGGGCAGGATATAGCCCAGTCAGAAACGCCGGCATTGTACCCGTCATTGAATAGGCCTTGGAGAATGTGTAGTAATTACTGAACTGCACAGGCATGGTGGAGAGGTCGAAGTTGACGGAGCTGAAGTCGATCGGCGCGAACGTTTGCTGATCGAGAGTGAATATCTTGTAAGCCGGGTCGTTGGTAAAGACCGGACTTATGCCAGGTGTAATCTGGAGCAACGTATTGGGCAGCATGATGCGATATTCGTCCATGTGCGTATGGCCCGCCAACGTCATCGCAATAACTCCCGGATACTTCTGAAGTACTTGCATGAACGTGGCCTGATAGTTCGGTTCCCACATCATGGTGGCGGCTGCAAGATGCCCGGCGGAAGTGATGCTATTTGCGGTAGTGCCCTCGTCTGCTCCCGGAGGCGCATGCATGAGGAGCCAGACCTTCTGGCCGGCGGCTTGGGCCGCAGCCAACTTTGAGTCAAACCAGGCAAGTTCTGCAGCGACGGCTGCCTCGTCGGTTTCACTGCCGTCGCCGCCGGTTTGCACCAGCGGACTGAACGGCATGGTGTTAAGTGAAATCACCAGCAGGCTTTTTCCCAACGGCTCGGCGGCATAGTAGCCTCCTGCCTTGAAGGTGCACAGAAAATCCTGCTCATCCGCAGTGCCATTCAAGATTGTGGAATAGAGCTGCGCCGCGTTGTTGGCCAGGAAGGTGCTGTCCGGACCGTACCCTGTATAAGAATCGCAGTTACCCACGGCGAACAGGACGGGGACGCCGCCGCAAGCTGCCCTGATCTGATTCAAGACAAATGCGAGGGTCTTGTCGACAAATGCTGCTGCTTCTGCGTCTGTTTTGTTCACTGAGTACACCGGGTAAAGCTGGTCCAAGCCGTGGCCCAGAAAGTCACCTGTAAAAAGAACCACCGGACACGATCCCAGGTTCTGCTTGATGCTTGCGAGCGCCAGACTCAGCAACGCATAGTTGGTATCCGTCCCAGGCATGGAAGCCGTACTATTCTCCGCATTCGTCGCCCCCTGAAAAATCGCCGGCCACTGGTAGGTATCCGCCGCATCAAGCTGCGCTACCAGCGCCATATTAGCCGCCACTGTTGCAGTATTCAGCGCTGTGAAATTTGGCAAAAATGGATTGATGTATGGCTGGAAATGCACATCGGAGAAAACGAGTACCGGGAAGGCCCCTGAGCCGGCAATCCTCGTGACTCCGCCGCATCCGCTGATAAGGCCGGCGCTGGCCAAGCTCGCGAACTCAAGAAATGTACGGCGTGTTAGTTGTGACATTCGAGTTTCTCCTTTTTAAGTCGGCTGTTAAGCGGCTTCTTATGGATAAGGTCAGAATTGAGGCGCCGTGACTGGCAGCTTGGATGAGTCGATACCTTCACAGAGAGAGTTATCGACCGTCAAGTTGCCTGCGGAGTCAAGCGTTACCGTCCAGATCGAGTCA
>Ga0302320_10031491_pt1 | contig 10056 bp, 5 predicted proteins | sample Bog_T0_3_FD_202130 | JGI IMG/M metagenome (GOLD analysis project Ga0302320, IMG submission 202130) | Peat permafrost microbial communities from Stordalen Mire near Abisko, Sweden - Bog_T0_3 | ecosystem: Environmental > Terrestrial > Soil > Wetlands > Peat | place: Sweden: Abisko, Stordalen Mire...
GAGACGCGCTCCGAGCGCAACATACATACCATTGCGGACTACTATCGCAAGGCAATCGACAATCATACTGGGAATGGGGCGGCCTATACCGGGCTGGCGAACGCAATGGTGTACTGCGCGCTGAATGAGATTGTGGACGGAGCTCTGGCGTATCCGGCCGCAGTGGACGCACTGCGTCGAATTCCGCAGATGGACAGGGAGCACGCGGACGCAAAGTGTCCCGCAGCCTGGGTAGACCTGCTGTATAACCGCAACTGGCGCCAGGCGCGGGCCGGTTTTGAATCGCTGGCGCACGCGTCGCCCTCGTCCTTCGCGCTCTCCGGACTGGCGGTGATAGAGATAGCCGATGGGCGGATCAGAGAAGCCAGGGAGAAGGCGTGGAAGGCCTGGAGGCTGAATCCGCTGGTGAGTTCGCTGGGCGCAATTCTGTGCTGGACTGCGTATTTGGACGGGGACTTCCAGCAGGTGCTTGACCTGGCGGCACAAATACGTTCGGGGGGTGGCGGTGGTCCGATGCTGGCCTCGGTGGAAGCATTGGCCGTGGTGCAAAGTGGGCCGATCGCAACTCGCGTACGCCACTTGGAAAACATCGTGCAGGAATTCGGACAGAATCACACGCTCCAGGGAATCCTGGGCTATGCGTACGGAAGTCTTGGAGACCTGAGCAAGGCGCGGGAGAAGCGCGCCTACATGGTGCGCTGTTCAGAGACAAAGATGAAGAGCAATGGCTATGCGCTGGCGCTTGTATCGATGGGCATGAACAGCAACCAGGAGGCGATTTCATGGTTGGAAGCATCCTATGCCGAGGGCTCACTCTGGAGCCTGGGTTTGGGCACGGATCCAATCTTTGAGCGATTCAGGGACGATGTGCGGTTTAAGCGCCTTATTACGAAGATCGGTGCAACGGGCGAGTGTGTGGCGGACAGCCTGTTTGATGCGCGGTTATCCCAAGTCTATTGGGAAGGACGGGTTGTCTGAAGGTGGGGGAGCCTGAATGAAACTGGCTGAGGAAAGTCCATAGAAGGAATGCTGAGGGCGAAAATGAACAGGGATTTGGCGAGTTGCCTGGATGGACAGACCTGCGAAACATACCCGGGGACGCGCGAGGCACCGCAATTAGATTAGACCGTTCTTAATTCTCCAGAGATGATTGATCGACAATGCCTGCGGGCAGGAATTTGAGAGCATGTGCTTCCATACATCGGGACGCCGCGTGACGCAAACCCGTGCGGGAATACACCGGGAATTTTGACTGAAATTGTGGATGCGTGACGCGATTTGACGCGCTAGCACAGATGTTGTCGCTATCAATGAAAAGAGTGTTGGCTTACTCTCGTTGTTAAGAATTCAGACATTGGCAAGGGAAAGCGGAGACCTGAGTCCCGTTCGCGGGCAATGCAGGCGACTTCAGTTTTCCCCAATGGGCAAGCGCTGATTTCGCACCTGTACTTGCTTGTTCACCATCAGCGAAGGAAATCTGTTATCCCCTGTTGCTGGAAGCACAAGCTGGATTCGGAGCTGACTTGCTCAGTCAGCATGGCGAAGCCTTGCCCCGAGGGATGCCGAGACAGGGAAAACAGTCGAGGCGGATTGAGAAAGAACGATGAGCCTGAGCCCGACAAGTCTGATTACCGAAGCCGGTTCGTTTTCCGGGAGCCTGGGTCCGCTCGACGAAGCTAAGTGGTACGCCGTTTTTACGCTGCCGCAAAATGAGAAGTCGGTGGCCAGGCAGCTTGCCTTGCGGGAAGTAGAGGCCTTTCTGCCAACCTACGAGACGGTGCGGGTGTGGAAGAACCGACAACGCGTGCGGACCGTCCTCCCCTTGTTCCCTACCTATTTGTTTGTGCGGATCGACTGCCGGCAACGCCGTCGGGTTCTGGAATCGCCCGGGGTGATCCAGATTGTCGGCAGCAGCCGGGCGCATGTGCCGGTGCCGGACGCCGAGATTGAATGGCTGCGCATTGGCATGCTGGAGAAGACGCTCGAGCCATTTCAGGAACTGGTGGTGGGCAAAAAGGCTCGCATCAAGGCCGGTTCGATGGAAGGTGTGGAAGGCGTGCTGGTTCGAAAAGGCAACGGGATGAAATTTGTGCTGTCGCTCAAGCTGATCAATCAGCATGCCGCCATTGAAATAAGAGCCGAAGACCTGGAGCCGGTTCCCGACTGAGCCGCACCGTCTGGCCCGGCCGCCGACACAGCGGACCGGCTTCCCTTTCGATCCCGTGCCGGGCTCGGACGGATCTGAAAAACCGGCTGAAGAACATTCATGAACCTTGCATCCCGCTGACTGGCTGGCGGGAGTGCGCGACAGCAACTCCTTACGGATGACGGGCCGAATGGCCCGCTGGTGCGGGTCCCGGCGCAGGCGCGGGGAGCGACGATGGCATTGACGGTCAAGAACTCAACCCAGCAAGACAAGATTCTGAATTCGGCGGTGCAGTTGTTTGCGCGCCAGGGATACCACGGTACCAGCACCCGCGAGATTGCACGCCTTGCCGACGTTAGCGAGAACACGATCTTCCGTCACTTCGACCGCAAAGAAGATCTGTTTTGGGCGGTGCTGCGCACGCGGTGCGCCGGAGTGAAGCTGCGCCGGGACGTGACGGAAGGGATGCAGGCGGGCCAGGCACCGGAAGTCATCCTGCCGAAGATCATCGAATTCTTCACGGATATTCTCAATTACTCTCCGGAGCTATTGCGGCTGATCGCTGTGGCCATGCTTGAATTCGAATTCAAGTCGGACACCTTCTGTGATGAATTCCTTTCACCGGCATTCGGGGCGATCGGCGGGTATTTGAACTTGAGCGTGCGGAACGGAAAAATTCGTAATCTGGATCCGACCATGGTTACCGCCGCGCTGACAACGATGGTGCTGGTGCATCCGTGGCTTTCCCGGCTGCTTGAGGACGGCCACCAGTCGTATGCGGACAACCGGGATGCGGGGCGCGCCTACACCCGGTTCTGGATGGATGTGCTCAGTCCGCGCATGGCTGCCTACAAAAAGCCATTGTCACAGGCAACGGAAGACGTCGTGTAACGACGCGGAATTTTTTCCCGGCTTGAGGCGTAGTAGAGAAGGACGAATTCAGGAGAAAGAAATGCTGGCAAGTTTGCGGTCTTCACAAAACTATGAGCTTTCTATTATTGGACGGCGCTTTTTTTCCTATGTACTGGACACGACCGCATTCCTCTGCTCCGCCATTCTGGCCTTCGAGCTGCGCTTCGACGGCGCGGTGCCCACCCAGTTTCAAAATGCGATGGAAATGGCGATCTGGATCTGGGCGGGATTCCAACTGTCGGCCTTCCTCGCATGCCGGGTAAGCTGGAATCATTGGCGCCACACCTCGACCAACGATGCTGTTCGCTTGCTGCTCTCGGTCACGGCAGGCTCCCTTGCCGGGCTTCTGGTCCTGATGCATCTGCTCGGTCCCCGGGCCATTCCGCGCTCGGTGCTGGTGCTGGACTGGTTGCTGGCGGGCTTGTTGACCCTGGGCGGCCGGCTAGCTGTGAGGGTGGTGGTAGCCACACGGCTGCTGCGACGGGGCGAAAGCGATCTGACCCGAACATTCATCTATGGCGCCGGAGCCGCGGGGGCCGCGCTCATTCTGGAGCTTCGGCAAAACGACAGCCTGAAGTGCGATGTGATCGGGCTCATCGATGACGATCCCCGCAACAGGGGCCTAAGCCTTCATGGGAAGAAGGTTCTGGGAGCGGGAAGAAACCTGGGAGCCTTGGTGCGCAAGCACAATGTTGGCAAGGTTCTCATTGCGATTCCTTCCGCGACCGGGCAGCAGATGGTCAGCATCCTGGAGCATGTTCTGGCGGCCCAGGTGGAATACCAGATGGTGCCGAGCCTCGGGGAACTGATTCACGACGCGGAGCTGGGCAGACAGGTTCGGGATGTCTCGGTGGAGGATCTGCTGGGCCGGAAGCCGGTACACCTGGACCAGCAGGCGATTCGCGAGCGCATTCAGGGAAAAGTGGTGATGGTAACGGGCGCTGCGGGTTCGATCGGATCGGAGATCTGCCGCCAGGTTGCCCAGTTCCATCCTCTGGCTTTGATTGGTTTCGACGAGGCGGAGACGCCGCTGTTTCAGATTGACCGGGAACTGCGCAGGAAATTTCCGCATTTAGTCTTCCATCCGGAGATTGGCAATATCACGCGTGCCGATACGCTGCGGCAGGTGATGCAAAAGTTCCGGCCGGCAATCCTGTACCACGCGGCCGCCTACAAGCATGTCCCGATGATGGAGAGGCATGTGTTCGCGGCGGTCGAGAACAACATTTTCGGCACCTGGCAGGTTGCGCTGGCGGCGGCCAAGCACGGAGTCGAGGATTTTGTCATGATCTCGACCGACAAAGCGGTACGGCCGACGAGCATCATGGGCGCCACCAAGCGGGTTGCCGAGCTGGTGATCCGCGCTCTTCAGCAGGAGACGGGCACAAAGTTCGTGGCCGTGCGCTTCGGCAACGTGCTGGGAAGCAACGGAAGCGTTGTCCCGATCTTCAAAGAGCAAATCGCGGCAGGCGGCCCGGTGACGGTCACGCATCGAGAGATGACGCGGTATTTCATGACCATCCCGGAGGCTTCGCAACTGGTGATGCAGGCTTTCTCGATGGGCGAGGGCGGAGAGGTGTTCGTGCTCGATATGGGAGAACCAGTCAAGATTGTGGATTTGGCCAGGAATCTGATTTTGTTGTCGGGGCTCGAGCCCGACCGGGAGATCAAGATTCAGTTTTCAGGAGTGCGTCCGGGGGAGAAGCTATACGAAGAATTGAACCTCGAGGACGAGTGTTTGATTCCCACCTCGCACGCCAAGATCAAAAGATTCGTCTCTCCTTTCGATGTGGATTCCGGCAAGATCCAAAGCAGGCTGCGAGATTTGAAGCGGATTGTCGAGGCGCAGGACACCTCCGGTCTGGTCGTGCTGCTGAAGGAGATGATCCCGGACTATAACCCCACCTCCGTGATTTTGAGCGAAGCGCTGCTGACGGCAACAGCGCCTGCCGAGGCCCGGGTCGCTCAAGATGCGAATGGGTACAAAGAGCCACAGGCGGTGCCGAGGCTCGTGCCTTCCGCCCTCGTGAATTGAGCCGCCGAAAAGGGAGCGGTTGCCTGCCGGGCCCCAAATTTTTCCTGCTTCATCCGTGCCCAGCGCACGGACTTCCGGCAGTCTTCTGCTGAGTTGATCTCAAGTGCAAGGAATTCTGTTGAATATGCGTTCAAACCTTCTGTTGATCGTCTTCTTGTCGAGCACCATCTGCGCAGGCCAGTCCGTCCTGACCACGGCGGACTCGGAAACTCGTCCGGCGCAAGCGGAGTCCGCAGCAGACAACGGGCAAAACCCCTCCCAGGAACTGGCCCCGATGGACAGGGATCAAACCCGTGAATCGATAACGCCCGGCAAGCCGGCTGATTCGAATTTTGAGCGGAGCCGCCCTCCTCTCAGAGTTGCGGCGCCGCTCCGGATGAGGTCGGAATTTGAGCAGTTCGCCGAGGATGCGACAGGACGGAGGCTTCCGGTGTACGGACGTCAGCTCTTCGACCTGGCTCCGACGACGTTCGCTCCAGTCGAGAACGTGCCGGTGCCAGCCGATTATGTGCTCGGACCAGGAGATCAGCTTCTGATTCGCGCCTGGGGAAAGATCGATCTCAATTCCCGGGAGACCGTGGACAGAAATGGTCAGATCAATCTGCCCAAGGTGGGGACGGTTACCGTGGCCGGGCTCCGCTATGCACAGGTGGAGGGGTTTCTGCACACGGCCATCAGCGCCCTGTTCAAGGACTTCGAGCTGAACGTGACCCTGGGCCAGCTTCGCACCATGCAGATTTTTGTGCTCGGAGACGCGCGCCAGCCGGGCGCGTATACCGTGAGTTCCCTCAGCACGCTGGTCGATGCACTCTTCAGTTCGGGAGGGCCGTCAGCCACCGGATCGATGCGTTGCATTCAACTGCGGCGAGAGGGGAAGATCGTGGTGGAATTCGACATCTACGATCTGATCGAAAGGGGCGATAAATCCCGCGATGTCCCACTGCTGCCGGGCGATATTCTTTTCATTCCTCCTATCGGTCCGCAGATCGCGATCAGCGGCGCTGTGAATCGACCGGGCCTTTACGAACTGCGCGGAGAGGCAAGTGTGGAAACCGGTCTGGCCTATGCGGGGGGCATCACCAGCCTTGCCGATGCAGGACGCGTTGTGCTGGAACGGATTGACGGCCGCAGCAGCCGCTCGGTCGAAGAGTTCGCACTCGACAGCCCCGGGAGAGCCCGGGCGCTCAGGGATGGAGACCTGCTGCGCATCTTTCCGCTCTCCCCCAAGTTCGCCAACGCGGTGACCTTGCGCGGCAACGTATCCGATCCAGGCCTTTATCCCTGGAAGGAGGGGATGCGGCTTTCAGACCTGATTCCCAACCGCGACTTCCTGATCACTCGAGGCTACTGGAACCAGCAGAACCATCTCGTGAAACCGGAGCCGGCGCATCCCTTTGCCAGCCGGGACAACGCGGCAATGAGCAGCACGTCAAGGGCGGCATCTGTCGAGGCCGATGAGGATACGTCGGATGACCCGCGCAGCGATAGGTTGGACAATCCGCGCGGCAACGGATTCAGAAATCCCCCCTCGGACACGCCGGAAAACCAGGGCAAGGAGCCGGGATTGAGTGCGACCTTCAATCCTGTAACCTCGATCGGCCGGAACAGCGCGGAGATCAACTGGGAATATGCGCTCATCGAACGTTTGGACGAGCACGATCTGAGCACGAATCTGATCCCGTTCAACCTCGGCAGAGCGCTCGATCATCCAGCGTCGGCCGACAATCAGCGTCTCAGGCCCGGAGACGTGATCACCGTTTTCTCGCGCGCCGATCTTGAGCTGCCAATGGAAAAGCATGCTTCGCTGGTCAGGGTGGGCGGGGAGGTGAACGCACCGGGGATCTACCGGGTCAATCCTGAAGACACGCTGCGCGCGGTCGTCGAAAAAGCCGGAGGGCTTACCTCCCACTCCTACCTGTACGCGTCGATCTTCACGCGTGTGTCGACGCGCGAGGCCCAGGAGGCGCAACTGCGACAGTCCTCCGAACAGATGCAACGCGACCTGGCGACCAAGTTTGCGAATGCCTCGCCGCAGCCCGGCCAATCCGGGACCGAGCAGCAGGCGCAACTCGCCATGCAGCAGGCAGCGCTGGCCCGACTCACCTCCGTCAAGCCGACCGGGCGAGTGGTGCTGAACATGAAGCCCGAGTCAACGACAGTCGCGGATATCCCCGACCTGCCGCTCGAAGACGGGGATGCCTTTTATATTCCGCCGCGGCTCAGCACTGTCCAGGTGGCAGGAGCGGTCTACAATGCGAATGCCTTCCGCTATGAATCCGGAGAGCGGCTGATTACGTACCTGAACGATGCCGGCGGGGCGACCCGGGATGGCGACCGAAAGCGCATCTTCGTGATCCGCGCGGATGGAACTGTCGTGAGCCGTCAATCCCGCAACCTGCATTCCCATGGAAACTACGAAAACCTGAAGCTGCTGCCCGGAGACGCCATCGTTGTCCCCGAGAAGCTCAAGGGCTCGTCAAAGATGGCGGATTTTGTGCAGGCGACGCAGTTCATGTCGCAACTGGCTCTCACCGCAGCCGCACTCAACGTGATCAAGTAAAGGCGCCCCGATGATCCAGCAGGAAATTGACAGCAACGAGGCGCAAAGGGGAGGGAATGAAGAATCTTTCCCCGAGGACTTGAGCTCGGGCTTTGAAGTCAGCTTGATTGACGCACTCACGCAACTGGTCCGTTACAAGCGTCTCATCGCCGTGGTGACCGGCTCGGCTACTCTGCTTGGCCTGGTGTACTGCCTGGCCCTTCCAACGCTCTATACGTCCACAACCAAGATCATGACGCCGCAGCAAACGCAATCGTCGGCTGCCCTGTTGATGAGCCAGTTGACGAATTCCGGGGCGGGCTCCTTGGCCGCCGCAACGAGTGGATTGGGGCTGAAAAATCCGAATGACCAGTACATCGGCCTGCTCGGCTCGCGTCCGGTTGCGGACGCCATCATTCGACAGTTCGATCTCGAAGCGGTATATCGGTCGAAGGATAGGACCGCCGCGCGGAAGACGCTGGCGAACAATACGCAACTGACCACGGAAAAAAGCGGCTTCCTGGCCGTGTCGGTAACCGACAGCGACAAGCAGCGAGCGGCCGACATAGCGAACGCCTATACCGAGCAGTTGCGCATAGTGACGAAGACGCTGGCGGTGACGGAGGCTTCGCAGCGGAGGCTTTTCTACGAGGAGCAGTTGAAGCAGGCCAAGGATGCGCTGGTGTCGGCCGAAGTTGCCTTCCAGCAGGTTCAGCAGGAGAAGGGCCTGGTTCAGCTGGATGCGCAGGCGCGGTCCATCATTGAGGGCCTTGCCGCCCTGCGCGAGCGGGTCGCCATCAAGCGGGTGGAGGTGCAGGGACTTCGCTCCTATGCAACCGAGAAGAATCCCAATCTGCAACTGGCGGAAAGCCAGTTGACGTCGCTCGAGGCCGAGCAAGCGCATCTGGAACAGCGCGGCCAGTCGCCCGGAGCGGGCGGCCTTGGACTTGAGAATGTTCCCAGCGCCGGCCTTGAATACCTTCGCGCGCAACACGAACTGCAATACCGGCAGGCGCTCTACGACATGCTCATGAAGGAATACGACGCGGCGAAGCTGGACGAAGCAAAGGACGCGGCCATCATCCAGGTAGTGGAGCCCGCGATTGCGCCGAACCAGAAATCGTCGCCCCATCGCATGCTGATCCTGATCAGTTTCGCCATGGTGGGGTTTCTGGCTTCCTGCGCCTTGGTGCGATTGCTTTGGTGGGCGAAGGTCCTGCAATCGGCTCCGCGAATTGCGAAAGCGCTTGAGAACCTGAAGCGCGCCCGGGTATCCCAGGAACCCGTAGAAGTTTAGGGCTCGTTGCCGACCGGCCTTGCGCGGTCTGCCACAGCGACGCCAGAAGAGCTGCCACGGCACAGGCGCGAACGGCCCTTTGGCGGTCTGCCGACCAAGAGTGAAATGCCAGCCGAGAGTTGAGGTCTTGAGAAGGCTGCCTCTCTCCCGTGCAAATTCAGATTTCAAAATCCAAGAAAGCGTCGATAAACCTATGCCATGGTCTAATCTCACCGTCCTCGTTACCGGCGGAACCGGTTCGTTCGGCAAGAAATTCACGCAAACCATGCTGAAGGACTTGCATCCCAGAAAGCTCATCATCTTCAGCCGCGATGAGCTCAAACAGCACGAAATGCGCGTTGGCGGTTTTGATCACGAATCGCTGCGCTACTTTATCGGCGACGTGCGCGATCGCGACCGGCTGGCGCGCGCGATGAACGGCGTCGACGTGGTGGTGCACGCCGCCGCTCTCAAGCAGGTTCCGGCCTGCGAATACAATCCGCTCGAAGCGGTGGCCACCAACATCAACGGTGCGAAGAACATCATCGACGCCGCGCTCGATGCCGGCGTCCGGAAGATTCTGGCCTTGAGCACGGACAAGGCCGTCAACCCTGCCAATCTGTATGGCGCCACCAAGCTGGTGGCCGAGAAGCTGTTCGTGCAGGCCAACTCCTACAGCGGCGCCGGGCCCAGCCGCTTCAGTTGCGTACGCTATGGCAACGTGGTCGGCAGCCGGGGCAGCGTGATCCCGCTGTTCCGCTCGCAGCGCGCCAGTGGCCGCGTCACGGTCACCGACGCGCGCATGACCCGCTTCTGGATCACGCTCGACCAGGGCGTTCGCTTCGTCATCCGGTGCATCGAGCAGATGCACGGTGGCGAAGTCTTCGTCCCCAAGATTCCCAGCATGAACATGGTTGACCTCACCAACGCCATCGCACCTGACTGCCGCGTCGAGGAGATCGGCATCCGGCCCGGCGAAAAGCTGCACGAAGTGCTGCTGTCGGAGGATGAAGCGCGGCACGCCGTGGAACTGGAGTCGATGTTCGTCATCCGCCCCGCTTATCGGTGGTGGAAGGATGGCAACTGGGCAGCCGGGCGCGCACTACCGGACGGCTTCAAATACACAAGCGACAACAATTCAGTATGGC
>Ga0302320_10031493_pt1 | contig 10056 bp, 6 predicted proteins | sample Bog_T0_3_FD_202130 | JGI IMG/M metagenome (GOLD analysis project Ga0302320, IMG submission 202130) | Peat permafrost microbial communities from Stordalen Mire near Abisko, Sweden - Bog_T0_3 | ecosystem: Environmental > Terrestrial > Soil > Wetlands > Peat | place: Sweden: Abisko, Stordalen Mire...
CCCGACTATTTTCTCGAGGATGCCGAAATCAATCGTTCGGGCGCGCCGGCGTTGACGGAGTTGCCGTTGCTTCCGGCACTTTCTCCGGCTGACGTGCAGGCGCTATTGCGGCAGAATGCCAACGTCAATTTGCTTGACGTTCGTTCCGGCGACGCGTTCGCCGCGGGACACGTGCCGGGGTCGATCAACATCGCGCTTTCGGGACAATTTGCATCTTGGGCAGGAGGGATTCTGGGTATCCATGCCAAGCCGGTTCTGATCGGCGACAACGACGCGCAGATTGAGGAAGCTCGCCTGCGGTTGGCTCGTGTGGGCATCGAAGATTTGCGTGGTTATCTGGCTGGCGGCTTGGCGGCTTGGCAGAAGGCTGGCCTGCCGGTGCTGAAAACGGCACAGATTTCCCCTCAGGAACTGAACCAGAAACTGCGCGACGGAAGCTTGCGCGCGGCGGACGTCCTCGATGTGCGTCGCGAAGGCGAATGGCAGGGCGGGCACATCCCGGAAGTGCAATGGCGGGCGCTCGATACGTTTCCGCAAAGACTGCCGGAAATCGACCGTGAGCGTCCGGTTGCCGTTCACTGCAAGAGCGGATATCGCAGCATGATTGCCTGCAGCTTGCTCGAGCGGGGCGGCCATCGCAACGTGGTCAACGTGGCGGGAGGCTTCGACGCGTGGCATGCAGCCGGACTTCCGGAGATCGCGGAACAACTCGCCAAGGTGTAACGAGTTTTCAGTTTTCAGTTTTCAGTTGTCAGTTCTCGGTAACCTCGGACGTTGGTCGTTCGGCATTCGTAGTCTTACTCCACCGTGGCGGCGTGCGCTCTCGCTAGAAGTACTTCACGGCGGACGGGAACTTGTGGCAGGGCCGACATCAGGCGGCGGGTGTAGGCGTGGACAGGCGCGGTGAAGATTTGTTCAGTCGGACCGCACTCGACAATCTGGCCTTCGTGCAGAATAGCGATGCGCTGGCAAATTCCGGCGACCGAAGGCAGATCGTGCGAGATGTAGAGGATCGACATGCCGATTTCGCGATTCAACCGCGCGAACAACTCCAGAATTTCAGATTGCGTGATTACGTCGAGCGCGCTCGTCGCTTCGTCGGCGATCAAGAGCGCGGGGCGGTGCAGGACGGCCATCGCGATCAGCACGCGTTGCGCCTGGCCGACGCTGAGTTGGGACGCACGCTTGTTCAGGAAGTCCCGATCATCTTCGGCGCTGGGCAGGCTGACGCTTTTCAACGCCGATTGGATCGCCCGATCGCAATCTCCGGTTGTAGGAGTGCCGTCGCTATGGGCACGCCATGCTTCCCTGAGTTGCGTGCGGATTTGCAACGCGGGATTGAGCGAGGCCAGAGGACTCTGAAGCACGAGGCTCAGGGAGCGTCCGCGGAGGTTGCGCAATTCCCGCTCGCGCATCGCCAGCAGATCGGCACCCTGGAAAAAAATGTTGCCTTCCACGATGGCGCGCTGGCGGCCGAGTAATCCAAGGATGGCCAGTGCCAGCGTGCTTTTGCCCGAGCCACTCTGGCCGACCAGTCCGACCACTTCGCCGCGCGCGATGTCGAGCGAGATTCCGCGGAGCACCGGAGGTTTGCCGGGGTAGCGCACGGTTACCTGCGCGGAGAGCAGGGTTCCAGAAGCATCCGGTTTTGTCGGCGTCATAAGAACCAACTCATTTATCGGCTCGCCCGCGTCGTTGCGTTCAGGGTGAGGCGCTCGGCATTCCAGAACGTCTGCGGGGAAAGGATTACAGGGTTCGCACCTTCGACTGCGCTGGAAACTGCGGAGAGCGCGTTCTGGTTGACCAGGTAAATGAACGGTGTCTGCTCGGCCACGATTTCCTGCACGCGATCGAAACTCTCTTTACGCTTCTTCGGATCGGCGGCCGACGCTTGCGCGCGCATCAGCCGGTCAATCTCGGCTTCCCATGCGGTTTCCGGAGATTTCTGCTGCGGATTCCAGGCGTGATTTTCTGCCGAGCTCAGCCAGATGTTCATCTGGCCGTTGGGATCGAGGTCTACGTTGCGAAAGCCGAGCATGGCGGCCTCATAATTAAATTTCTGCGAAATGCGTTCGATGAGCGAAGGAAAGTCAAGCGTGACCACGTTGACCTTGATGCCAAGCTTTCCGAGATCCTCTTGCACCATGACGGCCATGCGTTCTCTTGCTTTGCTGCCCGCATTGGTCACAATGGAAAACTCGACAGCGTTGCCCCCTTTGTCAAATAACGCCCCGTTTTGCAGATGAAAACCGTCCGCTTGCAAACGCTGCATGGCAGCGTCGGGGCGATAGGGTTCCGCTTTGAGCTTGCTGTTGAACCAGAACTTGTTGGCGGGCGAAACCGGGCCGACGGCCGGCTGCGCGTGTCCGTTGAAAACCACGCGGCTCAGATCTTCGCGATTGATGGCTCCGGAAATCGCGCGCCGAAAATTGGCGGAGCGGAACCATGCGCGCTTGTATTCGGGAATCGGAGCGGTCGCCACCTGGTTGAACCACATGAAATCGGAATCGAGTGAAGCGCCAGCATCGTGGGCAAGGCCCGGCGAACTGGCGGCCAGACGGTCGAAGTAATCGCTGTCGAGAACATTAATCAAGTCCAGTTCACCGCGTTTGAAGCGCAACATTTCAACGTCGCGATTCGATTGAATGTCGAGATGAATGGCATCGAGATACGGCAAGCGGCGTCCCTGGGAATCTTTTTTCCAGTAGTTGGGGTTGCGATGCAGGAGCACGCTCGATCCGGCCTTGTATTCCGCGACCATAAACGGTCCGAGCACGGCCGCTTCCTTCCTGGAAGAATGAGCGGACATGATTGCGACCTGATCGAAAAGGCGATCGAGTCCGGCAATGGGCGCGGGAAAGATGATGGAGATCTGGTCTGGCGCTAGGATTTTGGTGCTGACGGCGCCGCTTCCGGAACGGAAGGCGTCTCCGGTTGAGGAATGCAGCGCCGGATCCATGAGCCGTTGCATGGTGAAAGCAACGTCCTCGGAGGAAAACGGAGTGCCATCGGAAAACGTAATGCCGTGACGAAGCTTGAAAGTAATCTGCTTGCCATCTTTCGAGACTTTCCACGATTCCGCCAGTTCCGGTTCAAGTTCCTGGGTGTGACGGTTCACGCGCGCCAGCACGCCACCCGTCAGGTAGCGGATCGAAAGGGAAGCATCGTCATCGACCAGAAGCGGGTCGAAGGTCTTCGGCTCGGAGCGCAGGCAGAAGCGTAATTCGCCGCCGCTCTGAGAGAAGGCGGAACCGGGCAGGAGCGCCAACGACAGAATTGTTAAAGAAAGACAAAGTCGTAGTAGTGTGCGGCGAAATGTGCGGCGTCCGATCGTATTCATGCGGTTACCTCTTCGTTCGATAAGAGCAACTGGAACGATGTCATCACAACGATCAGCAACAGCAAAGGCGCGAGCCGCCACGGTTCTTCGCGGAACGAAATCAAGCCTTCCAATTCGCGCAGAAGACTTCCCCAGGAAGGCAGCGGTTCGGCAACGCCCAAGCCGAGAATGCCGAGGTTCGCTTCGCTCAGAATGAAAACCGGAATCGAAATCCAAAATTGCGCGTACAGAACCGGCTTCAGGTTGGGCAGAACGTGAACCAGGAAGAGCCGCGGACCGTGCAAGCCGGCGGCGCGAGCCTGCAGGACGAAGTCGGAGTTGCGTAAAGCATCGGCGCTGGTCGAAAGCACGCGCGCCGAAGCAGCCCAGCCCAGCAGGCCGAGTATGAAAAACGTAATCAGAACCGAAACCAGCGGAGAAACATTTAATGGCAAGAGCGCACGCACGGTGATCAACAGGAAAAGCCAGGGCAGCGAAAGAAACAAATCGGTAAATCCCCGGGCCAGGCGCAGCCAGATTCCGCCCAGGTATCCCGCGAGTCCGCCGACCAACGCGGCCAATACGGTAGAGACCAGAGCCGCGGCGGGAGCGAGCAGTAACGAGATGCGCGTGCCGTAAAGAACGCGCGAGAAGCGATCGCGACCAACTTCATCGGTGCCGAGCCAGTGCTGGCGGGAAGGAGGCGCACTGGGGGCCTCGCGGAATTGCCTGGCATATCCAGCGGGCGCCAGCCAATTCGCGGCCAGCGATACCACGCACACGACGAGCACCACGGCACATGCCAGCTTGCGGGCTGCATTCATGCGACGTTCATGCCTCTCGAGGTTTCACCATGTAAATCATTACATCGGCCCCGGAGTTGGCCAGCAAGGTTACCAGCGTAACCAGCACGGTGAGGTTCACGAGCAAGGGAAGATCTCTCGATAAGGCCGCCTGCCATGCGAGTTGGCCGATTCCGGGCAGCCCGCACAAGGCTTCGACGGGAATACTTGCGCCCAGAGCGATGCTGACGGTGATGCCGGCCAGTGCGATCATCTGCGGACCGGCGACGGGAAGCACATGCCAGGCCAAGATGCGAACTTCGCTGAGTCCCCGGGCCCGCGCAGCGGTAATGTGCGGCAAGACGCAGGCCTTGGCGAGCAGGTTACGGGAATAGCGGTAGATCTTGGGGAAGACGATGAGAGCGATGGCGAGATATCCGGGAGCGTTGAGGATTACCGAAAGCAACGCCAGCACGGCTGCGGGAATGCAGAGAAAAGCGCCGCTGACGGTGGTACCCAGAATTTCATAACCCGGTCGTCGCCAGAGGCAGGCGGTGAAGGCGAGCGTCGAGGCCAGCAGCCACGCGAGCAAAAGGCCAAAACCAGCCACGCGCAGGGTGACAGGCCAGCGCTCGCGCAGAAGACTTTGCACGGGCTGGCCAAGGGCGTGAGAAGTGCCGAGATCGCCGTGCATGGCGCCGCGCAGGTAGCCGGCGTAAAAACCGAGGATGTTGTGTTCTCCGGCGCGCGACTGGCGCAAGGCGCGTACGCTTTCCGCATTCAGGCTGGGGTCGAGCTCACGCTCGTCGGCATCGAAGCCGGGAGCCAGACGCACCAGCGTCGCCGAAAGCAGTCCGCCCAGCAAGACGAGCGCCACGATTGCCGCAAGTTTGTGTGCGAGGTGCCGTGCGATTTTCCCTAGCGGCATACGAGCGTCCTAGTTCACCGTCGCGCCGCGCGCGCGGTTGGGCGGAAGGCCCGCGTCGCGACCGGGTTCGGAGTGGTGCACTTGTTTCATGGAGTACATGCGGCGGTCGGCTTCGGCAAGCAGGCGTTCGACATCGAAACCGTCCTGCGGACAGAACGCCGTTCCTACGCTCATGCCCACCAGATCGCGGCCGGCGATTTTTCGGCCCGTCTCGACAACCAGACGATTCAGACGGCTGGCCTTTTCGCAGGATGCTTCCGGGCCCAGCCCGGGAGCGACGATCACGAACTCATCTCCGCCCATGCGGGCAACATAATCGTAGCCGCGGCAGATTTCCTTCAAGTGGCCGGCAAGTTCCTTCAGCAGGTTGTCACCTTCGAGATGACCATAGAGATCGTTAATCTGCTTGAAGTTATCGAGGTCGCAAACCATTACCGCGAGCGACGTGCCGGTGCGGCGGCAGCGCGCCAGTTCGCGCGAAAGATGTACAAACAACGAACGAGCGTTGGGCAGTCCGGTTAAGTAGTCGGTGGTTGCCGAATCCTCGGCTTGTTGATACTTGAGCGCGTTTTCGACCGAGAGCGCGATTTTCGAACTGACCGCGAGCAGGATGCGCAGGTGATCCGCCGAGAAAGCGTCGCGGTCGGCGCCATACATGGCCAGTACGCCGACGACACCGTTGAGTCCTTCAAGCGGCACGGCGAGAATCGAACGGAGGGTGGTGAATTTCGAGGGATCGCTCACATATCCGGATTCGGCTTCGGGATTGCCATTGATGATCGGCTTGCGCTTTTCGGCGACCCACCCGCACAGGCCTTCTCCCAGGCCAATGGTCAGCGACGAGAGCAGCCGGAAGTTGTCGCCACTCACCAGTTCCGGCACCAGCCTGCCGTCTTTCAGAAGAAACACGGCCATCGAATCGTAAGGAACCATCTTGCGCAGACGTATGGAAAGCACCGAGAGCGTTTCGCCCAGACTCAGCGAGTTGCCGAGATCCTGGCTGAGTTCGAACATGGTTTGTGCTTCCTGGCGGGCCGAGGCAATCGAGGAGAGAAAATCCGCCTCATTCGCCGGAGCGGCAATTGGCGCCGCCTGCTCAAATCCAGCCGCCGGTTCCATCCTCGCCTCAAGAGGAACGTCGGTCGATGGGGACGCCTCATCCCCGATCGCTGGAGTTATCACTGGAGTTAACTCTGAATCCGATTGCGTCATGACTTCCAGATCCCGGTAACGGCGTTTCAGGACATCCACAACTTTGGGCTCGAACTCCGTACCGGATAAGGAGGCGACCTTTTCCATGGCGGCATCGAGCGACATGGCGTTGCGATACTGGCGATGCGATGACAGTGCATCCAGACAATCGACGGCGGCAAGTACGCGGGCGCCCGCCGGAATCTGTTCACCCTTCAGCCCATCGGGATAGCCCGTTCCGTCCCAATGCTCGTGGTGGGAGCGAACGATGGGCGCGACCGGATAGGGAAACGCCACGCGCTGCAGGATTTCGGCACCGACCAGGGTGTGGATCTTCATTTTCTCGAATTCTTCCGGGGTCAGCCGTCCGGGCTTGTTGATGATATGTTCAGGAATCGCCAACTTGCCGATGTCATGCAGCAAGGCGGCCGCGCGCAGCGCTTCGATTTCACTTTCGGAAAAACCCAATTCCTTCGCGACCTCAACCGTGAATACGCGCACGCGCTGCAGGTGCTGGTGCGAGGTATGATCCTTGGCTTCGATAGCGAGTGCCAGGCTTTCGATGGTGCGCAAGTGCAGCGCGGCCACGTCTTCGGCATGCCGTTTTTCGATTTCGACGTGCCTCTTTTCCGCCGCCAGCTTCGCAAGATAGAGATGATACGAGCGATAAACCCAGTAGACGAGCGAGAGAGGAAGAAGTGAGGTCTGCCATCCTACGTGCTTGCTCAGGAAGCCCACGGCAAACACTACCGCCGCACCGACCATGTAGAAGGGGAACGACCAGAAGTGGCATTCGCCCCAAACCTTATGCGCAGGCTTGCCTTCGGTGACCGAGATGATGACCGCAACTGGAATTGTGTTCGCGAGGAAAAAAACCAGGGCTGTGATGAGCAGCAGCGGCAACGTGCCTGCCCCGAGCACCCGCTGCAAATCGTGATAAGCGAAGTACGACAGGACAATGGCGTTTGCCATCATGCTAAAGACGTTGAAAACGATCTTGATCGGAACCAGTTTCTGCCGCGTTCCGAGCAGGCATTGCGCCAGGGTCGCAGTGCAGCCAAGCACCAGCGTCTCGGGAAGATTCAGTTCGAGCACGCCCAGCAAAATGAACAGGAAGTTGACGGACATGGTGCCGTCGATGCCGGGCAATTGAATCTTAAGACTGGAAGCGAGGACCGCGACCAGCAGGTAGCAGACAAAACGGCTCAGGTCGACACTCTGCCAGTGCCATAGAGCATCTGCCAGCGCCCAGATGCCTAGCGCTGCCGTGGCTCCAATAAATAATCTTGCCCGAATGGACATAGGCCGAACCGCAACCCCTGCTTCAAATCGCGTTCAACTGCACATCCACGCTGGAGACCTTCATCGCTCTGATCCCGTTCGTCCGCGAACTTAATGCGTGTTTAATCTCGCGCTGCTCCCCGAGCGTGGTCAGACGATCCGCGCCCTGGCCGCTTTTAGCAGTCAGCGCCCAGCTCCAGACACGGCCGAAATTCTGGTTCTCCCGTTGTATCGGATGGTAATTCAGCGCTTAAAGAGGCAGGTACTTACCCAAGTAACTAGCGATCGCAGGCGTGCAGCATTCAGTATAAGAGCGGAAGCCACAGCCGGACTTAGCTCAAAGGGTAGTAGGTGTGAAGTAGTTACTTCGGTGTGAGCGTTGAGGCGGAACAATCCCGCGAAGCGATTGGGGTTATGGCAGCATCTAGAAGGGCGAGTATTTGCATTTGCCTGAAGTTGATAGCTGAAACTTAGTGGTGTCAGCGGTCACGGCGGCAAAGTGACATTCCCCTGCTGCTAACGACGCAAAAAATGCCAACTTCATCGAAGACTGTGCCAACGAGAAGCACGCAGAAACCTGCAGCCGGGACCCAAGCTTGCCATGGCTCACCCCGGGCGGGAGACGCCGGTCCTCAACCTGGCCAGCAATCCGGCCAGCCGTCGGGCATCCTGGACCAGTTACAGGACGCGATCTTTATCTTTACCGCTGACCTGCATGGAATCATCACCGGCTGTAACCAGCGCGTGGATAATCCGGGTCAAGATCGATATGGATGTGCGGCGACGGACTTAGTCGGACGAAATATCGCCGACTTCTGTGAGGTTGGTGAGCCGATGGCTTCGGTTCTCGAAAGAGGACGATTCGAGGGCGGACTCCGCTGGAGCACGAAGTCTGGCCAGCATGTTGATATTCAACTGGGTTTGATGCTTCTGCGCGATTCGAAAGCAGTTCCGGTGGCCATTCTGGGATTTGGGATCGAGACCAACGGAGGAATCACGGGAGAGAGTGTTACCGGCAGGGAGCTTTTGCTGCCACCGGCCGAAAGTGCTTCCGGTTCGGTTCCACTGGCGCGGCGCGAAATCGACGGCACACAATTTCTGATTGCCAGCCCGATCATGCACAAGTTCATGGGGATGGTGGACCGTGTGGCCGGGCACACCGAGACCGTGCTCGTAACTGGTGAAACTGGCACCGGCAAGGAATTAGTAGCGCGCACCATTCACGGGTCCTCCTACCGGTACAAACATACCCTGGTAGATATTAACTGCGCGGCGTTGCCCGAACATCTGGTGGAAAGCGAACTATTCGGCTACGAGAAAGGCGCCTTTAGTGGCGCGGACTCCTCCAAGCCGGGTTTGTTTGAACTGGCCGACAAGAGTACGATTTTTCTCGACGAGATCGGCGAATTGCAGCCGCAAATCCAAGTAAAATTGCTGCGCGTTCTGGACGGAGCGCCGTACTACCGATTGGGTGGAAATCGGAAAATCACCGTCGATGTGCGCGTGGTGGCCGCTACTAATCAGGATCTTGAATTGGCGGTGAAAGAAGGACGTTTCCGCAAGGATCTTTTCCACCGCCTCAGCCAGTTCCAGTTGCGCGTGCCGCCGTTGCGCGAGCGTCCCGAAGATATTGCCGCGCTGGCGCGTCATTTCCTGTCGCTGAAAGCTGCGGACAAAGTCTTTACACGAGACGCACTGGTTGCCCTGCAAGCCCACCCCTGGCCGGGCAATATCCGCGAACTGAGAAACCTGGTGGCAAAACTCGCGATGGCTACGGAGGACGGACAGATCACAGAGGACGAAGTCGTCGCCGAATTACGTGGTGAACGCACCGCCTCAACCCACGGCAGCGGCGCGGTGCCGCTCGGCAACCTCGAGAACATGGAAGAACAGATGATCATTCGGGCGCTGGAGCAAACCGGCGGGCATCGCTCCCAGGCCGCCGAACAGCTGGGAATTTCCCGCCGTACGCTGAGCCGCAAATTGCGCGAGTATGAGATCGACGTGCCTTCGGGAGACGCCTCGGCAAGGCTTGGGGTCATCAGCGAGGAACAACAGAAGTTCTTTCGCGCCAAAGTCAATGTTTCGGTCACCCTGAAAAATACTCATGGCAAGGAATTACAAGTGCAGGCGGTCAACCTGAGCACGGGAGGCATGGGGCTCGATGTGGTGAGGGATCCCTCCGGGTTTGCCGGATTAATCGACGTCAGCTTCCTGTTGCCCGAGAGCGAAACTGTGATCCTGGCCAAAGGCCGCCTGGTGTGGGCCGAAGCTGGAGGCAGGGCTGGCCTGCGATTTGTCGTCATCGAGCCCGCACTGTTCGAGCAGCTGCAACACTGGACGAATCGGAAAATGAAGGACGAAGGTTGGGAGATTCCCTCCTGACTTCGCCGGGCGAAGGTTGCATAGCGAAGGCAAGAAACCGCGCGGTCCGCACCTCACTTCGGTAACCTGTCGTAATACGTCTTTTCGTGCCATTCTCTTCTTGCCGTTCGCATCCATCGACCGTAACCGCAGGATAATTTCCATTGCGGTACGGAACTCAAGTGAGGTTA
>Ga0302320_10031497_pt1 | contig 10055 bp, 8 predicted proteins | sample Bog_T0_3_FD_202130 | JGI IMG/M metagenome (GOLD analysis project Ga0302320, IMG submission 202130) | Peat permafrost microbial communities from Stordalen Mire near Abisko, Sweden - Bog_T0_3 | ecosystem: Environmental > Terrestrial > Soil > Wetlands > Peat | place: Sweden: Abisko, Stordalen Mire...
AAGGGGTTGGCGCTCGGCGCCGCCAGCGGCACGCCCGCCAGCCGGATCAGGCGGCGGAACAGCGGGTGGCCGGGCATCCGGACGGCCACGCTGGGGAGCCCGGCCGTGGCGGCGGCGGGCACCGCGGCGGTCTTGGGCAGGATGAGGGTGAGCGGGCCGGGCCAGAAATGGCGGGCCAGCCGGAGGGCGGCGGCGTTCGGGATGGCCACCCGGGCGAGGTCCGCCAGGTCGGCGATGTGGACGATCAGCGGATCCGTCGTGGGCCGGCCCTTGGCCGCGAAGATGCGCCGGACGGCCGCCCGGCTGGTGGCGTCGGCGGCCAGCCCGTACACCGTCTCGGTCGGGACGGCGACCAGGCCGCCGGCGCGGATTTTCCCGGCGAGCAGGGCCAGGTTTCGCGGTGTGCCTCGGTAGATCCGGGCGAGGGGTGCCATTGCTCTTGGAGAATTGGCGGGTGGTCCGGGCAAAAAAAGACCGGGGCCTTTTGGGCTCCGGCCGCTAGCGCACCGCGTTGCCTGGGCTCACTTGGTGAGCAGCATGTTGCGCGAGTGCTTGATCGTGCGCGTCACGGCGCGCTGGTGCTTCGCGCAGAGGCCCGTGTACTTGCGCGGAAGAATCTTGCCCGTGTCGGTGACGAAGCGCGACCAGGCCTGGGGATCCGTGAAAGGAATCTCCGCCGGCGTGGGTGTCTGCTGCTTCTCTTCTGTGGTGCTCATTTACTTGAAGGAGGGTGGATCGTGCGTCCGCGGGGGGGCTTGTCAACCCGCAAAGGCGGGGGCCTCAGGCAGGGAGGCCGGGCGCCGGCGGGTCAATGGGCCGCGCCCGGGCTAACGATCTCCATGGACGTGACCATCCGAGCCCAGCGGGCCGCGCGCTTGTCGCCGGGCGCGATCAGGCGGAGCAGGGCGGAATTGGCCGCCAGCGGCTTCCCGTCCTCGGAATCCGCGAGGAGCACGGTGCGGCTGCTGAAGGCGTCGTCGAATTCGGCGAGCGCGAACAGGGTGGTGTACCCGTCCCTCGAGCGGACGAGGACGGCCATCTGCAGGGCCTTGCCGCGCAGCTTTTCTCCCAGGGGGGCCCCGACTTTTGCCAGCAGGTCGCGGACAGGCACGCCCGAATAGAGGTGCTCCTTCTTTTCGTGCGGGTCGGTTGCGGTCAGCTCCACGTGGGGCAGCGCCTTCAGGTCATCGGCGGTCAACGCCACCGTCGCCCCGGCTGAAATGATTTTGAGAGCGGGCTCCCCCGCAAAGCCCGCCGCGGCCGTCGCGAATGCCAGGGATAAAGCGAGAATCGACCTTTTCATGGGCGCATTTGAACAAGGGGCCGAAGGATTGCAGGCAAATTCATGATTCGCGAAAACACGCGCGGGCCCGTCGACCGCGCGACACGGCCGCAGGCATGCGGGCGAACAACGCCGGGGATGGACAACCGGCGTTGCCTGCGGCACCCTCAATCATCCAGACCGGCCCTTCTCCGGGGCCTGAAAAGAGGAATCCAACCGCCCGGCATCCCATCCGATGAATCGCCGTCATTTTGTCAGGCTTTTGGGCAGCGCCGTCATCATCAGCCGGATGCGCGCGGAAGCCGTTGCCTCCGCTCCGGCATCCCCGGAGCCCCTGCCGATTCCCGATGTCTGGGGCCCCGGGCAGCTCTTGGCGTTCTCGGGGTTGGACGGCCCCACGGATTACGCCCAAGGGATCGTCGGGCGAACTCTGGGCGAACCGGCAATGTCGATCATGCTGCCCACGGTCATGACGATTCATTTGGGCGGGGGGCGGGTCCTTCGGACCCAGCTGACGTGCGATTCCTTCGACATTGTCACCGACGCCGGCCGCACCCGCGGTGCTTTTCCCGATGCGCACCACCTCCTGGTCGAAGGTGTCCACCGGGTCGAATCCATGCCCCAGGAGTTTCAGGCGCTGCGCGCGGGCGCGCGCCTTTTGCTCGGAGTGCGCCCTCACTTCGATCCGTCCCATCTCCAGGCTGAACTCTCGGGACTGATCGACTCCCGGCAGCGATGGATCAGGCGGCAACCCGCGCCGGACTCCCTGGAATCCGGGCGGCGGCGGACCTTGGCAAAGGCGATCGCGGTGATGAAGGGCCAGGTATGTTCGCCGGAAGGCATGATCCGGCACCGCTGGACGACCCCGGACCGCTGGCCCCATCGCGACCTTTGGCTTTGGGACTCGGTCTTCCATGGCATCGGCTGGCGCCATCTCGATGCCGCGCTCGCGCGGGAGATGATCGAGGCGGTCCTTGACGGCCAGCAGCCGGACGGCCGGGTTCCGGACGAACTGAGTCCGATTGAGGCCACCCCGAGCACCCAGCCGCCCCTCCTTGCCTTCGGCATCCAGCAGGTCGCGGGCCCTCGTCCCGATCCCGCCTGGCTCGGCGGCCTCTATCCCCGATTGGCCCGCTACCTTGACTGGGACTTTGCCCATCGCGGCGTCGATGCGGGCGGCCTCGCGGAGTGGGCGATCGACGAGGGAGATCCGAACTGCCTCTGCGGCGAGAGCGGCATGGACAACAGCCCCCGCTTCGATGCCGCCGCGGGGCTGGACGCCGTGGACTTCAGCGCGTACCTCTCCCTCGAATGCTCCGTCATGGCCGATTTCGCCCGGCAACTGGGGCGCGCCGGCGAGGCCGAGGCCTGGGCGGAGCGCCACCGGCGGCTGAACCGGCTCATCAACGAGCGGCTCTGGAATGAGGAGGCGGGCTTCTACTTCGACTGCAATCCGGCCACCAAGCGGCAAACCGGGATCTTCGCGGTCTCGGGCTTTCTCCCTCTGATCTGCGGCGCGGCGGCGGGCTCCAAGATCGACCGCCTGGCGGCCCAGTTCGGCAACCCGGCGACTTTTTCGACCGCCGTGCCTCTTCCTTCGGCCGTCCCCGCCGCGGGGATGCCCGCCGAGAAGGACATGTGGCGGGGTCCGATGTGGGTGAATATGAACTGGCTCGTGGCGTTTGGCTTCGAAAAGTGCGGCCGCAAGGACCTGGCTTCCCGCCTGCGCGAAAGCACGATGCGTGAAGTGGAGCGTCGATACCTCCAAAGAGGCTCATTGTTCGAGTTCTTCGACCAGGAAGGATCCCTGCCGCCCGATCGCCTGCCCCGCAAGGGCCCGGTGGATCCCACAAGGCCCGGGCACCAGGCGATCCATGATTACGGCTGGACGGCCACGCTCTACGCCGATTTGGCGTTCAACGCGGTGAATCCCCGGTAGCCCGCGGACGACGCGGGAGCCCGAATGCGATAGGCTCACGCAAGCGCATCCGTGCAGGGCGCGGCATATCGCGCGCCCGCCCCGGATTTCCAGGCGGTCCCCGTGTTACTCGGCCCGCGCGCGTCAGCATCCGGCGGCCCAGATGACCAAGAGGACGCCGATTGTGACGACCGTGACCGGCCACCACCCGACAAAGAGCGTCGCGATGTTGGCCGCGCCCATGATCACCGCGATCGGCACCTTCACGACCCCAGCGGCGCCTGCGAAATGAATCGAGAGCACGCCAAGCGGGCGGTTGCACGCGCTGCGTGCGGCCGACGCGAACGAAAAAGTCCTCCGCGAGATGTTCCCGATCCCATGGCGCCCCGCGCGATAGCGCTCGGCCAGCTTCATCACCATGTCAAACTTGGCACGGTCCATTCCGCCCCGCCGGGCCCTTGCGCCCCCGCCGTCGAGAACCGCCTTGACGATCCGGTATTCCGCGTCGCCCACCGCTGGATCGGTGAATTTCAGCTTGCCCAGGACATTCGCGGCGGCGGCACAGAACGGCCCGGTGAAGCCGACATCGTCAAAATGCATCGCAAGGGCGTCGAGCGAGGACCACAGGTTGCGCTGGAGGAGCGCCGTGCGCTTGAGCGTTCCGAGACGCTGGATCTCCAGCGCCGTCTCGATGGCAAGCCGGCACTTTTCCTCGACGAACGGCCGGTCCAGCGCCCGTATTGCCCTTTGCAGGGCGGCCCTTTGCGGTGCCGTCATTATCTTCCGGATACGCCGGTCGAGTGCATTCACGGCGGGATCGTTGACCAAGCCCCGAAGGGCGTCGGCAGGGCCGGGGGCCGATCCTCGGCCCCGGCGGGCGGTTGTGGCTCTCGTTTTTCGGCGACGCGAAGCGGATCTTGGGGTCGTCATGGGCGGTGGCCTCCAAATCGAGGTTGATGGGGGGAAGGGGGGTCCGTCGGTTGGGGGTTGGGACCCGGCTGATTTAAAATGTCCTACGACCGCGGCAAACCGCGATCAAGCCGGATCTGGCGCGGCAATCTGCATCGAGGCGCGGAGGGCTTCGTTCCCAACGCAGGCAAGGAATGTCGCCGCAGGCTTTCTGATGCTCCCGGTCGCACCCGGTGCAGCGAATTGCGGATCGCGCCCGCACGCGGGAATGGAGGGAAACAGAACGATTGCGGGGCATGCACTTGGCTCAACCAACCACTGGGGCTTGTGGCCTCGGATTGCGTCGAGCAGAGCTCGAGAGCACCGCAAGTGTTTGTTAAACGATGGGAAGACATGGTTTCTCCGCGACGGCGCAAACAACAACAGGTGGCGGTCGGTTGGGTAAAGTGCATGCCCAATAAACGATTTACACGTGTCTCGAAAAAAACGATCGTCTTGGGTTTTGGGGCTGTTATCCCTGTGGCTTGTTGAAGTCCCCGTAGCTCAACTGGATAGAGCAGCGGTTTCCTAAACCGCTTGTCCCGGTTCAAGTCCGGGCGGGGGCACCAATTAAGCGGCTGTAATCCAGCAGCTTAGTTTTTTACCGAGGTCAGGTTGCCTTGTTGACGTGGCAACCTCCTCGTGAAAACAAACTTCTCCATCAGCCGGTTGACGACTGAATGATGGGCCCGAAGCCCACGAAGCTTCAAGGTCACTGTTGGGGATCCATTCGATGCGCACGGGCCCGTCAAGCCGTGTGAATCCACAGACGAAAGAAGCGATCGGTTATCAGAAACGAACCGTTGTCCCTGTCTATGATGTCCCTTTTCAGGAGGGCTGCCGTCGCCCTTTGGACGCTCGATATCCCCCGGGGATTGGAGATTCCTTCACCCATTGGACCCCGACTTCATCGAATCGTCCGGGCCCCTCCCGACAGACTTGCTGGCCGCCTTTGGCAACCGGCCGGTTCAGCCCGGACAGCCGGATCCATGCCCACTCCTCGAATTTATGCCTCGTGCCCCGCGGACTGACGCTTCAGATACGGGTCCCTGACGTGGCACGCCCATTGCTTCCCGCTGCACGATGCTGAACGACCCCGTTCTTATCCACGACTGGCATGTAGTCGGACGCGCATCCGAATTTCACGCGGGCGTTGTAAAGGCGGCGCGCCTGCTGGGCGTCGACCTTGTCCTCTGGCACGACGGCCAGGAAATCCACGCCTGGCTCGACCTGTGCCGCCATCGCGGAGCGAAGCTTTCCCTCGGAAAAGTGCGGGACGAGCAGCTCGTGTGCGCCTATCACGGCTGGTGCTACGACGGCTCGGGGGCCTGCACGCTGGTTCCCGCCCATCCGGCCCAGACCGCCGCTTTCGGCGCACAGGCGCGCGTCTTCCATGTCCGGGTGCGCTATGACCTCGTCTGGGTGTGTCTCGGGGTTCCGGCGAGGGAGGTTCCATCCTTCCCGGAGTGGGACGATGCGGCCTTCAGCAAGTTACTGGCGGGGCCCTACCGCTTCAAAGCCTATGCAACGCGGGTTTTGGAGGATTTCCTGGACGCCGGGCACTATCCGTTTGTGCACGCCGGCCAGATGGGCGGCTCAAGGAACTTCGAGATGCAGGGATACAACGTGACATCGTCCGATTCGGGGCCGGTCTCGGAGGAGATCCATGTTCGGCGGATCTGGCGGGAGGGCCCCGGGGGGACGGGCGAGGTCGGAGTATCCTACTCCTACAGGGTCCTTCGGCCCCTGACGGCCCAATACACCAAGTCATACGGAAGCGAGCGGTTCTCCATGCTGGATACGGTCACTCCCGTGGACGAGGGAGAGAGCCTCGTCTGGAGCGTCATGGCCTTCAATTATCCCACGGGAAAGTCCGACAAGGAACTGGTCGACTACCAGGACACCCTGGCTCGCGAGGACATGCTCGTCGTCGAATCGCAGCGCCCGCAGCTGCTGCCGCTCGACATGGGCCAGGAGATCGCAGTCCCGTCGGATCGCCTCGCCGTCGCCTACCGCCAATGGCTAAAAACACTGGGCTTGAAATTCGGGACGTCGTGACGGATGCGACTGGGCTGCGCCCGGCCCGCCCGCAGGCTCTGCGCCCCCGGCGCCTGGAACGGCTTCTGCTGCCAGGCCGGTGCATGCCGCCCGCCAGGAAAATCCTCCCGTTTCTGTGCATGCTGTTGCTAGGTACATTTTGCCGGGGGGCAGGCACGCCCCTTGTGGTGCAGCTCGATTGGGTGCCCAGCGTCACGTTCGCGGGAGTCCTGGTGGCCAAGGACAAGGGGTGGTACGAGCAGGCCGGGCTGGATGTCTCGATCAGGCAGATCGACCTTCAGGCGATGGCCACCTCGGTCGGGCCCGTGCTCAAGGGCCCCAATGTGATAGGGATCGCGGACGGCCTGGTGCTGTTGAACGCGCGGGCGGATCACAAGCCGTTGAAGGCCTTTGCCACAATGCTTCAGGCGTCGCCCCTCTGCATCATGGCGCTGCGCCAGGGGCCGATCCGCACCTTTCGAGACCTGGCTGGGCGGAAAATAGGACTGCATTCGTACGACCACATCCAGCTCGGGCTCATGCTCGCCCATAACCATATGAGCCTGAGCGACATCACGGAGGTCGATATCGGCGACGATCTGACCTCCCTGATCGAAGGCAAAATTGACGCGCAGGTCGCCTATTCGACCGATGAACCGGTTGCGATCGAATTGAAGGGCCATCCCACCATTGTCTTTCCGGGATACGAGAACGGCTTCGTGGCCTACGCGCAGGTCTACTACACGACGGAGGAGTTCTTCCGCCGCCGGCCGGACACCCTGGTGTCCTTCCTGGAGGTGACCAACCGGGGCTGGAGGGAGGCCTTCGCGCATAAGAAAGAGACGGCCGGGATGGTGGTGGATGTCTTCATGAAAAAGAACGGGGATCCGGTCTATCAGGAGAGGGCGCTCGGCGAAGTGGAGCGTTTCGCCACCCTGGAGTCGGCGTCTCTCGGAAGCATGCGTATCTCGACGTGGGAGAAGAGCTGCGAGGTCTTTAACCTTCCGAAGAGCCTGGTGGGCGGGCTGGTCGATCTCAGCATCATCGACCAGCTCAAGTGACTGGACCGCTGTCCGGCCGTGGGCCGAAAAATGGGCGCCGTTGGACCACGGCGAGCCCGGCCCTGTTTGGCACCGGGTCTGCTGGGTTGGGCCCATGGATTTGATGGAACGGCTAGCGGTCATTCTTGGAGCAGCTTGCGCACTGCAGCTCGCGGGTTGCTCCAGGGAGAGCGGCGTGTCCGGCGGTGGGCCGCGGCTCACCCCTGTCACCCTGCAGGCGAACTGGTATGCCGAGGCGGAATTCGGCGGATACTACGAGGCGTTGGCCAAGGGATATTTCAGGGAGGAGAACCTTGATGTGCGCATCATTCAGGGAGGGCCCGGGGCCTATCCGGTGCAGAAGGTGGCCACGGGACGGGTTCAGTTCGCGCTGGCGCGCAGCGACGACCTCATCATGGCCGCGCAGCAGAATATCCCGGTCCTTATCGTCGCGGCGCAGCTCGAGCACGATCCGCAGGTCATCATTGTCCACGCGGAAAGCCCGGTCAGGGGCTTCGCCGACCTGGACAGGAAAAGCATCATGGCCGAGCCCGGATCGGCCTGGATCAGTTTCCTGGAGCAAAAGTACTCGATCCACATCAACACCATTCCGGAGAACTATGATATAGGCCGGTTCCTGGCGGACAAGAGCTTCATCCAGCAGGGATTCCTGACCTCCGAGCCCTTCGTTTTCGACCAGCTGAAGGTTCCCACGCGTTCCATGCTCATAGCGGACTCCGGCTATGATCCGTACCGCGTGCTCTTCTGCAGCCGCGAATTCGCCCATTCAAATCCGGATGTCGTCAGGGGTTTCGTCCGGGCATCGATCCGCGGATGGCGGGACTGCCTGAGCCTGGACCCGTCTCCGGCAAATGAGCTCATCACCCGCGATCATTCTGAATGCACGCCGGCAGTGCTCGCGTACAGCTGGGCGGAGCTCAGGAGGGCGCATATTGTCGATGGCGACGCTGCCAAGGGCGAGCGCCTCGGCCTGATCACCCGCCGGAGGCTGGAATCGCAGGTCGCGATCCTGCGCCGGCTGGGGCTGCTTTCCGGAGACATCGCCGTCGGGCAGTTCGCGAGCTTCGACTACCTGCCAGCCGACCTGCAGGCCCTCGCCAGGCAATAGCCGGCCCCTACTTCAGCTCGAGGGTCGCGACGGAACCGTCGCGGGCGGCCCTCAGGCGCGCCACCCGCCCGTCGACCTCGAGCCGGAGCCTGGCTTCATCAAAGCCCACAAGCTCGGATCCCTCCGCGACGAGCCTCCCGCCCACATACACCTGCTTCAGATTCCGCAGGCTGCACGCGAGGACGTAAGCGGCGACCGGGTCATGCACGGGTCCGGTGTCGGGGTGGCGGGGGTCCACGACGAGAAAATCGGCAAACTTGCCGACCTCGAGGCTCCCGACCTTGGAGGCCACGCCCAGAATCTCGGCGCCGCCGAGCGTGTGGAAATGGAGCACGTCATGCGGCGACAGGACCGAGGCCTTCTTGTACAGGGACCGGATGGAGTAAAGGCCGATGCGAAGGTTCTGAAACGGGTCGGACAGGTCGCTGCAGGACTGGTCGTCCGCGCCGATGCCGATCCTTATCCCGGCCTTGCGCAAAGCGGGTATGTCCGCCGTGCCCGAGCCTATCCTGCCGTTCGCCGACGGCTGCCAGCACATGCAAGCCCCGCTTCGGGCGGTCTCGTCCACGATCTGGGGGGTGGTGTGGATGAAGTGGCCGAATACGAAGTCCGGCCCCAGGGCACCCGCATCCCTGTACCATGCAAACTTGGCCTGCTGCTCGGCAACCCGCTCCGGGCTCTCGAGGAAATGGGCCTGGTTCATCAGGCCGTACTTCCTCATGAAGCGCACCTCCCTGAATGCGCTCTCGATGCCCGAGGAGCGCTGCACCCAGCCGCTGATCGCCATCTTCAGGAACAGCGGATTGTCGGAAAAGCGGCTCGCATAGCGCAGGATCCTCTCCATGCGATCCTGGATCTCCTGTTCGGTGCCCAGGGGCACGATGCTGATGCTGTTGATGAAGCGCAGCCCCGAATCGAGCTTGGCGCGGATCTGGGCCTCCTCGTAGGGCTCCTGGTTGACCTGGGAGGAGGCCGCGGACTCTCCGGACCCGATTGAGTGCTGTCCGCCCCCCAGGTCTCCCGAGTAGGTGAAGTCATAGCCCGTGGTGATGCCGTTTCTGAGGAAATCGACGGACCCGTGCAGGCAGAACCAGTAGATGTCCTCGGGGCTCGCGTGCTCGACCAGCAGCTTGATGGTGTTGAGCCAGCCGTAGAGCGTCTGGTCCGTGCCGAGCCCGCGAAGCGGGCTTTGGAAGAGGTGGCTGTGCGCCGAAACGAACCCCGGCGCCACAAATTTGCCCGCCACATCCACAACGGGCACGGACGGCGCCGTCCTCGGCGGCTCGCCGGGGCCCACTGCGGCGATTTTCCCGTCCATTCCGACGACCAGGTGGCCGATGCAGGGCTCGGATCCCGGCTTCGCCGTGATCAGGCAGGCATTGCGTAGGACAATCATGGGGGTCTGCGGAGGGGCGTTCACTCTGTCGGGGCAGCACGGCGCCTGCCAGAGATTTGGCGGGGTGGCCTTGTCATATCGAACAAATTTGAAGGGCGGTGTGCCCGGAGCCGCGACGGGACCAGGAGTCCGGCTCCCCGGATTCCCCCTGGCCCATCAGTTCCCGAAACGGCGGGAATGCGGCCCTGTTCCGAGTGCCTCGCCCGGGCTCAGTAGTGATAACGCAGGGTGAGGGAAGCCTCGATCGGCGGCCGGACATAGATGTCGTCGTTGCCGGAGAAACTGACGGCGATCGGGTCCAGGAG
>Ga0302320_10031498_pt1 | contig 10055 bp, 14 predicted proteins | sample Bog_T0_3_FD_202130 | JGI IMG/M metagenome (GOLD analysis project Ga0302320, IMG submission 202130) | Peat permafrost microbial communities from Stordalen Mire near Abisko, Sweden - Bog_T0_3 | ecosystem: Environmental > Terrestrial > Soil > Wetlands > Peat | place: Sweden: Abisko, Stordalen Mire...
TTTATAAATTGCTTAAACATCCACAAGTTGAGGAAGTGAGATTCAAAACAATTGAACAGGAAATTTTTAAAAATTGTCTAGAATGGTTGATTCTCAAATTATCAACACAACGACCTGAAAAAGTGTATTATTATGATTTTAAAGGAGATAAAGAAGAGCCAAAAATTCAAGAATACAAGCCTATGAAACCTCGAAAAATGAAAGAAAAACCGAAAAAAACACATAGCAAAAGAAAAAAAAGCATAAGCGTTTCAACTCCAGTCGAAAGCGAAAGCAGATTTAGCTTTGAATCTCAGGAATACAATTGGGATTTGAGAGAAAATCAACGACTCAGCAAAATTAACGATATTTCACAAATTTCTGAGATCAAAGCAAATGAGGAAAGTTTGTTTGACTTGAAAAATAGAAACAAAGATTTGCCAGTTGAAAGAAAAAATTTTATGGTCGATATGAAAAAAAAATCAAGCATCGAGCAAAAAAATTTTACGTTGCCTCGAATTCAAAGTGTACCGAAACAGAAGAATGATTCTTTCCCAGAACCACCAAATAAACAGAATCAAAAATATTTCGGAAAAGACAGAAGCCTTTTTAAACAAGAGGAGATGAAAATGAACAAAGATGAAAAAGATAATAAGGAGAAAGATAAAGAAATCTTTAAAGAATTCGTTGAAGAAAGATCATTTTTAAGTGGGGATGATGATGAATTAGTTTTGAATAAAGATACTCTGGTGAAAATTTTAAAAGATTACAAAAGCAAGTTGAAGGAAAAGATATCACAGGATCAATCTGAGGACCATAAAAAGAAAGGGCTTGATGAAGATGATGTTAGAATAAAAGAGAAAGATGTCATTTTGACAAAAAACCAATTACGACAACTTTTGGAAAAGCATGAAGAATATGTCAAAAATGATTACAATGAAAACAGACAACGTGAAAACGATTTTTTGTTGCAAAAGAAATTGGAGGACATGAGTGAAGAGGAAGAACAAGAAGAAGAAGAAGAAGAAGAGGACTCAACTATTCAAAAAAAACCAAGCAACAAAAAAAAAGAAAAGAAAGGGGGAGAGAGAAAAAAAAAAGATAAAAAAAATGAAAAGCAAAAAGAAAAAGAAAAAGGAACAAAAAAAAAGGAAAAGAAGAAAAAAAAGGAAAGAGAAGAAAAAAATGAAAAAGAAGAAAAAAATGAAAAAAACAAAAAATGAAAAAAAAATGCAAAATAAAAAATAATTAAAAAAAGTAAAACTTTAACACTTAATGAAAAAAATGTATTTATATAAAATAAAACATTATTTTATGTTTCTAAAATGATGATTTGACTTTGTTTTCAAATATATATCTTAAATAAGATATTGAATTTCTGTAAAACCAGCTTCCTTTTCTGAATCTTTAAAGATTGGCCTCCCGAGACTTTAAAAATTTCTTCAAATTCCCAGATTCTGTCATGATATCTTCGCTTTCATGATAAAAAGTGTTAGTTTTTTTAAATCCTCGATTGGCATTTAGTTCGAATGATTTTTCCTCTGGTTTGGTTTCGAATTCTGATTTAAAATCTGTTATTTTTTTATCTTCGAATTTTATTTGAGTGATTTTTCCAACGAATTCGGACTTAAATTCCATTTTATTTGGAGCAGAGATTTTTTTTTTCTCAGTTTCCTCTTCATTGGAAATAGGATTTGGGACAGGAAGTGCAAAGCTAATTGGATTGAACCCCATAGCTAGTTGCTTTAAATTATCTGATGAATTTGGAGATGGCTAAACATAAAATAAGAAAGAATTTTTAAAAGATAAATAAATGTTGATGATATCAAAAAATTTATTTATATTTTTGTTAACACACAAAATAAAATGAATTCTGGAGAAAGATAATATAAAATAATAAATAATTTTATCGTGACACTCATTTTATACAATTTTCATTTTGAAAACTCTCAATTTATAATATCATTACCCAAAATTAATAATATATGTGAATATTTTATTTTTCAAAAATTAAATTTAAATTTTGTTACCCCAAAATTCAGAGTTCTTTTATTGACAGGTCCACTGGGTAATATTTTGGTGACTTCATTTTTTTTCTTATTATCCATGTCCTTATAAAGAAAAGTAAGGCCCATAGCTTTCATTTTGGACATGTTTTCAGGGTCTTTGCCAAAATTGTCAACATTAATCTTAAAACTTAAATTTAACAATGTTTTTTTCTTAAATTTACATATAAATCCTTTATTTGCAACTCAAAAAGATTATAGCTTTTACCAAATTTAGTCATTAACTCCTTCACCATAATGGGGTCCATACCAAACATCATCATATTATGAGCATATGAAGCCAATTGGCTGAAGATGGTATTTTTTTCTCTTATGATGATTTCGTTTATTTTTTCATTCTTTATTCCCGGAAGATTTCTTTGATTTTCCAATTCTTCTTTGATCGACTCAAAAATTGAACATTCCCAAAAATCCAGCGTTTTCCAAATCACATGGTCAGCTATTGCACTTTGTAAATAAATCCGTTCCTCAAATGGTTTTTCACTTTTTTTTTCCTCATTGTTGGTGTTATTCTTATAAAAAGTAAATGAAAGAACCATACTTTTTTTAGCGTTTGCAACATCTTTTTCGGCGAAACACTATTTTTTTTTTTTACAAATAAAAAAAATAATAATTTTTTTACAGTGTTAAAAATTTGATTGATGAGTTTTGAAATATTTTGAAACCCTTTTTCAGTTAGGAGGAATTTCCCAACGATCCGAAACGATTGGAAATTTATTGTCCAAAGTCTTCTGCCAACTTTATCTTTGATCAATTTCATAAACTAATTATTGTTTGATTTAATCCATAAATATAAAGAAAACATATTTACCTCTTTTAAAACTTCTGAGCTCAATTCTTCGGCTCCATTCCATGCAGTCAACACAAGTTTCGAAAGTTTCAAAGCTTTCTCCTTGTCTTCAGCAGAAATGTCTGGATGCTTTGAAGAAATCAAAAATATTAAAAATTCTAGATAAATTCTCACAGAAAACTCAATAGCTGAACCAGTTTTTATCATACTTGCGCAATATTCGGAAAATAATTCGAATAACGCTAGAATTGCTTAATTTAAAATTATTGTTTAGTTACTTTTTTTATCTTCCAAATTGTTATTATTCTTTGACTCAACTGTAGCCTCAAGGATTTCTTCAGTTGGAGGGTTCGAATATTTTAAGGTGATATTGATAAAGCTGATATATGGCTCAAATTTGATTTTAGGCAAGAAATTCTTTAATCATTTTAAATAAATTTAACGACAATAATATTTACTCTGTCTGATTTATTTTCTTTGATGAAATCTTGGATATCTTTTTTTGTGTCCACGAGTTCGATTTTCTTGAGCAAAAAAAAAATAAATAACTTAAATTTGCAAATAAAACTTGGGTGAGCCGGTCGATATCATATTGAAGATTTCTGATTCCGGAAATTTCGTAAATATAAACTTTCATGATAGAATCTTTAATTTTTTCTATTCTTTCCTCCTCGTGTTTTTGAAAGGTGTCATGAATTTTTCCCTAAAAACTAAATAAATTTTTGCTTTTTTTTTTTTTACCATCTCAACATAATAATAATCCAAATTATTATTATAAACTCCCAAGCTGTATTTATATTTCTGCTCACTGTCAATTTTTTCCTTTTGCAAAGTGGTCAGCCTTTTTTTCAATAATTTGAATAAAATGTGAAGAGAAAAATTTACTTAGATAGGTTTTTAGCTTTTAATTCGTTTGTATCTCTTCCCAATTTCATACATTCATTTAACATATCGACTTCCTCAGACATTTTTGAAGATTTTATGTATTTGTTTTTTTGCTATTAATTATTTATCAACAACCTTCTTCCAAATAAAAACTCTTACTTTTTCAACTTGGTCCATATTATTTTTCAGATCTTTTTCCAATTTTTTGCCATCAATCAATAATCTCTTGTATTCTGTGCCTTGGTTTTTAATCACCTCACGTAAATTTTCAATGACATCTGTTTTGAGAGATTGAGATAAAACCCTAGATTGTTCAAATCGATGAACATGATATGATTGCAAACTTTGAAAAGCTAAAGGAGCCAATCTATAGTTGGAGACGTATTCTTGAGAAAAAAAGAAAAAAACTTACCCTTTATCCATAAAATTATTCAGCAGATTTGATAATTTTTCGAGACCCTTTGCGTAAGTTTCTTCTATTTCGACTCGCTCTTGTAAAATGTTCATGAAGTCTTCTATTAATTTTCTTTTATCTGAAGAAATTTTTTGGAGCATCTCAAATTTGTCCTATTTTTTTCATTTATTAATCGACTTCAGTTATTAATTGGTAGTGATAATACCCATAAATTTGTTGAAAAAGTTAATGGGGGAGAAGGAGAAGTGAATGTATTATTCTGATCGTTCGACATTTATCGCAATTAAATATCGATTTTTTTATTGTATTTTGGGTCGGTCTGAAATTTTAATTAAAATTTTTTTTTTTTTGAAGAAATTCAAGAAAAAAAGTGGAGAAAAAACAAAAATTATAATTTAAAAAAATCCTCATATAAACATGAATTTCAACATATATATATTTCTTTTTTCTTTTTTTTTTGAATTCTTAAATTTGAATTAAAAAAAAAACAAAAAAAAACCGTTGACTGTCATATGGAGTCATTATATAAAGAAGAGGAAGATGGCTTCAAGTCAAATGCAAAGGGTATTAATGACCAATTGCTGAATTTGGAATTAAGGAAATCTGCATCGAAAGAGGTTTTAACACGATTTATAATTCCATTATACATTCCTTAAAATTAAAGATGGCAGTTCAAGCGAGGAAAAACATAAATCAAGAATTAAAAAAAACGATTTTCAACTCAATCCTGTTTTCATTTTTGACAATAATGGGATCTGGCATAAAGATTATTTTAATCATAACTTTTGTTTTTCAAAATAATGATGAATGTGTTGCTTTTAAGTTGATCTTATGGTTTTCATTAATGACTGTCCATGATTGCATATACATTCTATATATTATTATGTATATTTTGCTTTCAAAATTTTATTTGAATCAAAAAAGAATGCAACAATCATCTGATCCTCATTTAAATGATTCTTTGGAATTAACAATTCTCAGTCATATTAATGAAGAAAACAATTTTGGTAATAACAAAACATTAAGTTCCTCTAACGAAATCGCACTTGAAATGAAAATTGATAAGGAAAACATGTGGTTTAGATGGTTCAAAAGTTTAATTTTATGGTAAAACAAATTTAATTTATTTTCATATTTCTTTTTTAGTTATTATGTGCTTTTATTTGTGAGTGGAAATATAATATATTTTATTCATGATTTCAGTTGTGAAGAAGGTAATTTTTTTTGGACATTGATTTATTTTGAAAAGAAAAAAGCATAAAGATTATTTTGATCATCTTTTTGATTTTTGGTTATTTGTTCTTTTTGCAATCTGCTTTGGTTTTACTCATGGTTTGTTTATGTTTGCCTTTTTTGATGTTTCTTGCAATGGCATTCAATCCAAACCCCCAAAATAAAATTGCTAATGTTGAGGTAATTTTTTTTAATTTTTTTAAAAATAATTCCTTATTCCTTTAGAAAAAAATGTCCAATATCCAACAAAAAAAATATAAAAATGAAGATTTTATTGGGTCAGAAAACTATTGTATGATATGTATGAACGAATATGAAGAAGGAGAAACAGTCAGCATATTGCCATGCAATAAAGAGTTTTTATTAAATTTTTTTTTTATCATTGAACGTTTTCAAAAAGTCATTTTTTCCATGAAAATTGCATTCAAAAATGGTTGACGCTTAATGGATTATGTCCAATCTGCAAATCAGATATCAGATAAAAAATAAGAGTTTTTCCTCTTAACCATTATTATTATAATTTCTCCTCTCAACGATGAAAAAATTCATATATTTTAATACTTTTTCAAGTTAATCGTATTTTATCCTTTCTTTGAAAATGAAATTTATTATTATTATTTAAAATAATTTGCAAAATTTTATTCCCTATTAACCTACATTGGACAAATGACTTCTTTAGTCGTTGTTAAAGATCCAAAAGTTATACAAAAAACTAATGATCTTGATCAGGACGAAACCAAAAAATCCACAAATTCCAAAATTACCCTGGAAAAGGTCTCCTAAACGATTTTTTGCCAATAATTTTTTGTATTATAGCTATTAGAAGCCTTTAAGGATGAAGTGGTCACTCATATGAAAATCAATGAACCTAAACAGCCGACGACAACAGATAATTTTCCTCTGGCGAAAAGATCCCTCTTTATTTTTTCACAAGATAATCTTATAAGACGACTAGCACTCCAGATCATAGAGTCAAGGTCTGTTCTTTTATCATCATTTTAGAAAAATTACTTAGATGGTTTAATTATTTCATTTTTGTGCTGATAATTGCAAACAGCATGTTAATGGCAATCACTGATTATTCCAGCCGTTTAACTGGATCAGATAAACAAGCTGTATTGTTTTCTCAATTAGAGATTTTCTTTGGAAGTTGTTATCTCTTGGAATTTGTATTAAAAATAATTGCAATGGGATTTTGTATGGAAAAAAACACATATTTGCGAGAAGGATGGAATCTTATTGACTTTTCTGTTGTCGTTTCAACGTTTTTCATTTTATAATATAATTTCTAAAAATTTATAAAAAGCATTATTTCCTTCATACCAAACCTGCCAAACATTGGAATTTTGAAAGCTTTTAGAGTTTTGAGGCCTCTAAGAAGCTTAAAAGCAATAAAAGGTTTTTTATTCGATTTAAAATAAAGATAAAAAAGTTTTTGGGAATAGGAATCAGAATTTTAGTGGAATCCTTAATAGATTCTTTCCCTGCCTTTACAAATGTTTTGTTTTTTGTGGCATTCTTTGTTTTATTTTTCGGAATTTTGGGGATTCAGCTTTTTTCTGGAATTTTCGAACAAAGATGTCGATTAACCCCTCTTCCAATAAACAACATCTGGCGAATTGATGATAATTATACAATGTTATGTGAAAAAGGGGTTGCCTCTTCTTGTCCATCTGGGTTAATTTTTTTTTTATGATTAAGGTCTTTAAAATTATTTAGAGATTATTGTGGAGCGCCTTTTGAATATAACATTCCTTTTAATGAAACTGAATTGAATACGCCGGATTTACTTTATGGGATCCTAAATTTTAACAATATATTTTATTCATCACTTGTGATCTTTTCTTGTCTTGTCATTGATGGATGGACGACAATAACATACATAGTAAAATATTTTTTTTATATTTTTAAAAATTATTGTCTTCAGTATGCTCATGGATATAATTCCGAAATAGTTAAAATGTATTTTACCTTCGTCACGGTTTTTGGGTATTATATTTTTCATTTTTTCATAAAAAAATAAAAATTAAGGGGTCTTTTTTTGGTCAACTTAATATTGGCAGTTATTAATCAAAGTTTCGAAAAATTCCAAGAAGAGTCTAAATCCAATGCAAAAGGCAACAATTATGAAAGTCCAGAAAAAATAATGAATACACAGAGTTCGAACCCTGAAATAGCTAAAGATTTTTTTGACTTTAAACAAATTGACATTTTGGTGTACTCCAAAGAAACAAAAGAGGTTAAACAAAAGAACAAATTTCGTAAGAAACTTCAGAAAATCATTGAATCACAGGCTTACCTGGCAATTTTGACATTCACAATCATTTTTAACACTATTTTTTTGGCTTCTGACCACTATCCAATGTCTTCAAGTTTTTCTAATATGTTGACAATTTCAAATTTGGCATTTACAATTTTTTTTTTTCTTGAGATGATCCTTAAAATTTATGCTTTTAAACCTTCGGTCTATGTAAAGGACAAAATGAATATTTTTGATGTGTTTATTGTATGGTCTTCGATCTTAGAAATAATCTTAGAATATGTCTTACCCGTGAATAGTAATAATATTTCCGGAATTTCTGCCTTGGCTGCTTTGAGAACTTTTCGACTTTTTAGAATGTTTAAGATCTTGAGGGCTTGGCCCGATTTGAAAAATATGATCAAGGCATTGATTGAATCCCTCATATCACTTAAATTTTTTTCTATCTTGCTTTTCATTTTCATGGTAATTTCGACATTTATGGGCAATGAATTATTTGCCTATAGGATCAGATTTATTAGTGATACACAGGTTGCTCCTGATGGGTATTTTAAAAGAACATTTTTAATTTTTTTAGTTTTTTTAAAATTTTTATTAAATGTTAAAGAGTCATAGGTTATTCCAAGAGAATCAATTTTGATACATTTCTGAATGGAATGATAACAATTTTTATAATTTTAACCAATCAATCGTGGTTTTATATCATGTTTGACCATATAAGGGCTCTGAACGATATTTATGTTTGTTTTTTTTTCATAATAGTACTCATAATTGGCAATTTCCTTCTCTTGAATTTATTCCTTGCTATCTTAATCAATAATTTCGGTGAAAGTGCTGATAAACTCCTACAAAAAGACAAAACTGATAAACCGAAATTTTTTTTAAGCAAATTTCTCAGTTCATTCAAAAAGAAAAATACCATTTTTCCTGAAAAAGTTTGAAAAATCAAAAATTTATTTTTATTATCATTTTTTTTTAAAAGAACTCAGCCTTGACCTCTAATCAAATTTTAATGTCGCATAAAAATTCAAGTGAACATCCAGAAAAAAGTTTAGAAATTCAGAAAAGTGAAGCTCATGATGCTCTTGAAATTGAAGAATATCAGTTAGCCAGCATTGAAAATTTCGATAAAAATAAAAACGTTATATATCCAATTTCTAATGAAGAGCAAGCTTATTTTCAAAATTTACCAACAGTACACAAAAAAAGCTCAGAAGATAACAACGGAACTAAAAACAAGGAATTACCTACCGATAATTCCGAAAATTTGATAATGCAAAGTGAAAAAAAACCTTCTCATTTTTCCTCAATAAAAGTTTCCTCTTCTTTTAAACGATCGAAATTTTTAAAGGAAGAATTGAATGGGATAAAAAAGCTTGAGCGGCTGAGCAAAGAAATTTTTATCACAGGTAAATTCCTATTTTTTAATTTTTTTTAGATATTTTTTTTCTTTTTTATTTATTCATATAAAATGGCAATTAGGGAATTCATTTTATATATTTGGCCCCAAAAATAGACTCAGAAGGTTTTGCTTCTTAATAGAAAATAACCAGAAATTTGATTATATTATCATCATTTGTATCTTGACTTCAAGTTGTTTATTGGTCTTGGACAATCCTTTGACAGACCCCAAAGATAAAATTATGACTTTCATTAATACTATGGATATAGTGACTACAGTCATATTTTCAATAGAGATTATCATCAAAGTTATCAGCAAAGGATTCATTTTCTCAAAGAACAGCTATTTAAGAAATCCTTGGAATATCTTAGATTTTTCGATAGTCGCTTGTGCAGGCATTTACACATTCGGCATATCCAATATCAGCATCAACGTTGTCAAAGTGTTCAGACTCAGCAGAGTGCTGCGGCCTTTAAGATTAATTTCAAGAAATGAAGGAATGAAAGTAACCATTAATTCATTAATTAGAGCACTTCCCAATATATTCAATCTTGTCATGCTTAATGCATTTTTTTTCTTATTATTTGGAATTATGGGGATTACCTTATTTAAAGGTTGAATAAATATTATTTTTTGACATTAAAATACCATTTGAACTTATAGGAGAATTTTACTTTTGTGATAATATTCCAAATAATTTTGCTTCATCAATAATTGACAACATTGACTGCTATGACTATGGTGGAGATTGGGTGAATGCAGTTTTGAATTTTGATCACATAGGCAGAAGTACAATGTATTTGTTCGTCATGTCGACAAGGGAAGCTTGGGTTGATGCCATGCATGCTGGTCAAGATTCTGTTGCCCCAAACAAAGAACCTATTACGAATTATAATCAATATATGGCATTATATTTCATTTTTTATATCATAATCGGTAGCTATTTGATGTTGAATTTATTTGTTGGGATTGTTTTTGAATCATTCAAAAAAGAAAAGAGCAATCTAGGTTAAACTTTGTTTTAA
>Ga0302320_10031499_pt1 | contig 10055 bp, 10 predicted proteins | sample Bog_T0_3_FD_202130 | JGI IMG/M metagenome (GOLD analysis project Ga0302320, IMG submission 202130) | Peat permafrost microbial communities from Stordalen Mire near Abisko, Sweden - Bog_T0_3 | ecosystem: Environmental > Terrestrial > Soil > Wetlands > Peat | place: Sweden: Abisko, Stordalen Mire...
TCAGTCGTCGGCAGAGCGGCGCCAGGATCATTTATCCACTTCAGCAGACCCACCAAATCAAGTGCAATACGGGTCTCTGATGCGCTGCCGTAAAGTTCGCCGAAAACGCCGCACCAGAACCAACGCGCCAGCTTGTCCTGTACCAACGGCTCAAGCCACCGTTCCCCAATCAGCGTAAGGGTCGCCGCCAGTGGAACGATCTGTGCTCGATAGGGCAAGAACCGTTGATCATGAAAGCCCAAATGTCGAAGAAATTGCTCCGCTTCAAAGAAGCCTGCCGCTAGCTTGTCAGCCCAATCTTTGTAGGCCTGTAGAGGCATCGATAGTATATGCTCACGCTTCGCACTCACTGGAGTGATTGCTTTCCCGGTTCTTCCGTCCTTGATGTCCTGCAGTTGCCACTCATAAGTGTGCAGGAGACTAATGCCTTGTAGAAAATCCGTTGATTCAGTACCCCTCAAGAGCGGCTTTGCTGCGAGCTTTGCGCGCCGTCCCTTCTCTGAACCTTCCCCGAACCAGTCCTTGCGGAGATTGAAACCGTCGGCCGCATAAGTCGCCGTGACCAGTTCAAAGACTGAAAGCTGCACGCCGCCTGTGTTCACCTTCTCGAAGACCAGGCAAACAGCCGCCTTTGAGGTTCCTTTCTTCAGTTCGATCATAGGCACAAGGTAGGAGCGGAAGGCGCTCAGAATCAACTTGCGGAACTTCATGTACTCCGTAAAACGCGCAGGATGAGACTCGTTCAGGCCGATTTCCCAGGTGTCGGAATTGAGGATTTGGCTGCAGGGAAAATGAAATGAGTCGTACTCCTTGGCTGCTGTGCTCAGGTCAAGAACAACATCTCGGCCAAAGTTTGTACGGACAACCTTGTCCTCTCCAACTCCAACAATTGCCTCATCGAGCGTGACTGAATTCGCCAATGTCTTTGCAATGTCGAAGTAATAAAATCGTTTGATCTCTCGCTTATTGCTATCCTGCGTGACGACCGGAGTCTTGAGCTTGAGTACCTGAGTCAAAGAAGTGAGCCTTTGCTGGCCATCAAGGATCAAACGGTCAGCTTTGGTCGAACTTGGCAGCGAGACTCCTTCAACTGCCCGCTCGTGAAAGCGTGCTTCTCCTCCCGTCTCAAGGAGCATGATCGCGCCGATTGGAAAAGAGCGGGCGATGCTGATCAAAAGGGAGCGGATGTGTTCGTCGTTCCAGACCCAGCCACGTTGGAAGTCCGGAAGTTGGATCTTACCCTCGACAATTTCGTCGAGGAGCTTTGACAGTTCAGTTTTTGTTGAATCGAATGATGACATTTTGCCTTCAATTGGAATGGATTCAATGTTTTGAAAAAAAGACTAAGCAAGTCACAACACTAGACCGGTGTTTTCTTCCCGGACTGCTTAACCCGCAACATTATCACGGAATCATTTCCTGCGAATACATAGATTGGCTGACTTGTCTCCAGTGGGTTCGAGAATGCAGGGATTTCCTTCTGTGCTCGGGCCTGCTGACCCAGCCTCAGTACAGGTACTGCTGGAAGCTGGTGAACATCTTTCCAATCTCCTGCGCTGGCCCCAACTCCAGAACGGCATCCGATAATGCTCGGTACTTCAACTGCAGCAGCGGCGCCAGCTTGTCCTGGTCCAACTCCTCGAACCCCTCGGACACGTAGTGCGACAGCACAAAGTCGAGGAACGCCCGCTGCTTCTCTCCAAAGCTGGCATGGATGGACGGCCGGGCCTTGTCCGCACGCTCTTGCCGGGTAATGCGCGGCAGCGCGAAGGCAATATAGGCCAACACGTCATAGAGGTCCGACTGCTCCGCATCCAGGGCGTGCTGGATCTCGCCAAGCTGATTCCGGTCGAACCCCTTGCCCTCCAGATTCCGCAGCAGCGCCCGACGCGTGTCCGGCTTGCTCCAGATGGCGCGCAGCTCATCCTCATCCTTGAAGAACTCAGGCAGGGCCCCAAAGAGGGACTCCAGGAACTGCTGCGCTGAGATCGACCTGCCATCCACCCCCCAAAACGATGTAGCCGTCATGTGCTGAATCTGGCGAGCCTTGCCATCGGCCAGCTTGATCACCAGCCTCTCCCGCGGCGCTGGTGGCTCCGGCGGCTCCGGCCAAGGCTCTGGCGGCGCAGTAATCGGTCCCGGCGACGGCGGTCGAGGCTCCGGCCCAGGCTCGGGCGCAATCGGTTCCCCATCCCACTCCGGATCGTTGAACATTCGATGAGCCCCGACAAAGTCGTAGATGGTGAAGTAGTCCTTGCCGTCAAACAGCCGGGTCCCGCGCCCGATGATCTGCTTGAACTCGATCATCGAGTTGATCGGCCTTAGCAGCACAATACTGCGGATATTGCGCGCATCCACGCCCGTCGACAGCTTCTGCGATGTCGTCAGAATCGTCGGAATGGTCTTCTCGTTGTCCTGAAACTCCCGCAGGTATTGGTCGCCCAGCGACAGGTCGTTCGCCGTCACTCGGCAGCAGTAATGCGGGTTCCTGTTCGTCGCCTTCTGGTTGATCAAGTCGCGGATGGCGGCAGCATGAAGCTGATTCGCACAGAACACCAGCGCCTTTTGCCGCTGGTCAGTCCTGCCCATCAGAATATTGACACGGGCCTCCTCGCGTTCCTTGATCTCGATGATACGGTTGAAGTCCGACTCCACATACCGCCGCCCCTCTTCCACCTCGCCATCCACAACCACATCGTCTGGCGCATAAACATACTCGTCCAGAGTCGTCGAGACCTGCACCACTTTGAACGGCGTCAGGAACCCGTCATTGATGCCCTCCTTCAGCGAGTAAACATAAACTGGCTCGCCAAAGTAGGCGTAGGTGTCCACGTTGTCCCGGCGCTTGGGGGTTGCCGTCATGCCCAGTTGCACGGCTGGAGAGAAGTAGTCCAGAATCGCGCGCCAGGTGGACTCATCGTTGGCGCCGCCGCGGTGACACTCGTCCACAATGATCAGATCGAAGAAGTCCGGCGGGTACTGGCCAAAGTAGGGCTGCGGCGTCCCGTCCGGCCCGGTACCCGACATGAATGTCTGAAAGATGGTGAAGAAGATGCTGGCGTTCGTCGGTGGGGCTCCGCCCGCAACCTGAATCTGGCCGGGAGTGATCCGCTTGCGCGCATCTTCAGTAAACGACGAGAAGGCGTTGTAAGCCTGGTCTGCCAGAATGTTGCGGTCGGCCAGGAACAGGATGCGCGGCCGGCGCGTGGGCTTGCGCGACAGGTTCCATCGCGACTGAAACAGCTTCCATGCAATCTGGAACGCGATAGCCGTTTTGCCAGTGCCGGTGGCTAGGGTCAGCAGGATTCGCTGCTTGTCCTTGGCCACGGCATCCAGTACACGCTGAATGGCGGTGTCCTGGTAGTAGCGGACATCCCAACTGCCTGAGTGGTCCTCAAACGGAACCTGCGCAAAGCGGTCCCGCCATTCGCTCGGCTCCGCAAAGGTCAGTGCCCAAAGCTCCTCGGGAGTGGGAAAGCGATCCACCGGCCCCTCGGCGCTGGCAATCGGTCCTCCCGGCTCCTCAATGCTGGCAGGCTCCTGCATTGGCGTAGCGCCCAAGTCCATCCGGTAGATCTCGTGGCCGTTGGTCGCGTAGGCAAATCGCACCGCCATCTTGGCCGCATAGTGCTTGGCCTGGGCCACGCCTTCCGCCTCGGAAAGCTCTTCGCGCTTGGCCTCAATCACCGCCAGTTTCTGATTCCGGTAGATCAGCACGTAGTCGGCGATATCCGGGTCGGCTCGCCGTCCTTTGCCCAGCAGCCGGCCCTTGGTAATCCCATACTCGCGGCTGATGCGGGAACCCTCAACCAAGCCCCAGCCGGCCGCCCGCAGGGCAGGATCGATCAGCTCGGCGCGTGTCTCAGACTCGTTGCGCATGGGTGCAAACAGTTTATAGCTTGCCGGTGAAGGCTTGGTGGAGGAGGGATTGCTTTAGGGCATCAAGCGCCCGGATCTTGGAGGAGTACGCAGCGACGAGGCGCCGCATTTCGTCTTCCAACTGAGCAAGCCGGCTAGCTTGCACGAGTTGCTCAGACTCTGTTAGTCGTGGAACTTTCAGATTTCGCAACACGGAAAGCGAGACAGTCTTTTGGGCTGCACCAGTAGAACCTTCCGTCGCTTGTCTGAATGCTTGCGGTGAAAGCAACGCATAACTCAACCAGCAACTATCGACACCAGATCTTGGACGAATCAGACCAATGTGCCGCTGAAAACAGAACCTAGTCTCATGATCAACTTGGACCTGAATTCCGAGTGTAGCGCCCGTGACTGTGTAGAGGACATCCCCCTGTCGAGGCTTCCGATTCGGCTTGAGCCTTTCATAGTAGTCAACTGAGACCATGAATGTATCGCTGAAATCTATCCTGCGTGTCTCTTTGAGAATGTTGGATATCGTGATGAAGGGTATCCCTGAATCCGCTTTTGGAGGCGGAGAATGGTCTCCGTCTGTAATGTCGATTGCCAACTCTGAAAGGGCTGCGAGTTCCTTCGGCCTGGCGAACGCCAACTGCAGTTGGCTCTCAAATATGGAACGAGCATTTTTCCCATTCGTTGAAGCATTGGTCCTCGCCTTCGCTATCCCGTCGAATGCATCATTGAGGATGGCGACGATGCGCTCCTGCTCTCTCAATGGAGGCACAGGAATCTGTTGAGACTCTACATAGGTTTTCGTCACCCGCTTCTGACCGGCTGCCCCTGTCATGCTCTTCGCGCCGGCATTGCGAAAGGAATCCTGTAAGAGAAAGTAGTAGAGGAAATCAGCCTTCAAAGAGGCCGACGGACGCAGAACAATGTATTCACTCGAACCGAATCCGACGCCGTTTGTAAGCTCAGATGCGATGCCAAGTTTGCCATTTTCGAAGCATGGAGTGATCTTTGCGAGCAAGACGTCATTGTCGGCGAAATAGGTGTAGGAGCCCGCAACCTCAGACAACGTGCGGTCAATTGTGGCACCAAGCCGCTTTCTATGGATGCCCAAGGCTTCCATTGGCACGAACGAGACCAAGTTGTTAGACTTCAGGCGTTGACGGGCTTCGCTTTTTGGAGGCTGTATCGTGCAGGCATCGCCAAGTCGGCGGAAACTCCAGCCCGCTGTCACAGCAGCCCCCGAATACCCTGCTGGATCGTCGCGCTCTCCACATCCAGCGCAACGTGTACTCGTCCCTCTGTGCCTCCCCATGGTTTACTCATCCAACCCACCCTGCTCTTCAATCCATTCTTCCAGTTTCTGCTGCAACTCCTCTTTGCTGGGCAGATAGAGTTGATATTCGCGGGCGTGAATGTTGGCGTCCTTGGGCAGGGTGATTTCGACGAGGGCCTCATTCTTCTTCTTGCAAAGCACGATGCCGATGGTGTGGTTCTCCGCCTCCGTCAGCACGTAGCGATCAAAGTAGTTGACGTACATCTGCATCTGGCCGAGGGCCTGATGCGTGAACCGTGTGCAGGTCACAAGACTCCAGTAGCAACTTGCGCAGCGAGACGCTGGCGTTGTCCGTATTCGACAAAAAGGTGTTTTTGATGACGATGCCCGCGCGCCCGCCGGCCCTGAGCTTGCGGATGAAGTGCTGGAGAAAGAGATAAGCCGACTCAGAGCTCTGGATGGGAAAGTTCTGCTTCACCTCCGCCCGTTCTCTGCCGCCAAAGGGCGGATTGGCCACCACCACATCGTGCCGATCCCGCTCCTGGATGTCGTTCAGATTCTGCTCCAGCGTATTGGTGTGAATGATATTGGGCGCGTCGATCCCGTGCAGGATCATGTTCATCAGACCGATGATGTACGCCAGCGGCTTCTTTTCTTGCCCGTAGAACGTCCTCGTCTGGAGTTGCTCCCGCGCGGCGACAGTCTTCGCCTCGGGAGTCATGCGCGCGAACGCCTCGCATAGAAAGCCAGCAGAACCCAGTGCACCGTCGTAAATCGTCTCCCCAATCCGCGGCTTCACTACCTCAAGGATGGCGCGAATGAGCGGACGCGGCGTGTAATACTCCCCGCCATTGCGCCCCGCGTTGCCCATCCTGCGGATCTTGCCCTCGTAAAGCTCGGAAAGCTCGTGCTTCTCCCCCTGGGTGTTGAAGCGGAGAGCATCCACCAGTTCGATGGCGGCGCGAAGGTTATAGCCGGATTTGAACTTGTTTTCGAGTTCGCCGAAGATCTCGCCGATCTTGTATTCAATGGTGTCCGGCCGGTCTGCGCGCTGCTTGAATCCCTTGAGGTAGGGGAAAAGCTCCCTGTTCACGAAGTCGCGGAGGTCGTCGCCCACCAGCGCCACGTTATGGTCCAGCGCCCCTTGAGCGTTGAGCGGCATGGCCCAGGCGTTCCATTGGAATCGCTCATCCAGCAGGAAGGCATGCGGCCGGCCGTGAAGGATCGCGATCTGCGCGCGGTCCTGCTCTAGAGCGTCAAGGTATTTGAGGAAGAGGAGCCAGGAAGTTTGCTCGACGTAATCGAGCTCAGTAGAGACCTCCAGGCTGAGGATGTCGTCGATTCTCTTGAATGCCTGTTCAAACATGATGGAAGGATGACCTTGCCAAATGGTGGGCTTCCCATAGGATAGCGCGAGCGGCTGCACTTAAGTCATTCACGGATCTTGATGAACGCGGCACAGTCTCCGCAAGTTGCACACTGGCCAAACCGAACCCCTTGCTGGAACTGGATGCGGACCACGACCGCACCTTGATGGAAGCAATTTGAGCAGCTATAAACTCCATCCTGTGGGCAAATATCTTCGTGATCGAAGCCGAACTGCAATCCAAAGTGATCTGCGAGGCGATGCTGAAGATAGTTCATTCCCCGCGAAGACAGCCGGACCAGGCGCCTGGCCTGGAGTTCTTCTACCCGAAAGAACGTTCTGTGGAGATGGGTGATTCTCAGGAAATCGGCGTAGGACTCAGACAAAGCTCCAGTAGCTGGCAAATGGAAAAAGTGGGGGATATTCCCATCCCGCAGTTCCTCAAGCATCTCCGGGTTCTTTTGGGAATCGGGGAGACTGTCGAGTGAAACCACTGGCGCAACGAGGAATTGCTTCCTCTTGGGATTGTCCAGCGAGCAGCTTCTCGACACAATCATTGCCGGCATCAACTGGCACAGCCCGATTACGAGCTCTTCGCGCGAATGCTGGAATAGGTCAGGGATATCGCTGGCAGCCGAGCCGAGCAGCTTCCTTGGCAATCGCCGTTGCAGCTCCGGCAGTGAGGCCTCTTGCTGCCCCAATGGACGCAAGATACCCCATTTCGTTGAGTCAGTCTCTGTCCTGAAGGTCGGCCACGTAGGAAAGGGGACATCTCGAAAGACGTCCCCTTGGTAAAGCATCGTTTCATCGGGAGTTGGATCGTACAGCTCGCCGGGCTCGATCATCATGCACAGTGCAGAGCCCTTCTGCTCCGATGGTCCCGGTCAACAGACCAATCAATATCTTCATCATGGTCCAAAAGCTCAGAGCCAAACTGGCGATAGGACTCGTCGCCCGGCATCTCCATCGCTTCGCCGCGGAACCGTGCGACCAGTTGAGCCAAGTGTTGCTTCCCACGCGCGTCGCAGCCATCGAAGAATAGCTCGTAAGGAATAGGCACACGGCCGCCGGCTTCGCGATCTTTATTGGGGATGATCCAGGTAGGCTCCTTGTGGGAGAGTTCAACCAATGCGTGTGCTGTGAAATTGCCATACGTATCGATGGTCCGACGCAAAACTGCGCATTCACTGTCAGCGAATACGGTCCGATCCCAGTTTGTCTTGCTCTCGAAAAGGGGGTACTTTTTCCAGACGGATTTCCGGACCCGCAAGACTTGATCGATCAGAGTCAGGTCCGGCGAGGAATCCAACACTTCGTTCCTCAATAGCGCGTCGTTCAATTCATTGAGCGCCAACGACGGCACTGGGCCGTAATCCATGCAGTAGTAGGAATCTCCGAGTATCGGGGCGCCCTGCTCAAGCAGGTGCGCCTTGTCAGCGAAGAAAAGCAATTTCACGACTTTCAACTTCGTGAGGTCTTTGATGCCCAAATCTGAAAACAGTGCAATTGAATGCACGAGTTTAGGCAGGCTGAACCTGAATTGAATATCTGGCATAGCGAGTGCTCCGGTGCCGGGGGACAGTGAACGGATGAAATGCTTGCGTGGCGTTCACCCCGCATTGACTGTTTCGTTTGACGATCAGCAGCCCATTTTAGCTGCTTCTCGCATGGTCCGGTCCCACGAAAGGTAACGAATCCAATAGACAGTAGTCAAGTAAAGACTACCAGTTCGCACACCTTCCACCATCCCCAATACAGGGTATCTGTCGGTATTTATGAGCGAATGATTCAGCCGCCCTGTCCGAAATGGACCATTCCCGAACCGATGAGAAGGGTGTTGGAGTCGACAATGAAGGAGTACCGGTGCCGCTCCCCGGTCCATCCATGGGAGCCGAGCGATAGTAAACCCGAACTGGTGACGAGATCTTTGCAGATCGACCACTTCCCAATCATTTAGGCGGAGCTTCCGCGGAACGGAAGGACCTTGCCGCCTCGTTGAGAGCGTTCTAGGCCGTATCGACATATAGCCTCAAGTGCAGCCAAGCGCAGGCAAGAGCGGCCATGGCGTGGAGGCAGGCCTTTGATTTTTCGTAGCGCGTGACGAATCTTCGAAAAGACTTGAGTTTGTTGGCCGGCGACAATCTGATCCGCGTCTGTGAGGCTGGCGGCTGGAGCATTACCAATCTTGGAGCGATTCTGTTCGCCAAGAGTTTGGATGATTTCTCTTCGTTGAAGCGCAAAGCCATGCGCGTGATTCAATATCGCGGAACGAATCGCGTGGAGACAATCAAAGAACAGGACGGGATCAAGGGATACGCCAACGGATTTGAAGAGCTGATCGGATACATCAATGGACTGCTTCCCAGAAACGAAGTGATTGGTCAGGCTCTTCGCAAGCAACTTCAGCTTTACCCGGAAGTCGCAGTGCGCGAGTTGGTGGCGAATGCGCTGATTCATCAGGACTTCTTCGTTTCCGGCGCTGGCCCGATGATTGAGATCTTCACGGACCGTATCGAGATCGGCAATCCCGGTGCCCCTTTGGTGGCCACCGAACGCTTTGTCGATTCACCGCCCAGGTCGCGCAATGAAGCACTTGCCTCCCTGATGCGTCGTATCGGCATCTGCGAAGAGCGTGGTAGCGGGTGGGACAAAGTCGTCTCGCAGACCGAAATCTACCAATTACCCGCCCCGCTCCCGGAGGCGACACTGGACCATACACGGGTCGTGCTCTTTGCTCCTCGATCCCTGACCCAAATGGACAAGGCGGACCGAATCCGTGCGGTTTACTGGCACGCCTGCCTTCGATACGTCAGCCAGCAGCCGACGACAAACTCCTCGATTCGGGAGCGTTTCGGGATCGAAGCACGGAATAGCGCGACGGCATCGGGGCTGATTAAAGAGGCAATAGAGGCTGGCTCTCTGGTTCCATACGATCAAAGCGCGGCGCCAAAACTAATGCGCTACTTGCCTCACTGAGCTATGCCGGACTGGAATCCGGCAGGTTGATGGGCTTCCGCAGGTACCTGCCTTTACTTGATGGGTACTTGATGGATTTGCCCGATCCGGGTCGACTAGTTTTGTAAGTTATTGATTCTATTATCTATACTTGGCGAGCTTTACTTGATTGGTACTTGTCGGAGAGAACGAATGCCGACGAATACTTCGGAATCGGGCTTGGATTCGCTCATCGTGCGTCACATGTCGGGCACCGACGGTTTGGCTGGCGCTCCTGGCACCGTGGCCGAAAGGCCAGAGTTTTCTGGCACCGGCTACTTTGCCCGAAGCCCGAAGGACTGCAACCGCGCATATTTGAGCTGAAATTGAATTGCGGTTGCTGTGTTCAAACGTACCTCTTTTCTGAGACCCAATGAACGGCGGGCGGAGGTCACTTTAGCTGCCGCCGCTTGCCGTCAATGACGCTGTTTTGGCTCCCCCATGCCCTTCGGTCACGGTCCCCCCAAAAAGCTATGACTGCTGCGCTTTGCTCGGCAGCATATTGTGCCTCTCTTGCCCCCGCCGTTGGGGTCACTTCAAGGAAAAGAGGCATAA